>Ga0307479_10006067_pt1 | contig 11074 bp, 8 predicted proteins | sample atmos_gasesECM4C_FD_203743 | JGI IMG/M metagenome (GOLD analysis project Ga0307479, IMG submission 203743) | Hardwood forest soil microbial communities from Morgan-Monroe State Forest, Indiana, United States - atmos_gasesECM4C_515 | ecosystem: Environmental > Terrestrial > Soil > Temperate... | reverse complement strand
TGCAGGAAGCGCAATTGTAGTGCGATCGGCTCCTTGCTCATCATCGCAGCGGCCTGCACCATTTTTTCCGCCGCTTCAAATTCACCCTCGGCATTGACAATCTTTGCGCGACGCTCGCGCTCGGCTTCGGCCTGCTTGGCCATCGCACGCTTCATAGTATCGGGCAGCGCCACGTCCTTTACCTCGACCGCTGTGACTTTGACGCCCCACGGTTCGGTTTGCCGGTCGATGATCTCCTGCAACTTTAAGTTGATCGACTCGCGCTGGGAAAGCAGGTCATCAAGCGGGGCCTGGCCGAGTACGCTTCGGAGGGTCGTTTGAGCGATGAGCGAGGTCGCCTTGAGAAAGTTCTCCACCTTCACAACAGCGGCTTGTGGATCCACCACGCGGAAATAAACAACCGCATCGACCGTCACTGGGACGTTGTCTCGCGTCATCACCTCCTGCTTCTCGACGTTGATAGTCACAACGCGCAAATCCATCCGCACCATTCGATCGACGATCGGGATAAGGAAAATCAGCCCAGGCCCTTTCGCACCAAGTAGTTTTCCGAGACGGAAAATGACTCCTCGTTCGTATTCGCGCAGGATGCGGATCGCCTGGGGCAGGATAATCACGCCAAGGATGATGAAAGGTACAACCAAACTAATTAACGGTAATGGCATAAGTTTATTTTCCTTTGTTTTTCACTTTTAGAGTTAATCCTTCCACTGCTGCAATCTCCGCTAGTTCGCCTTTTTCGATAGGTGTATCGCTGACCGCGTTCCAATACTCGCCCTCGATGAAAATCTTGCCGCCACGCGAGTCGATTGGCGTCAACGCGGTCACCGTTTTTCTAACCATCGTTTCCGCTCCAGCCTTCACTGGCAAGAGTTGCGCGCGCAAACCCTTTCCAATGACGAAAACAAAGAACGCTGCCGTCACCAGCGTCGCCGGAATAATATAGCTCAGCGATAAACGAAAAAGTGGATCCGCTCGGTTAAAAAGCATGAGCGAGCCGATTAAAAACGAAATGATTCCGCTCACTGTCAGGACGCCGTGTGTGGGCGCATAGACATCAAAGATGAAAAGCATGACTGCGAGGCCGATCAACACCAGTCCCGTCACGTTGACCGGCAGGATCGCTGCCATATAAAGCGCAAGGATCAATGCAATCGCGCCAACCGCTCCCGGCAGGATCGCTCCGGGCGTAGTCATTTCACCGATAATTCCGTAAATCGCGATGAGCATGAGAATGAACATGACCTCAGGTCGCCAAAGCTTTTGGAAGACGCGTTCCGACGCTGACATTTTAATCTCGGAGACTTCCGCGCCTGAGGTTTTGAGCGTCTTGCCATCCACCTGGCGGCCGTTCAATTGCTTTAACAAATCGGTCAAATCGATAGCAATCAGATCGATAACTTTTAACTCGAGCGCTTTCTCCGCGCTGACCGACGCACTCTCGCGCACTGCGGATTTGGCCCAATCGACATTGTGATGGCGCCTAGCCGCGATGGCTTCAATGTAGCTCACGGAAAAATTCTCGAGCTTCTGTTTCATTGTCTCGTCGGGCTTCTCTTCTCCGCCGGTCGGATTACCGCCTAGCATCACCGGGTGCGCTGCTCCAATGGTCGTGGACGGCGCCATCGCCGCGACACTCGCGGCGATAGTAATGAAACAACCGGCACTCGTCGCCGTCGCGCCGGTCGGAGCGACGTAAACCACCACTGGCACAGGCGACCCCAAAAAGCTTTGGACGATCGTTTGCGTCGAATCGAGCAAACCGCCCGGGGTGTTGAGTTGAATGATTAGACATTGTGCGTGCTGCGTCTGGGCTTCATCGATACTTCGCGAAATGTAACTCGCTGTCGCCGGGCCGATGGCTCCATCAATTTTGATGAGACAAACCTTCTCCGCGGCGTCCGCAGCCGCACACACCAGCCAAAAAACCAAACATGTTGAGAGGGTTTTCATCCGACCCGCAATGTAAACTATCATTTCCCTACGCAATCTCTACTTTCCGAAGGCGGACACCTAGCTGGCGTACTCACACTGGCGAAGATCGATATCGGACGCATGGCGCAGTGAAGCCGTTTGGACACGGAAAGAGCTCAGATCCGGAAAAATGATACAGATATTCCGTGAAGACCCCGCCGATTTAGCGATGCGTAACTCGCGTATCTTCGGGCTAATTCGACGTATTCATGAAATGTCCAATGTCCGAGATCTGCGTGCGAAGCTAACGGAAATAGCGCTGCAATTTCTGCTTTGTCATTCTCGCCAAAGTCAGAGAGTGTCAGCCTGAATACTGTGTCAGATTTATCTCACCAGCAGGGTGACGAGCATCCGTCGTTCATATATGGCGATGCGCGCCGGCTTGTAGGGCTCATCCTGCTACTGATTGTTGGTTGGTTTCTCATCCGAGCAGCGGCGCCTGTATTATTGCTTTTCGCCATCGTTTTCCTTCTCGCCATGGTATTCAACCCGGTCGTCGTTATGATGGAACGACATCGAATACGACGGGGCCTCGCGACAGGTATCATCGTGATCGGGGTAATTGTTCTGCTCGGTTTGATAGTATTGGTGGCAGGACGCACACTGCTTGATCAAATCCAGGAATTAATAAAGCGTCTGCCGGGCATTGCAGCGGCTATTCAGAGGCAGATCGGGGCGCTCGCTGCGCAGCATCCACTGCTGCAAAATGCGTTGCCCCAAGCCGAGCAGGTCGTGAATACCCTCGGCTCGGAGTTTGGCGGCCTCGCGGCTTTTTTGATCCGCTCGACCTATAACATTGTTGGTGTGCTCTTCGCTGCGTTTTTCGGTTTTCTTCTGTTTATCTTCGTTTTAAGCAATCCGCGACCACTGGTTGCGGGTTATCTCGCCCTCGTACCAGATTCGCAGCGCGATTGCGCGCGCCGAGCGCTCACTCGCATGATGCGCCAGATGACAGCTTGGGCGCGCGGAGTCGCAATCAACGGCGTAATTACCGGCATTTCCACCGGCGTGTTGCTCTGGCTCATCGGCGTCCAACCCGCCATGCTCTTTGGGACGCTGACTTTTCTTGGCGCACTCGTCCCGACGGTCGGTCCTGTGATCATGGCTTTACCAGCGCTCTTTGTCGCGTTGAGCCTGGGTGTAACAAAATTTTTGCTCGCGCTCGCCTGCGTACTTTTCGTTCAACAAGTGGAGTCCACTCTACTCGTGCCGTTTGTGCTCGGGCGAGAGATGCGGCTCCACCCAGCAGTAATTCTTTTTTCCACCCTCACGATGGGCTCGATCTTCGGCATCGCCGGCGCCATGCTTTCGGTTCCGACGGCCGCTTTCGTGCGCATTTTAGTCGACGAATTCTATCTACGCCCGCGCCAGCTAAACTATGCCGCGTTGGACCGCGACGCCTCCGCCCTTGTGGAAGGCGCGGACGCTTCTCCAAAGCCGCCGTGATCTTTAGCGGGCCGGGCGGCATTGTCTCCGACAACTAGGCAGGAACTGGTCTATTCGTTGAATAGTTAAGTTCTTTTCTAAATGTCCGATGTTCAAATTGCATCTCGCCTGAAATGTAGTTGCGAGCCTATTGCAATTCGGATGCTTTAAACAATTGACCCGTCGATCTCAAAGGGATTAGCCACGCGGCTTCGCAAAGATTGCGACCGAGCGATAGCGAAGATCACAGAGAAATGGTCGTGGCGGGGCGGCGGTAGCCCACTCTTACCGCAGCACCTGTTTTTCTGTAAACGAGGCCCCGATCGCAGTCGCCGTAAATCGCGCTAGATCAAGCTAATTCGGGCTATTCGCGAAATGACTCAATTATTCCGTGAAGGTACAAATCGTCCGCTAAATGGCCACACCTAGGGGAGCCGAACCCCTGCACCGGCCTGGAGAGGGCCGTTTCCTAAACACTAGACGAACACGCCATGGCTATTTTAGGGGCGAATGGAGAAAAGGATCAGCCCTTGCCGTATTACCCTTGAACGGAGATTAAACCAGACCGAATTGCATAGCGCACAAGCCCAGCCACGTCGCGAATGTTGAGCCGCTCCATAAGTCGCTCCCGGTGGGTTTCGATAGTTTTCGCGCTCAGGCCTAAATCAAACGCGATTTCTTTAGTGCTCTTACCCTCGGCAATCAGCTGCAAGATTTCCCTTTGGCGCTGCGTTAGTTGGTCAAGCAAGCCTTCGCTTTCTCGAAGTCCTTTTAAGTAACTGTTTACAACATTACGAGAGATTGACGGGCCAAGAAATGTTCGACCGGCGGCAATGGATTTCACCGCAAGCTCAAGTTCCGCGACCGCGGCATCTTTCAAAACATACCCAGAAGCGCCGGCGCGGAGTGCTCGGACAACATATTCTTCATCGGAATGCATCGAGACAATTAGGACCTTCGTTTCTGGGAAATCAGCTTTGATCCGGATCAGCGCATCGATTCCGTTTAGATTGGGCATGCTAATGTCCATGATTACCAAGTCTGGCCGATGACGCTGTATCTGGTTCAATACCTCGCGACCGTCCCCGGCTTCGGCGACGATTTCAACAAACGAACTCGCTGCCAGTAACGAGCAGAAACCCGCCCTAACGAGGCGATGATCGTCTGCTAGAATAAGTCGCAGCTTGGCTTTCTTTTTTTCACGTCGCATGAAACGGAAGCACAATCGTTATCTCGGTTCCGGCCGCCGGCGCTGATCGACATCGAAAAGTTCCTCCGACGGCAGAGGCCCGTTCGTTCATGCCAACCAGACCCAAGTGATCACGTTGGATACGCTTTTCAGATTCCGCCATATTAAAGCCGACACCGTCATCGCAAAGATTAACGGTAAATTGCTCTTCGGTCGCGTGCATCTGCATCGAGACCTTTTTAGCCTTAGCATGGCGGATTACATTTGTGAGAGCTTCCAGTACAATTCTGAAGCAGGCGGTTGCAACTTCGTCATCCGGGATTTGGAATGTTACCGGTTCGCGAAATTCGATGACCCAGCCGCTCTGTTTTGCAGAGTCCGTCAGGAGGGAGCGCAAGGCAGCAATGAGCCCCAAGTCGTCTAAAACCGGTGGCCGAAGACCGAACGACATGCGTCGAACTTGTTGCATCATTTGATTGATTAAATCGGTCGCCTGCTTGAGTTGCTGTTCTCGCTTCGGTCCTCGCCTTGCACGCTTCGCCGCCTCCAGTGCTAACCGAAGTGCAGTCAATGTTTGTCCTATCTGATCGTGTAGTTCGATTGCGAGTAGCCTGCGCTCGTCTTCCTGAACTTGAATTCGTCGCCTCGACAAAACTTGCAACCGACGATTCGCCAGTTTCAACGCCTCCTCCGCCTGTTTGTTTTCGGTAATGTCATCGGTTACGCCAATCCAACGGTTGATTGAGCCGTCCATACCTGTGATCGGGAAAATCCTTTCCCGCATCCAGCGGACCTCGCCATCAGGTCGGATGATTCGATAATTCATATCGACCCGAGCGTCCGGTGGACCGGTTACAGCCTGGATTACTCGCTCACGGTCGTCGGGATGGACCGCCTCGCGCCAGGTTAGCGGATCCTTGTACAAAGCTTGGCGATCTCTACCCCAGATTCTGTCGTAAGCCGGGCTTACATAGAGGAGTTCAACAGGGTGGCGCGTCCAGCTCCAATACACTTCCTCAATATTTTCGGCGAGCTGACGAAACCGCTGTTCACTTTCCCTGAGAGATGCCTCGGCAAGCTTATATTTAGTGATGTCATCCGTAACCCCGGCATAACGCGTAACTTTTCCATCCTCATCTGTTAGCGGAAATACGCGATCGCGAATCCAACGGAGTTCCCCGTCGGGCCGAATGATCCTGTACTCAATGTCATGGTGCTCGGTCGGCGCGCCTTTTAAAGCCCGAACAACTCGCTCCCGATCGTCGGGATGAACCGAATCCCTCCAAGAAAAAGGCTCGCGATAGAGTTCCTCGCAACTGCGCCCCCAGATCGTCTCGTAGGCCTTATTGACATAGATTACTCCGGTCTGATTCCACAACCAGAACACCTGCTCAACGTTCTCCGACAGTTCCCGAAAACGGCGTGCACTTTCCCGCAGCGCTTCTTCAATTTGTAACTGATCGGTCACGGGAATTTCGGGCACATACGCGGTTTGAAAAAGGTGCGACAGAATTCATGAATTAGGCGTAAATACGCAGCTTTGTTTGCTCGACCATGATAATACAGCTGTGCCCGCTGGAGTCCATCCTACACGTAGATATCACTCGCGGGCGGACCGCTCTAAAGGTGTACAGGCGATTAGCCAATTGGCTTAGCCGTTGCTAGGAGCCCGATTCGACTCCTGACCGGGTCCAAAACTCACTCCCTTTGAAAGACCATGCGTTTTTCAATCAATTGTCTGGCCACGATCTGCAGTAATCGCAAGAAAACCGATAATACTTTATAGCTCTATCGTCACCAATCTTTTAGGAACCGGGGTTATAGCCGTTACAGATCACGTGATGCTGCCGGAGTATTGGTGACAGAGGAAGAAAGTATTGGGCAAAAGGCGCTTGTGTCGCACAGTCTCTTGGTTTTTATCGCGCTATGTCCGCCATGTTTAAATCGGCGATTTGGAAGTTTAGCAATCCATCGATGAGATCCACTTACGAAGCGATGCTCTCGCCTCGTAACGCGGATTCTCTTGTCCTGAGCTCGCAGGAACAATCCGGCGATGGATTGGCCGAACCAATTGCGAAATTAGTCGGTCAATGTTTCTCGATCGCCTTTGGTGAGGAACTGCATGTAAGAGGTCTAATCGCAGAGCGAATGGCCATGCGAACATTTATCGGCACCGAAAAACTCGATAGCGGTCGCAGTCGGACACGGGTGGAGCTGGATGTAATTATCGATGTTCCTCGAGCGACGCAGAACGAGCTAATTGACGCGCTGGGCGCAGCGAAGCGCAAATGCTCGGCTTGGGCAGGGCCGGATATCAAGATTCTTTTAAAGGCCGAGTTAAAAACGGGAAGGCCTGAACTTAGATCTCTGACGAAGTCGTCGCATTGACAGTCGTCAGATGGTGAAGTGAATAGCGACTGCTATTCGGGCCCTATTGCCTACGAGGCCCGTTCCGGCCGGCACCAAACGGCAGCTCGTCTCTTATGGTCGTTACAACTTGTAAATAAGCTTTGAGCCCAGCCGACGAATTATCCTTTCTCCACACTATCGTCGACGGGAACAAAATTGGAGGCGCTACATTCTTAATAATGATATTGTCGTGCGGAACTTCTTTGATTTGCTCCGGCAACAACGCGACGCCCAAGCCGGAGCGAACTGCCTGAATCAGGGCTGAATCATTATCCAATATCTGAACGATCTTCGGCCGGATGCCGAGTCGTTCGCAAGTTGCTTTGAACCATCGGCTATAACCTGGGTAACAGGTTTCTGACAGAGCCACAAAAAATGTCTGAACCAAGTCGTTGAGGTGAACAATTCCTTTTTTTGCCCGCGAATTCGTTCGAGGCAACAAGGCAACAGCCTGGTATGATCCGACCAGGAGAAATTGCAGATCCGCGTCCTCTATGGGATCAAGGAGCCCGACGAAGCCAACGTCAAGCTTCCCGTCCTTCACTGCAATTATTTGCTCGGCAGAGGGTATTCCAAAAAGGTTAATCGAGATATCGGGAAACTCTTTTTCAAATGCCGTCAGGCTAGCGGGCAGCACCCGATGAAACGGGTTCGCCACATAGCCGATGTTAACTGTGTGACTAACCTTGTGATCGAGCTCATGAATCGCGTGGATCAGTTCATCGCTGTAACCGAGGAGCCGCTTTGCGCGGCCCAAGAAAAATTCGCCGTCCCTGGTCAGGGTAACTTTCTTCTTTGTCCGATCCAGGAGACGAACCCCAAGTTCTTCTTCGAGATCTTTAATCTGGCGGGTTAACGACGGCTGAGCGATGCGCAGCTTTTCCGCTCCTCTTGTGAAGCTGAGTTCATCAGCGACTGCTACAAAATAACGCAAGTGGCGTAGCTCCATCGGAGGAAGGGTTTCTGTTACAAGATGATTCGATCAATTATGAGTCGAACGAGTCGGCACGGTAATCGGGAAAATCCCGACAAATGCCCGCTGTCTATAACGGATCATTAGACCTCGTATGCGAACGCGAACAACCATATTCCTGAGTCAATTGGCCCTGTTTTCGTAGTCGGCATAGATTTACTTCTAAACCGTATAAATCATTATGATTTATAACATTCTATTGGGCAAGCGTGGTCTTCAATCTCATTTGGCTGCCACGCGACTCCGGAAGTGCCGCGTCTGAGGCCTCCGGGGTTGTTAATCCGTTGCCGTAGGTCATCACCTGACAACTCGCCGCGCAGATTATAGCTGAAAGCTATTAAACGCGCACCAATCATCTGTTCTGGCGATCAATTCCCAAATCATAGCCTCCGGCTATTATCACCAAGGAACAAAGTATTAGCCTGTTCAATTATGAATTTAGTAGGATCGACATTCCCTGGGGTGGGGAACGACTCAAGCTGAGGGGAGTCATTGAGCCTAAACATATGCACGCAGGTTGCCGCCGGAAAAAGGCGTAGCTCGACCAAGGGCGGCAGCTTGTCTGAAACCTGGCCGTTACGGGATCGATCCTCATTAGCGCGTGTTTCAGTCGGTCATAACGGGCGACGGATTTGCAAGTGCTGTCGTAGTGCAAACAACGCCGGAGGAACCTGCTCACGGATTTTCACTCTTTTTTGACAAACTGTTGACATGATATTGAGAAAGATTTCCTCAAGAAAAAATCACGCTATCGGTAACTTTGCCCAAAATGGCCAGGCCTACACATCCAATTGGTCCAGTAACGGCGCGGCATCGAGGATAGCCTTTGATGATCAGGTGGGCGTAGAGCAGCCCGCGATGCGGTTTCCCATCTGGAAGCGAGTTCTCGATCTAACCTTCATCCTCATCACATTGCCGCTTTGGTTGCCTCTGATTTTGCTGGTGATGGGAGTCATCCGACTTAGTTCTGCGGGTCCGATTTTTTATCGGCAAGAGCGCGTCGGATTTCGCCGAAAACGGTTCATGATTTTCAAATTTAGAACCATGTACGTAAACGCCGAGACACGAACGCATGAGGAATATTTTGCCAGGTTAATGCGCGACGAGGTGCCGATGGCGAAACTCGATGCCGCTGGTGATTCCCGTCTTATCCCCGGTGCCCGCTTTCTTCGGGCCAGTGGGCTGGATGAGTTGCCCCAAATATTCAATGTTTTGTTGGGCGACATGAGTCTGGTCGGACCACGTCCCTGCCTCCCGTGCGAATTCAATTGTTACGAACCTTGGCAGCAACGACGGGTCAATTCGCCCCCGGGTCTAACGGGCCATTGGCAAGTCAACGGAAAGAACAAGACCACTTTTAATCAGATGATCTTTCTGGATTTATTTTACGTCGACAAGATGTCAATTTGGTTCGACCTCCGGATCATCTGCAAAACAGTGCCGGTGTTGATTTCCGAAACTATTGCAGCTTTAAAGCGATATCGTTCCCGCGGGATGTCCAATTCCGTGGACGGTATTGCGCAAACGGTCGCGGTTATTTCCAGTCGCAACGGAGCACACCAAAAATGACAAAAAAAGAAGTTTCAGTCGGTATCGTAGGTTGTGGTTATTGGGGACCCTTGCTGATCCGCAATTTCGTTAACCTGCCTAACTGCAATGCTATCGCCGTTTGTGACGCGAGTGAAGCGCGCCTAAAGCATATCGCACGGTTGTATCCGTCCGTTCAGTGCGTCACCGATTATAATAGACTCTTAGCAGACTTTGATCTGGACGCGATCATTATCGCCACTCCGGTCAACTCACATTATCCGCTCGCCAAGGCGAGTCTTCTTGCGGGCAAGCACACTTTTATCGAGAAACCGATGGCCGCTTCCTCGCAACAGTGCGAGGAGTTGATTGAATTGGCGCGGAGGCAGGGCGTAACCCTGATGGTGGATCACACATTTTTGTATTCGGCGGCAGTTCGAAAAATTGTCGAGATTGTTGAAGCCGGCGACATCGGTGACTTGCGCTATATTAACTCGAGACGTCTAAATCTCGGACTTTTTCAAAAGGACATTAATGTGGCGTGGGACTTAGCTCCGCACGACATTTCAATCATTCTTCATATCCTCGGAGAATTTCCCGTTTCGGTAAATTGTCAGGGGAACGCGCATGTTACTCCGAATGTCGAGGACGTCACTAACATGTCGTTAATGTTTCGGCATAAGCGGTTCGCAACTATCCAAAGCAGCTGGCTCGAGCCACGCAAAATTCGCGAGATGACCATTGTCGGGAGTCGTCGCATGATCGTTTACGACGACTTACAGACCCATGAGAAAATCAAGGTCTACGATGTTCGAGTGGAGCGGCCTCCCCACTACGATACTTTTGCCGAATTTCAGTACTCCTATCACTATGGCGACAGCTACATTCCGCATCTGCATCAAGAGGAACCACTCAAAGCGGTATGTAAGCACTTTTTGGACTGTATCGAGACAGGTTCGCCACCGTTGAGTGGTGGCCGCTGCGGTTTTGAGCTGGTGAGAATTCTCGAAGCTGCTTCGGCTTCACTGAAGGCCAGTGGAGCGCCGATTCTCTTCGCGCCGCCAGTCGATCAGTTGGCATTTCAGAGCAATGGAGTTACTACCGCTGTCTCTGCGTTCTCTCTCGCGCAATAAAAAGACAGAACTTGGGGGATTTATGGATCAAGGTCTGATCGAAACGCGTGTCCCGTTTATTGACTTAACAGCGCATCACGCGCCATTTCGGGCTGACTTTGCCCGAGTGATCAATGATGTCATTGATCGGGGCTCGTTCGCGGGCGGGTCATTCGTTGAGGAATTCGAAAACCAATTTGCCCGTTACTGTGGGTGCAAGTATGCAATTGGAGTCGGCAGCGGGACTGAAGCAATTTGGCTTTCGCTGCTCGCCTCAGGCATCGGCCCAGGTGACGAAGTTATTACGGTCCCAAACAGCTTCATGGCCACGGCCGAAGCGATTAGCTGGTGTGGAGCTCGGCCCGTCTTCGTCGACGTAGATGAATGCACCTACACGATGGATCCATCTGGACTCCAGGCTGCACTGACTCCCAGAACGAAAGCGATCATTCCAGTTCATTTGTT
>Ga0307479_10006065_pt1 | contig 11075 bp, 15 predicted proteins | sample atmos_gasesECM4C_FD_203743 | JGI IMG/M metagenome (GOLD analysis project Ga0307479, IMG submission 203743) | Hardwood forest soil microbial communities from Morgan-Monroe State Forest, Indiana, United States - atmos_gasesECM4C_515 | ecosystem: Environmental > Terrestrial > Soil > Temperate... | reverse complement strand
TCCTGCTCAATCGCGCCTGGCCAGGCGACTCTGTAACCCTCGCCCTAATCCGCGACGGAAAGAAAATCACAGTCCCGGTGAAACTAGGCGAAGGCCACGACACCCTCACCCAATAGGTTTCAGTAGCACAGGCATTCCTGCCTGTGCCAACGAATCGCCGCAGCACGATCGCGCTAGACAAGCACGCATCGCGGCATCGTTCTTTCGCTTTCGTTTTGCACCGCTGGCCTCTGGCCGGCGCAGTTTCCTTTCAATAGCGTAGGCTTCAGCCTGCGCCAACGTAAGAACACACCACAACTCGCAATGCTTGCCGCGCATCGCCACATCGTTCTGTCGCCTTTTCCTCAGCAGGGGCACGGCATGCCGTGCCCGAACGCGCCACAAGCAATCGCACGCCATCCAACAAAACCGCGCTTCCACTGTTTTCCTTCAAATTCACCCGCAACAATGGCTCAACGATTCACGGCCTGGCAGCGCTGGATGGTCGACTTTCCTCTGGCCGAGCCGTCACTACACTTCGCCGGTCACTCCACTCTTCGCGCAAACGGTCCTGCTCCTCCCCACTCAAACTGAACCATGATTCCGCCGCGTCGCGCACGCGCTCGAGCGCGCCTTGCATCTCTCGCTGCTTCGCATGAATCACTTCGCTATCCGCATCAACCGGCACATAGATCGGCGGCGCGACAAACATCACCGCGCGCGAAAAAGGATAAGGAACCTGAAATAAATCCCAGGATTTCTTGAATGTGTGCGCCCGCTTGAGCCCGACGTGAAAAACCGATATCGGCTTTCCCGTCCGCCGCGCCAGGATCACCGGCCCGGGCTTCGCCACGTAGCGCGGTCCGCGAGGCCCGTCAATCGTAAACGCCACATGGTCCCCTTCTTCGAGTCGCCGCGCCATCACCGTAAGTCCTTCAATCGCGCCGCGCGATGAGCTTCCCTGCGCCGTCCCGAAGCCCAGCCTCTCGATCACCCGGCGCGTCCATTGCCCGTCGAAATTCACCGTGTTCATCACCACGATCCCGCGATTCCGCCAAATCCAGATCGCCGGGAAAATACTGCGATGCCAGAACGCCCCGATCGCCTGCTCGCCCGAGTTGCGAATCTGCACCGCGTTTTGCACTCCCAGAATTTCGAGGCGCAGCGTCGGCCCCAGCAGTCTGACCAACCAATACGCTGCCCACGCAATCACAGGAATTTGCATTCGCCGCCACCGCGAGAGCTTTGGCATCTCAATCGCGGAAAGGACGTTCGAATTCGGCGTCATTTCGGCAGGGCCGGATTTCGCGGCGTTATTCACTGCTGTATAGTATAGGCGAACCGGGAACGCGTCCGTTGGCAGCTAATCTCCAATCCGCTTGCGAGAGAATCGCAGAGTATTCGCGCGTTCGCCGATGCCTGCCGCTCCTCTTCCTGCTTCTCGCTGGTCTCACTCCTTGCTTCGCACCGCTCAGCGCCCAGCAATCTCCGCCGCCTGGCACGATCGGCCGCGTAGAAGGCAATGACGTTTCCATCGAAGGCGGTTCTGCGGCAACAAACGGAACCGCAACCAGCGCCCCCAGCATGTTCGTTGTGAATGGCAGCGTAATCACCGTCCACTCTGGTCAAGCCCGAATGACTCTTGCCGGCGGCGGCGAAATCGATATCTGCGGCCCCGCGAAATTTACCCTGCTTCAATCCGGCGCAGCCGTCACGCTGGCGCTGAATTTCGGCCGCATGCGCGTGCAGCTTCCTGCCACCGCGCAACTCAGAATCTTCACGCCGACCATCGTCGCCACCCCGATCGATATCGGCGGCGCGCCGCGAGATTTCACCGTCGGGCTCGATTTGAGCGATTCGCTCTGCGTCGTCGCGACGAGTGGCGCGCTTAGGCTCGAACATCAATTCACTGGCGAAGGCCTCATCGTGCCGCAGTCGGGCGAATTCTTTCTTGCTGCCGGCAAGCTTTTGCCGGTTGCAGGAGTAGCGGGCAGTTGCCAGTGTGCCTCGCTTCAGGCTCGGAACTCGGCGCCGCCATCGCAGCCGCTTCCTCGATCGCCGGAAATGGGCCTGACGTCAAAGCCGCAACCTGAACCGCCGCCCGTTTCCGACGTCGCTTCAAATCCGCCCGTGCTGCCACAACCGGAGCCGCCACCTCCTGCTGAAGTTCATGCTGCACCTCCCGCAATTCAAATCCGGCAGCTCGCCGACGCCAACCAGCTTCATCCGAATCCGCAGACGCCAGCGAACGAGGTTCCAGATGCGCCGGCCGTCTCGATTCCGATCTATAAAGTGGTGATGCCGCCGCTTACGTTTTCCGCCAATGCGCCGGCGCCTCCCGGCGAACCCTCAACCGACATGATTCTTCTCGTACGCATCGCGCATGTGGAGCCCGAGTGGCAGTTCAAAGGCCGCGTCGAAGCGCCGCAACTCGAGCAGGTCTCTGCGCGCGAGCCGAGCCGAAGCCCCTCAGCGCCGCACTCTTCGCAAAAGAAGAAGGGCGGCTTCTGGGCCGCCTTGAAGCGGGCGTTCGGCGGCGGTGGTGACGAAACCCAGAACTGACGGGCTGCCGGTGCAACAACGGCGGCGTCCCCCATTGAACGGAATTTATTCCAGCGCTTTCGCTTTTGAATTCCCGCCCCTATAATTCACGCGGCGCCACGGCCTCTTGCGCCCCTTTCGATGCACCTCGCAACCACACTGGCGGCGCTTCTTGCCGCGGCCACACTCTACGGCGGCGGTCACGCTAGCGCTCGCGCGGCAATGACGGACCGCGCGCCTCGCGCTTCGTTCGCCCGGCTTGCGATGCGGCGACCGGAGCCGTTGCCGAGCACGGCCAACCTCGAAGCAGCATTCGACGATGAAACGGATACCGAAAGGCTCGTCGCGAAATCGCACGAGCTGACGAACCTCACCGCGGTGGGCAGCGCACCTTTCATCCTTCGCGCGTCGCTGTTCTTCAATGACCCCAGCGGCGATCCGCGCGTTCCGCCGGCGCGAGGCAGCTACACGCTCACGTGGCAGTCTGCCGACAAATGGCGTGAGGACGCCGAACTGTTGCACCTGAAGCAAACCGAGATCGCCAATGGCAGTACGCTGTGGACGAAGCGCAACGCTCCCTTCCCCTCATTCAGTTATTGGTGGACGCATAATGCGATGGAGATTATGCGCGGCGTCGTTTATCACTTCGACTCACGGACTCGCATCGAGATTGCGCAGGTGAGCGGACGCAACGTGGTGTGCGCGAGAAACGGCGGCGTGCATCTGACGCAGGAGCTTTGCCTCGACACGAGGACCGGCTTCCCTTTGCTGCAATACGATTCGACGCTCCACATTCAGTATCTGTTTGGCGATTGGGCGCAATGGGGCAATCACTGGTATCCACGAACGATCAAAGGGCTCTCTGGAACGGAAGCGGTGATGCAGATCGAGATCGCGAATGTGGCCAGCGCCCCTCCGGAAGCGAAATGGATTGTGCCCCCTGCAGAGGCGACGCCGCGCGAATGGTGCGCGGATATGAGACCGGCGCAGATGAGCAATGCGGTTGAGAGCGCAGCGCTTCCCGACCCCAACGCGCCGGCTGGACCGACGCCGATCATTGGTGCGATCGTTTACGGAGTGATCGGCAAGGATGGTTTCTGGAGCGACCTGAGCGTGCTCGAAAGCTCGGATTTCAAAGCGGCATTTTTGATGCTTGATAAATTGAGCGCGTTTCGAAATCAGCCCGCTACTTGCCGCGGCGTGCCCGTGCAATCAGAAACGATTTTTAGAATTTCGCCGCCGCGATAATTTCCGATCACGATTTTTGAAATCGTGAGTGCGCACGGTTTACATGCCTTCGTAGTTGGGGCCGCCGCCACCTTCGGGTGGAACCCAGTTGATGATCTGGTAAGGGTCGGCAATGTCGCACGTCTTGCAGTGAACGCAATTCGAGAAATTGATTTTGAGTCTTGGCTGATCTTTTTCCATCGCCATTTCGTACACCGCAGCAGGACAGAAATACTGGCAGGGGTTTCCATATTCGCGGACGCAGCGGTCTACGCAAATGCTCGGATCGAGAACGATCAGGTGGCAGGGCTGGTCTTCTTCGTGGCGCGTGCCGGAGTGATAGACGTCGGTTAGTCGATCGAAGGTGATTTTGCCGTCGCCTTTGTACCGCGCCGATTGATCGACTAGCACGCGGTCGCGATTCAGCTTGTGATATTCCTTGTAGCCGGCTTCCGAATGCATTGGATCCACGAGGCCGCGGCCGCCGGTGACGAACTGCAGTCCCGCTTGCACCAACCCGGGATATAGGCCGCCGTGAAATGCCTGGTGGAAATTTCGCACGGCCCACAATTCTTTTTTGATCCAGCTCTGATCGAGTTTCTGCTGGTAGGCGGCAAGTTTCGCGGCTGAAGTATCGCCGGCGCAAAGAGCTTCGTAGATTGTTTCGGCGGCGAGCATCCCGCTTTTGATGGCGGTGTGAATGCCTTTGAGGCGCTGCGAATTCAGCAGACTGGCGGAATCGCCGATGATCAGGCCGCCGTCGATAAAACTTTTTGGCATCGAATACCAGCCACCATAGGGAACCGTCTTCGCGCCGTAGCGGACGAGCTTGCCGCCTTCGAGAAGTTTCTTAACGTAGGGATGCGTTTTGAATTTTTGAAACACGGCATGCGGATCGAAGAGCGGATCGTGATATTCGAGCGCGACAACCATGCCGAGCGACACGCGATTATTCTGCATGCCGTAAATCCAGCCGCCGCCATACAGATCGGACCTGAGCGGCCAGCCTAGCGTGTGCGCCACGTATCCTGTGTCGATCCGTCCCGGCTGCACGTCCCAGAGTTCCTTGATTCCGATGCCGTAGACTTGCGGGTTGAGGCCGTCGAGCTTCAGCCGATTGACCAGCTCTTTGGTCAATGAACCGCGGGGGCCTTCGGCTAGCACTGTGACTTTTGCGCGCAGCTCGTAACCCGGCGTGAAGTTGTCTTTCGGCTTGCCGAATTTATCGACGCCTTTGTCTTCCGTAAGGACACCGGCGATTCCATTTTTGTCGTAGAGCAGTTCCCTGCCGGCGAATTGAGTGAATACGTTGACGCCTTTTTTTTCGACGAGCCCGCCAAGCCATTTCACGATCTTGTTGAGCGATACGATGTAGTTTCCGTGATTCGCGAGAGGCGGAGGCGTGATCGGCAACTTGTGCGCGCTGGATTCGGTGAAGTAGTAGGCGGCGTCACCTGTGACGGGCGTATCGAGCGGGGCGGACTTCAGGAAATCGGGAACCAGCTCGGCCATTCCGCGCGGATCCATGATCGCGCCGGAAAGCTGGTGCGCTCCGAGTTCGCGGGCCTTTTCGAGCACGTAGATATTTTCGGTGGAGAGTGCGGGAGTCTTGCTCGAAGCGGTGTGCCGTTCGATCAAGTTGGCGAGGTGCAGCGCGCACGCAAGGCCTCCGGGGCCTGCGCCGATGATGAGGACGTCGGCTTCGAGTTGTTCGCGTTCGATTGGCACTCGTTATCCTGTCTGGACAGCAGGTGAAATAGGCATGTGGGCTTCGCCGCTAGGGTGCCGTTTACCGCCTATTAGAAAATTATATGTCATTGATTTTAGAGGGCTTGGAAGAAGTTTTAATCGCGGAACCGTAGATTAGAAAACTTGGAATGGAACCCGCAAGGAGGCGAGGCTCCCGGTCTATCCCCTTGGGGGTCTCTCTGCGCGTCCTGTGGCTAGTCTTCATAGCTCCGTGGTCACGGTAGCATGGAAACTCGGTCGATTTCAATCCATATCGCGAGCGCGGCTTAAGGGCGGTGCAGGTTGAATCTCCCGCCCACTATCGCGATGGAGCGATCGTGACCTGCTTCGCTGAAAGCCACGCCGCTGCGGTCAAACAGATTGTGATCACGATTGAGAAGGCGATGGGTAAGATGAAGAGATACCTCCAACTCACAACCGTTATCGCCGCAAAGCAGAGAGCGAATGCCCATGCAGTGCCGCGCATGAGCGTCAAGCTTGCTGCCGGAAGTCCACCTAGCTGCCATGCCAAAATCGCGGCGAATAGATAAAACACTCCGACAGAGAATCCGGCCGCCTGGAAGAGGTCCCAATACGAGCGGTTGAATCCCTGTACGTCAAAGCGAATTGAGCGCATGGAGGCGAGAAGCGAATCGACTCCCCATGCGGGATCCGATTGGCGAAAGCCAAGTGTGTGTCCTGCCGCGAAGAGCAGCAGAAGAACAGCAGCGATTCGATAGAGCATGGATGCTCGCATGTGCGCTCCCTAGATTCGCGACAGCCGGCACCACCATCCTGCCGCGCAGTGCAGAATGTACCATTAGGCGCGGGTTGGCCGACAGGGAGGCGCTTCAACGCGCGGTCGTACGATGAACGCCCGATAGTTAAGTGGCCGCGAGAAAAGGCAGGCCTCAGGTCAATTCCGGCCGAAGATCGGCCGGAATGGGGAGCTGAGCTACGAGACTTCCGGCATGGAGCGGGCGAATGGGCCTGAAGTATGAAAGTTGAGGGTGCAGTGGAAGCGGTGCCGATATCTAGCGAATATCGCCAAGTGAATCTCTTCGCACGACCAATCTCACACTGAGATAGGTAGTGATAATCCCTGTTCTCGACATCTATCCGAAAGCGCCTAACAAACCCAGCTGCTTTTCGTGGCGTGCTAGGACACATTGCTCGCCGAAATCTCTAGCAAACGTCGATTGTTCTGCTCCTAAAATCTGACTGATGCTTACAGAAGCTCGCAGCGTGGTCCGCCCGATGACCGCCAACCCATCGTACTACCGCGCCAGATACTACGATCCAGCCATGGGAAGGTTTGTCAGCGAAGACCCGATCAGGTTCGGTGGGGGCCTAAACCTCTACCAGTACGTTGATGGCAACCCCGTCCTCTTCGTTGATGCCCGCGGATTGTGGAAGAACACCCACGAACCCGCTGATCCAAACTCAAACACAATTGTTTGCGACGGGCATGGCGGGATTCGACCACAAGTCGGCGGCCCGGGAACAGCAGAGCAGAAAGAATGCTATGGAGACTGCATATTATTGCACGAAGAGAGCCATAGGCGGGATGCGCTTAAGTCTAATCCCAAAGTTTGCAAGGGCGCGGCCGATGGGATTCAAATAGGGTATTCGAACGCCCAAGAGCAGAGTGCTTCAGAGATTACAGCATCGAAGGTTGACATTGATTGTATGAAGAAGAAGCTGAAGGGTGCCTGTGATACTTGCAAGCCTCTACTTGACGACCGAATCAAACAACTGGAGAGCTATCGTGATAGCTTCAAGAAGTAATCGTAGAAAATGCGCAACAACCGCAACTGCGTTTCTCTTGTTTTCTGTTTTCGGCGTTCCCGCGGGAGGAGAGACCGTGCCCGCCGGAATCCAAGTTGAAATGGATTCCAAGAAGCCGCTTTCGCTGCGTGTGGAGTTGCGGTCTGGCGCCGAAACTCGTGTAACTTTCTACAAGAGCCGGCTGCCATGGGGCTCAACACACAGCATGATCCTGGTTGCTGTCACGCCGACCGGCCGATACCTAGAAAAGCAACTGCCTATCGACGACCCTTCTCCCGAAAAAGTCACGTTGGATCCAAAAGAATCGATACGAGGAAACATTAACCTACGAAAAGTTTTCAAAGGCCTCGATGAAGTTTTGGAGAAGTCTGACGTTCACGTGTTTTGGGCCTATGAAGCTCCAGAGGAGCTACGGGTTGGTCGCTGGTCAGGTGGGTGGATTCTCATCGCCCGGCACCAATAGAATCCTTTACGTAAATTACCCAGTGCCCCATCTTACGGCCTCGACTGGGCCAATGACGAATCGGTTCTAATACACGGCGAAGCGAATTCGACTCCGAGAGCCCCTGTATTACTACTGCGCCAGATACTACGATCCGACCTCCGGACGCTTCAGTAGCGAAGACCCTAGTGGCTTCGCGGGAGGAGCAAACCGCTATGAATATGCGGACAACCGAGTTGCTGACCTCGACGATCCATTTGGATTGTGCCCCGAAGACCCAAAGTGCCATTGCGACTGCAAAAAATGCCATATCGTCAAGATGCTGGTAACTGGCTACGATAATTCGTTCAAGAGTACAGGGAAAAATCCTGGAGACCCTGGATATGGAATTACAACCAGCGGAGCGAAAGCGGGCCCAGGCACAATTGCCGCACCGAGGAATATTTCGTTTGGCACTGGCATGTACGTACCAGGCTATGGGTGCGGCGTGGTAAAGGATCGCGGCGGAAGAAAGACGATAGCGGGGACTCATATTGATGTTTGGTTCTCCACGGAGAAGGAAGCTAACAACTGGGGACTTCACCGGAACGTTCCTGTAGAGGTCTGCGATGATTAGTTGCCGACACTATGTCGTATTAACAATATTGCTTGTGGCTATTGCGGCGCTTCCTCATGCTCCCACCAGGCAACGGATAGTCCCACTCCGAACCATTGCCGTGTTTTCGGCTCAGTCCCCGGACAACCGCTGGTCCGGTCCAATCACCTTCGCCGACGGAGCAGCTGCCTACACCCTCTCACTCGAACCTGACCTCGACCATGGACACCACCCAATCACTGTGGAACTTACTCTGCGCCGAGTTGACGACAAGACGGATGATTCGAATCTTCTCGACCCAACCGGCAAACTCCACGGCTTACAGCCTTACGACTTCGCGGCAGACGATCTGGCTGAAGGTCCACAAAAATCTGCGTTCGGGAGGGTGAGAAAGGTATCTCTGAAGAACCTGGGGCTGGTGATACGCATTACCGTTTTGAAAGCGATCGTCAGCCCAATTCCGGGCGGCCATCATCAGCTCGATGGGCTGGAACTCCAAATCGAGGCAGACAACTCAAATCCCTAAGCCCAGGAATTCGATTCCCAAAGCGGTCTATATCACTACCGCGCCAGATACTGCGATCCGAATGTCGGGATGTTCGTCGAATTTGCTACTAGGGCGCGATCTTATTTGAATTAGAAGACTCCATCTTCAACTCTGATAATAGGCTCCGAATATCAACTTTCGCCTCGTCGCTTTTGACCCTGATTCTGAAGAGATTCGGAATGGCAAAGACAGTTACGCGGGTCGACCTTTCGCTAATGGGTTTGACCTCGAAGACTAGCTTGTCGCTCCAACAACGCCAGGCGATCATATTCATTGAATCACTTAAGCAGCGAACTACAATCTCACCGCTGCGTTTATCCTGTTTCTCAATGGGAATGTGCAGCTCTTCCAGCTTGGAAACAAGTGAGTCAAATGTAGTGGCGTCGTCAAACCGATACATTACTGTTCCAACCGATTCTTTCAGTAAATACATGAGTTCCCCATGAATTTAGTTGCTACATGACAGAACTGTTGTCGCACAATTTCCGCCGATACCACCGCCACCCACGCCAACCCCAACTCCAGCGGTGTGGCTTGATGAATGGGATGGATTTGGGTAGGGCTTGTGAGTGACCGGATCGATAGGACTGGGATAAGGGGCGCCATATCCACCGCCCACAGCGGCTATACCGGCCCCGCCGCCAACCATGGTGCCATCTGAATTCCCAGCTAAACCGGCAGCCGAGTAAGCCCCTGAGACCCACATGCTCTCGGCCGTCACCGAACCTCCTAATCCAAGTCCTAGGCCCTGACATGCAACCATCAGCCAACAAGACACATTCCGGCTCCAACAATCCACTTTATATATTCCTGTAAAAGCTCCCCCGATGCCAAGAATTCCGCCTACGTTTACGCCGGCTCCAGACCATCTCCCACTTGGGCAACAACCTTGCGGCTGCAATCCCTTTGGATCTCGGCGGCCAATCGGATCATTTGCCACATAGACATACAGGTTTAGCCCTCCTTTGTATCCGGCAGGATCTTCCGATGAGAAGCGGCCGATACTTCCATCGTAGTATCTGGCGCGATAGTGGCGCCGGGCCGGCCACAGAGTCTTACCCGGCAACTGGCTTCGGTCGAGACCAAAGGAGTCCAATGACAGGCACAAATCCAATCGAAAGAAAAACCACTAGATCAAGTCTAGTCAGGTGCTTCAAATGAGTCGCAACACCAATCGCGTATGCAGAGAACAAAGCGACCAAGAGAAGCCAGCCGAGAAGAGTAGGACGCAAAAACTGCGCAATGCAAATAAGGAGGATCGGAACATAAACAACCGTACCACCAATACCTCCCAACGCCCCAGCGAACAATCCAAGGCCGATGACCACGGTCGCGCAAATAACATATAACCATCGCCTATTGTTCGAGCGACGTTCAACCAGACTCGGCAGTAGTCTGCTCGAATTTGTCATTTCGATCTCGCCTTCACAATCGGCTGTTTCAAGTCCAACTGCCCGCGACAGTTTCCAGGACAATTGATCCTTCCGCCGGGAAATCCTGGATTTTTTAAACCCTCAGCTTCTAGGCAGTCACCCAGCACCGACTGACAGTCGTACAAGGGTGGGACTATGACGTTCCGAGCGACCCATGAGCTGTCGCTTCTCTCGTTGCAGCACTTCATCAGGTTGTCTTCGTGCCCGTCACTTCCGGGAACTTCCACACAAAACGTACCGGAATTTGTCGGACTGTCATGGCCATTGGGGTAATTGCCCTTTCCCTTGCCGCAGTTATTGCCATTTCGTGTATCAAAGAAAAAACCGTGATTGCCTACCCCACCGGGAACGACATTTTGTAAACCCCGTCGACTGCACAGCAGGATCTTGAGTCCAGTGGGATCCCTTGCTACCACGGGCCTGTTTTGTGCATACGCGTAGAAATCAGACGACCCGGCAAACCATATCGGGTCTTCGCTAACGAATCGTCCTAAGGTTGGATCGTAGTATCTGGCGCGATAGTACGATGCGCCTGAGGAAGTCAACGTTATGCCCACCGGCTTCGCGCTTTGGACCGTAATCTCACTGGCGGCAGGGAGGTTCACGAGCCCATTTTACCAGCGCAACCTTTGTTGTATCAGGAACGATTCAGGCGAGTTGTTCGCAAGTTACGGCGGCGAAATTAAGCTTCCGAGGGGATAGATGATGGCATAACGAAGTCGGCCTCACGACGTGCCGAGTAAGCTGTGTGGTGTCCAACAGACAGCGCTCGGATCGAAGGAGGCCGAGATGCGA
>Ga0307479_10006064_pt1 | contig 11077 bp, 11 predicted proteins | sample atmos_gasesECM4C_FD_203743 | JGI IMG/M metagenome (GOLD analysis project Ga0307479, IMG submission 203743) | Hardwood forest soil microbial communities from Morgan-Monroe State Forest, Indiana, United States - atmos_gasesECM4C_515 | ecosystem: Environmental > Terrestrial > Soil > Temperate... | reverse complement strand
GGAAAGCTACAGCTTTTGCCCACCTGAGCTACAGCCGTACCATTACCGGGTACCGTTACTGGAAAAATTGTCGCACTGCGTGGACAAGTGTCACTGTGCCGCCACAACTTCGCTTCATCCCACTCGCTATCTGATTGAAAACAAAAGCTAGCGTTTGGCCTGCTGCTTGCCAGAAAACAGGCGGCCCCAAGATGGAGCAGGAATGATCATCTTTATTCTGACTTTCGCAGTCGCGGCGCTCTGCGCACTAACCCTTACCGGCTCGATTGCCTCAGCCACTCGCCGCCGCCCATAGCCCTTCACCCATTCTCCCGGCAAACTTCTACTCATAACGCAACGCGGTCAGCGGGGTGACCCGCGTCGCGCGTCGTGCGGGTATCCAGCACCCCTCCAGCGTGATGAGCGAGAGAAGAAATGCGGTGGTGACGAAGGTGAGCGGATCGCTGGGACGGACGCCGACAATCAGGTTGGCGATCGCCCGAGTCCCCGCGAATGCCGCCACCAATCCGATAACCAGCCCAATGGCCACAATTCCCACACTCTCTCGCAGCACCATTTTCATGCCTGCCAGTCACCCGTCACCAGTCACCACCCGGTGATATACTCCGCTTTCTGCCTCGCTTGAGCCGTTCGCTATGGAAAAGTTTGACCTCATCGTCATTGGTTCGGGTCCCGCGGGCCAGCGTGCCGCCATTCAAGCCGCGAAATTCGGCAAACGCGTAGCCCTCGTCGAAAAACTGGAGGTCGTCGGCGGCGTGGCCATCAATACCGGCACCATTCCCAGCAAAACCATTCGCGAAGCGGTCCTGCACCTCTCCGGCTTCTATTACCAAAACATTTATGGCGTCAACTACCGCGTCAAGGAACAGATCACCATGGGCGATCTGTCCTTCCGGGCGCAGCATGTCATCAAAACAGAAATCGACGTTATCGGCGCGCAGCTCTCTCGCAACGGCATCGAGGTGCTCACTGGTGTTGCCAGCTTTCTCGATCCCACGCACATTCGCGTGGTGGGCTCCCGCGGCCAATCTGACTACGAAACGTCCAAAGTGGTCATCGGCACCGGCACCAAACCGGCCACTTCCCCGCTGGTCCCTTTTAACAACCGCAACATCATCAACAGCGACCAAATCCTCGGCATGCCGGAGGTTCCCAAGACGCTGATCGTGGTCGGCGGGGGCGTGATCGGCGTTGAGTACACCTGCATGTTCGCCACCCTCGGTGTGCGTGTCACACTCATCGAAAAACGCCCGCGGCTGCTCGAGTTTGCCGACTCTGAAATGGTCGAGGCGCTGTGCTATCACCTGCGCGATCATCGCGTGACCCTGCGCCTCAACGAAGAAGTCGAATGCGTAGAGGAAACGCCGGATAACGGCGTCGTCGCCGTCCTCAAAAGCAAAAAGAAAGTTTCCGGCGAAGCGCTCCTTTACGCCGTCGGCCGCCAAGGCAATGTCGAGGAGTTGAACCTCCCCTCCGCGGGTCTCGGCGCCGATTCGCGCGGGCGCATTCCCGTCGACGCCGACTACCGCACCAAGCAGCCGCACATTTTCGCCGTCGGCGACGTGATCGGCTTCCCCAGCCTCGGTTCCGTCTCTATGGAACAAGGCCGCATCGCCGCCGCCAACGCCTTCGGCATACCCATTCATTCCAATCGCGCCAACTATCCCTACGGCATTTACACCATTCCCGAAATCTCCTTCATCGGCAAAACCGAAGAGCAGCTCACCGAGGAAGGCGTGCCTTACGAAGTAGGCATTGCTTTTTTCCGGGAGATTGCCCGCGGCCAGATTCTCGGCGACACCACCGGCCGCCTGAAGCTCCTCTTCAATCCCGATTCCAAGGAGCTGCTCGGCATCCACATTATCGGCGAAGGCGCCTCCGAGTTGCTGCATATCGGCCAAGCCGTTTTCGCCTTCAAAGGCACAGTGGAATACTTCGCCGACGCGGTCTTCAACTACCCAACGCTAGCTGAATGCTACAAAGCCGCCGCCTTCAACGGCCTCAACAAACTCCGATGAGTATCATCTCTTCAGGGAGTCGCAGCCTTAGCGGACGCCTCTCTCGTGTAGGGGCACAGCACTGCTGCGCCCAAGCTTGGCGAGATCACTTTTCTTTAGGCGGTCGGCGCTTTAGCTCCGACACCGGCGCTTTTCGAGTTTCGCCTTTCGGCTTCTAAGGACTTCCCATGCCCAAAAACGTTGGCGTCTTAGTCATGGAACACATCGCGGTGGGTCTCGTTGAGAACAACAAACTTCTCGGCCCCCTGAACCTCTACCCCGACAAAGGCGACTCTGTCGACGCCCTGCAAGCCATGCCCGCGGAAAATATCGGTGACTGCATCCGTGAACAAATCGAATCCATCACCAAAGGCCAAAAAGTCCACGCCGTGGGCCTGGGCTTTCCCGGAGTCATTCGCGGCGGCATCATCGAAGACTCCCCCAACTTGCACCAGGTGAAGGGTTTCAACATGCAGGGAGCCTTGTCCTCTCGCGGGGTCTCGGCCCCAGTCCGCATTTTCAATGATGCCGACGCCATGGCCGCGGGAATCGCCGCTACCCATGGCAAACTGCAGAAGCTCATTCGAGTTTGGACTCTCGGTAACGGGATCGGCTTCGGCCGCTATCCATGGAGCGAAGGCGTCTGGGAGGGCGGCCACAGCGTCGTTACCCTCGACCCCAAAGAAAATCTCTGCGGCTGCGGAGGCAAAGGCCATCTCGAAGGCATTCTCGGCCACCGCGCCATGCGCCTGCGTTTTCTCGATATGGAGCCTGAAGAGGTGTTCGCCAACGCCGGCACCGGTGACGCGCGTTGCTCAGAGTTTGTGAGTCTTGCGCATCGCGCGCTCGCCGCCGCCACAGCCACGAGCATCCATATGGACGGCCCCGGCCAGTTCTACCTCACCGGCCACAACGCGAAGTTCATCGACCTCCCCATGCTCGACCGCCTCTTCCACGTAATGGTCAAGATGAGCCCGCTGCAAGGCAGCCGCTTCGAGGTCGTCCCCACCAGCGATGAAGTCGGCATCATCGGCGCCGCTTTAAACGCCGAGCGCGCCTCCTCCGCCGCTTGAGTCCCGCAGGGACGCCTGAAATTTCTCTACGAAGTAAACGAACCAGAGGTCCTAACCTAAGCAATCATAGCCGTGGAAAAATCCTGGATGCATAATCGGTGGCGGATCGTTTCGCCCGACCAGGTCAAACGAGAAATACAGCGGCGTGAGGACCAGCAGTCCCTAAATCCCGGCGACCCAAAACACAATCTTCGCAAAAATTTCATCAGCTTCCAATCAACGCGAGCTGCTTTATCAACTGCGTCAACCGCGCCCGGTCCGGCGACTCCATATCAATAAACCCGACGGCCATGCCCTCCCCCGGCTTGATATTTCTTACCACGGCTCGCGCCCGCACTTCCCCGCCAGGCACATCAAACAGAATTTTGAGCAGCGTCCCGACCGGCGGCGGATCAGGTGTTGTCATAAACAATCCACCGAGCCCCAGCGTCGCCACCCGCGCGATTCCCCGGCCGTCAGTGCACTGCCAAGCCACCAGCATACCTTTCGGCAATGCCACCCGCTCGTACCTTCGTTTCACCGCGTGCTCGGTTTGCTTTGCCTGATTCATCGAATCTCGCCTCATCCGATTTTCAGGCTCCCCCATGCGCGCAGCAATCTCGCTAATTACGTTGTGTTCCTGCCCCGCAATACCAGTTCTTTAACAGCCGTGCTGTTCAGCTTAAATCTCTTAGCCGTGACAATGGGATTCGAAGCTGGCCCACTATCACGTCTTTTCTTAGGCTTACCGCGTCTAACTTACGCCCGCCCGGAAAGGGTCGGAGGCTCGATCCCGACTTTGTTTTCAAACGCCGCCAAAACTTGGGACATGCTGCGCTTGATCGCTTGCGGCGGTCCGGCGCTCTGCAACGTGCTATAACTAATGCCTGCGATGCCGCTTGCGATTTTCGCAATTTCGCCGACGGCAAAGTGTCTCGCAAAAATCTCCGCTGCCTCGATGCCGCCCAGTTCGCCGCAGCACTCGACATTTTGCACCAGCGCGACATCCGCTACGTCAGTTTCTTCGGCGGCGAACCGCTCCCGCATCCGCCCGATTCCAGTGTTATGCTCGATTTTGCGGTTTCCATTGGGGACTCACTCGACCATTCGAAGGGAGCTCGCCGCGTCGCTGCTTTGACAACCATGACCAACAAACGCAAACTCACCTCTCTCGCCGGCGTCGCTGAGAATGCCCATGTGTTGTCGCGCCTCGCGAGGCTGGGTTAACACCGGACGCGTGATGCGGATTCGCGCCTTCTTCTGCCTCCTCGCTCTCGCCACCGGCTGCCGCTCGGTGGTCCAGCACCAGGATCCGGCCAAGCCCAGAACGCCGGACATCAGCAAACTCCACCCCGCCCCCGGTACTACCATTGTGCGTTTTGAGCAGTTGGACGAAAATGTTTACAAAGGCTCGAAGCCGAAGACCGAAGCCGATTATGAGTTCCTCGAATCGCTGCACGTCAAATACATCGTGGAACTGCGACTCTTCCCGCTCATCCACGAGGGCGAGAAGCAGTCCGCGAAAGCTCACGGCATGACCCTTCTCTTTGGCACCATGAACGCCTCGCCGATGACTCCCTCAAAAAAGCACGTCGATGAGGTGCTGTGCTTCCTCCGCGATAAACGCTACCAACCCATTTATGTTCATTGCGACCTGGGCCGCGACCGCGCCGCGCTCATCGCCGGCCTCTATTTCTTGTACTATCGCGGCGCCTCCAAAGAACAAGCCTGGGAACACATGGAGCATTTTGGCTTCAAGAACACTTGGGGGCTCCATGGGCTGAAGAATTATTTCGATACCCACTCAGACCCGCCCTTGGACAGATACATCCCGTCGTGCCCCGCAAACGCTCCTTCACTCGCGGACACAACCGCCTCCAATCCCGAACATGCCTCGCGCTAGCCGCACTAAAATACCGTACCTTCGGCAAACGGGAGTGCTACTCATGGGTGTCTGCTCTTTAGGGGGTCGGATTTTAGCTCCGACATAAAAGACTCGACCAAATGGGCTTTAGCCGCTGAAGCGGCTCATGTCCTGGCGCGCAACTCATCCGCTAAGGACCTAAGGACACGATGCGAAGAATAATTATTGCCGTACTACTACTCGCTCTGTTTGGTCTCGCAACCCGCGGGCAAATCCCACGCGTCGAGCACGTCTTCATCGTGGTCGAGGAAAATCAGGACTTCAGCTGCGTTATCGGCAATCCCTCCATGCCATTCTTGAATCAGCTCGCAACTAACTACGCCATCGCCGCGTCCTACTACGCCAACGGCCACCCGTCCATCAGCAATTACTTTGTCCTCACCACCGGGCAAGCTATCTACAAAGGCCGCTTTGGAGATACCCGCACGGATGCAGTCGACGTCGACAACGTCATTCGCGAACTGAAGAAAAATGGGAAAACCTGGCGCGCTTACGTCGAAGGCGCCCCCGGCCCCGGATACATGGGCGGCAACATCAACAATACCGGATACGTGAAACGCCACAATCCCCTCGCGTATTTTGCCAAAGATATTTCTTCCGACGACCGGGCCAACCTGGCGCCTTTTGTGCAATTCTCGACCGACCTGGCGCAGGATAAACTCCCCAACTATTCTTTCCTGGTGCCCAACCTTTTTGACGATGGCCACAGCATCAAGGGTACCAACGGCAGTAACCAGGGATCGGCGCGTTGCGGCGAAGTCCCGGCCCTAAAACAATCCGACGATTGGCTCAAGGACATTCTCGGCCCGCTGCTCTCCAGCAAAACCTTCAAGGACAAAAGTCTGCTGGTCATCACCTATGACGAGTCATCCCTCGATGATCAGAGTGACGGTGCCGGGCACTGGGGGGGCGGCCGCGTCGCCACAGTCATCGTCAGCTCGAAGGTGAAAACCGGCTATCGCTCCATCACCCATTACCATCACGAGAGCACCCTGCGCCTGATGCTCGAAGCCCTCGGCCTCGATCGCAACAGTTGGCCCGGCGACGCCAAAGACGCTCCGAGCATGTCCGACTTCTTCGGCAAATGAAGCGCGTGAATCGCCACACACCCACACCGCCAGCGCGGACAAAAGCGCCTACATCACGCCTCCAGCATTGATAAGATTTGGTTTAGACGCGAAAAGCTTTGATTTCCGATAAACGTCCGGCGCGCTCTCCTCAGATTACTCCGCTCTAGGAAGGCTACGACCCGCTCTTCATCTGCAATTCATCTCGCGGTCACGCTTCACTAATCCCGGACCGTTATACGCAAGCTGGGGGATTCAACTGCCCTTCGTTTCTCAAATCTTGTTCCAGTATTAAAGGGGGAGGAGTATGAATAAACGGCTGAGGATTTCCGTCTTCACGGCCGCATTGTTGATGTTGCTGATGCCGGCGGCGCGTCTGTCCGCAGGCCCTGGTCACGACGACGACAATGGTCGCGATCTGGACGTAAAACATGTTCTGCTGATCAGTATTGATGGCATGCACGCCGTCGATTTTGCAAACTGCGTAGCATCCAACACTTGCCCGACGCTGGCCGCTCTGGGCCACACCGGGGTAACTTACACACGTACCACCACTTCCCGGCCATCCGACTCGTTCCCGGGACTAATGGCCCTGGTGACCGGTGGCTCACCGAAGACCGTCGGCGCGTTCTACGACGTCGCTTACGATCGCGTTCTGGCCCCGCCTGCGGCGGATACCGGCAACGGCCTGGTACACGGAGACTGCATCGCGGGCACGATTAACGGCACGCAGACGGAATATGAAGAAGGCGTCGAAATCGACCAGTCGAAGGTCAACGGCGGTGGCCCCTACTCTGCCATCGACGGCGGCGTATTTTCCATCGACCCGATGAAGCTGGAGCGCGATCCGTTCAGCCAACCCAAGCCGTGCAGCCCCGTTTATCCCTGGAACTTCATTCGCACCAACACCATTTATGGCGTAATCCACAACTCGGGACGCTTCACCGCTTGGTCCGATAAACACCCTGTCTATGCCGCCGTCTCCGGCCCCACGGGAACTTCCAGCCCCAGCAACGTCGACGACTACTACGCCCCTGAAGTGAATTCCAATCAGGTCGCCATACCAGTGGTCACCGCCGGCAACAACTTCAACTGCTCGACCCTTGTGCCGAACGGAGGCGACTGGACCACCGACTTTCAGGCCATCCAGTGCTATGACCAGTTGAAGGTCAACGCCGTGGTGAACTGGATCAACGGCCGGAATCACCTCGGTACTGCCAGCGCTCCCGTCCCGGCCGTCTATGGCATGAACTTCCAGGCCGTCAGCGTCGGCCAAAAGCTGATCGAGGGCGGAGTCAAAGGCGGTTACACCGACGCGGCTGGCACACCTACAGCCGCCATGGCGAGCGAAATTGCCTTCGTCGACGCGGCTATTGGGCAGATGGTGAGCGCGCTGAAGCATCAGCATCTCCTGAATTCCACTGCCATCATCATCACCGCCAAGCATGGCCAGTCGCCGATCGATACCAACCGATTCTTCCCGATACCCGGGCACTCGGGAACGAACGGCCAGCCGCCCTCCGCAGTTCTCGCCGCCTTACTCCCGGCGTCGGCGACCAGCGGCCTCGGCTTAGCTGAGGACGATATCTCCCAGCTCTGGCTGAATCATGCGAGCGATACCCTGACCGCTGTGGGCCTCCTGGAGAGCAACGCGAAAGAGGTGGGACTCGGCCAAATCTTTTATGGTCCGTCGCTCGAAACCATGTTCAACGCGCCCGGCGTCCCGAATGTGCCCGGCCCCTGCTGCCGTCTCCGCGAAGGCGGCGACCCGCGCACGCCAGACATCATCGTGATACCCAACGAAGGCGTCGTCTACACGGGAAGCCTCAAGAAGCAATCCGAGCACGGCGGCTTCGCTCACGACGATACCAACGTGATGCTGCTGGTCTCCAATCCCGGCATTCGGGCCCACACCGACACCAGCTTCGTAGAAACGAGCCAGGTAGCGCCGACCATCCTGCAGCTCCTCGGCCTTGATCCGAGGGCCCTCGACGCCGTCAGGGTCGAAGGCACGCCGGTTCTGCCTAACTTGTTCTAATCACAAAGCCTTATCCCTCACTGTACAAGAGCGGGCGTTCGCATCAACGGGCGCCCGCTGTTTTTGTTTCGGCGTTCCGTCTAGCGGCGCGGCACGCCGCTCCCGCCGGCGACACGATCCGCCGCCTGTCCTTCGCAAAAGTACTGGTACCAGAGAGCAGCTGTGCTTTAGGCCGGGAGTTGGATAGACGCTCCAGCGCCCTGCACGTAACTTGAGGCAGTCGGAAGTAATTTCAGCATAGTTCGCTCCGTCGCAAGGCTGAAAAAAATTCAATGGCCACCTACTCAAACTCGATTGCAGGCGTAACCGCTCGAAAGGAAGATGGAATGAAAAAGCACCAGAAGGGTTTCTCGATGATCGAACTGCTGCTCGTTGTCGCCATCATTTTGATCGTCGCCGCAGTTGCCATCCCCAACTTGATCCGCTCGAAGATGGCTGCCAATGAGGCCACTGCCGTGGCGTCTTGCCGGTCCATCAACACCGCCGAAGTCATCTATTCGAGTACGTACAGCACCGGCTCAGTGTTTTCGGCAGACCTGTCGTCCCTCGCTGACGGCGGCGTCCCGGGGAACTGCAACGGCACGACCACGGTTCCGACAGCGACAGCGGCCTGCATGATCGACGCTGCACTTGCTGGCGCCACCACCACCGCGAAGGCCGGCTACCTGTTCACCTACACGCCTTCGACCGGCTCCTATTCCGTACAGGCCGGCCCCGCGACCCTCGATTCCACCGGCGTGCGCTATTTCTTCACCGACCAAAGCGGGGTCATCCGCGCCAATGCCGGCGCCGCCGCCGACAACAACAGCAGCCCAATCTGAGGCGGCAGGTCAGGCGTCGCCCTGACGTTTATGCAGGAGCCGGGCTTCATGCCCGGCCTGCGAGTTTCGCGAGGCCTGGTCCTGGTGGATCGGAGCCGTAGCTCCGAGCGCCCTTTGGCCGCTTAGCATTTCCGCCGTGGCGGGCGCATCCCGCTTGGCGCGGCTGGCCGAGCGGGTATATCCCGAATTGCGCCTCATGGCGCGCCGAGGCTTGCATTTCTGCAGAAGTGCTCGCCATTTGCGGAGCAGTTAATGTACACCGGGCTAGAGGGTAACCGACCACCCAAACCGTTCTTATTTCACTGCGACGACGACCAATGTGAAGTCATGCTGAGAACTTCCGTTGCAGAAGTTGACCACCTCTTTCCTAATTGCAGCAACCAATTCCGCGATCATCGCCATATCTATGCATGTGCGGACTTGGTGCCGCCTACTCAGAACTTACGATTTCTCAGTTGCTAACTTCTAGTTGGTTGGCCCGTCGTCCGGGTACAATCGCGATCACTTCCCACGAGCCTACGCCTCACAGGACTAATTCCCGTGGAAGCCGGATAACTTCCGGTCAGCCGACCACCCGGATTGTCTAGCGTAATTTGGATGTGGATTGCAGTCCGTTCCACACCATCCGATGGAACAGTTCATCCATTGCCTTTGGCGACTCTATGGCGCCGCGATCGAGCCACCATTTCAGAAGTGACAGCAGGTTTCCGGCGAGCGCATGCGAGCGAGCATCCAGTTGATTTTGAACCAGATTCTTCAAGCCCATGTCCTTCAGATGTCGGGCGATACTGCGAGCGAAGTAGCCCTGCGCAAGGTCGAAAAACGCGTGGATGCGTCCGGAATCGACCAGAGCGCGGTAGAGCTTCTTCGCATCACCGACATGCATAAAAAATTCCGCCACGGGTGCGATGCGGCAGGATTTCTCCTGCTCCCTAAGAAGAGCAGTGCTCCACATTTCCAGGCCGTCCTCTAGCACGCAGAGAAATAGGTCGTCCTTGTCGCGATAATGGAGATAGAAAGTGGACCGGCCGACTGTCGCGCGGTCCAGCACTTCCTGCACCGTGATTTTTTCGATCGACTTCTCCTGCATCAACGCGACCAACGCATTACTCAGCAGGCTGCGCGTACGCCGGATGCGCAGGTCAGGCGTGCGTCGTTGCTGGTCATTTCTCCTTTGCTTGGCAAGTCCTATGGGTAACGGAGAGCGCTCATTGTTGGACATCGGCCACCTTTTTGTTCAGCAACTCGGCCAATTTCACTCACTGCTATCGACACTGCTTCGTTGCATCGCTACAGTGCACATAGTACGGCAGCTCTCGAGCGCACAAGCAAAAAAGGAGAGGGACCATGAATCGAATTCGCTTACTTGCAATCGGCAGTATGTTGTTGATTGCGCCAGGCATGCTGGCGCAACAAACCGCACCGACCGGCGAGCCTACAAAAAGCGCCGCCCAAGGCGTCCGCCTGCCAGACGTCGGAGATCAGTTGAAGGTGCTGACCCAGAAGCTTGATCTCTCCGTCGATCAGCAGTCCAAAGTCAAAACCATCCTGCAGGAACTTCATGATGCCTCCCTGAAGCTCTTACAGGACGAAAGCGCGTCGCACGATGAGCTCCTGAGTAAGGTCAGGCCTTTGCGCATGAATGCCGACAAGAAGATCCGCGAAATCCTGAGCGATGACCAGAAGAAAAAACTCGATCAATATTTGCAAGGCCCGCACTCGGAGATGCATGGCAACCTGAGCGGGGCAACGCCTCCTGCTACAGGGAAGCCAAAGCCTTAAAGAGATCGACATCGAAGCGCGTGAACGGCGCCAACCCGCTCTGTCGAATCCAAGTACCGACAAACGCGCTAGCCGTCACCGTTGGATTACTCGCGACAAGCCGGTACTGATCCGCCGATGCCCACCTGGATTAGTTCCGGATGGCCGGCAATTCGGACACAATCCGGGAGCGGGTTCTGCGGCCCGTATCGCTGCCAGTCGAGATTCAATCATTTACAGTGTTCCGGAATATAATCTGCCAATGTCATCGCCAGAAGACAGTGCCTCACGGCCCCTACAGTCGTTCGACGTTCGCCTCATTGTTGACAGAATCCCTGCGTTTACGTGGTCAGCTCATGCGGATGGCTTCGTAGAGTTCGTGAATCAACGGTGGCGCGAATACGCCGGTCTTTCTCC
>Ga0307479_10006063_pt1 | contig 11077 bp, 10 predicted proteins | sample atmos_gasesECM4C_FD_203743 | JGI IMG/M metagenome (GOLD analysis project Ga0307479, IMG submission 203743) | Hardwood forest soil microbial communities from Morgan-Monroe State Forest, Indiana, United States - atmos_gasesECM4C_515 | ecosystem: Environmental > Terrestrial > Soil > Temperate... | reverse complement strand
GCAGGAGACGCTGGCGCGCTGGAGCGCGTTCCAAAAAGATGATCTTGAGACCGTGAATGCTTTACTTCGAAAAACAAAGCTAAAGCCGTTGTTGGTCGGGGAGAGTCCAGCGTCGCAGTAGCTGGAATTTTCGCGAGGAATGCTGGCCTTTGCTTGCCGTGGTGCGAGGAACTTTGAATTAGTCGCCTTGTAGTGGCGCAGCATGCTGCGCCGCTACAAGCACGCGGCGGTCCGCGGCAATCCGGCGCGGCAGCGGGGCTGTCCCTTTCTCGCTGCGTTTGCATTTTTCGAGCGGCGCGGATGTAGGGACGGATTTGGTATGCTGCTGTAAGTGAAAAACGTCCTCCGAAGCAGGTCTCTCTGGATGGTTAGGCTGCTCTTCGTGGCTTTTCAGGCTGCGGTGATGGTTTCCCCATCTCAGGTTCCTTCACAGACGCAGCAAGCCGCGCCCAGCACGCCGGCGCCGGGAACTCCTTCCGCGGGTTCTCCGCAAGGAGTGGCGGGATCGGCGGCTTCTCCGTTTGGCGCGCAAGTTCAGCAAGGCGCGCTCAACATCGTCGTGGTGGATCCGGCCCATGGTGGGACGGACCCGGGGGCGCGAGGCACAGGCGGCATGCGCGAGAGCGAGATCGTGTTGGATTTCGCGATTCAGGTTCGGCGCGCGCTGGAGTTGCAAGGGTTCCAAGTGGTGCAGACGCGGCAGGGGAATGATAATCCTTCTTTTGATGATCGTTCGGCCACCGCCAATGCGCAACGCGGAGCGGTGTTCGTGACTCTGCACATTTCATCGACCGGATTGCCAGGCACGGCGCGTGTGTACGTGAACTCGGATTTGCCGCCGGTTGCGAATTCGAACGGAATGATTCCCTGGGACCGCGCGCAGGCGCCGTTTCTGGGACTGAGCAAGACATTTGGCGATCTTGTGCAGGGTTTCCTCACGCAGCGTTTCAAAGGCTCGCCTGACGCCGCACAGACCGCTAGCGTGCGGCAACTTCGAACTACGGCGGCGCCCGCGATCGCCGTGGAAATCTCCAGTGTGACGGTGGAGGACCGCGCCGATTTGGATCGCATGGCTCCGGGCGTGGCGGATGCCATCGCGAGGGGGGCCGCGGCATTCAAGCCTTCCTACGTCGTTCCGAGGACGCCGGGAGCGCTGCCGTGACGCCACGATGGAAGTATTGGCTGATCGGCGGATTGGTCATCGTTGTGATTGCAGCGGCAATCTATTTTCCAATTCTCCGCCGGCGGGTGAAGCGCGCGGCGAGGCTGCAGCAGCAGAGCGAAGAACAAGCGCGGCGCGAATTGACGCAACCGATCGCGATCAATCCGGGCGATCCGCGCGTGAAGGCCAAACTTTTCTGGGCTTCGGATGCGATCGATTCCACGCTGGCGCCGGTAACGGTTGAGCTGCCGCTTTCGAATGACCCGGTACTGCGGTCGAAACAGGTTCTGAACACGCTGCTCGCGGGACCCGTGGATGCGGAGTCGCGCACGCTGCCGCCGGACGCCTTGCTGCTGGCCTTTTACATAATGCCGGACGGAACGGCGATAGCGGATTTTTCCGAGGCGCTGGCGACTTCCATCCCCTCCGGGATTGTGAGCGAGCAGATGGCCGTGAATTCCATCACCCGGACGCTGGAAGCCAATGTGCCTCAGGTGCAGCGGCTGAAAATTTTGATTCACGGGCAGGAAGTGGAAACGCTGGCGGGGCATCTGGACTTGACGGGGACGTTTGTCGTTAACACGGGACCGGCTCAAGCGCCAGTGCAGCCCGCGACCACGCCGTCAGTCACAGACAAGCCGGCGACTCCAGCGGCGGATAAGCCGGCTGCGCCTGTTTCCGGAACGTTGACGCCGGATAAGGCGCCCGGCAAACTGGCGCAACCCGAGCGCAAACCGTAGAATTCTTGAGGACGGAAGTGATGACCGCAGGAGGAAGAGTGAGAGTCGACGGCCGAACCGCGGACCAAATGCGTCCGTTGAAAATCACGCCTGATTTTATTTCCACGGCCGAAGGCAGCGTGCTCATCGAGCTGGGAAACACCCGAGTCATCTGCACGGCTACAGTGGATGACGGCGTGCCTGGATTTCTGAAGGGCAGCGGCAAGGGCTGGGTTACCAGCGAATATGGGATGCTGCCGCGCGCCACCGAGGAGCGCACGCCGCGCGAGGCGGCGCGGGGGAAACAGTCCGGGCGGACGCTGGAAATTCAACGATTAATCGGGCGCTCGCTGCGCGCGGTGACGGATCAGGAAGCGCTCGGCGAGCGCACGGTATGGATCGATTGCGACGTGATTCAGGCGGATGGCGGGACGCGCACGGCGTCCATCACCGGGGCGTTCGTGGCGTTGGCGCTGGCATTCGAACGGCTGACCGCGGCGGGGATATTGAAGAGTTCCCCGCTGATCGACAGCGTGGCGGCTACGAGCGTGGGTATTGTGGACGACCGCGCGCTGCTGGACCTTGCCTATGAAGAGGATTCGCGCGCGGAAGTGGATATGAACGTGGTCATGACGGGCGACGGACATTTTGTGGAAATCCAGGCGACGGCGGAGGGACGCGCGTTTTCTGGGAGCGAGATGCAGGACCTTCTGGCGCTCGCTGCCGCGGGGATTCGCCGCTTGACGGAAGAACAGCGCGCCCTTCTGCCCTTGAAATTCAGTGCGCGCGCACGCTAAGCTTTTTCTCGCTTCGTCTAACCCCGGGAAGCTCGCCGAATATCGCGCGCTCGCGGCGGCGTCCGCGGCTTCCTTTCCCGTTGAACTGGCATTGCTGACGGATTTCGATGCGCTTCCCGCGTTCGGGGAGAACGCTCCGACATTCGCCGAAAATGCGGCGGGCAAGGCGCTGCACTACTCGCGGCATAGGAACGGGCTGGTCTTCGCCGATGACTCGGGGCTGGTGGTGCCTGCCCTCGGCGGAGCGCCCGGGGTTCATTCCGCGAGATACGCCGGGCCGCAGGCGACAAATTCAGAAAGGATTGAAAAACTGCTGCGCGAGATGCGAGGCAAAACAGGACCCGAGCGCGTTGCTTATTTCGTTTGCGCGATCGCGCTGGCGGAACGCGGACGCGCCGTGGCCATCGTCACGGATCGCGTTGACGGAGAAATCCTCGAGGCGCCGCGCGGATCGGGCGGATTCGGCTACGATCCCGTGTTCTATTTCCCTGCCCTCGAGAAAACATTCGCGGAACTTCCCGCGGAAGAAAAAAATCAGCACAGCCATCGTGGGAAGGCTTTCCGCAGATTGCTCGCGGCTCTTTCCTCCATGCTATAGTCTTGGCTCCTATGGCCACGAAATCGAAGAAGAAACGATCGGCGGAGAAGAAACCTGCTCCCGCAAGATTAAAGGCGGCGAAATCCGCGAAAAGGGCCAGGAGCGCCAAGGGGGCTCGTGCGGCGGGAACGGACCCGAAGCGCGTAGCGGCAATTCTCGCGAAACTGGATGAAGCGTACCCAGACGCAACGTGCGAACTGAACCACGAGAATGCGTTTCAATTGCTGGTTGCCACGATTCTTTCGGCGCAGTGCACGGATGTGCGCGTGAACCAGGTCACCGAAACGCTCTTTAAGAAATATCCGGATGCGAAAGCGTTTGCTTATGCCACTCCAAGTGAGCTTGAACAGGACATTCGGCCCACAGGATTTTTTCGGAACAAAACGAAATCCGTGATGGGCGCGAGCAAAGCGATCCTTGAAAAATTTGGCGGGCAAGTGCCGCGCACGATGGAAGAGATCCTCACGCTGCCGGGAGTCGCACGAAAAACCGGGAATGTTGTGCTCGGCACTGCGTATGGGATCGCCAGCGGAGTGGTGGTGGACACGCACGTGCTTCGTCTTTCGAACCGTTTGGATTTGTCGCGAAATGAAGAACCCAAGAAAGTTGAAGAGGATTTGATGAAGATTATTCCGCGGGAGAAGTGGATCCAGTTTTCCCACCAGCTGATCTGGCACGGACGCCGGGTCTGCCACGCGCGCAAACCGAAATGCATCGAATGCAACATGGAATCGCTTTGCTACGCGAAAGACAAAACGGTCTAAGGGTCAAGTTAGCTACCCAGGTCTCTTGGCCGGCGCTTGATCTTGTGCGCTGGGCCGTGAAGTGGGCTGTTGTGAATTGACGGGCGGATGGCCGGGGGGCGGTGCGCCCTGGGGAGCCGCACCGGCGGGATTCACGATGTCGCTGAAATTCGGCAGGCCGCCGGAATGCACGTCTTGATTCTGATGCGGATTCTTGTTCGGATCCGGATGCTGAATCATTCCGCCGTTCGGCTGCGTTTTTTGCACCACCCATACGCCGTCGCGTTTCTCCAAATTATAGGCAACCTGCATACCCGCTCCCTGAGGCGCGCCGGTCTTTGGACGGAATTCAACTTCGGCGTGCGCCTGATTGCCATTGATGGAAACGCTTCGGATATCCATTACCATGGCGCTCATGTTCAGAGTGCCCACGCCGTTGAGGTGCTGCATGATTCCGGCGCGGATGGCGTCGTTGTCGCCCGGCTGCTGCTTGCATCCGGCGCCAAACAATAGCGCGACGGAGAACCCTAGAATCGGGGCAAACTTTCTCATGCGAAGGTCCCTTCTATTTCTGTTGAACAGGCTTCTGGAAATATGTCTTCCGACGGGGCCTCCTATAGTCTACCGCCAGCCAGGAGAGCGTTGGCAATAGCAAATGGGGCGTGTGCTGTGAACGGAAAGCTATTTGGAACGAAGGCCGTTCGGCACAAGCGGCAAATCATGGAGGCGCACGCCGGTAGAGTCAAATATGGCATTGCCGATGGCCGGTGCAACGGCCATGATCGGTGTCTCGCCGGCGCCAGCCGAAGGAATATCTTTTCGATCCACGAGGATCGCCTCGGTTTCCGGGACGTCACGGAAGCGCGGCACGCGATAGGTCGAGAAATGCGGGTTCTTGATGCGGCCATTTTCAAATTCGATGGCTTCGAAAAGCGCTCCGCCCATCCCCTGAATCATCGCGCCGACCACCTGGTTGCGCAGACCATCCGGGTTGACGATGGCGCCGCATTCGAATGCCTCGACCAGGCGCACTACGCGCACTGCGCCCGAAGTCTTGTCCACCGCTACTTCCGCGCAGGTTGCCACGTAACTGCCCTTCTCGCTGCCGCACGCGACGCCGAATCCTTGCCCCTCCTGCGTTTTCTTGCTCGGCCAGCCAAACGACTTCGCCGCTGCCTCCAGCACCGCGCGCATGCGCGCGTCGGAAAGATTCTTCATGCGAAATTCAAGCGGGTCCATCTTCGCCGCGCTCGCCAACGCATCCATGTGCGTTTCGCGTGCGAAGTGATTTGCTGTGGCCGCCAGCCCGCGATAGGAACCGCTTCTCAGGATCAACGGCACGGGATGATATTCGGTTCGCTGATTCGTCACGATGTAGGGAGTTTCGATCCCCGACGACCCGGAGTGGTAGTTGTGAAATTCCCAAGCTGTCAGCGCGCCGTCGCCGGAGATGGCGCTCTTGATTTCGATGACGCCCGCCGGCCGGAAATACGCCCAGGTAAATTCTTCCTCGCGCGTCCACACCACTTTCACAGGACGCCCGGCAGCGCGCGCCAGTCGAGCGGCTTCGATGGCTGCATCGCTGGTGTGCTTCCCGCCGTAAGCCGAGCCCGTATCCGGCACAATCACGCGCACGCTGCTCTCTGGCAAATGGAAAACATCCGCGAGTTCATCGCGGTTGGCGAATGGCCTCTGCGTGCCGGTCCACACCGTAAGTTTCCCATCAGCCCACTGAGCCACGGCCGCGCGCGGCTCCAGTGGAGCATGCGCGATATACGCCACGGTGTAAGTCGCGTCGAGCCGGTGCGCCGCGCCTGCCAGTCCTTCTTCAACTGAACCTTTTTGCTTCCGGAAGCGATCTTCCGTCTTCGCAGCGGCGTTCTGCTTGAGATAAGAAAAGATCTCCTTGTTCGAAATCTGCGGCACTTCTTTCCACTGAGCGTGTATCGCATCTAGAGCGCGCTGAGCATCGTGCGCGTTGGGCGCGGCTACGCCGACAAAGTCCCCATCCCGCACGACGAAGACGCCGGTCATGGCCTTCGCAGCGGTGTCATCGCAGGAAGCGAGCGTAGCGCCGAACGACGGAGGGCGCAAAACTTTGCCGTGAAGCATTTCCGGAAACCAAATATCGGTGGTGTACTGGTGGCGTCCCGTCACGAACGAGCGGCCGTCCACTTTTGGAATCGGTTTCCCGGCGATAGTCCATTGCGCGGTGGGCGTGGTGGGGTCTTCGGTGGGGAGACTCTGCGCGAGCGTCTTGCCACGCGCGAGTTCCGCATATTTCAGCGAGCGGCCTGATGCGGGATCGCTGATCTTCGCGTCAGCGGCAATTAATCCTTCCCGTGCGACACCCCATTCTTTCGCCGCCGCCTCCACAAGAATGTCGCGCGCCGCGGCCGCCACGCGCCGCAACTGCGGCGTAATGGTGGGAGTCGTTCTGCTCCCAAAAGTTCCCGCATCAAACGGCGTCAGCGCCGTATCCGCCGTCACCATCCGCACACTTTCGAACGGCACACGCAATTCATCGGCAATGGTTTGCGCCAAGGCGGTGCGGATGTTCTGCCCGATCTCGGCTTTGCCCGTGAATCCGGTCACCGTGCCGTCTTCACCGATGTGCAGCCACGCGCTGATGTCCTTCGGCAGTTCCTCATTGTGGAAACTTGGACGCCCCGGAGCCGTCTCCTGCACGGCGAACGCGTCTTTCGCAATCGCGAAGACCGCAATACCCGCGCCGAGAATTTTGAAAAAGTCGCGGCGCACCAATTCGAATTGATGGATTGGAGCGGCATGGAATTCGTAGCGTTCCGGCTCGAAAACACATTTTTCCGCGACGCCGCTCATCGCCCACGCCCCTGCATCATTTTCGCCGCGCTACGGACGGCTTCCATGATGCGTGGATGCGTCCCACATCGGCACACACTCCCCTGTAAGAACTGAACAACCTCCGCCTGACTAGGATTCGCGTTCGTTTGCAGCAGGCCAACGCTGCTCATGATCATTCCCGAAGTGCAGTAAGCGCACTGGAACGCGCCCGCATCGAGAAACGCCTGTTGCACGGGATGCAAGCGGCCGTCTTTCTCAAGACCTTCGATGGTTGTGACTGGCTTTCCGACGGCCGCGCTCGCCGGGATCTGGCAGGAGCGGCGGGGCGCTCCGCCAAGCAGCACGGTGCACGCGCCGCACTGCCCTTCCCCGCAGCCGTACTTCGTCCCGGTCAAACGAAGTTCATCGCGCAGCACGTACAACAGAGGCGTGTCTGGAGGGTAGTTGACCGGAAATCGTTTGCCGTTAACTTCAATTTCGATGGGCATCGCCAATGGCCTTCCTTCTAAAAAAATTCTGCGCCGAATCAATGCTTGTGGCAAGTGTCGCAAGCCGTCTCAGCTTGATTCATTTCGTGGCAGTGCAGGCAACTATACATCGTGGTGACGCTGGTAACTTCCGACATCGCCTCGATCTCGCGAACCTGGCCGTGGCAGGTCTCGCATTTTATTCCCGCCTCTAGATGGGCGTGGTGATTCCACGCAACGCCCGGCAGCACGGTATACACGCGCACCCAGGGAACGGCCTGCTTGGATTTGGCAAACGCGGCGAGCTTCTGAATGGCAGGCTTGTTCTTCGCGACCGTCGCATGGCACAACATGCATTTGCCGGTGTCGGGAAACGTCATCAGCTTGCCAGGTTCAGGATTCGTGTGGCAGTCCCTACAGTCCAAGCCGAGAGAAAGATGTTTCTTGTGGCTATAGGGGACGGGTTGCACGGGAGGAGTATGTTCCGACGGATTGTCCGGGACCATTTGCTTCGCCGCTTGAGGTGATGTAGCTGGTTGAGCGGTGAGACCTGTGGCAAAGAAGAGAAACGCCGCCAGCGTCGCCGCCATCACAGCGCGTACGATCCATGCCATTCTTTTTATCACCGGCTGACCTCGCAAGTTTGCATCTGCCGTTCTTCCTCGCTACAACTACGCTTTCTTGTTCACCACTTCCTCGATGCTCGTCCCAAAATCTTTGAGCATGACCGTTGCGGCGTTTCTGCCGGGCGCTCCCGTCACGGACCCTCCTGGAAACGTTGTTGCGCCGGTTTGATACAAACCCGGAATCGGCATGCGATGCTGCGCCCAGCCTGGCATTGGACGCATCGGTCCTACTTGCGACGCACTCTGCGCTCCCGCGTGCGCACTCCCGTGCCAGAAGTGCGGATTCATGCGCTCCAGGTCAAGAGGGCTCTCGACAAATCGCGCCAGAATCTTGTCATCCGTCAAATTCGGCGCATATCGCCGCAAGTATTGGAGATAAGCTTTGGAGACGTCTTCCTTTATTTTGTCCCAATGTTCGGGCCCCTCCTTCAGCTCATAAGGCTGCCAGCCGATAATTTTCAGAGTGTGCATCCCGGCGGGAGCCCGCGTGGGATCGGCAACGCTGCAGCAGATGATCTGCATCGGCGGATCCTCCAGATTGACCACGCCCCTGGCATCGTCGTACGCAAAGCGCAGTGCGCGCTCCGGCGAAACCAGGATGCCCGCTTCCACGGGCGAGAGCGTGCCGCCATCACCGGCAAATTTCGGCGGCTCCGAAGTCGCGTAATGGGTGACAAACATGGCGTGTTCCGCCTGCCAGGTATCTACGCCGTCCACGAAATCCTGGCCCCATATCTCACGCGGCGCCATGTCCACCAAGTGCTTGATGTGAATCGTCGAGACAACGGCCTTTTCCGCCCGATACGAAGTCCCGTCGCTGCATTCCACGCCCACGCATTTCCCGCTCTCCACAATCAGCTGCTTTACCCATTTGTTCGTCAGCAGCACACCGTCGTGCGCCTCGATAAACCGCGCCAAAGCCTGCGTCAACACTCCCGATCCGCCCTTGGGGAACGGCCGTCCGGAGTGTTGTTGACGCGCCGTACCGTAGGCCAAACGCCCCGTCATCGGCGCATCTGGAGGCTCTGCAGCCAAATGGGACATATAAAGCATGAACGTACGGCAATGTTCTTCCTCAAACGAGTCACGAATGATTTCCCAGGCGGACATGGCCAATCGCCGCTGCCAGAGCTTGCCGCGCGGTTGCAACGCCAGTTGATCGTTCAACGGTTTCCCAAATCCTATCGGTGTGAAACTGGTTCCCATCAAGATCGGTTTGACTGCATCAAACTCCGCAAGCATTTTCCGGTACGCTGCCGCATCCTTTTTCGAGAACTTCGCGAACTCCGCGCACGTGCGGTCGAGGTCCCGCCATTGCGTCAGATAGGAGCCGTCGGCAAAGGGAATGTGAAAGATGGGGTCGGGATCGACATATTCAAGCCCGAACTCGCGGAGCTTGAGCTCGTCGTTCTTGATCATGGGGTTGTCTAGCAAGAACGTATGCGCCGTTGAACAGACGTCGTCCTTAAATCCCTTGAGCGTCAATTCCGCCGTCTTTACGCCGCCGCCGACGATTGGCCGTCCCTCCAGGAGCAGGCAGCGATAACCGGCTTTCGCCAGGTATGCGGCCGTAATCATGCTGTTGTGCCCCGCGCCCGCTACCACGATGTCGAACCGATCTTGATTAGACGCTTGTTGGCCCATGGAAAACGGCGCGGCCGCAAGTGGCGCGAGCGCCGCTGTCTTCACGAATCCGCGTCGGCTGATTTTGCTCATGGGCACACCTCCCTCGAACGAACTCTTACGCTTTCTTGTTCACGACTTCCTCGATGCTCGTCCCGAAATCTTTCAACATGACCGTGGCCGCATTTCGGCCCGGGCCGCCGGTTACCGATCCGCCGGGATGGGTCGTCGCTCCCGTTTGATACAAACCCGGGATGGGCATGCGATGCTGGGCGTATCCAGGCACTGGGCGCATCGCCCCGGACTGTGATGGGCCCGATCCGCCCGCGTGGCAACTGCCGTGCCAGTTGTGAGGATTCATGCGCTCCAGATCCAGCGGGCTTTCTATCGTCCTCGCCAGAATCTTGTCGTCGGTCAAATTTGGCGAGAACCGCCGCAGGTAATTCAAATTTGCGTCGGATACTTGTTCCTTGAGGGCGTCCCAATGCTGCGGCCCTTGTTTCAAATCGTAGGGCTGGTACGCAACGATCTTGACGGTATGCATCCCAGCCGGCGCGCGCGTGGGATCCGCCAGGCTGCAGCAAATCACATGCAATGGCGGATCTTCGAGATTGACCGTGCCGCTCGCATAGTCGACGCTCATGCGCCGGGCCCGGTCCGCGCTGATCATCATCCCCGAATGCACCGGTGAAAGCGTGCCGCCGGTTACTGCGTACTTCGGCGGCTCCCTCGTAGCATAATTTGTCGCAAACAGCGTGAGGCCAGCCTTCCAGGTATCCACGCCGTCGATAAAATCCTGTCCCCACAAATCGTGCGGCGCCATGTCGACAAGCTGTTTGATGTGGATCGTCGAGAGCACCGCCTTTTCCGCGCGATACGAGCTGCCATCCTCGCATTCTACTCCCGTGCACTTCCCGCCCTCCACGCTCAGCGATTTGACCCATTTGTTTGTGAGGATCACGCCGCCATGCGCCTCGATGAAACGAGACAACGCCTCGGTCAGGGCGCCCGACCCTCCTTTTGGAAGAGGCCGGCTCTCTCGCTGCTGGTGCAGCGGGATAAAGGCGGCCCGGCCCGTCATGGGATCCTGCACCTGCTGAAGCGCATAGGGACAGCCCATCATGAACGCACGGCAGTGATCGTCTTCGAAAGTGTCGCGAAGGATTTCCCACGCCGACATCGCCAGGCGGCGCTGCCAAAGTTTCCCGTGCGGTTGCTCCGCCAAACGGTCGTTGATGGCTTTCCCGAACCCAATCGGCGTAAACGCCGCCGCATTCAAGAGCGGCTTGACGGTTTCATATTCGGTGATCATTCGCCGGTAAGCGAGTCCGTCTTTCTTGGAAAATTTCGCAAATTCCTCGCAAGTGCGATCAAGGTCGCGCCACTGCGTCAAGTAACTGCCGTCGGGAAACGGCATGTGAAAAACGGGGTCGGGATAAATGTACTCGAGACCGTAATCCCCGAGCTTGAGTTCATCGTCGCGCAAGATCGGATTCCCATGGATTCCGTTGTGGGCCGA
>Ga0307479_10006062_pt1 | contig 11078 bp, 8 predicted proteins | sample atmos_gasesECM4C_FD_203743 | JGI IMG/M metagenome (GOLD analysis project Ga0307479, IMG submission 203743) | Hardwood forest soil microbial communities from Morgan-Monroe State Forest, Indiana, United States - atmos_gasesECM4C_515 | ecosystem: Environmental > Terrestrial > Soil > Temperate... | reverse complement strand
GGCGGAGATTCTGGGAATCAGCGTTGAAGCATTGGAGTCGCTTCTGGCGAGAGGCCGGCGCGCCCTCCGGCAACGGTTGGGCCACCTGAAGGGATGATGGGAACGGCATGAGTTCGGACGAGCAAAGACGGGCCGCTGAAACGGGCATGACCGACTCCCGCGCCCGTGAGATTCTCGAATCCTACGGCGGCCGTAGTGCGCTCTGGCCCGAGACGGAACGTGCGGCCCTTTTAGAACGCGCCGAGGGCGACCGCGCCTTGGCGGAGCTCCAGGAAAACGAAGAGGCTTTGGATCGAGTTTTGGCCGCACTGGAGTCGCCAGAGTGGTCGCAGACGCTGGCAGATCGGATTCTTGGCGACTTTGACGTGCAGTTGCACCGCAACACGCGATCGATCCGCGTCAGGGTGCGCGGGCTCGCCAAAGAACTGGGTCACGCTGTATGGCCCGGCGTTCCCTTGTGGCGGCCAGTCGCCGCGGTGGGGCTATCGATCTTGTTCGGCCTGACGATCGGCGCGCTCATCCCGGCTGACCAACCTGCGCAAGAGACGGACGTGACGGTTGCGACCTCTCCGCTCGACATGAACGCCTCGCTCGACTCCATCGAGCTGATTTGAAGGATCTTTGATGAGCGAGGTCACACAACCGGCACCAAGGCGCAGATCCGTCGCGCTGATCATCTCGATCTGCCTCAACGTTGCACTCGTCGCGATGATCCTCGCGGCCGCAGCGTCCTTGTTCTTTCATCGCTTTCACGGGCATTGGGAAGGCGGCCCGTTGGGTGTCCATGCAATGATGGACGTCGCGTCACCGCAAGAACGAGCCCGCATCGAAGACATCGTTCAACGCCGCCGACCACACCTGCATGATTTGTCCGAGAGGGCCCGGGCGGCGCGCGCCGCTGCCTATAAGATCTTTGCGCTGCCCTCCTTCGACCAGGCTGCCTACGTCAAGGCTCTCGATCAGGTGCGGCTCGAGAACGACGCCCTCCAGGCCGAAGTCAGCGTGATGATGGCGGAAGCCGCGTCGCAGCTCTCTCCTGGCGAGCGACAGAAGCTGGCGGAGCGCGCAGGCCGCTATTCCCGCTGGCATACAGGGCGCTTCCGGCGCTCCTGGTGAGGGCTAAAGGCCTTCGCGGATTTCCGTCCAGGCGTTGATCACCTGCGACTTGTTGGGGAGACGGCGTTGCAGAATGCCGGTCCTGAGGAATGTCTCGACGTCGCGCGTCAAGCCAAGATTCTCAAACACGCTATTGGGCACGCGCCTCAACACGGCTTCGTTGGCAGGTTCGTCGCCTATGTGCTCGATTGTGTACGTGGAGGCGACGTCCGAGATCGAAGAGTCGATGAGGGCCAAAGCCTTCTGCCGGTCCGACGGGTTCTTGTGCATGACCAGTCCGCAGACATAGGTGAAGAGTCCGCCCTTCGGGTTCATGTACGCAACTGGCTTTCCTTCGCGATGCAGCGTCGCATAGGTGACGCGCCACGACATCGCTGCCACGATTTCTCCGGACGCGAGTCCTTGCACCATCTCGGTGTCATCGCTTGAAATGAAGCGTGCCTGCTTTACGAGCGCTCGCAGTTTGTCCTGAACTCGCTGCCATTGGCTGTCATTCATCTTGTAGGCGTCGACGCCAATCGTGCGAGCCACGAAGGGTACCGTGTCATCGACTCCTTCGAGGGCCGATATCCTGCCGCGATATTTTGGATCAAACAGAATGTTCCAGCTCTGCGATTTTACGTATTCCGGCGCCAGATCCGTGCGGAACGTCACGGAGGTGTTGCCCCAATAATGGGGCACGAACCACACCTTTGCGGGACCCGCCTGGATTCCTGGGAGGTTTCTCAGTGTCGGGGAGATTTTGTTCCAGTTCCCGAGCTTTGATGTGTCGATCGGCTCAAGCAGCCCCGCTTCCTTCCACCGCGGGAATTCGTAGTAGCAGGGGCCCATGACGTCGGGCTTGTAGCCTGCGCGCATCTTCGCGAACGCACTGTCCTCGTCGGCGAAGATCGCGATATTGGGATTTTCCTTATAGGCGCTTTTGTAGCCGGCAAGGAACGGAGGATCCATGTAGTCCTCCCATTGGAAGAGCGTGACCGGCGCCGTGCTCGCCCGATCGGCAGAGACGATCAGGAGGAAAGTGGCGCAGGCCACCACCAACGGCGACTTGTACGGCATCGATCAACCAGTGGTTTTCTCGGAAAAAAACGCTAAACGCCGCGCTCGCGGGGCGCAACGAACGTTTCCGGTTACCTTTTTGGAACGCCAGCGCGCGATTATGATTGGCCGAGCCAGCCATGAACAAGATCACGACCCCGCCTGCTTTTCCGCGCCCGGCTTTTGTCGAGGAAGGCCGCCGCGCCCTCGAAGAGCTGTTGTCGCGACAGCCTGGCATCCGTGAGATCGATGCCCTTCTGATCGACATAAACGGGATTCCGAGAGGGAAGCGCTTTCCGGTCACGGAGTCCGATCGCCTTTTCAATTCTGGCATGCAGATCCCGCAGTCGATCTATCTGATGGATCCGCGTGGCGAAATGACCAATCCGTTTGGCCGCGGAATTGGCGATGGCGACCCTGATGGCACTGCCTGGCCACTGCCATCGACGATCCGACCCGTCTGGTGCGAAGGCCCGCCGCGCGCGCAGGTCCTCATGACCATGCGCGATCAAGACGGCGCCTGCCACCCGGCCGAGCCGCGCGGTGCCGTTGAGCGCGTCATCGAGCGATTTGCAGGTTCTGGCCTCGTTCCAGTCGTGGCACTCGAACTCGAATTTTATCTCATCGATCTGCAACGCGACTCGCAGGGCGCACCCCAGCCGCCACGCGATCCCCGGACCGGGGCACGAGAGAGCGCGCACGCGGTGTACGAGGCGGACGACCTGGATCGCTACGCAGGTTTTCTCTCGGGCCTGAACGAGGCCGCGGCGTTTCAGGGCCTGCCGCTCACGGCGACAAGTTCGGAATATGGACCGGGGCAGTTCGAGGCGAATCTCAGGCATGGGCCCGATCCTGCAGCCGCAGCGGACGACTCGATCTTCCTCAAGCAGATCGTCAAGGCAGCCGCGCGATCCGCGGGCTATGACGCGACGTTCATGGCGAAGCCGTACCTTTTGCGGGCCGGCAGCGGCCTTCATGCTCATGTGAGCGTGCTCGATGCGAAGGGGCGCAACATTTTCGATGACGGGAGCGAGCTCGGTTCGGAGTCCCTGCATCACGCCATCGGCGGTCTTCAGGCCTCGATGCCGGAATCGATGGCGATCTTTGCACCTTCGGTGAATTCCTACCGACGGTTTCAGCCGGACATGTTTGCGCCGGTCAATCGACGCTGGGGCGTCAACAATCGCTCTGTCGGTCTGCGCGTACCCATTGGACCTCCGGACTCGCGACGAGTCGAGCATCGTGCGGCGGGCGCCGACGCCAATCCCTATCTTGTGCTCGCCGCCGTGTTGGCGGGCGTCCATAGCGGGATCGAACGCCGGATCGATCCCGGCGCGCCGGCGGCGGGAAACGTTTCGCGCCTTTCTGACGCAGGTCTGCCGCTTACGATCGACGACGCGCTTGCGCGCATGAGCGATGCGGAACTGCTCAAGGACTACTTTGGTGAAGAAGCGGTCGCGCTATACCGCGAAAGCAAGCGACTCGAACTGCAGCGGTTCCGCGGGATCGTCTCGCCGGCCGAGTACGAGTGGTACGTCTAGTCTCAGTCCGCTTTCGGTAAGCGCAAGGACGTAACCCCGCCCTCGCCGCGTCTTCCTCCGATCACGAGCGCGCCGCCCATGCGCCGCGCAAGGGACGCCGCGATAGCCAGGCCCAAACCGGCTCCGGTCGTTGCGCCGGCGCGGTCGAATCGTGCAAAGGCATTCGTCGCCACTTTCGCCTCGTCGCTTGAGAAACCGGCACCGCTGTCCCGAACCTTGAGAACGGCGACGCAATCTTCACGGCAAACATCGACGCGGATCCAGCCACCCTCAGGCGCGTAGGAGAGGGCATTCGATAACAGGGCCGTCAGGATGCGCCCAGTCGCTGCGCGATCCGCAAGCACCAGAACCGGCTCCGCAATCCCCATCGCGAGCGTGATGCGTCGCGAGAAGGCACGCCCCTGATGATCGTTGACGCAATTGATCGCAATCTCGGCGACGTCGAAGGCGCCGCATTCCAGCGGGTGACGGCCGGCCTCGATATTGGCGTATTCCAGAATGCTGCCGATCTTGTCGTGGAGACCGCGCCCCGCATCGGCAATGTCGGTCGCGTATTCGACATATTTCGAATGACCGGCCGGTCCGAAGAGGCCGTTTTTGATGACCTCCGAAAACCCGATAATCGCATTGAGCGGCGTGCGCAGCTCGTGGCTCATATGGGCGATGAACTCGGACTTCGAACGCTGCGACTCGGCGGCGTCGCGCTCGGCGTGGGCAAGCCTCACAAGCAGCTTTCCTTCGAGGGGTCGCGTCGAGCGCAGGCTTCGCGCCGCCTTCGTGGCCCTTTGGCGTCGCTCGAACTCCCCGACGAACACTACCGAGAGACAAGCCCCTGCGAGGGCGGGCCCAAGAATGACAAAGAGGTAGAGGGGCAGGGCACCGTACCACGCCGCCAGAGCGCCATCCGTATCGATCCCAGTCCGGACCATCATCGGCCAATGGACGCAGCGCACGACCGCTGCGTAGTCGGCTTCCGGATCCAAGCGAGACCAGATGGAGGTCCCGTCAGGCGCGAGAAGCGCGGCGTGTTCGAGAAGGGCTGCCGGCAACATCGTCTTGGCATTGAAGAGCAGAAGCACCAAATGCCCGCGGTATGGAAACGCCAGAAGAGACGTTCCCATGAGGAGGTTTTCGTGTCCTGCGCGCTGGATCCAACTCGCGGGGAGGTCGGGAAAAGCGCGCGCATCTCCGTGAAGTACGCGAATCCAGACGCCAGAGCGATCGAAGGTCGCGATGTTGATTAGGCCCGGCGCGGCCGGCGCCTGGCCATCGGCGAACGCTCGCCCCGCGTCCGCGAGCCGATCGAGCGCTGCATCGGCGACGAGGGCGATGTTGCCGGCGCGGCGCGCTTCGTACCACTTGGCCTGAGAGATTGCGTGGACCCGATCCAGCCGCATCTGAAGCGATGCCGCACCGGCAAAGCTTCCCGCAATCAAGACAAGCGATACGAGGACGGTGAGGCGGATGTTCGGCGTGGTCTTGCCCGTCGCGCGCGCGGCAGCCGCGTAGAGTGGGCTGGCGACGCGCTCGACTATGGCCATACGGCCCTCAGGTGATTCGCACTTTGCATTATGCGAATCGCCGAGTCGTTCGTCACGGCAAAGCGTCCCGGCAGTTCGCTCTGGGCCGCCGCGGCCTGGCGCTTATGCGCTAAGCATCTTTTCGGCGACTTCGAACAAGTTCGACGAAAGTCCTTCCATCTGTTTCATGGTTTCGAGCTCACGACGCATGAGCAGCTGGCGCCCTTGGTCGTAGCGCCGCCACGATTCGAAGCAGCCGGCGCTGCGCGCCGCGAGCTGCGGATTGATCTTGTCGAGCGCGCGGATCGTCTCGCCCAAAAGCACATAGCCCGATCCGTCTTGTGCGTGAAAACGCAGGTGGTTGGCGGAGAAGGCACCGATAAGCGCGCGAACGCGATTGGGATTCTTGATGTCAAAGGCCGGATGCTTCATCAGCGCGCGCACAGCCCCCAGCGTACCGGGCAGGCTGGAACCCGCCTGCAGGCTGAACCATTTGTCCAGGACCAGCGGGTCATTGCTAAAGCGATCGTAGAAATGCGCAAGCGCCTGATCGCGCCGAACGGAGTTCATTTGCGTCAGCGCAGCGAGGCCCGCGATCATATCGGTCATGTTACTCGCATTGCGGTAATGCGCGTCCGCAAGAGAGGCAGCGTCTTCATCGTTGCTCGCGGTCAGGAATCGCAGGCATATGTTACGCAGGGCGCGCCGGCTTGCGGACTCTGCATCCAATGCCGCTCCTTGGGCGGGGTCACGTTGCCGATAGAGCGCCTCGAAGCTATCGCGATGCCGAGCTGAGATGTGACGGACGAGGGCTAAGCGCGCCGCATGAATCGCTTCGGGGTCAGGCTCCGTTATCGCCAAGGCAATTTCGTTTTCCGTCGGCAGCGAAAGCATGTTGGCAACGAAGGCCGGATCGCGATCTGCGAAGGCGAGAACATCGCCAAGGGCGTCGACGAAGGTCGGATCACCCTTCGGGGCCCCGCCGCTGGCGGCGGCCTTGGACATCTCGATTACGATTTCCCGGGCCAGCGACTGCGCGGCCTCCCAGCGATTGAAGTCGTCGGTGTCGCGCCGCATCAGGTCGGCGCGCGTTCGGCGATCGGCAGAGGTCTTGAAATGCACCGGTGCCGAGAAGCCGCGGCCGACAGAAAGCAGCGGCGTTTCCTCGACGCCGGTGAACACAAAGGTCTGTTCAGGCCCTGTCAGCTCGATCACCCTTTCCTCGGGCCCCTTCGCGTTCTCGCCCTCAAGCGTCAGAGGGAGCGGCCCCTGTGGGCCTAGAAGGCTCACGGTCACGGGAATGAGCATCGGCTTCTTGGTCGGCTGTCCTGGCGTAGGGGCGAGGCTCTGAGCGAGCGTCAGGGCATAGGTCTTCCGTTGGGCGTCGTATGCACCCTCCACCGCGACAGTCGGCGTGCCCGACTGGGCATACCAGAGCCGAAACTGCTTCAAATCTCGTCCGCAGGCGTCTTCAAAACAGCGCACCCAGTCCTCGACCGTGGCGGCCTGCCCATCGTGCCGCTCAAAGTAGAGATCGGTGGTCTTGCGATAGCCTTCCTCGCCGACAAGCGTCTTGAGCATCCGAATGACCTCGGCGCCCTTTTCGTAAACGGTCGCGGTATAGAAATTGTCGATCGTGATGTAGCTCTGCGGCTGAACCGGATGCGCCAACGGCCCTGCATCTTCCTGGAATTGGCGCATGCGCAAGATACGAACGTCCTCAATTCGTTTGACGCCTGGTGAGCGCTGGTCCGCGGAAAAACTCTGATCGCGAAAGACAGTCAGGCCCTCCTTCAACGAAAGCTGGAACCAGTCGCGGCAAGTGATCCGATCGCCCGTCCAGTTGTGGAAGTACTCGTGTGCGACGACGCTCTCGATACGCGCATAGTCGTCGTCGGTCGCGGTCTCCGGGCTCGCAAGCAGCAGCTTGTCATTGAAGATGTTAAGTCCCTTGTTCTCCATGGCGCCGAAGTTGAAGGCGCTGACAGCGACGATCATGAAGATGTCGAGGTCGTATTCCCGGCCGTACTTCTCCTCGTCCCACTTCATGGCGCGCTTGAGCGCGTCCATCGCGTAGGTAACCTTTTGTTCGTTCCCGTGTTCGACGAAAATCTTGAGCGCGACGCTGCGGCCGCTCATCGTGATAAAGCGGTCCTCGAGAACACCCAGATTGCCGCCGACCAGCGCGAAGAGATAGCAGGGCTTCGGAAAGGGGTCTTTCCACACGGCATAATGCTTGCCGCCGGGAAGGTCGCCGCTTTCGCTCAGATTGCCATTCGAGAGCAGTACGGGGTACCGGTCCTTCGCCGCTTCAATTCTGGTCGTGTAGACCGCAAGCACGTCCGGGCGGTCGAGAAAATAGGTGATGCGGCGAAAGCCTTCCGCTTCGCACTGGGTGCAGAAGACTCCCTTGGATAGATAGAGCCCTTCCAGCGCCGTGTTCTTCGCGGGCGCGATTTCAGTGACGACTTCAAGCAAAAAGGTCTGCGGGACGTTGGGCAGCGTCAGGGTTTGTTCGTCGACGGTATAGTTTCCAGCTGAGAGCACTTTTCCATCGATCGATACCGAAAGCAGTTTCAGGTGTTCGCCGTTCAGCACCAGAGGAACGGATTTACCGGATCGCGTGACGCTTGAACGAGCAATCACGCGCGTGGCATCAGGGTCCAGAATAAAGTCGATCGCGATGTCTGTGATGCGGTAGTCGGGCGCGCGGTATTCCGAAAGACGGATCGCGCGCGGCTCTTCGGTGCGCATGAGCGGCTCTGGGCGGGGTTCTCGCCCTCGATATAGTCAGATTGGGTCGTCCATGAAAGCTCAGCCTCCGTTTTTCCTGGCAGGGCAGTTCTTACGGCTAGGCGTCAACTCTCGACGTCGGCGAGAACAGCTTGCGCGTCGCGCGCCAGCTGCGCGAGTTCGGCGGACATGTCTTCGCCGGACTTCTTGGCCCAGTTGACGAGCTCGCTTGCCAGAGCCGCGAGGCGCGGCGAGCTTGCAATCAAACGGGCTTGTCGCTCCGCTTTGTGCGGGTCGAGATCATACTCGGCGCCCGGCACCCGCCAGCCGCCCCATTCGCTCTCGCCCGTCATGACGACAGGGTGAGTGCCGGGAAAGGGATGACTCGCGCAATCTTCCGCCGACTGCCATTTGTTTCGTCCGCGCACCACGCGCCATGCTTCCCCCGTGAGTTTCGTCTCGCGCGCTGCGGTCTCTTCGTGCTGCAGCTCTTCGGCGCCAAACTCGCGTCCTAGTCCCACGTCGTAAAAGACGCGAAGCGGCTCATCGAGGCCTTTTGCCCAGTGGGGCACGACGCGCTCGATGAGCGCCCAAGTGCCGACCGGCTTGACGTAAACACGCTGATTTTTATGGAACTGTGCCTTGGCCATGCATACGCAATCCCTTTACCCGAGGTAAAGCGTAGGGAGCCGCTGTTAAATGGGCGTTAAACCCGTTGGCTTTGCTGCGCAGCGCGTCCTAATCTGAAATTAGCGATAACAAAGAATGCGAAGGCGGCCGATGAATTTCGACTTTTCCAGCGATCAGAAGATGCTCAAGGACCAGGCGCACAAATTCCTGAGCGAACGTTGCACCACAAAGACGGTGCGCAAGGTTTTCGAGGGCGACCAGCACTACGACGCGCAATTGTGGAAGGCGATCGGGGAGATGGGTTGGGCCGGAACGGCAATTCCCGAGAATTATGGCGGTCTCGGCCTCGGCTATCTCGAATTGTGCGTCATTGCGGAAGAGCTGGGTCGCGCCTTGGCCCCGGTGCCGTTCTCATCGACGGTCTATCTTTTTGCTGAAGCTGTCCTTGCCGGAGGCAGCGAGGAACAGAAGAAGCGCCTGCTTCCAAAGGTTGCGCAAGGTGAAATCATCGGCGCCTTTGCGCGCGCGGAGGGTCCCGGGGCAGTCCTTCCAAAATCCATTCGCACGACGTTCAGGGGTGGCAAGCTCAGCGGAACCAAGCTCGCAGTGGTCGATGGCCTCGCCGCAGATTTTGCAGCCGTTCTCGCGCGCGCATCGGACGAGCCGGGCGAACGCGGATTGCAACTTGCGCTCGTCGATCTGAAGCAGGGCGGCGTCAAGCGGAACGCGCGTGAAACGCTCGACCCTTCGCGCGGTCATGCCGATCTGGTGTTCGATAACGCAGCCGCGGAGCCCCTTGGAAAGGCGGGCGAGGGTTTCGCCCTTGCCAATCGGGTGCTCGAGCGCGCCGCCATTCTGACGGCCTTCGAGCAGGTTGGGGGTGCGGATGCCTGCCTTGCTATGGCGAAGGACTACGCCCTGCAGCGTTACGCGTTCGGCCGCGTCATCGCGTCGTTCCAGGCGATCAAGCACAAGCTCGCGGATATGTATGTGCTGAATGAGCTTGCGCGCTCGAACGCCTATTACGGCGCCTGGGCGCTATCGACCAACGCGCGCGAGCTGCCGCTTGCCGCCTCGGCCGCGCGAATCGCGGCGACACAGGCTTTCGATTTCGCCTCCAAGGAGAACATCCAGACCCACGGCGGAATGGGTTTCACCTGGGAGGCCGATTGCCATCTCTTCTACAAGCGCTCGAAGGAGCTTGGCCTGTCGCTCGGCCCGCAGCGCGTCTGGAAAGACAAACTGGTCAACGAACTCGAACTTTCGAACGTGGCTTGAGGAGAACGGACATGGATTTCGAAGATAGCCCCGAAGAAGCCGCGTTCCGTGCCGAAGTACGCAAGTGGCTGGACGCCAACGCGAAGCCGCGCACGCGCCGCGACACCGTCGATGTGATGGAGGAAAATGGTGCCGCGGGCATGATGGAGGCCTCGAGGGCCTGGCAGAAAAAGAAGGCCCAGGCCGGCTATGCTCGCATTACCTGGCCCAAGGGCATGGGCGGCATTGGCGGCACGCCGATGCAATCCATCATCTTTGGCCAGGAGGAGGGAAAGTACGACGTCGCGACGGGCGGCCCCTTCGCCATCGGTCTTGGAATGTGCATTCCAACTTTGATGGCTTATGGCAGCGACGACGCCAAGAAGCGTTACGTCAAGCCCGCCGTCGAAGGCGATGAGATCTGGTGCCAACTCTTCTCCGAACCGGCGGGCGGGTCCGACGTAGCTGGTCTTCGCACCAGAGCGGAGAAGCAGGGCGATACGTGGACCGTCAACGGTTCGAAGATATGGACCACGGGCGCGCAATTCTCCGATTACGGAATCCTGCTCACCAGGACCGACCCCAATGTGCCCAAGCACAAGGGGCTCACGATGTTCTATCTCTCGATGAAATCGCCGGGTGTCGAGATTCGGCCGATCAAGCAAGCCTCGGGTGGCAGCGGCTTCAATGAGATCTTCTTCACCGACGTGAAGATTCCGGACTCGCAGCGTTTGGGAGAGGTAGGGCAGGGCTGGCAGGTCGCGCTTACAACGCTCATGCACGAGCGCCTCGCGGTCGGTGGCGGTCAGGGCGGCGGCCTCGATGTGCCGCAGTTGCTTCAGCTGGCGCGGGGGCTTGAGCTTGAGGACGGTCCCGCAATCAAGAATGCAGCCGTGCGCGAGCGCATCGCCGACTGGTACGTGAAGTCGGCGGGACTGCGCTACACCACGTTCCGCACGATGACGGCGCTCTCTCGCGGCCAGCAGCCGGGGCCTGAGGCATCCATCGCCAAAGTTGTGGTCGCTTCGAAGCTTCAGGATCTGAGCGCCTTTGCGCTAGAGCTTGAAGGCGAAGCCGGCATTCTCCAAGGCAGCGACGCGCCCATGCACGGGCTTTTCCAGGGCGGCTGGCTCTCTTCGCCGGGCTTGAGAATCGCGGGCGGGACGGACGAAATTCTGCGCAACATCATCGCGGAGCGCGTTCTAGGCCTGCCCCAGGACATTCGGGTCGACACGGATGTGCC
>Ga0307479_10006061_pt1 | contig 11079 bp, 6 predicted proteins | sample atmos_gasesECM4C_FD_203743 | JGI IMG/M metagenome (GOLD analysis project Ga0307479, IMG submission 203743) | Hardwood forest soil microbial communities from Morgan-Monroe State Forest, Indiana, United States - atmos_gasesECM4C_515 | ecosystem: Environmental > Terrestrial > Soil > Temperate... | reverse complement strand
TAACGGAATTCTGACTCCGAAACCGGGCACCCCTGTCGATTGGTCCGCCTTCCGTCCGATCTTGCTGTTTGGCGAACTGCAGCCCAATTTGCGCGCGCAATACACGTCCCAGTACAACTTGGGAATTCAGCGTGAAATCGCGAAGGACCTGGTACTCTCAGTGGGCTATGTCGGTTCCCAGGGCCATCGCTTGCTGGTCACGCGTGATTTGAACTACGGCAATCCCCAAACCTGTCTCGATCTGCAGGCGATGTCGAACACCTATAGCGACACGAACCTCGGCTGCGGTCCGTACTTTGCCGACAGTCCCTACTTCATCCCGACTATGGAAGGCGCCGTTCCGACCGTAGCTCCTCCGGGAGGCCTGCACCTGCCCTACGGCGTAAACGGTCCTACCGTGATTCCCGCGGGCACGCGCATCGACTCGGTGGCGCCCAATGGAATCACGCTGGTTGGACTGCGTCGCTATTCGTCTCCGCGTTGCGATCCATTATCGGGCAATGGCTGCCCGTCCGACGGTGTGCCGGTGTTTTCGAGTATCTTCTCGCAGGATACCGCGGCCGCCTCGAATTACAACTCACTCCAGGCTTCGCTAGAGAAGAGAATGAACCATGGCTTGCAGTTTGAATTGGCATACACCTTCAGCAAGTCTATCGATAACGCTTCCAGTTTCGAGAACATCATTCGCCCGACCTGCGATCGCTGTAACCGGTCTCTGTCACTTTTCGACGCTCGGCACCGCTTCGTGATCAGCTATCTCTGGGAACTTCCCGTGCCCCGATATGAGGGCTTCAAAGGCAAGCTGCTCAATGACTGGGCGGTATCTGGCATCACCAGTTTTCAAACCGGCTTCCCCATCAGCATCAAGTCCAATGCCGATGCCGAACTGATGAACAGTTTTGATTTCGAGTTGCCGGGCAAACCCAACCTCATAGCTCCTTTCCACGCGCAAGATCCGCGCAAGAACAACGACTATGCCTTCAACGTCAGTTCATTTATGTTGCCCGACTACACCAATACCAGTGCGAATCCCGTTTCACTCCTGGGAAATTCGCCGCGCACACTTTGCTGTGGACCTGGCATCAACAATTTTGATTTCTCGATCCAGAAGCTGTTGCGCATTGGAGAAACAAAGCACTTCGAATTCCGCGCCGAGTTCTTCAATATCTTTAACCATGCCCAGTTCCTGAACCCGGATGGGAACATCAGCGACGGTAACTTCCTCGCGGACGGATTGACTCCAGACCCCACGAATCCGGGGGATTTTGGCCGCGTCAAACATACCCGTGACCCCCGAAACATCCAGTTTGCGGTAAAATTCGCTTTCTAACCCCAAGTCCCGGGCGGCTTCCCGCCCGGGCATAATCTAATGGCCGTTACCGGCCTGAGCATTCCTGGAGACTCCCGATGTACCCCGAACTGCAGAAGGAGCTCGAAACTTTCGAGCGCCGCACGCCGAAATCCGCCGAGGCCCATAAGCGCAACCTGAAGCGTCTTCCCTTGGGCGTCGCCAGTAACTATCGCGCCTACGATCCCTATCCGATCTTCGTCAAGGAAGGCCAGGGGTCGCATTTTCGCGATCTCGACGGCAACGACTACGTCGATCACAACCTGTGCTTCGGCGCGCTCATGGCCGGACACTGCCATCCCGCCGTGATGAAAGCTGTCGAGAAGCGGTTGTCTACCGGCACCATGTTCGGCATGCCCCACGACATGGAGTGGCAACTCGCCGAAGAGATCTGCAAGCGCTTTCCGGTCGAGATGGTCCGCTTCGGTTCGAGCGGAACGGAGGCGACCATGCATGCGGTTCGACTTGCCCGAGCTGCTACTGGACGCGACAAGATCGTCAAGTTTGAAGGCGGATACCACGGGCTGCACGACTCTGCTCTCGTCAGCGTCAAGCCTCACGCGCCGGATTTCGGCGACATCAAGAATCCCGTCTCCGTTCCCGGCGGGCTCGGTGTACCGAAAGCAGCGATCGCCAACGTCGTCATTGCAACCTTCAATGATCTCGGCACGGTGGAACGACGTTTCCAGGAAAATCCCGGTCAAATCGCGGCGATCATCCTCGAGCCGATCCTGATGAATGTCGGACTCTGCATGCCGCAGCCCGGCTTCCTCCAGGGTCTGCGCGACATCGCCACCAAGAACGGCGCATTGCTGATTTTTGACGAAGTGAAAACGGGAGCGAAACTCGGCTGGGGTGGCGCGTCTGAGTACTACAACGTCACGCCCGACATGATCTGCCTGGCGAAGTCGATTGGCGGCGGTTTCCCGCTGGCCGCGTTCGGCGCCCACAAGTCGGTGATGGACCTGATCTCGCAGCACAAGGTCTTTCACGGCGGCACCTACAATACGAATCCGGTTTCGATGGCCGCCGGCCTGGCAACCTTCGCTGACGTTCTCACCCGCGAGAATTATGTGCACGTCGAGAAACTCACCAGGAAGCTGGTGGACGGCTACAAGAAAATCATCACCAAGGTGGGATTGCAGGCATACATCGCGCAAGCCGGCGCGAATGGCGCGCTGATGCTTTACCCGCAGGAGATTCGCAATTACCGCGACTGGCTGGCGGTAGACGTCGATCTGTGGCGGCACTACTGGTTCGGCATGGTGAACCGTGGCGTGATGCCGCAACCGTACTGGCAGGATGAGCAGTGGACGATGTCGGTGCAGCACACCGAAGCCGACATCGACAAGCACATCGCTGCTTTCGATGACATTGCGGCATCGCTCGCGAAGGCGCAGCACGAGCGTGCTGACAAAGCTCCAGCTCTGGCTGCGCACTAAGAAGAGAGTTGTAGGGCGGGCGCCCTCGCCCGCCTTACAACCCTCGAACGAAACAGGGCGCAAGAGGACTCCCGCTCGGCGCGCCGAATCGATCTAGGTGCAAGGCTAACGATAACCGTTTTTGGAGTGTGATATTGCCCGATCAAAACCACGAGGCCGAGCAGCCACATCTGAAGCGGGTCCTGGAACGCTGGGACCTGGTGCTGCTGTTCGTGGTCGCGGTCTTCAACCTGAACGTCGTCCCCTCGATCGCCGCGAACGGCGGTGTGACGGTTTGGCTGTGGATCATTTCGCTCCTCCTGTTCTTCTGGCCGCAGGGCATCGCGGTCATCGAACTTGCGCAGCGTTACCCGGGTGAGGGTGGCGTGTATCTCTGGGCGAAGGAAGTCTTTGGCGACTTTCACGGATTTCTTTCGGGCTGGTGCTACTGGACCAATAACATGCTCTACGTGCCGACGGTGATGCTCTATTTCGTCGGCGTGTCGGTGTTTGCCATGGGTCCGGGACATGCAGGGCTGGCTGACAGCAAGGCCTTTGCCATGGTGACATCGCTCGTCCTGCTGGCTGTCTTGACGATTTTCAATATCGTCGGGCTGGGTGTCGGCAAGTGGCTGAATAACGTTGGGGCGATCGGAACCTTCGTCGCCGCTGCTGTGCTCATCGGGCTCGGCCTGACCATCTACTTTCGCTTCGGAACCACCGTCACCGCCGGCGACTTCCGCGTCCCCGCTGACCCGCGATTTGTCCTCAATTCATTCGGCGTGATCTGCTTCGGGCTGGTGGGGCTCGAACTCGCCTCCATCATGGGGGACGAGATCCGCGATCCGCAGCGCACGCTGCCGGGCGCAGTGGCCTGGGGAGGCGTGATTTCGGGCGCCCTCTACATCGGCGCGACGCTCACACTGCTGTTCGCGGTTCGCAAGGATGAAATCAGCGTGCTGCAAGGCATCGTGCAAGCCGTGAGCCACATGGCCGCGAAGGTCGGTGTGGGCTGGATCATTTCGCCCTTCGCCCTGATGCTGAGCCTCTCGATCGCGGGCATTGGGTCGGCTTGGATGGGAGGTTCGGCGCGCATTCCCTTCGTCGCCGGACTCGACTCCTACATGCCTTCGTGGCTTGGCAAAATTCATCCCAGATACGCCACACCGTACGCGGCACTCATCGTGCAAGCCATCGTTTCCCTGATTCTTGTGGTGATCAACTTCTACGCGTCCGGGGGCGTGCAGGAGGCGTTTCAGAGGATGTTGTCGCTGGCCGTGGTTCTGCAACTGGTGCCGTTTCTGTATGTGTTTGCAGCACTGCTGAGGTTTGCCATGCGAAGGCCATTTGAGAGCGCGCGCTACAGTCGAGCGACGCTATTGTTTGCGGGCGTAGCGGGCTTCGTTACCACCACGCTTGGTATCGCGCTCGCTTTCTTTCCGGCGAAGCAGATCACTTCGGTTTGGAAATACGAAGTCAGCATGTTCGGCATTATTCTGTTTTTTTTGTTGCTCGCGGTCTTCTTCTTTTTCGTATATGGCCGCCTGAAGGTACCGCGTGCGGCTGCAGTCGAGCACGTGGAAGCGGCACGAATCACTTAGGGACGGACGCCCTCGTCCATCCGGCCGGGCAACGCCCGGAGGCTTCTTGATCAGGCGAGCCGCGCTCGCCGCCCGGGTGCAGCCGTCCCGGGTTCCATGGAATTGCGGAGGTGCTTATGCCCAGCGGAGTCCAGACCGAAGTCAAAACCTATCAGATGTACATCAACGGGGAATGGGTTGACAGCAAGTCAGCCAAGACCTTCCCCGTCTACGATCCTGCGTCCGAAGAAATCATCGCGCAGGTGCCCGACGCGAATGCCGACGACGTAAATCGCGCCGTCGCCGCCGCCAAAGCCGCATTCGAGGAAGGTCCATGGGCGAGCACAACCGCGCAGGAGCGAGGGCGTGTCCTTTTCCGTCTCGCCGACAAAGTCCGCCAGAACCTGCCTGCGCTCGCCGAACTCGAGTGCCGCAACACCGGCAAGCCCATCGTCGAGGCCGAGTACGATCTCAACGACGTTGCCACCTGCTTCGAGTACTACGGCGGACTGGCCACCAAGATCCTCGGCTACGTGAATCCCGTGCCCGACAACGCGGTCAGCCTCACGTTAAAAGAGCCGATCGGCGTAGCCGGACAGATTATTCCCTGGAACTATCCGTTGCTGATGGCTGCCTGGAAGCTGGCGCCGGCCCTGGCTGCGGGTTGCACCTGCATTTTGAAACCCGCCGAACAGACTCCGCTCACCGCACTCGAATTCGCCAACTGGTTCGCGGAGGTTGGCCTGCCTCCGGGTGTGGTCAATGTAATTACGGGTTTCGGGGAGACTGCCGGCGCTCCCTTGGTGCAGCACCCGGATGTGAACAAGATTGCCTTCACTGGCAGCGCGGCCGTAGGCAAAATCATCGTGAAGCAGGCCGCCGACACGGTGAAACGCGTGACCCTCGAATTGGGCGGAAAGTCGCCCAACATCTTTTTTGCCGACGCGGATTTCGAAGCCGCCATCGACGGCGCGCTTTTCGGCGTCTTTATTAATCAGGGGGAAGTCTGCTCCGCCGGGAGCCGCATCCTCGTGCAGAAACCGATCTACAAAAAGTTTGTCGATGCCATGGCGGAGAGAGCCAAGAAAATCAAGCTGGGCGCGCCACTCGACCGCGAAACCAAGATGGGGCCGCTCGTCAGCAAGGATCAGTATGAGCGCGTTCGCTCTTACCAGGAGATCGGCAAGAAAGAAGCCAAGCTCGCGTTTGGAGGCGGCCGCTCCGAGCACTTTGCCAAGGGCTACTACGTGCAGCCGACGATCTTCTACGACGTCGACAACAGCGCTCGCATCGCCCGCGAAGAAATCTTTGGTCCGGTCGCGGCTGTCATTCCGTTCGAAGATGAAAAAGATGCGGTCAAGATCGCAAACGATTCTCCCTACGGTTTGGCGGCAGCTGTCTGGACTCGCGATATTTTCAAAGCCTTTCGCGCTGTGAAGTCCTTGCGCGCCGGCATCGTCTGGGTGAACCACATGCAGCCCACGTACGTAGAGGCGCCTTGGGGCGGCTACAAGCAGTCCGGTTTTGGCCGCGAACTCGGCCCCTGGGGTATCGAAGAATACCTCGAAACCAAGCAGGTCCACATCAATCTCAACGAAGCTCCAATCGGATGGTACTGAGATGGCAACCATTCAGCTGAAGACGCAAATCCCCGGGCCCAAGTCGAAGGCGCTGTCCGAGCGCCGCGCAAGTGCCGTGCCTCGTGGGCTTTCGCACGCTACTCCAATTTATGTGGCGAAAACGGAAGGCGCAGCTCTTGAAGATGTCGACGGAAACCGCTACATCGATCTCGCCGGAGGCATCGGCTGCCTGAACACCGGCCATCGCGCCCCGGGCGTCGTGACGGCCATCGAGAGGCAGCTGGATAAGTTCCTGCATACTTGCGTGCAGGTGACGCCCTATGAATGCTACGTGCGCCTGGCCGAGCGCATGAACCAGGTCACGCCCGGCAAGTTTGCGAAAAAGACTCTATTCGTAAACACCGGTGCGGAAGCGATCGAGAACGCGGTGAAGATTGCGCGCGCGGCCACCGGGCGTCCCGGCATCATCGCTTTCGAAGATGCTTTCCACGGGCGCACCCTGATGGCGTTGTCGCTCACCAGCAAGACGCATCCCTACAAAGCGGGATTCCAGCCGTTCCCGGGCGAGGTCTACCGCATTCCGTATGCGTATTGCTACCGGTGCTCCTACTCGCTGAAGTATCCGTCATGCGATCTCTTCTGCGCGCGCCATCTCGAAGACACCTTCAAGCGCGTGGTCGCTGCCGAGGGCGTGGCCGCGGTGATTGCCGAACCCGTGCTCGGGGAAGGCGGCTTCGTGGCGCCGCCACAGGATTATTTCCACACCTTGATCGAGATCTGTCGCAAGCACGGAGTGCTGTTCATCGCGGACGAGGTGCAGACCGGCTTCGGGCGCACGGGAGCACTCTTCGCGAGCGAACGGTTTGGGATCGAGCCCGACATCATCGTTACAGCCAAGTCGATTGGTGGAGGCTTGCCCCTGGCGGCCATCACGGGTCGAGCGGAGATCATGGATGCTCCCGGTCCCGGCGGCCTGGGCGGCACATTCGCCGGCAATCCCGTGGCGTGCGAGGCCGCGCTCGCGGTGCTCGACATGTTTGAGCAGCAGGATCTGAACGCGCGCGCAAATGCGCTCGGCGAACACTTCCAGAAGCGGGCGCGCGAGTGGCAGAAACGCTGGCCCATGATCGGCGAAGTCAGAGGGCTGGGTGCGATGCAGGCCATAGAGCTTGTCCAGTCGCAAGACAAGCGCGAGCCGGCCGCGGAAGAAACCAGGCAGATCACGCAGTACTGTTACGAGCACGGTGTCATCACGATTTCCGCCGGCTCCTACGGCAACGTGATTCGTCTGTTGATGCCGTTGGTGATCACCGATGCGCAAATGGACGAAGCGCTCGATGTGCTGGAGGCGGCGCTCAAGGCCGTCTATGAAAGAAAGCATGAAGCGGCGGCGCAGCCGGTGTAAGCTAGTTACCAGCGAAACAGTACAGCGAGATGGGCTGTCCGGCCTGTCGGGATCCGATATTCTTCACGATTTCTGAGGCAAGCCACCATGAGCACCGCGATCATCACCGAAGCCAAAGTTCCGCATTACATCGACGGCCAGTGGGTTGAGTCGAACGCCCACGAGTGGTCCGAGATCCTCAATCCCGCGACCGGCGAGAGCCTCGGCAAAGTGCCGATCTCTGATGCCGCCGAAGTCACCAAGGCCATTGACGCCGCCGCCGCGGCTTTTCCAGCGTGGCGTCGCACACCGCCCGAGGACCGCATCCAGCCTCTTTTCAAGCTGAAGGTGTTGCTCGAAGACCACCTCGACGACATCAGCCGCCTCATTACGCAGGAAAACGGTAAGACGCTGACAGAAGCCAAGGCGGAGATGCGGCGCGCCATCGAGAATGTCGAAGTCGCCTGCGGCATTCCCATCATGATGCAGGGCTACAACCTCGAAGACGTCGCGCGCGGCATCGACGAGATGATGATTCGGCAGCCACTGGGCGTGACGGCGGCGATCGTGCCTTTCAATTTTCCGGGAATGATTGCCTTCTGGTTCCTGCCCTACGCGATCGCGACCGGAAATACTTTCATCCTGAAGCCGTCCGAGCGCGTTCCGCTCACCATGCGTTACGTCTACGAGTTGCTCGAAAAAACAGGACTGCCCAAGGGCGTCGTAAATCTTGTGAACGGCGGCAAGGTCGCGGTTGACACGCTGATTGATGATCCACGGGTGCGCGCCATCAGCTTTGTTGGTTCGACTCCAGTCGCGCGCTACATTTATGCCCGTGCGGGAGCGACCGGCAAGCGCGCGCAGTGCCAGGGCGGCGCGAAGAATCCGGTCATCGTCCTGCCGGATGCCGACATGCAGATGGCGACGCAGATTATCAGCGACAGCGCCTTCGGCTGCGCCGGACAACGCTGTCTCGCGGTTTCGGTCGCGGTGACCATTGGCGAAGCGCAAAAGACGTTCCGCGATGCCATCGCGGATTCGGCATCGAAACTACGCGTCGGCAACGGTCTTGAGGACGGGGTACAAATGGGACCGGTCATCACGCGGCAAAGCAAAGAGCGCATCGAGTCGCTGATTGGAGTCGGCCAAAAAGCGGGCGCGAAAGTTTTGGTCGATGGCCGGAACCCCAAGATTTCGAAATATGAGAAGGGCAATTTCGTAAAGCCGACGATTCTTGACGGCGTGCCTGCCGCAAGCGAGCTATCGCACACGGAGATCTTTGGCCCCGTGCTGAGCATGGTCCACGCCAACGACATGGATGAAGCGCTCGCGTTCCTGGAGCGTAATCCATACGGCAACCAGGCCTCCTTGTTCACTTCCAGCGGAGCGGCAGCGCGCCGCTTCCGCTACGAGGTACCTGCGGGGAATATCGGAATCAACATTGGGGTGGCTGCGCCGATGGCGTATTTCCCGTTCAGCGGCTGGAAGGACAGCTTCTTCGGCATCATGCACGGCCAGGGCAGGGACTCGGTCGAGTTCTATACCGAAAAGAAAGTCGTCGTCGAGCGCTGGGCCAAGGAGCACTCGAGGAAGTTTTGATCACGTCGACGGTGGTTTGTCGTCACTGAACTCCGGGCGCGGAGCGGTTAACGTAGCTCCTTTTTAGGAGTGAAATTAACATGAGAGGCCTTCTCACCACAGAGTCACAGGGGCACAGAGAAATCGGGGAAGCGAAGGATCCTCGCACTCGTTCGATCCTTGCCACGGCCATCGAAGTCCATCGTTCACTTGGGCCTGGATTGTGGGACCGACTTACGAAGAATGCTTGTGCCAGCAACTGCGCTTGCGTGGTCGGTTCTTCGATGTAGATGAGGCCGTGATACTCGAACTCAAGAGCGTTGAAAAGATCTCCCAGTTCATGAAGCACAGTTGCTCACGTACTTGAAACTGTCTGGCAAGCATGTCGGTCTGCTAATCAATTTCAACGTGCCGCTATTGACTCAGGGGATCGTTCGAAGAATTCTCTAGGTTCTCTGCGTCTCTGTAGTGAAGACTTAAGTAGGATTTGGAATCGAGGAGTGCATGACCACGACTGCCGTAAATCCAACTCTCACCGGCCAGGAAATTGTCGATCTTACGAAGAAGCACACTCTGTTCGAATGGTCTGCGCAATCGAAGGTTGACCCCATTCCGGTGGCGCGCGCCAAGGGCATTTACTTCTGGACGCCGGAAGGGAAGCGCTTCATCGACTTCAACAGCCAGCTGATGAGCGTGAACATCGGTCACGGGGACGAACGGGTCATTCAGGCAATCAGCGAGCAGGCTGCGACCTTGGCGTATGCCAACCCGTTCATGGCCACCGAGCCGCGAGCGCGCCTGGGCGCCAAGCTGGCCGAAATCACGCCCGGTGACATCGACACGTTCTTTTTTACCAACGGCGGCGCCGAGGCCAACGAGAACGCCATTAAGATCGCGCGCTTCTTTACCGGAAGGCACAAGATCATGGCGCGTTACCGTTCCTATCATGGCGCTACCGCGGGCAGCATCAGCCTGACGGGCGATCCGCGGCGCTGGGCGGCGGAGCCCGGCATTCCGGGCGTGGTGCGCGTGCTCGATCCCTATCACGGCATCGAGCGCGGCTGGGAGTCGGCCGAGACTTCGCTAGCGATGATCGAGGAGATCATCCAGCTGGAAGGTCCACACACCATCGCGGCGTTCATCCTGGAGACTGTGGTCGGGACCAATGGGATTCTCGTTCCTCCTGACGGCTACATGCAGGGTGTGCGCAAGCTCTGCGACAAGTACGGCATCCTGATGATTGCCGACGAGGTGATGGCCGGCTTCGGCCGCACGGGCGAGTGGTTCGCGATCGACCACTGGAAGGTCGTGCCGGATCTGATCTCGATGGCCAAGGGGCTCACGTCGAGCTACCTCCCGTTGGGCGCGGTGGGCATGCGGCACCACATCGCACAGTACTTCCAGGACAAAGTGTTTTATGGCGGGCTGACTTATAACAGCCATCCGATGGGCTGCGCCGCCGCACTTGCGACCATTCGCGTGTATGAAGAAGACCGGCTGATCGAGAACACGCGCACGATGGGCACGATCCTGAAAGAACTGGGCGCGGAGATGCAGGCCAAGCACCCGTCGGTGGGCGCGGTGCGGTCGATTGGATTGTTCGGCATCTTCGAGTTGATTCGCAGCCGCAAGACGAAACAGCCGATGGCGCCTTTCAACGGGACGTCGGAGGAGATGGCGGCGCTTGGAAGATTCTTCCGCGAGAACGGGCTCTACACGCTGGTGCGCTGGAACACTTTCTATACGAACCCGCCGCTGTGCATCAACGAACAACAGTTGCGGGAAGCATTCGCGATCATCGACAAGGGGCTCGAGATCACCGACAAAGCGGTGAAAGACTAGTTCGCGTTCGAGCTTCGCGGGGAAGCAGATTCCGGGTGGGCCGTGTCTTGCACAGGCAATGAACCCGCAGACAGGCGCGACTTTACGCCCCGGCTAGCGTTTTCACAACGAATTCCGCGCGCTCCCGCAGCTTCCGCGCGGAGGTTTGCACGGCATCCGCCGCGGCGGGCTGGCCGTCCTCCTGGGCATCCGTCACTACGCGAGCGCCAGCGTCATAGACCGACCGAGCCACGTCCAGTAAAACCACGAGGGCGTCGGCGCGCAACTTCCACAGCGAAGTGGCAGGCTGGCAGCGCTTCAATTCTTCGATCTCGGTCTGAATGCGTCCTATCACGGCAACGCTACG
>Ga0307479_10006060_pt1 | contig 11080 bp, 8 predicted proteins | sample atmos_gasesECM4C_FD_203743 | JGI IMG/M metagenome (GOLD analysis project Ga0307479, IMG submission 203743) | Hardwood forest soil microbial communities from Morgan-Monroe State Forest, Indiana, United States - atmos_gasesECM4C_515 | ecosystem: Environmental > Terrestrial > Soil > Temperate... | reverse complement strand
CTTTTGGCATCAACTGGGTATTTGCCAAGGACAAGTGGAAGAACATCGATCCCCAGGATCCCGGAAAGCTGCTTGTCCTCAACATGGTTCAGAGCGTGAGGCCACAACTGGAGTATGTTGTCCAACAAAGAACTACCGTATTCGTCCGAGTGAGGAAGTTGTTTGAGCAGTCTCCAGGCGAAGCCGCTTCGGCTGAAATGGAACAATAGCCGGATCTTTTCGCCGTCGTCTTTTCGCGAGTGGGTAGGTCACAGGTCCCCTGTAAGTGACGGGGCGAAGCCGCATCAGCCGAGATAAAGCTTGAGTATGTGGGTCGAGAATGCAGATTCAATTGAATTCAGAAGTGACGTCGTACAGGCCACCCAATCGCGAAGATCTACATTGGTATGCTGTTCGCACACGTTCGAATCATGAAAAGCGCGTTGCGGAACGCCTGGTCCATAGAAACATTGATCACCTTCTCCCAATTTACACCTCCCTCCGGCAATGGAAGGACCGCAAGGTTTCCTTGTCGATGCCTCTGTTCCCCGGTTATTTATTTGCGCGCCTGTGCGTGAGGGAACGTCTCCTCGTTTTGGAGGTTCCGGGAGTGGCAGGATTGGTGGGAATCGGATCCCAGCCCGTCCCACTCGCAGACGAAGAAATTCGAGCCATCCAGGGCTGCATGAAACCCCAATCCAGCATTGTGCCGCATCCATACCTGAACGTCGGAAAACGCGCGCGTGTGCGGTGCGGACCATTCCAGGGAATCGAAGGGATAGTTGTTCGCACGAATAACGAAACACGATTGGTAATTTCTTTTAATCTGATCCAGAGTTCGGTGACCTTGGAAATCGATCAGATCGAGTTGGAGCCCGTCCATTGACGTGCCCCCGATCGTCGCTGTCTACGTTATCTCCCAGAATCTGATTCTTTTATGAATTCTATTTCTCATAATGCAATCCTGCCCTTACCGGGCAGGTCCGCCAGCGTCCAGCGATTCCTGTTTCCTGGCTTTCTGATTTTCTCTGTCTGCTTCTACTCCTATCGATTTCTCTTCGGCATGGGTTCTCCCCTGACCACCTATTACGATTCGGACGCGCCAACCTGGCTGCGGGTCTCGAAAGATGTCATCTGGCTAGCCGTCCTCCTGATTGCACTGGTGTTTTCAAAAGCGGAATACTGGACATTCGCCAGCAGAAACCGGCAAGAGCATCGCCTCTTCTTCCGGGTGCTTTCTGCGTTCGCGGCTCTGTTCGCCCTTATGGGGGTGATCCATCTTTTCTACTACCAGTCGACTATCGATACGTTCTTATATTGGATTCGTTACCCATTGGAGTACATCCCGATCGCATTCCTTATGCCCTTGTTCATTGTGCGCTGGCGTCCCATGGTGCCAATGCTTCTCGGACTCGGGTGGCTTTCTGTCGCATTTCTTACTTTCGAGATGCTCTCCGACAGGCAAATGGGTTTTTACAATCGGTACGGATCGATCTTAGGCAGTCCGAACGATTACGGCATGTTCTGCGCGCTCTTTATCATGGGCCTGCTCGCACACGCTCGGAAATGGTCTCACTGGCTCCTGTTGACGTTCATGAGTTGCGGACTCGTCTCGACTCTCTCTCGCAGTGCGTTCGCGGGGCTGCTCGCTGGCATCTGTAGCCTTCTTTATCTTCACCGCGTGCGGATCGCCGCTCTGGTGGGACTGGTCCTGTTAGTCATCACCGCGAGTCTTCTGGTGCGGGAGTTTCCCGATTTGCTTGGATTTGAGCAAGTGCAGTACGGTCTCGCGCATCTTGACGTGGATAGCAGCGCTATCTCTCGGCTCAACGAACTCCAGGTCTTTCAAACTCGTTTTGGACAATTCGACCTCGTACCTTTGCTTTTGGGTACCGATTACTTTCACATCGAAAGCTGGTACCTCGCTCTTGTGGTACGAACCGGCGCCTTGGGCCTGATCCTTTGGGTATTCATTATGGGAGCAACAGTCGTCCGTGGTTGGCGTTGTCGAAATCTGAGTTATGCACATGCCGTCGCTACCTCAGGCCTGATCAGCCTCTGCGTTGCGAGCGCCTTTATCCCCTATCCGGATACTTTTCCCACAAATCTGTATTTATGGCTTGCGGTGGGGACGATCTGGATGCCACCTGACCGAGAAGACGGCAACCTTTCACGAATTTATTGATCTAACTCTCGCCATTTCTTTAAAAGACTGAATTGTCTGGGTTTCGCCCAACAGAGCTCTCTGTAGAGAAGGACCAACACCGACGCGATGAGAACAGTCTTAGTCAACCTGGTCTACGTCATTGGCGGTGAGGCCGCTGTGCGTGCGGCGAACTTTGCCGCGGCCCTGTTTATCGCCCGAGAATATGGCGCAGCGACACTTGGAGCGTATGCCGTTAGCCTCGCCTTGGTCACCGTAGTTGTTATGTTTGTCGACAATGGCCTGCAAACAGCAGCGATCACGCAACTCAGCTCAGACGGCACGAACCGGAATAACATCATCGGTCGCCTTACCCTCTCCAAGACGATATTGCTCTCGGGCGCGGCAGTCATCCTCACTGTCGCGGCAGGTTGGATTAAACCAGGCCATTTCTTTCTGGCTATCGGGGTTTGGGTTACTGTTCGCGCGATTCTGCAATCCTATTCTCAGCTGCAAATGGCCGTGCTCAAATCCGTGTCCAAGACCAACTGGATCGGAATCATTCAGTCAGTACACGGCGGGTTTCTCTTTGCGGGAATCTACTTATCCTTTAGACAAGGCTGGAGCATCGTTGTGCTACTTGGATGGCTCACCCTTTGTCAGCTTCTCGAACTCCTACTCAGCATGGCAGTTCTATATCGAGGCGGCATCTGGCCAACTTGGCATGGACGCCTCGGCTTTTTAGCGATCATGAGAATTGCAGCTCCGTTTGGGATCGCTTACGGGCTGGCTAACTTGATCGTCCGCTCGGATACGATTGTCCTGTCAAGATTCGTGCCTCTAGCGGAATTAGGAGCTTTCTCCGCCGCGAATTCGATTCTGTTGATTGTCTACGTGAGCGCATGGCTTTTCGGCAGCGTTCTCCTCCCAGAAATGGTTCGACTCTCGGGCACGCCAGAGAGCTTGAGGCTCTACACAAACCAATGGGCACGCTGGTTGGCCTTGGTGACTGTGCCTTGTGCTCTCCTGGTATCCCTCGTTGCTCCGAGGTTGATTGTCGCACTGTACGGCGCTGCTTTCGCGGGCAGCGGGGTCCTGGGCTCGGTGATGGCTCTCGCCTGTCCCTTCATCATATTGAACTCGGTCTATACAACCTTCACTATCGCCGCGAATACTCGCATGACATTTGTGGGCATTTATGGCGCTTGTGCACTCGCCACCGTGGGTTTGGATTTATGTCTTGGTCGCGCGTTTGGATCGATGGGAATTGCTTCCGCCATTGCTATTCGAGAAGCGGGGATGCTGGCCGCTTTTCGGCTTTTGACCCATCGCGTCCGATCGTCGGATGTCAAAATACAGCCCCGGCTTCTTCGGAGGCGATTGGGGGCAACTCAAAAGACCAGAGAAGCCTCGTGAGAAGCACATGACCAAGACAGTCACAATCGATGCACGTTGGCTGGTGGGGGGGATTGGCACGTACACCAGGAATCTTCTTGAGGAATTTCCCCATCACGACAATAGTTTCACGATTCAGGCGATCGTAAGAAAGAAAGATTCCGCGGATGTTAGGAAGTTTTGCAGCGTTGTGACCGTTATTGACCAACCCATCTACACTTTTCGCGAGCAAATCCTGATTGCCCGCGCCTCCAGGGGTTGCGACCTGTTACATGTGCCGCATTTCAATGCGCCGCTCCTTCATCGAGGCCCAATGGTTGTTTCCATTATGGACGTAATTCATCTCAGCTCTTCTGCTTATCGCCATAACCTTAGCACATTCTTTTATGCCAGACCGATGCTGAACGTTGTGGCACGCAAGGCCGATCACATCGTAACGGTTTCCTGCCATTCGAAAAACGAAATCATGCAGGCCCTGGGGATTCCGGGATCTAAAATCACGGTCATTCCTTGTGGGGTAAGCGAAGAGTTCAGCCCGTATTCTGCCTTTGTGGGATCCCATGATGTAGCCACAATTCTGGGCATTCATACCCCTTTCCTGTTGTATGTGGGGAATCTGAAACCACACAAGAACGTTGTCACCTTCCTGCGTGCGTTCGCTCAACTGCGCAAAGATGGCAAACTGTGCCACTCGCTCCTCATTGTTGGAGACGATGCACGCTGGAAAACGTCGGTCGTCGATGAATGCATGCGCCTTGGCATTCGCGGTTGCACCATTTTCGTTTCGCATGTTTCCCGAGCGCTGTTGCCGCGGGTGTATGCGGCGGCGGACCTCCTGGTGATGCCTTCCACGGTCGAAGGTTTTGGGCTTCCAGTTCTGGAGGCTATGGCTTGTGGCACTCCCGTCGTTGCATCTCGGACCGCAAGTCTCCCGGAAGTTGCGGGTGATGCTGCGCTCTATTTTGATCCGGCCAGCCCAGAGGACCTTGCGGTACAAATCGAACGGATAGTGTACTCCACCGACCTACAGGCCGCCCTCCGAAACAAAGGAATACAGCGTGCAAAACAATTCACGTGGAAACAGTGCGCGCGCCGTCATATTGAGCTTTACAACCGATTGCTTGAAATCAATTGATGCATATGGACCAGGATCATCAAACCGTTCGCGATCCCTTGTTCGGCAGCCCTCGCACCATTTTCGAGGTCGCAGCGAGCACAAATGGCGATCCTCTATTGCAGCGTCCCGCTGAACAATGGGAGAGGTTTGCGCGGGAAGATCCGTACACCTATATCTTGACAGCGTTGAAGGGACTTGACAGACGCGAATTCTGGCAGAGTGGAGTTCGCACGATTCAGGAAGAGTTTCTCCCGCTGCTCCGGTTGCACAAGGTTCGGACTGGGCTCAGCCTGGAATTGGGATGTGGTATCGGGCGACTGGCCTTACCTCTCGCCAGTGTTTTTCGCCAAGTAGTCGGAGTGGATATTGCGCAAGGAATGATACAACGGGCTGTCTCGCTCGCAGAGGACAATAGGATTAATAACGGTTCCTTTCTTACTATCTCCGGCCCGGAAGATTTCCTACGGAATGCGTGGAATTACAAGGGTACCGTCGACTTTGTCTACTCACTTCTTGTGTTTCAGCATATTTCTGAGTTTTACACGATCGAAGGCTACCTACACGTCATTCGTGTCTTACTGCATAAGCATGGTCTAGCTTACTTGCAGTTTGACACGCGGCCACGAGATTTTCGGTACCGCCTAAAAACTAGATTGCCTGATTTTCTCCTTCCGCGATTCTGGCGGAGAGGCATCCGCCGCATTCGCCGATCGCCGGAAGAAATTGAAGCATGTATTCGCCGTGCAGGCATGGAGATCGTTGGGGAGCTTACTCCTCACACTGCCTATCACAGATACATTCTCCGGCGTTCGAAATGCCCTCCGGATTCCAAATGAAGCTGAGTATCGAGCAGGAGTACCAACTCGCCGCACCGCGCCTACGGGTGGCAAGGCCGACTCCTTCGATTGAAAAGGCTCGCATTGCGATCGTGCACTATTGGTTTGTTAGTCATCGCGGCGGTGAGCGTGTGGTGGAGGCAATGGCCTCCATGTTCCCCCAGGCCGATCTGTTTTCCCTAGTGGTAGACGCCAAAGCCGTTCCGGATTCTTTGCGCAAACGCCCGATCAAAACGTCCTTTCTCCAAAAACTACCCGGCAGTCGTCGCTGGCACAGGCATCTTCTTCCGCTCTATCCATTGGCATTGGAGCAATTTGATTTGAGCGCCTACGACCTTGTTCTTAGTTCGGAGTCGGGCCCTGCCAAGGGTGTCCTGACATCTGCGAAAACGTGCCACATCTGCTATTGCCATTCCCCAATGCGTTATCTCTGGGACTTTTATCATCAGTACAAGAATGGTGCGAACTTTGGGTTTTGGTCGCAGCCTCTTTTTACACTCGCCACCCACTATTTACGGATGTGGGATGCTGCCTCGGCGGATCGCGTGGATTATTTTGCAGCCAATTCCCACAACGTCGCCTATAGGATTCGCAAACATTATCGGAGAGAGTCTGTAGTCATCTATCCGCCTGTAAATGTCCATGCCGGATACTTAGCCGAGAGTGTAGAAGACTACTACTTGGTCGTCGGCCAACTCGTAGATTACAAGCGGACGGATTTGGCTATCAGTGCATGTAATCGCCTTGGCCGACGTCTGCACGTCGTGGGCAAGGGCGACCAATACGGTCGTCTACGAAAGCTTGCAGGTCCATCGATTCACTTTTGTGGCGCGCTCTCCGACAAGGATCTCCAGGAACAATACGCGCACTGTCGAGCGTTGCTATTCCCCGGCGAGGAGGATTTCGGAATTGTTCCTGTCGAGGCTCTTTCGTTCGGGCGCCCGGTGATTGCCTACGACCGGGGTGGAGTAACCGAAATAGTCAAGGGTTTGCGCGTCGGCACACAGGAAGCTCCCGAGAACACGACTGGCATATTTTTCTCGAAGCAGTCAGTTGATTCACTTGTTGAAGCAATCTGCAGGTTTGAGGAAGCTGAATATAGATTTCGCCCTAGTCTTATCAAAGAGCACGCTGACCGTTTTGCGCCAGAGAATTTCGAGCGGCATTTCCGCTTGTTCCTCACCGACAAATGGGCGGAATTTCATAACGGTTGCATGGAATCATGATTCTCGGTCGGCTCACAAGTGCGCAATTCACCCGTAGCCTGGTGGTGTACTTGATGCCGCTTGCCGCGTTTGGTCTGGCCGCCTGTTTACGTTTCGCCACGCACTTGATCCCCCACTACACCAGTGATGTTGACCCTTCCCCTTACTTTGGTCTGCTGCTTTTGACTACCTTTTGTTGGGCAATAGCTGCGGAACATTATGAGCTTGCTTCCGTTGAGAGTCGGTTCTTGCCAAACGGGAGCATTGCCCGGGTGTTTAGGGCTTGTCTTGCCACCTACGTTGCGGTTCTCGCAATTATCTTCTTTTATCGGGATAACACGTTTTCTCGACTGTTCATCTGGTTGAGTGGGCTGAATCTTTTCCTGCTTACCCTAGTCGCGCGGATGATATTTTCTTGGTTTTGGACCAGGGACAGGTCTCGCCGCAAAAGCGGGTTCCATGTCCTGATTGTCGGTGCGGACGAATTTGCCGCACGAGTTGCGCAGTCGCTTTCGTCGGACCCCGTGGCCCCATGCTCCATTAAGGGACATGTAAGGCTCCCCGGTCAGGCCTGCGCGGTAAAGAACCTACCTGTTTATGAACTCTTCGATATCGAACGATTATCCATAGGAACTGACATTAATGATGTCATTATTGCTATTCCACCCAATTTTCTTGGAAGGTTACCCGCACTCCGCAGAGAACTGTCGCCTCTTTGTGTCCCCATGCGACTGGTGCTGGATTTGGGGGAGCATGTTGACAACCGGTGGCGGCTTTTTACTTTGGGTGATCTTCTCATGCTCGATCTACAAACAACGCCTGCGGAATCGGCGTTGTATGTCGTTCTTAAGCGCGCGTTCGACCTCGTATTCTCGGCCGGTGTGCTGATTCTCACGGCGCCCGTGTTCATGCTCATTGCACTGCTGATTCGACTGGGTTCGCCAGGACCGGTCATCTTTGTTCAACAGCGCGTCGGCTTAAATGGCAAGCTCTTCAACATGTATAAGTTCAGGACCATGTCGGCTTCCTCCCGGGAGCAAAGTGATTCGCGCTGGACGGTGAAGAATGATCCGCGCTGCACAGAAATCGGGAGGATCCTCCGCCGCACAGGTCTCGACGAATTACCTCAATTTGTGAATGTGCTCATGGGCGACATGAGCGTTGTCGGCCCACGACCAGAGCGGCCGCTGTTAGTTCGAAAATTCATGCAATCTGTGGCTAATTACAATCGTCGCCACTATTTAAAAGTTGGCATTACCGGATGGGCCCAAGTGAACGGTTGGCGGGGAGATACTTCGATCGAAAAGCGCATCGAGTATGACCTCTACTATGTTCGCCATTGGACGCTCAGTTTCGATCTGCTGATCGTTGTCCTTACACTTCTCCGTGGCTTTACGGACAAAAACGCCTATTGATCCGCACAGGACGAACACACACACATCCTATGAAACAGATGACCCATTCTTGGACGCTTCGGCGAATCGCATGCGCTCAACTTCCTACGAAGTGGGGAGTGTTTCAAGCCTTGGGGTTCGAAAGAGAATGTTGTAATGGTGCTCGCCACACTGAAACCGCGGTAGCGCTAGTGACGGGAGATGTGACCGGGGGCGCACCGTTGTTACGAATTCATTCCGAATGTTTAACTGGCGACGTATTCGGCTCGCTACGTTGTGATTGTGGAAAGCAATTGGAAATGGCGATGGACGCGATCGCTCGCGAAGCATGCGGCATTCTGATTTACGAGCACCAAGAGGGGCGCGGTATCGGGTTGATGGCAAAACTTCAAGCATACTCTTTACAAGATGCCGGCCTCGATACCCTGGAAGCCAATCATGCGCTTGGATTGCCGGCCGATTGCCGGAACTTCGGCTTGCCCGCCGCGATCTTGCATGAGCTTGGTATTGGCCGGGTTCGCCTTCTCTCGAACAATCCGGAGAAGTCACGGGCTCTGGAAATGGCCGGTATTGAGGTCGCTGAACAAATTCCTTGCGAGGCTCCAGCGAATCCCTACTCCATCGCATATCTCCGGACAAAGAAAGAGAAATTCGGTCATCTGTTGCGTCTGGGCGGCCGCGAAGATGAGCGTGTAAGAGACGACCAAGTCGATTACGGCTTTCCGAACGACGAAATCAGTGCACCAGTGGTTGGGCACGAGTCCCCCTTCGCAAGCATTGATCTCGCAATTCAGGAACTGCGAGCAGGCCGCGTCATCGTTGTCGTCGACGATGAGGATCGTGAGAACGAAGGCGACTTGCTGGTGGCTGCGGAAATGGTTACCCCTGAGGTCATTAGTTTCATGGCAACTCACGGACGGGGGCTAATCTGCCTGGCACTGACCGGCCAGAGGCTCGATGAACTCGAGATAGGCGCAATGGTATCGAAAAACGGAGCCTTAGGCGGTACGGGATTCACTGTTTCGATCGATGCGAAAGGTTGGGGCGTAACGACAGGAATTTCGGCTCGCGACCGGTCAGAAACCATTCGGGCAGCGATCGATGTGCGGAGTCTGCCTGAGGACTTTGCACGGCCGGGACACGTTTTCCCCCTTCGCCCACGTCCTGGTGGAGTCTTGGAACGGAGAGGGCACACAGAAGCGGCGGTGGACCTTTCGCGAATCGCGAACCTGCATCCATCAGGCGTGATCTGCGAGATTCTCAACGATGACGGCACGATGGCCCGAAGGCCTGATCTTATCCGATTCTGTCATAGGCACGGGCTCAAGATGATCACCATCGCCGACTTAGTGGAGTGCCGTCTAAAACGTGAGCGCGTTGCGTCGAGAGAACCTATCAGACGCCAGTTACCAGTGCCGGCGGAAGACTCCGAACAGCCCAGCCGTAATTACGCTTGTCGGATTGCTTCTGTTTCGGCAGACCCGCTGCCTAATCCACGCGAATGAGAGTCCGCTTAGGATAGAACTCGGCTTCACCACACTGTCCGATTTGAAGGCTCCGAACATACTTTTTCGACGTCGCCGCGAAGTGGGCTTTACCGAGTGACAAACGCCCATTGGGCGTACTTGTGCCCAAAGGAGGTTCTTCGCAAGTTAGTGGCTCTACTCTTGTAGTTTGGTATTTCTATTGTGCTCACCGCTTACGATCGGGCTGGTCCGATAAAAAACAGTTTTACAGACCCATCCCTAATCTTTGGAGAATATCCACTGAGTATTGGACGGAACAAAAGAGCGGCCGGTTCTGCTACGGTAGTTCCAACCCCATCGAGTGCGGGGAGTACCGTTCTAGCACGGGCAGATAACTCGATGCATCTATCTCCGACGACGAACGAGCGGGTGGGCGGTCGGTCGCAAAGGCCGCCCAGTAGGGTCTCAGTCTCCAAGCACGCTGCCGGGTCAGCCAGGGGGCAGAAGTGAGCAGCTCCCGATCAGTAATGAGTGGAATACCACTCCGCTCGGCCAAACGTTTGGTTGCGTTTCTGGTATTCGTGGTTCTGTTGGCGGGCCCATTTAGAGCTGGCTGGGCACATCTCGAGACTGACTTTCCGAACTATTATACTGCGGCCAGCCTGGTGCGCCACGCCGAGCCTTTGCGTTCCTATTACGATTGGACCTGGTTCGCGCGGAAAATGAGCTATGCTGGCATCGATCACCAACTTGGCGCCTATACTCCGCAGACTCCGATGACCATGCTACCGTTCGTACCCCTTACGTGGTTTCCCCCACAAAAGGCAAAGCAAATCTGGTTGATGCTCAACCTGGTTTTGCTCGGACTGACGATCTGGTTGCTGTCGCTGATGACGCGGTTCAGTTTCGAGGAGATTTCGCTACTGACTTTTTGCGGTTATTTTTCCCTGCATACAAATTTTCTCTACGGGCAGTATTATGTCTTCCTGCTATTCCTGCTTACCCTCACTTGTTATTTTCTGCACAGAAAGAATCATTTGCTAGGCGGCGCAGTCACGGGAATTGCTTTCGCGCTGAAACTATATGGTGGACCGTTCTTACTTTACTTCGCCGCCAGGCGCGAATGGAAAGCCTTGATCTACATGGTACTCGTGACCCTTCTTCTTGTATGCGCTGCGATAGTGTTGTTTGGGCCGCGCGATGTCCATTACTACGCCACGCAGATTCTACCTCGCACACTCGAAGGAGGATCCATCGACCCATACGCTCCAGGTGTGCCAACGTATTCGACTTTATTGAGACATTTATTAGTGAGAGAACCGGAACTGAACCCTCTTCCCTTTCACGAAGCCCCATGGATATTTTTCTTTCTGCGAACTGTCATTTCGCTAGCAATTATTACCCTGCTCCTTCTTTGTTCCAGCATGAGATGCACCATGGAGAACCGCGATTTTGCCTGGTTTATGATCGCGGTTCTGTTGCTTTCCACGAGCACAGCTTCGTACACATTCATCCTTCTTCTGCTCCCCATCGTCTTGCTATTGA
>Ga0307479_10006059_pt1 | contig 11080 bp, 9 predicted proteins | sample atmos_gasesECM4C_FD_203743 | JGI IMG/M metagenome (GOLD analysis project Ga0307479, IMG submission 203743) | Hardwood forest soil microbial communities from Morgan-Monroe State Forest, Indiana, United States - atmos_gasesECM4C_515 | ecosystem: Environmental > Terrestrial > Soil > Temperate... | reverse complement strand
TCCTCAAATGTCCGAGTGCGCATGTCGAAAACCAATGCCCACTTTCCGGATCATGCTCCAACATTGGTACCGGTTACAGCCGATTGTTAAGTCAAGAACGGGCTTACTGAAGCGACGAAACCGTATGTTTCACCGGAACCGAAAACCAATGCTTAGATATCGCTTCCGGAGTTCTCGGAAGCGACCGGCTCACATCGTCCTCGAAGAGATCGCTCATGTCATCAGATCGTTGGTCGCCGTTTCGCTTGGTTCCGCTCGTCTTGTTATCCTGCATGACGCTTGCGGTGTGCGCGCCTGCTCGCGCCGAGCAGCGCGTGGCGCCGCCGCTGCAGGCAACGCATCCGATGGATGCGCTGACGCCGGACGAGATCGAGGCTTCGGCTGCAATTCTTCGCGCCGCCGGCAAGCTTGGCGGGACCGTGCTCCTGGTTTCCCTGACGCTCGAGGAAAATCCCAAGGCCGAAGTGCGCGCCTGGACCACGGGCAAGCCGTTCGCCCGACGTGCGCTTGCGGTCGTGCTCGACGGCGACCATCTTGCGGAAGCCCATATCGATCTCGACGCACGGACGCTTGCCGCCTGGGACCCGGTTGAAAACCACCAGGCCGCGGTGACCATCGATGAATTCATCGCTGCGGGCAGGATCGCCAAGGGCGACGAGCGCTGGCGCGCGGCGATGGCCAAGCGCGGGATTACCGAGCTCGACAAGGTCGTGTGCTTTTCGCTCACGGTCGGACCGTCGCTCGATCCGGCATTGGCAGGCCGGCGTCTGCTCAACGTATCCTGCGTCGACAAGTCCGGAGCGGGCAACAACCTGTGGGGCAAGCCGATCGACAACGTGATGGCGACGGTGGATGTGGCGGCCGGCAAGGTGCTCACCGTCACCGATCTCGGTGTGCTGCCGCTGCCGCCGGAAACCCCCAGTCACGCCTGGGCTGATTCAGGGCGCGCCCGCGCCATCGCAAAGCCCGTCGAAATAGCGGCGCCGCAAGGTTCAAACATATCCGTCGAGGGCGGCGCGGTGCGCTGGGACAACTGGTCGTTCCACGTTCGGCTCGATCCGCGGCTCGGCGCCGTGCTGTCGCTGATCCGCTACGACGACCGCGGCACCCCGCGCGATATCGCCTATCAGATTTCGGCGAGCGAGATGTTTGTGCCCTACATGGACCCGGCCGCGACCTGGTCGTTCCGCGGTTACATGGACATCGGCGAATATGGTTTTGGCGTGCTGGCGACGCAATTGCGGCCGGGCCAGGATTGTCCTGACAGCGCGACGTTTCTCGATCTGACCATCGCGGACACCAAAGGCGATCCGGTCGCGCTCAAGGGCGTGGTGTGCCTGTTCGAGCGCCCCTCCGGCGATCCGCTGTGGCGGCACGACGAGGCCATCAACGGCACCTTCGAAATGCGCGCCAACACCGAGCTCGTAGTCCGCATGGCGCCGGTGGTCGGCAACTACGACTATCTCATCGACTATGTCTTCGATCGCGCCGGCGACATCGACGTGAAGCTCGGTGCCTACGGAATCGATGAGACCAAGGGCGTCGCATCCTCGACCCTCGCCGATCCGACGGCGGCGGCCGACACCGCTTATGGCACGCTGATCGCGAAACGCCTGCTGGCGGTCAATCACGATCATTATATGGCGTTCCGCCTCGACATGGATGTGGACGGCACCGACAACAGGTTGGTTGAGGATCGCATCATGCCGCGCCGGATCTCGGCGGACGGCCCGCGACGCAGCCTCTGGCAGGTCGAGAGCCATCCCGTGGCGGTCGAGGGGCCGGTCACGACGCCGCTCGGCGCGGCGCAGTTCCGCATCGAGAGCGCAGGCAAAACGAATGCGCAGGGCTATCCGACCGGCTACGAGCTTTTGCCGGGACATACCGACACTTCGATCCTCGCGCCCGACGACCCGATCCAGATGCGCGCGGGATTCACCGCCTATACGCTGTGGTCCAGCGCCTATGCGCCGGGCGAGCGCTTCGCCGCCGGCGCCTACCCGAACGAGAATCCGGAAGCCGACGGCTTGCCGAAATGGGTAACCGCCAAACGTTCGATCGACGGTCGCGATCTCGTGCTGTGGTACACGGTCGGCTTCCGGCATGTGCCGCGGGCGGAGGACTGGCCGGCGATGCCGGGGCTCTGGCACGGGTTCCGGCTGCGGCCGTTCAACTTCTTCGACCGAAGTCCGGCGCTCGACGTACCGCCGGTCGATGCGGCGGCCAAATGAGGTTGCTGCTGACAACCCTCGCGGTGGCGTTGGTATTGTTGTTCGCGGCGGAGCGGCCGCGCGCTGGCAACGCTGACGAAAGCGCGGCCGAGAGAACTTCGAACGTGGTGCCGGGCACACTTCTCTATTTAGACCAAACGCGCTGGCAACGGGCGGATCGGACGCAAAAGATCGCGCTCGCCACCGACTTCATGCGGATTTTCTGCGGGGATCCCGCCATGCCGCCGTCGGTCCTGGTCCGCTGTCTCGATGACATCGGAGATTCCGGATCGATGTTCGAACGTGCGCTTTCGTGTGTCGCAACCCGGCCACTGCCACCGAAGGCCGGTCCATAGCTCAGAGCGACATCCCGATCAGTGGGCGGTGCCGGGGACGGAAGCTGCGGTGATCGAGATTGACGAATGCAGCTCGCGGGATGCGAGGTTGCCGGCAACCAGGATCAGCGTTGTCGCGAGCACCAGTCGCAGCGCGGTTTCGGGAACGCGTTGCGCAAAATAGCTGCCGATCAAGATGCCCGGCAACGAGCCGATCAGCAGCACGCCCATCAGGTGCCAATCGATCTCGCCGGTGGCCCAATGTCCGATCCCGGCAACCAGCGTCAACGGCACCGCGTGCGCGATGTCGGAGCCGACGATCCGCGCCATCGGTAGCTGCGGGTAGAGCAAGAGAAGCGCCGTGACACCCACCGCGCCCGCCCCGACCGAAGAAATGGAGACCAGCACGCCAAGCGCGGCGCCGACCAGCACCGTCGCGCGGGCGGTGCTGCGCTCGTCGAACTCAAGCAAACGCCCGCGATAGCGTTCCATGATTGCCTTGCGGAAGATCAGCGACGCCGCGGTGAGGAACAGCGCGAAACAGAGCACGAGGTGGACCAGGCTGCGCGAGGATTCGCTGTTGAGATCGAGCTGCCAGATAACGAACAGTGTCACGACGCTCGCCGGGATGCTGCCGCAGGCGAGCCGGATCACCGCCGGCCAATGGATGCTCCTGGCCCAACCGTGCGAGGCGCTGCCGACCGTCTTGGTGGCGGCGGCGTAGAGCAGGTCGGTGCCTACCGCCGTCGACGGATGGATGCCGAACAGGAGGATCAGCAACGGCGTCATCAGTGAGCCGCCGCCCACACCGGTCATGCCGACCAGAAGGCCGACGCCGAATCCCGAAACCACGTAAAGAGGATCGATCATAAACAGCCGCTTCTCGGATTCCGTTCGCCGATGTCAGGCGATGCCACGTAGCGATTTCGACTTAAGCGACGCAACATCCCGATACCAAAACCGAGCCAAACAGCCCGACCGGCGAGCGTCACGATTTGCCCAGGGCTTCGCACCAAAAAGGCTTCGCACCAAAAAGGCTTGGAACCAATTCGCCGCCTCGGCTGATCAATATCCCCGCAACAGCTCGGCGCAACGCGGTTTTTACATGATCAACAAGGGCAGAAATTGGGTAAATTCCCTTTACTTGCAACCGTCCAGACGAAAAAAGAAGGTTTCATGCCCGAATGGAGGATCTATAGCGAATTCTGTCCAATCGGACCACGCCTAACGAAACCGACACTCTGCTTCATAACTCAGGCTATATTGCTCGCATGAAACAGGTCCTCGTGGTCAACAACGCTCTTGCGCTGCCGCCCGGCAAGATGTCGGCGCAGGTGGCTCATGCCTCCATTGCCGCCTTCCTGATCGCTGACAACGCCAACCGGCAGAAGTGGCTCGACGTGGGAATGCCAAAGATCGTCCTGGCCGGCGAAAACGAAGCGCAGATGCAGCTGTTGCTTCGCCAAGCACGCGAGGCAGGCGTGTCCGCGTATCTCGTGAGAGACGCCGGGAGAACCGTTGTTCCCGAGGGTACGGTGACCTGTCTTGGCATAGGTCCTGCTCCCATAGAAGAGATCGACGCATTGACCGGCGCATTGGCGTTGTTGAAGTAGGTTGATCCGCGCAGCACGCGCGGGCGCATCAGATTGCCAAGTGTCAGCGCTGTTTCACCGGAAGTACAAAGACCTGGCCGGGATAAATACGATTTGGATCCCGGATTCGCTCTCGGTTCGCCCTGTAAACGACGGTATATCGTGTGCCAACGCCGTAGATGAGACGGCTGATGCGCCATAGGCTGTCGCCACGGGATACGGTCGTTGTCGCCATCTTGGGCTCGACCGCGGCGGACGACGAACCTCCATCTGGCGCGGGAGTGGCGGCATTTGCATGCAGCGGCTGTGAAGCAGCAACATCCCGTGGGGGCCGGCTTGCCGCCGCCCCAGGAACATTGGACGGCACTTCGGCATGCGATTGAAGCGCGCCAGTGCTGGACGGCGCTTGGTCTATCGCGACCGCCACGCCGTGCTTGGATGTTGCCAGCGTGCCATCAGGCAATCTGGACCTCAACGTCAATTCATAGTTCCCCGGAGGAAGTCTGGGAGGGACGATGACGAATTGTCCAGATTGATCCGCGACCGTTTGATCATGGCGTTCGCCGTTGCGCAGCAGTTCCACTGTCGCGCCCGGCGCGGCCCTGCCCGCGATGACTGCATCGCCCGTTGGCTCGATGCTGGCAATGTCGAAGACGGGCACGGATGCATCGGTGATCGGCGAGAGCGGCGATACAGCAAGTTCAGCGGCCACGGCGTTTGCTTCAGCTTGTGCCTCTGCGAGCGCAGCCGAGCCCTCCTTGTCCCGATCGCTCGATGCCATCGGCGAAACCACCGGCACGGCGCGCACGGCGCCTGTTTCAAGCGTTGGCTCGTGCCGCAAGTGAGTGATGCCGACGATTGCTGCACCACATGCGGCAACCAGCGCAAGCGACGGCACAACTACTCGGACGATCGGCGTAGCAGTCATACTCAGCACCCCACCCGATTGATGGCGGTCGGGATTCGCGGGTCAACCCTGCGCTGATTTTTTGCAGTCATCAAGTCTGCGCAACGCAAATTCAACGTCAGCCGTGCTGACGATCGGCGCTGCGCGAGACGCGAAATGCAGCAGCAAAATGACATCCGTATGTCATCACGCGCGGTTGCCTGAACGAAGGCCGCCAGAGAGCGCAGTCTCCCAATTCGCTTTTTGCGAGAATTGGTCATTGATCCAAAAAACTGCGCGACCGATCAACAGGACGATCGGGGGGATGCCGCGTTGCCTGAAATCATGAATTCACACCCGAACTCTCAAGCCGCCGCGCCAGCGTCGCAACGAAGCGGTCGGCATCGGCCTCGTCGTTATAGACGTGGGGTGAGATGCGCATGCGGCCGAGACGCGCCGCGACGTAGACGTCTTCGCTCGCGAGCCCCTCGAAAAGCCTCGCCGGCGTCCCTCCCCTAACACCAAGTTTGTTGAAACCGACGCTCAGAATATGCGGCGCTCGCAACTTCCGCTCAGGTACGGCAAGGCCGATCCCGCGCAAGCCTTGCGCGATCCGTTCCGTCAGCATGGCGAGACGTTGCATAATTTCCCCCGCGCCCCATTCGGCCATCATCTCCATGCCGATCGCGGCCATCTCCATCGAAATGAAATGGTCGCGCTCGCCCATGTCGAAGCGCCCTGCGTCGGAGACGTAGCGCACGTCGGTAAAATAAATCTCGTTCTCGGCGCGCACATTGCGGCGGCCGGACGCGGTCTGCTCCAGCGGAACGCCGTCCTGATGGCGCTTGGCAACATAGATGAAAGCCCTGCCATAGGGTCCGAGCAGCCACTTGTAGGTCGGGAAGATCACAAAGTCAGGATCGAGGCGCGTAACGTCCATCGCGAGCACGCCGGCGCTTTGCGTCGCGTCGATGAGAAAGACGGCGCCTTGCCGCTTGAGCGCGGCCGCCACCTGTTCGAGATCGATCGATCCGCCATCCGACCAATGCACCGACGAGATCGATGCGAGACCGACCGGCGGCGCGCCGGGACGTTCGATGGCCGCGAGCACCGCCGATGTCCAATCGCCGTCGTCCGGCTGGCGGACCGTCTCGACGGCAAAACCTTGCGCGTCGGCCCGCGTCTGCCATTCCAGCCTCGGCGAGGAATGGTCGTTTTCCAGAACCAGCACGCGGGCACCACGGGCGATAGTCAGGAGCTTCGCCGCGGTGGCAACGCCGTAGCTGACCGAGGAGATCAGCGCAATATCGGCCGGCTCGGCATTGATCAAGCGAGCGGCGGCCGCCCGCGCGCGCTCGTGCTGCTGGTTGACGAAGGCGGCATCGATTGTCCAGGGCCTGCCTTTGCGCCCGACCGCGGCGCGGCCGGCTTCCAGGGTCTTAAGCGGCAGCGGGCTGTAGGAGGCCGCGTTCAAATAGCAGACATGGCGCGGCATCTCGAACAGGTCGCGCTGGGAGGAAAGCATGGGGAGTCTCTTTATTGAGGGAAACCAAATCCTAGACGGTCCGGCACGCGCCAGCCACATCATCGCTGGCTGTCGGTCATGCCGCGAGCGGGTGTCGTCACTCCACCATTTCCGGCCACGGCACGATGGTCGATTTCACCGTCTTCATCGCCATCGCGTCCGCGACCGCTTGCCCGATGCCTGCTTCCGAGAACGGATAGATCGTCTGCATCTCGAGCCAGGGATATTTGTTGCGGGTGCGGTAGAGCATGTCGACGCCGAGCGGCAGGTCGTTGCCGGTAAAACCCCAGGAGCCGAGCACGTTGAGGTCCTTGGTGCAGATGCGATGCCATGAGGTTTCGATCGAGCCGGCATCGGTGAACTGGCCCATCTCGACATAGGTGCCGCCGTCGCGCAGCATCTCGATGCCTTCGGGTCCGGCACTCGGATGGCCCGAGCAATCCATCACCAGGTCGGCGCCAAAACCGCCGACGATGTCGCGCACGCGGCTGATGCGCGCCTCCGGCGTCTTCAATTCCTCAATGTCCACGGTCGCTTCCGCGCCGAACTTTCGCGCCAGCTTCAGCCGCGGCTGCTCCGGCGCGCCGACGCAGATCACCCTGCCCGCGCCCATCTCCCGGGCTGCCGCCACCGCCAAAATTCCGATCGGCCCGGAGCCCTGGATCACGACCGTATCGCCCCAGGAAAATCCGCCCGCGCGCGCGGCGCGGTTGAAGGCGCGGATGCAGGACGTAAGCGGTTCCGACAACGCCCCCAGCCGCAGCGACATGTCGTCGGGCAATTTGTAGATTTTCGTGCCCGGTAGCATGTCGAGATCGACGTAGACATACTCGGCCCAGCCGCCCCACAAATGCGGCGCCTTGTCGAAGCCGAGATAGCGGCCGTAATAGACCGGCGTCAGGCACTTGTTGGCGCTCTCGGGATAATGGATGCAGTAATAGCAGCGGCCGCACGGCATCAACGGCGGGATCATCACCTTCGATCCTACCGTTAGCGGCTTGCTCATGAAGTCTTCCGTGAACTCGGAGCCGACCTCGACCAGCACGCCGCCGATCTCGTGGCCGAGCGTGAACGGCCACGGCAGCGGTTTTGGCCAGTGGCCTTTGAGAATATGCAGATCGGTGCCGCACACCCCGCAAGCCCCGACCTTGATCAGCGCCGCCTTGTTCGGAATCTTCGGCCACGGCACGGTGCGGATCACGGGCTGTGCGCCCGGGCCGTCATAGGTGCAGACGCGGATCTGTTGCATGAAGATTCCTCCCCAGCCTCTGTTTTTTCGCCGTTCCCCCAAACGCTATGCGAGACGCCGTCTGAAGCCAACGCCCCGGCGGGAGCAAGTCGGTACACCGATACAATCCCGCTAACCGCTCGTTAACCCTATCCGCCGTAGGGTCTTCCGACACCGTAGAGCCGGTGGCGGGTGGCGAGATGGCGTTGGCGACAAAAAAATCGTTTCTTCCGGCCGCCGAGGAGCGCCGGCGCTTCCAGCGGGTCAGGGTGCACCTGCTCGGCCGCTATATGCTGCCGGACCGCCGCGAGTTCCCCTGCCAGATCATCAATATGTCGCCCGGAGGGCTGGCGCTGCTGGCGCCTGGGATCGGCAATGTCGGCGACCGCGTGATAGCCTATCTCGACCATATCGGCCGGGTCGAGGGCAAGATCACCCGCATCATCGACAACGGCTTCGCCATGAGCATCGGCGCCACCGCGCGCAAGCGCGACAAGCTCGCCGCGCAACTGACCTGGCTCGCCAACCGCGATATCCTCAACCTGCCCGAGGACCGCCGCCACGACCGTATCGTGCCGCGCAACCCGATCGCGATGCTCACGCTCGAGGACGGCAGCAAGATGACCTGCCGGATTATCGACATGTCGCTGTCGGGCGCCGCCATTGCCGCGGAAAACCGGCCGCCGATGCGATCGCTGATCATGCTCGGCCGGGTTCAGTCCCGGGTGGTGCGAAACCTCGAAGAAGGCTTTGCCATCGAGTTCGTCCACCCGCAGGCCGCCGACACGCTCGAAGAGAGCGTTACCGCGCGGTAAACCGCCCGCCTCCTCAATCCCCGGAATTTTACGGCCTCCACGAGGCGCCCTCGCGGCGCGACGTGAGCCGTGGCCGTGCTCGCGCCCCGGCAAGCGCGGTTAACGTGCCAGCCGTTTCGGCCCGGCAGCGCAGCAATCGCGGCGTTCAAGACCTTAATCCATAAAATTTGAATCAATTGCAGTCGTCTAAAGTTTTAGTCTAATACGATTAAAGTATAGATCGAACTTACGCTTACTTTTACTTTCATTCGTCTCAAATCTACTTGCTCGACTTAGCCGCAGCGCAAAACCTCTGTGCGAAACATGGTCCCAACAAGAAAACGGGGGCCACGAATGTTCGACTTCAGGGGACGGGGAAAAGGATTGGCGGTTGCCGCCATCCTGATCGGGATCAGCGCGTCGGCGCATGCCGGCGACGAACGAATGCTTTACGCGAGCCTTGGTGAGACCACGCGTGCACCGATCGGCTGGGTAGAGTTCTGCGCGGACAATCCGGGCGAATGCCGGGGCGGCACATCGCAGGCGCGCGACATCGTGATGACGCAGTCGGCGTGGCGGGACCTGCTCAAGGTCAACCGCTGGGTCAACGAGACCGTCAAGCCGATGACCGACATGGATCATTGGGGCGTGATCGAGAAATGGTCGCTGCCGACCGACGGCTACGGCGACTGCGAGGACTATGTGCTGATGAAGCGCAAGATGCTGATCGATGCCGGCTGGCCGCGCGAGGCGCTGCTGATCACGGTGGTGCGCGACAAGAAGGGCGAAGGCCACGCGGTGCTGACCGTGAAAACCGACAAGGGCGAGTTCATTCTCGACAACCAGAACGAAACCGTCGTGGCCTGGACCGAGACCGGATACCGCTTCGTCAAGCGCCAGTCGCAGGGCGATCCCAACGTGTGGGTCTCGCTCGGCGACAACCACCCGGCCGTCTCGACCGCCAGCGCGCAGGATCGCTGAAGGACCAGACACGACAACTTTAGGAGATACGCGATCCGGTCACATCCCCACCCCTCCCCGTCCCAGACCGGATCGCGCGCGGCCAGGCCTCCCCCAAGGCCTGGCCGCAACTTTTTGGGGACCGCGTTGGAGCGAGAAAACCCTATAGATCAAAGGGGTTTGCCTGCCCCCCTCGACACGGTTCGCGACGTCTCGATACGGAACGACTCGGCAACACGATGCACCGATGCGGGGAAAATCCGGGGAATTTGTTCGCGTGATGTCCCGCGGTGCGACGGCCGGGAAGGCTCGGAAACTCGAGGCATTGAATCGAGGAAAATAGTTACCGGCATCGACTATTATCGATGCGAACTATCGGCGCCGACCTGCAGCGCCAAGCTGACGGCACGATCGAGGCGCTGCCGGGGGCGGCAACGGCGCCTCATCGACCTCATGCGCACCCGGGGACGGGCAGCAACAGCGCGGGGTCAAAACCCATCATACCAGAAACGGAAACGCCAGCCGGTCGCACGGCTGGCGCTTCATAGGATAGGAGTTCAACTTGGATGCAGCAGCCTCACAATAAGCCCGCGGCCTCGCGGGTGCAAGAGTCGAGAGCGCATGCGCTAACGATTTCTATCGGCGGCAGCTGGTTTGGCGACCACGGTGTCGCCCGCTGCCCGGTATGCGGGCGGACGAATCTCACGGTTACCGACGGTGACCGAGCGGTGCGGTTTTACTGCGCTAGTGGATGCAATCGCGGCGCCGTCGTTCAATGCTTCACGATGCGCGGTCTGATGCGGCCCTCCTCCGGAGGTTGCGCACATGGCTGATCAGCGCAAGCGCGACGACTACACCAAAGATCGGCTTGATTGGCTAGATCAAGTGGCGGCCGACCGCGAGTTGGCGGCAAGCGCGTTCAAGGTCGCCTTCGCGATCGCTACCAGCTTGTGGCGCAACAAGGGAAACGTGACGCTCGTGACACCGGATATCACGGCCACGGATCACGTCCGGGAAGCCTGGATCGGCACCAGAGAGATCGCGAACAAGATCGCGATGTCCCGCTTTACCGTCATGACCATGGTGCGCCGTCTCAACGAGCTCGGCCACCTCGAAGTTGTTCCGGGTACACAAGGTCGGGGCCATTCAAACCACTACCGCCTGGTCCGAAAAGGTGCGCACACTAGCCTTTTAGAGGGTGCGCAAGCCAAGCATTCTCGAAAGCGAAAAGGTGCGTCAGCAAACCTATTAGTGTCTGTCCGGGAAGAACTTGAATCCTATGAATCATTTGTGATTCAAGAGAGGTGGCCTGATTCGGAGGGGCCGCCGATGTGGACGAATGAAAACCGCGCGCGATATGACCGCAGCCATTTGCGCTATCCCAGCGACCTCACCGACGACGAATGGAAACTGGTCGAGCCGTTGATCCCGCCAGGCAGGCGCGGCGGCGACAAACGCACAGTGATCCTGCGCGAGGTTGTGAACGGCCTCATGTATATTCTCTCCACCGGTTGTCAGTGGCGGGCCATCCCGAAAGACCTGCCGCCGCG
>Ga0307479_10006058_pt1 | contig 11081 bp, 9 predicted proteins | sample atmos_gasesECM4C_FD_203743 | JGI IMG/M metagenome (GOLD analysis project Ga0307479, IMG submission 203743) | Hardwood forest soil microbial communities from Morgan-Monroe State Forest, Indiana, United States - atmos_gasesECM4C_515 | ecosystem: Environmental > Terrestrial > Soil > Temperate... | reverse complement strand
CGCGGGCATTCCGCCCGCTGAAGGCCACCAGCGCGACCTTGTCCCGGCGCACGTAGGCATGGCGCAGCAGCGACAGGATCGCACCCTTGGTGGCGAGCATGCGCTGCTCGGCGTCCATCGAGGCTGAGGCATCGACGACGAAGACGATCAGGTTGCCAGTTTTTCGCTCCCGAACCTTCTGACGCAGATCGTGGCTTTCTAGCTGCAGCTGATTGGGAGCATCCGGCGTCGTCTGGCGGCGGCTCAACTGATACGGCGCCGCCGCCCGGACGGTGGCATCGAAGGCGACATCCGTGACTTTCTCTGCCTGCGAGCTGCGGACGTATCGGCCGCGTTTCGTCTCGCTCTTGGTCGAGGTGCGCTTGCCGGCGGCGCGACGGGCCTGACGCTCGCGCGGCAGGTCGAGCTTCTTGACCGGGAAGGTGCGCAGCTGGATCACGGTGTCCGGCTCGGTCTCGACGGCTTCGCTGCTGGAGGACTCTCGCGATTCGGCCGTGGTCCAGCCTTCGTTGGCTTCGCCACCGGCAGCACCTTCCTGCTGGGTGGCCTCTCCCCGCAGGGCTTGCGCCGTCTCGTTGGGGGTGCTGGCCTGGATCTGCGCCAGTTGCTCGGCCGCACGTGAGGCGAGCTCCTGCGCCTGCGCCTGCTTGTCGGTGAGCGGCTCGCGACGCCGATGCGCCAGCGCCAGCTCGAGCGCTTCGAGGACATCGGCCAGCTCTACGGTCGCTCCGCCGCGCAAGGCGCAGATCGCGCGAGCCGCTCGAGCCACCACGAGATCAGCACGGTGGCCAGCCACCGAGTCGTCGAGGCAGAGGCGGGAGATCAAGGCGCGGATCGCATCCGGAAGGGTCACGACGTCGAGTCGCACGGCGGCGGCCAGCAATTGCTCGCGTAAGGCCGTCTCGTCCGCGGCGAAGGTCTTGTGCACCATCCGCGGATCCGCGAGAAACTCTCGTTCCAACTCCATCACACGCAGCCGCTGGTCGATGTCGCGGGGCGTGTCGACGTCGACGCAGAGACCGAAGCGGTCCAACAGTTGCGGGCGAAGCTCACCCTCCTCGGGATTCATGGTTCCGACCAGGATGAAATGTGCCGGGTGCACCACGGACATCCCCTCGCGCTCGACGACGTTGACCCCCATCGCCGCCGCATCCAGCAGCACGTCGACCAGGTGGTCATCGAGCAGGTTCACCTCGTCGACATATAGAAGGTTGCGGTTCGCCTCGGCAAGGATCCCGGGCTGGAAGCGGCGCGTGCCCGCCCGCACGGCCGCCTCGATGTCGATCGAGCCGACCACCCGGTCCTCGGAGGCGTTGATCGGCAGCTCGACGATCCGCATCGGAAGCCGAACAACGGTCAAGGCTCCCTCGTTCGCCCGGCGCCGGCAGTCGTCGCAGAGCCGGGACGCGATGGCGGGGTCACAGCGGTACGGACAGCTCTCAACGGCGTCGTAGTCCGGGAGCAACCGAGCCAGGGCGCGAACCGCTGACGACTTCGCCGTCCCACGGTCGCCGCGGATCAGCACGCCCCCGATTCCGGGATCGACGGCATTGAGCAGCAAGGCACGTTTCATCTGCTGCTGGCCGACGAGCGCGGAGAACGGCAACGTCAGTTCGAAAGGCACGGTATGAGTCTAGTCAGCCGCGGCGACGCCTAAACGTCCCACCCTCGACCGGATGCGCCACGGGCGCCAGGGGCCGTTTAGTTACGCTTGGGCACTTCCTGGACGGCCCACCGGTTGCCGTCGGGGTCGCTGAAGTAAACGAATCTGCCCCACGGAAGGTCTGCGATGGCACTGACGTCAGCGCCGCGCCGGGCGAGTTGCTGGTGCGCTTGCTCGATGTCCGGGACGACCATCTGCAAGCCCTCCAGCGATCCTGGCTTCATTTGCGTCAATCCGACACCGATACAAATCGAATAGGCCGAGCCAGGCGGCGTCAGCTGGACAAAGCGCAAGTTCTCATTGACCTGCTGATCATGATCAGCGTGAAGGCCAACCGTCTCCGTATAAAACGCCTTGGCCCGATCGACATCCGACACCGGCACCGCAACAAGTTCGAGTTTCCAATCCATGGATTGCGGTTCCTCCTAAACCTTGCGCCCGAATACCCTAGGCTGGGCTCGCCTTCAAGATGTGCTGGTAGTGGACCGTTACGCGCTTTCCGGGAGCGCCGTCAGGCTCCACGCTGACGACGAGGCCATCTGCGGCCTCGATGGTTCCCATGACACGACCGGTCACGGCCGGTGCCCCTGCCGCTTCTGCGGCCAGGTGTAGGGTCACTCGCTGTCCTGTGAGTCCGCGAATCTCGGCGGCGCTTACCATGGTCTGAACTCTAATGAAAATCGTTGCCTTCGAGAGTTTGACGCTCGATGGGGTGATGCAGGCGCCCGGCCGGCCGGATGAGGACCGGCGGGGCGGCTTCGAGCATGGCGGCTGGGCGCTGCCCTACGCGGATTCGGCCGGCCTGGCCGGAGAATCCATGGGCAACGCCGGCGGCCTTCTGCTCGGTCGGCGGACCTACCAGGACTTCTTCTCGGTGTGGCCGAAACGGACGGACAACCCGTTCACCGAGGTGCTGAACAACAGCCAGAAATACGTCGCGTCAAGAACCCTCGAGGAGCCGCTCCCGTGGATCAACTCGACGCTGCTCAAGGGCGACGCCGCCGACGCCGTCGCCGGCCTCAGGAAGCAGCCCGGCAAGGACATCGTCGTGCTCGGGAGTGGTGAGCTGGTCCGGTCGTTGATGCGGCGTAACCTGATCGACGAGTACGTCCTGCTGATTCACCCATTGATTCTCGGGTCCGGCCAGCATCTCTTCACCGATGGCGTTTCAATCGCCGCGCTTCAGCTGATCAACACCAGGACCGCCACCTCTGGCGTGGTCATGGCGACGTATCGACCGGCCGGACCAACCGCGATTTAGAGGTCGAGCTCTTTCGCGATGATCTCGCGCATGATCTCGTTGGTCCCCGCTCCGATCGGCCCGAGCCGGGCATCGCGCCAGGCCCGTTGGATCGGGTACTCCATCATGTAGCCGTAGCCACCGTGGATCTGCAGGGCGCGGTCGGCGACCCTGACGTCAGCCTCCGTGGCGGCGATCTTTGCCATCGAGACTTCCTTCGTGCAGGGCAAGTCTTGCGAATGCAACCACAGGGCGTAATAGGTCAGCTGCCGGGCCTGCTCGATCAGCAGCGCCATGTCCGCGATCTCGTGCCGGATCACCTGCATCGACGTCAGCGTCTTGCCGAACTGCACCCGGTTGCCCGCATACTCGACGGCCAGCTCGAGACTCCGCTGGGCTGAGGCCACCGCACCGATCGCGATCCACAGCCGCTCCCACTGAAAATTCCCGACCGCCAGGCGGAAGCCGTTGTTCTCCTCTCCCAGCCGGTTCCCGACCGGCACGCGGCAATCCTGGAAGACCAACTCGGCGGTATCTGATGCCCGCCAGCCAAGTTTGTCCAGCTTCCGGCCGACGCTGTAGCCAGGGGTATCCCGCTCGATGACCAGCAGCGAGAGGCCATGGTGCCCACCTTCCGGCTTGGTCCGAGCGAGCACCACGACCAGGTCGGCGTTGACCCCGTTCGTGATGAACATCTTGGTGCCATTGACGACATAGACGTCGCCGTCTCGTCGCGCGGTGGTCAAAACGTGCGCGATGTCCGAACCGCCGGACGGCTCCGTAACGCCGAGGGCCACGATCTTGTCGCCCTTGATCGCCGGCGCCAGCCAGCGCTTGCGTTGGGCGTCGGTGCCGAAATCGTTGATCGGCGGCGTCGCGATGGCGATGTGGGCGCCAATGCCCGCCGCCACCCCGCCCGAGCCGCAGCGCGCCAGTTCCTCGAAGAGCACCGCCTCGTAGACGACGCCCGCGTTGGTGCCGCCATACGCCTCCGGATACTTGAGCCCGAGCAGGTCGAGCGCGCCGAAGCCCCGGAAGAGTTCGCGTGGAAATTGCTCCGCCTTCTCCCACTCATCGACATGCGGCCGGATTTCTTTGTCGATGAAGCGCCGGACGGTGCCCCGAAACTCCTCGTGCTCCGGCCCGAAGAGGTACGAGCGTGGCACTACGTTCGCCAGTAGTTGATGAACTCCGGGTATTGGGCGACGGTCGCCGTCGCGAGCGGCTCGGGCAGGCGGAGAAACATCCCGCGAGCCTCGGCCACAACCGTGCCATCTTGCAGTTCGACGGCGCCGACCGCATCGATGGCGCCCTCCCGCTCCCGGGCGATCTCTCCCCAGACGCGCAGCGGCTGATCGACCGGTGCGGGCCGGCGATAGCGGATGTCGAGCTTGCCGGTCATCAGCCACTCGCGGCGCAGCGCGCCGGTTCGGCTCATCGTCTCGTCGAGCATGGTGGCCAGCACGCCGCCATGGAGCACGCCCGGGAAGCCCTGAAAGCGTTCGGCCGGCTGGTAGTCGGCGACGATGCGGTCACCGTCCAGGTGAAAGGTCAGTTTGAGGCCGGAGTCGTTCTGGTGGCCGCAGGCAAAACAGCGCTGGTATGTGGTTTGATCATTGAGTTTGTCGGGGTCTTGCACGGCCGCCGACCAGTTTATCAGCGATCTGGAGGCAACCCGAACTTGGACCGACGCTCGGAGGCGCTCGCGCAACTGCTCGAGACCGCGCTTTCGGAGCGGTTCGCCACGCCCGTCATCGAGATCCTCCAGGCGACGCCGATCCCGCTCGGCGTGGTGGAAGCTCGGGACCTGCGAGTCCTCGCCATGAACGACCTGATGGCCCAGGTGTGCCACCGGGCCGACGGCGCTGGGCTCACGATTTCGTCCCTCCTGCCGCCGTCCCATCCACTGTCGGACCCCCGCCCCTACCGCACTGTCGGCGCCAATGGCCGGGCGTTTGCGGACCTGGTCGTCATCGACGGCCAGACCTGGGAGTGGTTCATCCAGCCGCTGAAGGGCGAGGCGCAATCGGTCGACCATCTCCTCGCGGGCCTGGTGGCACAGCCGGCGGCGCCGCTCGACCTGGACGTGGCGCGCTTGCGCGAGATGAACGCCGCCAAGGCGCAATTCCTGAACCTGGCGGCTCACGAGCTGCGCACGCCGTTGAGCGTGATCCTCGGATACGGTTCGCTGCTGGCGCAGGGCGGGCTGAGTCCCGAGCACCAGAAGCTGGCCGGCGCGCGGATCTATGGAAAAGCGCGCCAGTTGAGTCGCCTGATCATGGACATGAGCCTGGTCGGGCGGTTCGATGAGCTTGGACCGTCCATGGTCCACGAGGACCTCGACCTGGTCCTCGTGGTCGAACCCATGGACAAGGAGCACCAACGGCGCTTTGCCGACCTCGCGATCGACCTGCGATTGGACGTGCTGACCGCGCCCGTGCGCGGAAACGATTACTGGCTGCACCTGGCGATCCGGGAGTTGCTCGACAACGCGGTGCGTTTCCGCCCCGGCCCAACCGGGCGGATCGACGTCACCATTGGGCCATCGGACAACGGCTGGCGGGTCAGCGTTCTCGATGACGGATTCGGGATCGATCCGGAGAACCACGGGCAGCTCTTCCAGCGGTTCGCCCGGATCGAGACCGAGGCGACTGCCCACCTGGTCGGCTTTGGGATCGGGCTCTACATCGTCCGGGAGGTGGCCAGGGCGCACGGCGGGCGGGTTACCGTAGACAGCCGGCCGGGAGCGGGCAGCGAGTTCGCGCTCGAGTTGCCCAAACGTGATAGCGCGGCCGTGTGACATTCGCGAAGAGTCCGATCTATAGTTGAGGCGTCCGTCAAAGGACCGCCCCCATGCTAAAAGTGCTCTTGCTGGTGGCCTTCGGCTATTTGCTCGGCTCGGTACCGTCCGGCTGGCTGGTCATGAAGGTCTACCGCAACCAGGACGTCCGCAAGCTCGGCAGCGGCAATATTGGGGCCGCGAACGTCTTTCGGGCCGGTGGCCCGGGCGCCTTCGCCGCCACGCTGGTCGCGGATGGGCTGAAGGGCTTCATCCCGGTGATGCTGGGGATCCTTTTGGGCCTGGGCGACCAGGAGATCGCGCTCGCCGCCATCGGGCTGGCCGCCGTGCTCGGCCACACCTGGCCGATCTACCTGGGCTTCCGCGGCGGTAAGGGCGTCGCCACCTCGGGCGGGGTGTTGCTGGCCCTCGCCCCGGTCGCGCTGGTGATCGCCGGCCTGAGCTGGTTCCTGGTCGTCCGTCTGACCCGGCTGGCATCGCTCTCCTCGCTGATCGCGGTCGCGGTCGGCTTTCTCAGCTTGATGGCGCTTCACTTCGCCGGTTGGCAGGCCTGGCGCCCCGTTGGGTGGTCGGTCATCGTGCTCGGCGTTGCGCTGGTGGGCCTGGTCCTCTACCGCCACCGCGGCAACATCGAGCGGCTCGCCACCGGCCGAGAGCTGAAGATCACCGCCCACTGATGCCCGATCGCCCGGCCGCCCCGGCGCCGATGCGATTCCTCTTTTTCGGGGCCGGCGCGGTCGGGTCCCTGCTGGGCGCGCGGATCGCGCAGGCCGGCTGCGACGTCACGCTGGTCGGACGACCACCGCACGTCGAGGCGGTGGCGAAGGGCGGCGTGCGCATGGTCACGGCCGGCAAGGTCAGCAACCAATCCGTGCTCGCCGCGCGGCCGACGGTCGCCGAAGCCGGCGGACCTTTCGATTACGTCTTCCTGACCGTCAAGGGCTACGACACGCTGGATGCGCTGGAACAGCTGCAGTCGGTGCTGCACCCCGGCACCATCCTTGGCAGTTTTCAGAACGGCGTCGGCAACGAGGAGGCGATGGCGGCGGCGCTCCCCGACCAGGCTCTGGTCGCCGGAAGTCTCACCGTTCCGGTGAGCCTCGACGAGCCGGGCACGATCAAGCTTCATTCGCGGAGTGGTGGCGTGGCCTTCGCGCCGGTCTCCCCCGAGGTCAACGTCGCGCCGCTGGTCCGCAAACTGCGTAAGGCCGGATTGAAAGCCAGCCGGTACACGGACTTTCGGGCGATGAAATGGTCGAAACTGCTCTTCAACATTCTGGGCAACGCGCAAAGCGCGATCCTCGACCTTCCACCCAGTCACGTGTTCGCTGACAGCGAGCTCTTCCGCTACGAGCGGGCTGCATTCCTGGAAGCGGTGACGGTCATGAAGCGGATGCGCCTGGCGGTGGTCGCCTTGCCGGGACTGCCAACCCCGATCCTCCGGCGAGCGATGAGTCTCCCGCCGCTGCTGGCCCAGATGTTGCTCGAGCCGCAGCTCGGCGGCGCTCGCGGCGGCAAGATGCCATCGCTCTGGTGGGACTTGAGCCGAGGCCGCGGAAAAACCGAGGCCGCGTACCTCAACGGCGCGGTGGTCGACGCCGGCCGGCGCTACGACGTGCCGACGCCTATCAACTCGGTGCTCTGGGCCATCCTGGAGAAGTCGACGAAGGTACCGGCGGAATGGGAGCGCTACCGCCGTCAGCCAGATCACCTCAAAGCGCTGCTCCGAACAGCGATCCGGCTCTAATCGTCGGGTCGTTCTAGCTTCGCGCCTGGCTCGTCGTGGATGCCGGCCGTCCGATGAGGTAGAGCACCAGGTACACGACGGCCGCCACGATGGCGCCGGCGAAGAAACTGAGGTCGCCGAGCTGCGGGTTGTTCGTCGGAACCGAGCCAAACCACGAGGGCAGCGTGAAAAATGTTGGGGGCTGGTCCCAGAACGGCGTGGTGGCGATGATCCCGGCCAGCATGGCGACAAACCCCTTCCAGTTAGCCCAGCCTGTGTCGTAGAAGACCGGCTTGGGATAGTTGCCGCGGTGCAGGACGAAGTCCGTGATGACCACCGCCAGCCACGGCGTGATCCAGTAGGTGACCAGCAGCAGGAAGCTTTCATACTTGCTACTGGTTCCCACGTTCGCCTGGTAAAGAAGGCCGATGACAAGCCCGATGGCACCGAACACGAACGCGGAAATGGCGCGCCGTTTTTCCACCCCCAGTTTGATGCCAAGGGTCAGGAAGGCCATCGCGCCTGAATAGATGTTGAGAACATTGGAGGCAACGGCCCCGAGCGCGATTCCAAGGAGAACCAGGACTTGGATGATGAAGGGCAACGGGTTGGTGAACTGTTCCGTCGGATTGCTGCCGGCCGGCGAAAACGTCGCGATGGCGGCGCCCGCAATCTCCAGGACCGCGCACGAGATGAATATCCCGAGGCCCGCTGCCAGCGCGACCTTCACCGGTTCGGTTTTCGTCGGCAGATACCGACTGTAGTCAGAGGCAAATGGGTTCCAGCCGATGGCGTAGCCAAAGGCGATGAACACTGCCAGGATGAAGGCGGCAGAGGGGCCTCCGGACGGCAGCGGCGCGTTGGGATTGAAAGCGACACCGGGGTGCGCCTGAACCAGGACGATCAGCGTGGCCAGCGCGAAGACGAGGCCCAGGTAAGGGAAGATCACCCGTTCGAACTGGTGGATCATGTTGTGTCCGATGAAGGCCACCAGGACCTGCACGATGACGATCACCGTGAAGGCCACCGTAAAGCTGAGTGTGGCCCGGTGGTTGTTCAGGATCGCGCTCAAGATCACCAGCGCAAAGGCACCGCTGACGCTGTTGACGATGAACCAGCCGAAGCTGGCGGTAATCCAGCTGAGACCCGCCGGTAGGAAATTGCCAACGTATCCGAAGGCGGCCCGGCTCTCTACCATCTGCGGAACGCCGAAGCGCGGTCCCATGGTCGAGAGGACCGCCTGCATGATCGCGCCCATCAGGCTGCCGAGTGTCACCCCCATGACGGTGGGCCAGAATCCGCCGCCGAAGACGGCCATCGGAATAACGCCGACGTAAACGGTGGCGAATTCCATGTTCGGTGACATCCACGTCCAGAGGAGCTGCAACGGCCCCCCATGACGCTCCCGCTCCGGGATGAACTCGATCCCGCCCGGCTCGATGGCAGCCACCCTGGAGCCGTATTCGCCTTCACGAACCGGTACCTGCGCGTCGAGGTCGCTGATGGTGGCCAGAGCGAGGTTGATGTTACGACCCGACCCAAGCGATAGAATTCCAACTGGAATTTGGGGGATTCTGGCAGGGAGAGGAGCCACATGAAGAAATCCGCTGTGTTTGTCTTGACACTTACGGCCGCGTTCGGATTGGGGGCCTGCGGGACCTCGAACACAAGTACCAGCTCATCCAGTAGTCCGAGCGTGATCAAGGCGGCGTGGATCTATGTCGGCCCCACGACCGACCATGGCTGGACGCAGGCCCACGATGATGGCCGCAAGTACGTCGAGCAGCAACTCGGCAGCTCGGTGCAGACGACCTTCAAGGAGAACGTGCCGGAGGGACCGCAGGTCGCCCAGGTGGTCGAAGGCCTGATCCGTGACGGCAACAAGATCATCTTCGGCACCTCGTTTGGCTTCCAGGACGCGCTCTATTCCGAAGCCCTCCTGCACCCGGAGGTCAAGTTCGATCAGGCGACCGGCACCAAGACGGCCACCAACATGGGCGAGTACTTCGGGGCAGCCGAGGACGCCGATTACCTGACCGGCATGGCGCTCGGCGCCGCCAGCAAGAAGGGCAAGATCGGCTTCGTCGCCCCCTTCCCGATCCCCGAGGTCATCCGCGAGATCAACGCCATCACGCTCGGGGCGCAAGCGACGCACCCCGGCGCGACGGTCCAGGTGGTCTGGACCAACACCTGGTTTGATCCGACCAAGGAGAAGCAGGCCGCCCAGAGCCTGCTCTCCGTTGGCGTCGACGCGCTCGGCCAAGGCCAGGACAGTCCGGCGACGGGCGACGCCGCAAAGGCGGTGAATGTTCCCTGGAGCGGCTATGACTCGGATCAATCGTCGTACGCGCCGGACATCTGGCTGACCGGCACCGTCTACCACTGGGGCCAGTATTACGCCAACCAGGTCAAAGCCGCGATGAACGGGACCTGGAAGTCGGACAACTACTACGGCAGCATCGCCGACGGACTGATCGGCCTGGCGCCGTTTGGAAAATCCGTTCCCGCATCGGTCCAGTCGCAGATCACCGCCAAGATGGACGCGCTGAAGGCCGGCACGTTCTACGAATTCACCGGCCCGCTCATGGACCAGACTGGGGCCGTTAAGGTACCGGCCGGCACGAAGCTTACCGTCACGGACCTGTACGCGATCGACTGGTTCGTCAAAGGGGTCATCGGCAGCCCGAAGGGCTCGTAAGCCCCTACCGCCATCACCGCTGACATGGTCGCCGCTGGGCAGGTTCCAGCGGTGACCATGCGGGGGATCAGCAAACGATTCCCGGGCGTCGTCGCCAATGACCAGGTCGACTTCGAGGTCCAGCACGGTGAGATTCACGCCCTGCTGGGGGAGAACGGCGCCGGGAAGTCAACCCTCTCGAACATCCTGACCGGCCTGTACCGCCCCGACGAGGGCGAGATCTTACTCGACGGGAAACCGGTAACCTTCCATGCGCCGCGCGACGCGATTGCGGCCGGGATTGGGATGGTCCACCAGCATTTCCGGCTCGCTGCTTCGTTCACCGTCGCCGAAAACCTCGTGCTGGGACATCGGGACGCCGCGGACCGCGGGCTGCTGCTGGAACCGCGGGTCGTCGAGGGTCGGATCGCGGACCTTTCCCAGCGGTACCGGATGCCGGTCAACCCGCGGGCGCGGATCTGGCAGCTATCGGTCGGCGAACAGCAGCGGGTCGAAATCCTCAAAGCGCTCTATCGCGGAGCGCGCATCCTGATCCTTGACGAGCCAACGTCGCAGCTGACGCCGCAGGAAGCTGACGACCTCTTCCAGACCCTTCGGTTGATGACCGCTGAGCAGCGGACCGTCATCTTCATCTCGCACAAGCTGGAGGAAGTCATGGCGGTCTCGAACCGGGTGACCGTGCTGCGGCGGGGACGGGTTATCGGCACGGTGATGACGAAGGACACCAATACGCGCGTCCTGGCCCGGATGATGGTGGGGCGCGACGTCGTCTTCACACAGAAGAAGGAAGGCCCGGCCCAGGCGGAGCGGGATGTGGCTCTCGAACTGCGCGGCGTCAGCGCAAGCGGCGACCTCGGCACGCCGGCGCTCCACGACGTCGACCTCACGGTGCACGAGGGCGAGATCATTGGGATCGCCGGCGTGGCGGGCAACGGGCAGCGCGAGCTCGCCGAG
>Ga0307479_10006057_pt1 | contig 11082 bp, 9 predicted proteins | sample atmos_gasesECM4C_FD_203743 | JGI IMG/M metagenome (GOLD analysis project Ga0307479, IMG submission 203743) | Hardwood forest soil microbial communities from Morgan-Monroe State Forest, Indiana, United States - atmos_gasesECM4C_515 | ecosystem: Environmental > Terrestrial > Soil > Temperate... | reverse complement strand
GGCGAAATTCGCGAGCCCCGCCTCTACCAGCTCATCCGGCAAAAAGGTCCCATCGTAGACCGAACCTTCGAGATCGAATTCCTCGATCCTGGCGTCCACGCCCTTGATTTCACGTTTGGTTAGAGACTTCTGGTTCCAACCTTCTAGTGTGATTGTCCTTTCCTTCCTTCGATTTTACATATCTGAAAGCACTTTGCCTCTTCAACGGAGGTCATTGGTAATGGTAAGTCCTAGTGTTGTATCGGAAGCGCGTTGAAGCAAGAGACGTGCGCGAGCTTGGCGTGATTGCGCGCTTTCGATACAACGACTTGAAGCAAGTGATCGCGATTGCTCCCGGTTGGACTGGCGAGAGCTGCGGTCTTGATGTGTCCGTACCTCAGCCGGGTAGCTCCCATGTACCAGGATCCAAAATAAAATTGAATATCTCATGCTTCCCAGCGCATCCAAAGTGCGCTGCGCGGATACTGGTTGCCCGGAATCACAGCCAGGATTAGCATATTTTTCCTGGTGTAGCCGCTTAACAAAACTCAAGTTCAAGGAGGTTTCCTTGAAGGTCAGTTACGGAGCCGGACGCATAGTTCTCATGGCCGGGGTCTTTTTGTACGGAGCGGCAACGATCCTTGCGCAATCCGAGACAACAACCAGTTCAAGCACGCCTGGACAAGCCATACCAGGAACACAAGGAGTGAGTCCATTCGCCGGCAGCGTGCCGGCGAAGCTCGTTCCCGGCGTTGTGCCGCTCTCGTTGCAGGACGCCATTGACCGAGGGTTGAAACAAAATCTGGGAGCGCTCCTTTCCAGTGCGGACATTCGTTCGGCCCGCGGCCAGCGCTGGGAACAATTAAGTTCGCTTCTGCCGCACGTGACAGCGTCGCCGTACGTGGCGGCCTCGGAGGTCAACCTCCCCGAAGCCGGCCTCTCCGCCGTTGGCGGCGTCAAAATACCGCCGTCGGACGGCCCGTTTTCTTATCTGGACGCGCGCATCAGCGTGAGCCAGTCGCTCTTCGATTGGAAGGCGATAAACGCGACGCACGCAGCAAGCCAGAATCTGAAGTCCGCGCAATACACGTTCAAAGACGCGCGTGATCTCGTGGTGCTTGCCGTTGGCTACACGTACTTGCAAGCGATTGCCGACGAAGCACGGATCGAAACCGCGGAAGCGCAAGTGAAAACGGCGCAAGCGCTTTACGATCAAGCCAACGATCAAGTGAACGCCGGCACTTCCCCCGCGATCGATGGCTTGCGCGCCAAAGTCGAATTGCAGACGCGCCAGCAACAACTCATTCAGGCAAAAAACAATTTCGCCATCCAAAAGTTGACCGTTGCGCGTGTGATCGGCCTCGCTCCCGGACAAGAATTTGAATTCAAGGACAAGTCCCCGTATCAACCATTCAACAGCCTGACGGTCGACGAGGCCGAGAAGCGCGCGTATGCATCGCGTTCCGATTACCTCGCCGCAATGACCGACGTGCGCGCCGCCGAGTTCTCCCGGAAAGCTGCCATCGCTGGCTATCTGCCATCGCTAGCGTTTAACGCCGACGTTGGCGCCGCAGGCTCGCATCTCTCGACGACGACGACTGTGTTCGACGTACGTGGGACGCTCTCGATCCCCATCTTTCAAGGTGGCAGCGTCCACGGCGATGTTTTGCAAGCGGACGCCCGCCTCGAACAGACCCGCGAGCGTCTGGACAACTTGCGCGCGCAAATCGACGCGGACGTGCGCACCGCTTTGCTCAATCTGCAGTCCTCGGCCGAACTCGTTAACGTGGCGCGCAGCAATATCGATCTGGCCGAAGAGACTCTGCTGCAATCGCGCGATCGTTTCACGGCGGGTGTCACCGATACGGTCGAAGTGGTGCAATCGCAAGAAGCCGCGGCCAGCGCTCACGAGCAATACATTTCGAGCCTCTATAGCTACAATTTTGCAAAGATTTCCCTGGCACGCGCGCTGGGCGTCGCCGAGCGGGGCGCCAAGGAATATTTCAAAGGACAATGAACATGGCGGACGAGAACCCATCCCGTTCGGTAAATGACACAGGCAAAGAATCCACCATCGATCCTTCGCCGCTGGCGGATCGAAGCTACACGCCTGCAGCGCGCCGCAATGCCAGGCCTCGCAAAAACATTCTGATTCTGATTGTCGTCCTGGTGGTGCTGGTCGGGGGCGTGTTCTTGTGGCGCTATCTCAGCAGTTATGAATCCACCGATGACGCCCAGGCGGATGTCCATCTCTACCCCGTGAGCGCGCGCATTTCCGGCTACGTCGTGAAGGTCAATGTCGACGACAACCAGTGGGTCGAGAAAGGCACTGTTCTGGTCGAGATCGACCCGAAAGACTATGAGGTTGCCGTCGCGCAGGCGCAGGCCAATCTCTCCAACTCGGAAGCCACCGCACAATCGCTGAATATCACCGTACCCATCACTTCGGTGAACAGTTCGAGCCAACTGGAGTCCACGGCGTCTGACGTCGTAAACACCACCGCTGGAATCATTGCCGCTGAGAGGCAACTCACAGCCGCGCACGCGCAACTGGAGCAGGCCGAGGCTAACGACGTGAAGGCGCAAGACGATCTCCGCCGCTACAAGCTGCTGGTGGACAAGAAGGAAGTCGCCGAGCAGGTTTACGATCAGGCGCTGGCAGCGTCCAGATCGAGCACCGCCACGGTGGCGGCAGCGCGCGCCAATGAATCCGCAGCGCAGCAATTCGTTAAACAAGCGCAGAGCCGCCTGGTGCAGGCGGAAGCGAACCACCAAAACGCGGAGACTGGGCCGCAACAGGTGTCGTCGAGCAAGGCTCGCGCTCGCGCGGCCATCGCCGATGTCGAGGAAAAACGCGCGATGCTCGAGCAGGCCCAGCTGAATCTTGGCTACACCAAAATTGTCGCGCCGGTTTCCGGTGAAGTGAACAAAACCGTCGTCGTCGGCCTGAACGTGGTCGCCGGGCAGCAACTCCTGACCGTCGTGCCTCTCGATGAAGTCTGGGTCACCGCCAATTTCAAAGAGACGCAGCTGCGACACATGCGCGTTGGACAAAAAGCTGAAATCCACATCGACTCCAGCGGGCGCACTCTGAAGGCTCATGTGGACAGCATCGCGGGCGCCACCGGCCCGCTCTTCAGTTTGCTTCCTCCGGAGAATGCCACCGGGAATTACGTAAAAATCGTGCAACGTGTCCCGGTAAAACTCGTTCTCGAGCCGGGAGAAAATCACGATCGCCAGCTTCGCCCCGGCATGAACGTCGTTCCCGACGTTTACCTGCAATGAGCTCCGCCGCTATCACTATCGACCAGGACGTCTGGAAGCCCAAATTCAATCCATGGCTGATCGCTGTCGTCGTAGCGCTCGCCGCGTTCATGGAAGTTCTCGACACCAGCATCGCCAACGTGGCCTTGCCCTACATGGCTGGCAATCTGGGCGCGAGCAACGACCAGAGCACGTGGGTCCTCACTTCTTATCTGGTCTCGAACGCCATCATTCTCCCGATCAGCGGTTGGTTCGCCAACACCTTCGGACGAAAGCGCTTTTTCATCTCTTGTTTGGGTATCTTTACGGTAAGTTCCCTGCTTTGTGGCTTTGCGCCGAGTCTCGGTTTCCTCCTTCTCTTCCGCGTGCTCCAAGGGGCAGGTGGCGGCGGGTTGCAGCCGATGGCGCAGGCTATTCTGGCGGATACGTTTCCGCCTCATCAGCGCGGCTTGGCATTTGCCTTGTACGGCATTACCGCCATCACGGCTCCCACGATCGGTCCCACCCTCGGCGGATGGATCACCTTCAACTATTCCTGGCGCTGGATTTTCTTCATTAACATCCCGGTTGGGATTGTGACCTGGTTTCTGGTGCGCCGCGTCGTTGAAGATCCGCCCTATTTGGCTCGCATTAGGTCGGCAGGCGTGAAACTGGACTACATCGGCATCGCTCTGCTCACTCTGGGTATTGGCGCGCTGCAAATTTTGCTCGACAAGGGCCAGGAAGATGATTGGTTCGGCTCGCGGTACATCACGACTCTCATTGTTGTCGCCGCCGTCTGCCTCATCTCCCTGGTGATCTGGGAGTGGTTTCATAAAACACCCATCATCGACGTCCACATGTTCAAGAGTTTCAACTTCGCCAGTGCCAGCCTGATGTTGTTCATGCTAGGCGTCCTGTTATTCAGCAGCCTGGTCCTGATGCCGCAATTCCTACAGACCCTCGTCGGCTACACCTCGCAACTCGCCGGCTTTGCGCTTTCCGCCGGAGGACTCGTCTTGCTTTTTCAAACGCCCATCGTGGGTCAACTGACGACGAAGATCCAGGCGCGCTACCTTATTGCCTTCGGCTGGCTTGCCTTGTCTGTCGCTATGTACTATTCGACGCAGCGCATCGACCTGCAGATCAGCTTCAAAGCTGCCACTTTGCTGCGCATCGCCCAGGTCATTGGTTTGGGCTTCCTATTCACTCCGATTACGCTGGTCGCCTACATCGGTATCGCGCCGGAAAAAAACAACGCCGTCGCCGGGATTGCCAACTTCATGCGCAATATAGGGAGCAGCGTAGGAACCTCGATGGTTACCACGCTGGTTGCGCGCCGCGCGCAACTCCATCAAGCCCGGCTGGTGGAATACGCGCGGCCCGATAATCCCAATTTTCAAAATCAGGCTAATGGTCTTGCCCAGCAGTTGGCGCACTCGGGTATTGGCGCGCATGAGGCTTACGCGCGGGCCGTGGCCACGATTTACCAGGGAGTGCAAGCGCAGGCCACGACCTTGGCCTACATCGACATCTTTATGGTTCTTTGCGTGGTCTCGGGGATCATGTTCTTCCTGGCTTTTCTACTGAAGAAGAATGATCCCGGCGGTGGCGGGAGGGTTTTGGCGGAATGAGCGAAATGAACGTATTTGCAGTACGATCGTCTTTAACCATGTGGAGTGCGGCAGCCCTGCTGCCCCTTTTCTCAATCACTCGCACAACTCCATGCTTGGCGAGGCTCAATAGATGATCAGAATACTCACCATCGAACGGGAATATGGAAGCGGCGGCGGCGAAATAGCTCAAATGCTTGCTAAGCAACTGGGATGGAAGCTTTGGGATCAGGACCTCACTGAGGAGATCGCCAGGCTGGCAAATTGCCCCAAGGACATCGTCCAGGTGCGCGAGGAACGCACTGACCCGCTCTACTACCGGCTCTTCAAATCCTTCCTGCGCGGAAGCTATGAAGGAAGCCTCAATGCGCACAAGCTCAACGTCGTCGACAGTGAAAGCATTTTGAAGATTACCGAGCGTGTCGTTCAACACGCCGCGAAAACCGGCAACTGCGTTATTGTGGGACGGGGCTCGCAGCACTTTCTCAGGAATCGCCCGGACACACTCCGCGTCTTTCTTTACGCTTCCAGGGAAGATAAAGTGCGCCGCCTCATAGCACGCGGCAAAACCGAGAAAGAAGCGCAAGAGCGCGTTGATACCGTCGATCACGAACGTGTCGAATTCATCCAAAAATATTTCGGCGTCGAATGGCCCGATCGCACCGCTTACCACGCCATGATCAATACGACGACCGGTGATGGATGCGTCGCTCACATGATCCTGGATCTTATGAAAACGCTGGATGCAACAACCGCCTGCGCACCCTCCACAGTGGCGGGCTGGCACTGACGAAGGCACCCACCCCGATCATTACGTCGTTACATCTTTACGTCATTGCTTCCGTACATCCCGAATCCCAAAGGAAGCTCTACCAAACCCATTCTTTTCGTGCACGGTCCTCACTTTGCCCTTCAGGTCAGCCAGTTTGACATCCTTGCCACTCGCATCTTTTAGATTGAAATCAGGTGCCACGCCGCGCCCACTCGGAGGCTGTAGGCCCGATTGGGTGGGCAGTCTCTGTTGGGCGGGTGATACCTTTTCCTGCTTCGCGTTGGGAATAGCGACAGAAGCCATGCAGACTACAGCCAAAACGCTGATGAGGTAACGCATAATTCGTCCTCCTTGAATCAAAGGACACCGAAGCTCGCGGCGCTCCTGGAAGGCACAATAGCAAAATTGAAACAGAATGTCGTCAATCGTCAAAATGGAAACCAGCGAAAAAGCCGCCCGGGGACTTGTCCGGTTTCGCAACCCTTCCTTTACAAGATTAGGGAAGAGTTGCCGACCAAACGACCCCTATGCGAGGCTTGGGCGTGAATGTCGCACCCCTACCCGAACGGCGCGCCGGATGGCAGACCCATAAAAGTCGGCGAGGTCTGGGAGAATCCCGTTCCGGGGGAACGCTCGGTGATCCTGGAGCGGCCCTGGGACAACCCTGCTAGCCGCGTGACCGGCGAGCTGACAGCACTCGTTGGCGCGCGTGTGATGGGCGAACACCTCCATCCTGCTCTTGTGGAGCAATGCACCCCTTAAGCTTTTTGAGATTTGGTGGACGAGATGGGATTCGAACCCACGACCTCCTCATTGCGAACAGTGGGGAAAATAAGCTAAGGCAAGGCGCCACAATCACTTAGCTGTTTTCACGGGGCCCTTAATTGGCAAGTCTGGCAAGCCGGTTTTCTCTTTGTCTTTTCAGTGCAGTTCGCCGGTGAGTTGGACTGAAATCAATTGGACCGAATTCTCTTTCACTCGGATGGAACCGGACGAGTCAACGAGCGCGGCTTTGATCCCTACCGCCCCTCCCAACCATCGTTCTGATTGGTAGGAACTTAGCAAAAATGCAAGGGGGCAAATAACCCCGATGATTCGGTTCGCGGAAGAGATTTCAGTGGCACGAGTGATGACCGGATTTTCGGAACGTAGGTGCGGCACAACGTACCGTGCCATTGGGGAGCGCCGCTCGCTGCCAAGCAGGTGCTGTCACTGACGTTGGCCTCTGCCGTGACAGTGCACCATTTTTTGGTAACTGCTTGAAACTAGGCGGCACGGATGGCTACCTAAACCGCGCTTGGGAACCCCAAGTAACAATTATCGGACGATGAATGGGCTAAGGCGATGATCAGTTTTTTCACTTACTCCATCAGCACGCAGTTGCCAAACTGCGGGACCATATTTCAGGTCGGGAACTTGAGCCTCTTTAAGAACGCGGCATATCGCGGGTCCTTGTGCAAGCTTTTCAGTAGGGGGTCTACTTTCGTTCCGATCAGACCTCCGTCACGTTGGGCATAAGCTCGGTCTAGCCATTCGAACGCTTCCTCGGACTGGTTACGGAAAGCATAAACCTGGGCGATCTGGCACGCCATGCTCGTATGGTATTTCTCGATTAACTCATTCAATACGGCGCCCGACTCTTTTTCTCGACCAAGCGCGCGGTACGCAATCGCATACAGAAATGCGCGTGCGGAAGGATAGCGTACGAGCTCGATTTCAGGCAAAGCATCCTGCGGCCGCCCCTCCATCACATAGATTTGGCTTAACAGGACAGGGCCCGGGAAAGCATCCGGACTCAGTTCGAGGGACTTCTTGACATCCGCCTCAGCTCCAGCGAGCTGACCCTCGAAATACTTGATTTGTCCCAGGGCCGACCAGCTGCCCGGATTGAGAGGATCTAACTCGACGGCTCGGCGAGCTAATGCCAGAGCCTCCTCAGGGTTGCCGAATTCGGCTGCGGAGAGAGCCGCCTCTGACAGATACTCGGGATTTCCAGGCTCGAGAGCAATGGCCCGCTGGATGGAAGCATCCGATCCACCCCAATCGAAATCTGCAAGTCGCTTAATTCGCGCCATTTGGGCGTGTGCCGCTGCGAGGTTCGGGTTAAGAGCTAAAGCTCGCTCAATCGCCTCACGGGCAAGCCGGTGCCCCTCCTGAACGGGAGCAAGGCCTGAGTTGGCCTGCCAGTTGCGTACCCGAGATAACCCGACCCAAGCCAACGCATAGGAGGGATCAAGCTGCGTCGCCCGTTCGTAGTACTTCGCAGCCATGTCCGTATCTCTATCGGTGCTCCCCTGAAAGAAATGGTACCCCCGCAAGTAGGCATCGAAGGCTTCCGGATTGACGGGTTGCAGCCGAGCCGACCCCGCTTCGTGTTGCGCAGTTAAGCGCAATTGGATTTCCTGTGCCACAGCCGTAGCTACGTTCTCTTGCACAGTAAGAATGTCTTGCGCACGATAATCGTAATCGTGAGACCAGAGATGGCTCTGGTCCTTCACCTGTAGTAACTGCGACGTAATGCGCAGGTGATCGCCGCTCTGCCGGAGGCTGTTTTCCAGAACATACTCGACGGAAAGATCCCGTCCAATCTGGTCCAGGCGTTCGTCTTTGTGCTTGTATCCCATGACGGACGTTCGCGCAATCACGCCCAACCGGCTCGGGTTAAGCTGGCCTAACTGTGAGATCGTCTCTTCGGTCAGACCGTCCGCAAGGTATTCCTTATTGGGATCGCCAGTGAGATTCTCAAATGGCAGTACGGCGAGCATGACCTTTTCTGATTTTGGCGGGGTGATAGCACGAAAGTGTCGCCAAGACAAGTAACCGACGATCAAAATGACCGTAGACGAACCCAGGATGGCAGCTTTTCGCCAATGTGTTGGTGCTTTTGGTTCCCGCTCACTTATTCGGCCTTCGATCCTGGGTAGCGTATCAGCTTGCGATTCGAGTAAGTCCTGAGCGGCTTTCGAACTCTGTTGCCATTCGACTGGCGCGATCAGCCGATATCCGCGCCGCGCGAGCGTCTCAATATATTGAGGATGGTCCGCAGAGTCGCTGAAGGTTCGCCGGAGGATCCCGATAGCCACATTGATGCTATGGTCAAAATCAACAATGGTGTCATTTGGCCAAAGCCTTCTTCTTATTTCCTCACGCGTTACAACCTTGCCTCCTCCTTCGATGAGCATTCGCAGAACCTGAAATGGCTGCTCCCGGAGAAGGGTTTTACGATCGCCGTCTACTATTCCTGCCGGGTAGAGCTCTCCGGAACGGAGATCGACCTCGAAGGCTCCGAGCCGGACACGACCTGCGCGATGATCCTTAATTGGCACCTTAAACTCTGGGCAGAAGCGCGCTGTTGGGCTGAACAGCCCCAAAAGAAGCTAATCATAGGAGGCCGAACGCCCGCAAGGTTGGTCTTTATCGCAATCACTTCTAAGGAGAGCACAAGGAATGACCCTGAAATGACCGGGAGTGAATTTACTTTCGATGCGGCAACCGCTATTGACACCCTGGCGACTCACTGACCGGCCGCCCACTCGCGCTGAGGATTGCTGACGCGTGACTTGGTGATACAGCATGGCCACCAAACTCGATGATCGAGGCCTCGATCGATTGTTCCGCGCAGCTCGCACGCGTAACGCATGGACCGAGCAGCCCCTGACCGAACATCAGCTGCGCGAACTGTATGATCTGATGAAATTCGGGCCTACTTCGGGAAAGTGTTGCCCGGCGCGTTTTGTCTGGGTAAGGAGTGCCCAAGGCAAGAGCAGGCTTGCAGCCCTTGCTGCGCCCACCAATGTGCCAAAGATTCTAGCGGCGCCGGTCACAGTCATCGTCGGCTATGATCTGGACTTCGCCGAACAATTGCCGAAGTTGTTTCCCACGCGCAGCAAGGACATGCAGGCGTATTACTCCGATCCCCTCGTCGCGCAAACCACTGCTCTTCGCAACAGCAGCCTTCAGGGCGCTTATCTGATTATCGCGGCGCGCGCATTGGGACTGGACTGCGGTCCGATGTCCGGCTTCAGCAACGAGGCGGTGGATTCCGAATTCTTTGCCAATACACGCATCAAATCCAATTTCATTTGCTCCATCGGGTACGGATCGAATGAAAACCTCTTCCCGCGCAACCCAAGACTGACGTTCGAGGAAGCAGGACGCTTTGCCTAAAGGAGCGGCAAAATGAATAGTAGCAAGACAGCCCCAAAGGTTGAGCCGGCGCGTCATTGGATCAATGGTGAGTGGGTCGGCTCGTCTACAGTAGCAAAATCCATAAGCCCTTCCACCGGCGAGGTCCTCGGGCAGTACTCGGCGGGTGGGCGAACCGAAGCGGCGTCCGCGATCGCCGGCGCGCGAAATGCCTTTGACCACGGGACTTGGGCCTATGACCCGCAACTCCGGTCGCGGGCACTTCTCGAACTCGCTGACAGACTTGATGAGCGAGCGAATGCGATTGGGCTGACGATTAGTCGCGAGATGGGCAAGCCGTTGGGTGACGCGACACTCGAAGCCACTTGGAGTCCGTCAACTCTTCGTTACAACGCCGGAACTGCGTTATCGCAGACAGGCACGTCAGCTGAAATCGCGCCGGGGGTATTCGCGACGGCCATGCGCGAGCCGATCGGCGTCGCGGGAATCATCGTCCCCTGGAATTCCCCTCTGGCGCTATTGGTCCGCGCCTTAGGGCCGGCCTTGGCGGCCGGCTGTACCACGGTCGTCAAGCTGCCCGGTCAGACGGCGTTGACGAACTCTCTCATCATGGAAGCGGTCGCAGCTACCAAGAGCTTGCCGAACGGCGTGCTGAATATCTTCACAGAAGCTGGAAATGAAGGGGCTCCACTTTTGGTTGAATCGCCCGACGTCGATGTCATCAACTACACCGGCAGCACCAAAGTGGGGCGGCAGGTCGCCGAAAAAGGTGCACAGACGCTGAAGAGGATTTGCCTGGAGTTGGGCGGGAAAACGCCGCTGATCGTTTTTGAGGACGCGGACATTGAGGTTTTCGCGCCCCTCGTCGTGACAGCACTCACAAAGTTCAATGGCGAATTCTGCATGACGGGCTCGCGAGTCCTCGTACAGCGAAGTGTCGCCGACGCGTGGCGGGAACGAATCGCGTCCCTTTTGGAGAAGGTCGTGGTCGGGCGCGCTGATGACCCGAATAGTCAGATGGGTCCGGTAATCGATAAAGCCAACGTCGAGCGCATCGATCGCTTGGTCGAGGATGCAAAACGGTATGCGCGGATCATCGTTCGTGGCGGCCCGATCGTGGATGGCCCTCTGGCGGTCGGTGCGTTTTATCGCCCCGCCATGCTGGAGACGGAAGCGCTGGACGTTCCGTTGGTTCAAGAAGAGATATTCGGCCCCGTGCTGAGCTTCGAGACTTTTGCGACGGAGGAGGAGGCGATCACACGTGCCAATGCCACCGTCTTTGGCTTGGCCGCCGCGCTCTTCACCAAAGATTTCGATCGCGCATACAGG
>Ga0307479_10006056_pt1 | contig 11083 bp, 14 predicted proteins | sample atmos_gasesECM4C_FD_203743 | JGI IMG/M metagenome (GOLD analysis project Ga0307479, IMG submission 203743) | Hardwood forest soil microbial communities from Morgan-Monroe State Forest, Indiana, United States - atmos_gasesECM4C_515 | ecosystem: Environmental > Terrestrial > Soil > Temperate... | reverse complement strand
CGCGGCGTTTGCTTCGTGCGCGGCGGAGGCGGCGGCGAACCAGCACAAATTCTGGGAAATGGCCGAAGCCCTTTACAAGACGCAATGGATGTGGGGAACGGCTCCCGTCCCGCGCGCGATTTTCGTGGATCAGGCCAAACAGCTCGGCCTGGACCTTGATGAATTTCAAAAAGATCTCGATAGCCCTGAATGCCGCGCCCGAGTCGGAGCCGACGCAGTGTACGCGGGATCAATTGGAGTAAAGGCTGCGCCATCGGTTGTGATCAATGGATACAACATTCCAAACTCGGAGTTCGGCGAAAACGGTTTTCGCGCCGCGATAAAGGCGGCGTTGGCCAAGACCGGTCAATGACCTGGTCGCGACGCATTGCCATCGTCGCCGCGCTTGTAGGCTGCTTCGGCTTGCTGGACAGCGGTTATCTGACAATTAAGCATCTTCAAGGTAGCTACATTCGCTGCGGAGGCGATTGTTCCGCAGTTCTTGGCAGTCGCTATGCGGAAGGAATTGGGGGCATGCCGTTGGCCGGATTTGGCGCGATTGCCTACATGGCTGTGATTGTGTCCGCAGTGCTGGCAGCGCGCGGTTCGAGACTTGGACGAAAAATTCTCGCCGTTATGGCGATAACGATGGCTGTGGTCAGCGTGTGGTTGTTGTATCTCCAGGCATTCGTAATCCACTCCTTTTGCAAGTACTGCCTCGCCTCGGCGACAGCATCGTTTACCCTGGCCGGATTGATCCTGGTCGAGCGATTATTTCGTCGGCCTCAAAAGCACAACAACAGGGCTTTTTGAGGTCGAATTTACAGTTGCGATAGTCGCACACCTATAGCATCTTCCCGGTCCGCCGTTCCCCCTCCTCTACGGCGCGGTTTTTATATGGCAAACACAGTTGAATTAGTGCCTGAGCTTTTAGAAGCGGGCGTGCATTTCGGTCACCAGACCAAGCGCTGGAACCCGAAGATGAAGCCGTTCATCTTCGAGGAGCGCAACCAGATTTACATCATCAATCTTGATGAAACGGTGAAGCAACTTCACCGCGCGACCGATTTTCTTCAGGAGGTGGCGCGTCGCGGTGGGAAGATTCTTTTCGTCGGCACCAAGAAGCAGGCACAGGAAGCGATCAAAGAAGCCGCGTTGGCCTGCGGCCAGTTTTATGTCAATCAGCGCTGGCTCGGCGGGACGTTGACCAATCTCGCCACGATCCGAAAAAGCATCGGTCGCCTCAAATACATTGAGCAGATCGAGCAGTCGCCCGAATACAAGAAAATGGGCAAACAGGAATTGGCGGCGTTGAACCGCGAAGCGGCCAAGCTCCGTCGGAACCTCGATGGAATTCTCGACATGGCGCAATTGCCGGATGTGCTGGTAGTAATCGACACGACCCGCGAGCAAAATGCCGTGAACGAAGCGAGACGCCTCAACATTCCGGTGGTTGCGATTGTCGACACCAACGCCGACCCGGAGATGATCGATTATCCAATTCCCGGAAATGACGATGCGATCCGCGCGATCCGGATTGTGTTGCAGAAGCTGGTCGACGCCATTGTTTCGGCTAGCGGCGAAGCGCGTATTCGCGAGCAAATCGAAATGGCTGGCGTTTCCGCTTAGCGAGCGGCGCCGTCCAATTATCAAATTTTAGTCCAATGAGTACGAAGACCGCTATTGATCCCAAAGTCGTCAAACAGCTCCGTGAAAAAACGAACGCGGGCATGATGGACTGCAAACGCGCTTTGGAAGAAGCCAGTGGCGATCTTGCCAAAGCCGAAACCATTTTGCGCACCAAAGGGATCGCTAGCGCGAGCAAGAAAGCCTCGCGCGCTACCAAGGAAGGAATCGTAGCGTCGTACATTCATCTACAGGGCAAGGTAGGCGTGCTGGTGGAAGTGAATTGCGAAACGGATTTTGTGGCGAAGAACGAAAACTTTCGCGGTTTTGTTAAAGACATCACCTTGCACATCGCCGCCGCCCATCCGCTTTACGTTAGTCGGGAAGATGTTCCTGGAGAATTAATCGAAGCGGAGCGCGAGATTTACAAAGCGCAGGTCAAAGGCAAAGCTGCGAACGTGACAGAAAAAATTGTCGACGGAAAACTCGATAAGTTTTTCAGCACGGTCTGCTTGCTCGAGCAGGGCTTCATTAAGAATCCGGATGTTACGATCAAAGACCTTCTCAGCGCGAAAATCGCCGAGCTTGGCGAGAACATCGTAATTCGCCGGTTCACCCGCTATCTGGTGGGGGAGCCGCTGCCGGGCGAGGCGTAAGAATTACATTTTTCTCAGCGTCCGGGGCGACAGCTGGCAGCAGGTAAGCCGCCACGTCCAATTTTTTCACACGCGTGCGCAAATATCGATCGCAGGCAGTGCGCCTGCGGTGGCGTTTCCATTTATGGGAACCGAAAGACGTTAGAAATTGGTTTCGCCGCGAACGTCCCGCATTAACTTAAGTCAGGATGGCGCTCACAGAATACAAACGGAAGCGGAACTTCCAGAAAACCGCCGAACCGAAAGGTGGAAAGTCGTTGCCGAAACGAGTGCGCGGCGCTTGTCGCTTCGTGATTCAAAAACACGCTGCGCGTAGATTGCATTACGATTTTCGACTGCAAATGGAAGGGGTGCTGAAGTCGTGGGCGCTGCCGAAAGGACTTCCGTGGCAGCAGGGTGAAAAACACCTGGCGGTAGAAGTCGAGGATCACCCAATCGAATACGAGGATTTCGAGGGAATAATTCCGGAAGGACAATATGGCGGCGGCACGGTGATGGTGTGGGACTGCGGCGCTTACTACGTTTACGGCGAGCAACCGCTCAAATCCCTCCACGAAGGAAAATTGCATCTCGTGCTGGCGGGTAAAAAAGCTCAGGGCGAATGGACGTTGGTTCGGATTCGGGGCCGCGACGGAGAAAAAAATACATGGTTGATTATGAAGACTGGCGCGAGCGCCCAATCGCCTTCGAAAAAAGCGGAAGATCAGTCTGTGAAGACCGGCAGGACGATGAAACAGATCGCGGAGGAGCGCGATGCCAAATGGGATTCCAATCGGTCCGAGCCGGACGGGCACGAAGATACAAGCGCAAGGTCGACATTGAAGGCGAGGATCAAAGCCGCGCTTAAAAAAAAAGACCAAGACGATAAGAAAAACAGCGAAAAAGTAACGGCCGAACCCGACTTGCCGGCAGGGCTCCCCTCAGCCAAGCCGCGCTTCATTGAACCGATGAAAGCCAGGCTTGTCGACGAACCGCCGACAAATGGAGATTGGCTTTACGAACTCAAATTCGACGGTATCCGAGCGATCGCGGTCAAACACGGGAACAAAGTTTCGCTGATCTCCCGCAATGGAAATAAATTGGACGCGCGCTTTCCTGAAATTCGCGACGCGGTCAAGAATTTGCCCGTAGATGAATGCATGATTGACGGCGAAGTGATCGCGCTTGACGAGCAAGGCCGCTCGTCATTTCAACTTTTGCAGGCGTTGGAGATAGAAGGGCGAAAAGCGCCACTGCGCTTTTACGTCTTCGATCTGCTGCAGCTTGAAGGGAAAAGCTTGCTCAATCTGCCGATCGAACAGCGCAAACAGCTTCTGGCAAAACTTTGTGAGAACATTGGCGATCCGATTCGCTATTCCGGCGAAATCAGCGGCGACGTAAAATCTCTGCTGGTAGAAGTGCGGCGCCGCGAACTCGAAGGATTGATTGGCAAAAAGCGCAGCTCGAAATACGAGCCGGGGAGGCGGAGTGGCGCATGGATCAAACTGAAAACAGTGAACGAACAAGAGTTCGTCATCGGCGGTTACACGCCTCCAAGTGGCTCGCGGAAGCATTTCGGCGCGATCCTGGTTGGATATTATGAGAACGGTAAATTGCGGTTCGCCGGCAAAGTCGGAAGCGGCTTTACCGAAAAAACGTTGGCGAGCTTGCGCAAGAAATTTCGGGCGGAAGAACGCGACGATTGCCCGTTCGTCGATCTTCCATCAAACCAGGGAGGCGAATGGGTCCAGGGAATTACACCGTCGATGATGAAGAAGATGCATTGGGTGAATCCGAAATTCGTTGCCGAGATCAAATTTGCGGAATGGACGCGCGATGGAAAATTGCGACAGCCGGTCTTCCTTGGATTGCGCGAGGATAAGAAACCGGGCGAAGTAAAACGCGAAGCATAAGGACCGGAACGCTTCGTGCTCCGGGATCTGGGGCGTGGAAGTTATTGACAATTGTTCACAATTGGCGGAAATGGACAACCCGCGCTTAGTCTAACGAGAAAAGGAGATTGATTATGCGTCCAACTTGGAAAGGCAGCATTAGCTTCGGTCTGGTTTACATTCCAATTGCGGTTTTTCCGGCCACCCGCGAGGAGAAGCTTAGTTTTCGGCAACTGCGCAAAACTGATCTGAGCCCGATCAAATACAAAAAAGTTGCCGAGGCTGACATGAAAGAAGTGCCGGCCGACCAAATCGTAAAAGGCTTCGAGTATGAGAAGGGCCGTTACATCGTTTTAAGCGACGCCGATTTCGAGAAAGTCCGCATTGAATCCACCCACTCGATCGACATCACCGACTTCGTGGATCTCGAACAGGTCGATCCAAAGTTCTTCTATAAGCCGTATTTTCTTGAGCCGCAAAAGGGCGGCGAAAAAGCCTACTCGCTCTTGCACAAGGCGCTCAGTGGCACGGGTAAGATCGGCATCGCCAAAGTCGTGATCGCGAATCGCGAATATCTTGCGGCGGTAAAGCCCGATGGTTTGTTCCTGGTTCTCGAACTGATGCATTTTGCGAGCGAAGTGCTCACGCCGGAAGAATTGAATCGGCCGAAAACTGAGCTGAACGACAAGGAGCTAAAGATGGCAAACGCGCTGATCGAGAGCATGTCGTCCGAGTGGCAACCGGATAAATATCGCGACGAATACCGGGACGCGGTCATGGAAATGATCGAGACGAAGGCGAAGAACAAACAGTTACCAGTGGCGCCAGCGGCCGCGCCGCGCACCACGAATGTTGTCGACCTGGTAAAGGTTCTTCAGGAAAGTATCAACCGATCGCAATCGGGACGAGTCAAGCGCGGCGGAAATGGCGCAGGCCGCCGAAGATCGACGTCCTCGCTGGTAAAGCAAAAGCGACGCGCGGCCGCATAGTCAGGCCGGCTCGAGAGTTCTCTGCACCCATTGGACCATGGCGACCGCGCCCATCAAGACGAGCGCGGCCACGATCTGATGCCACCGTAGCGCCGCGTGAAAAAATCCCCAAGTGATCCAGACCGCGGCTAGAGTCTGCATCATTTCGAAATACCCGGCGGTGGATGCACGGGTCAGGCTTAATCCGCGAAAATAGATTAGAAGCGGAACTCCGCCTGAGACTGAGGCAAGTAGAACGAGTGCGCCGATGGCTTTAAACGCGTGCGCGTGCGCCGCAGACGGCCAAAGGGACACGGGATTCAGTTTCCCCTGGCCGATTAAGATCAGCGTCATGCAGAACAGGCCAACGACGATGCGCATGCTGGAAGCGAGCCGAAGTGGCATTCCCATCATTACACCGCGCCCGGCAACGGTTGAGCCGCCCCAGAAAAAGGCGCAGATCAGCGCGTAACCTGTACCCAAGGTCAAACCTGCGCGCTCGAACGAGACGCCAATCAGCGCCGGATATTCCACCGACAGAAAAATGCCAGCGATGATGGCAATTCCCGCATAAAGAAAAAACCGCGGAGCGAGGCGGTCACCAAAAAGAAAAAATGCGCCGAGTGTGGAGATCACCGGCTGAATGTTGAGAATGACATTCACCACTGTCGGGTTTCCGTACTTGAGGGCGAGGGTAAAGAAAATGGTGCCAACAGCGGAACCGGCGAATCCGGAGAAGAGCAAGTAGCCCCACGTCGCGCTGTCGACTTTGCGAAGTTCGCCGAGATTTGGAATGAGCAGGGGCAGAAACATCAGCAAAATGAGAACATGCTCCCAAAAAACAATGACCTCTGCGTCGAACAATTGATTGAGTGGAATACGCCAGGCGCTTTCGGTTCCCCATAGTGCTGCGCCGAGACCGACCAGCCATGGTCCATAAGCGGGGCTTCGGGAAGACGCGTCTTCGGATTTCATCGACTGTGCCGTCATCCACGATCAGGGACTGCAGCAGCGGCTTCCACTGAATGTCGATCCTTGATCCGTCTAAAGATCAACCAAACCCCGACGAGCACGAGCACGGCTCCGAACAGCGACCAGAGCGGAAATCTTTCGCCACCGAGTGCCCAACCCAACATCACCGCGCCCGGCGGTGTAATGAGCGAGATGGTTTGCAAATTCGTAACGCTCATCCTTGGCAACAGCCAATACAGCAGCAGGAAGGTTAGCGATGATCCAATGACTGCGAGATAGAGCAAACAGAAGATCGACATCGACGTCCAATGAAAACGCGCCGGGCTTCCATCAACGCAGAATCCAAGAATAAGTAACGGGATAACGCCGAAGATCATTTGCCACGCAGCCAGCATGGCCGGGGCGAGGTCGATAGCGCGCTTTTTGATTATCACGTTGGAGAATGCAGCTGCTCCGCCACCCAATGCGATACCGACACCCCCCCAAAACGCGAGCGGTCCGTTGAAGCTGAGCAGTCGTGCACAAATCAGCATGACGCCGCCGAGGGCGACGAAGGCGCCCAAAAATTTCTGCAACCTCAACGGCTCATCCGGCAAAAGCCAATGCGCAAAAATCATTCCGAAGATCGGAATCGTCGCCTGCAAAACCGCAGCTAGACCCGATGAAACACGGAGCTCTCCCCAAAAGAGAAGGGTGTAATTCAAGGCGAACATTAGAATTCCGGTAAACGCGAGCGTCGCATAATCGGATCGGCGGCTGGGAGTCAAGCGAACCCGACCCGCCGAGACCAAAACAAGAATGGCGGCTGCGATGACGAATCGGATTGCGACAAAGGATATTGGCGGCAAATCGCGAAGGCCTACTTTGATCGCGAGCCAGGTTGAGCTCCAAACGACACAAAGAGTGAGCCAGGCAACTGGGATCCGCCAACCGACGCGTTGCATTCGCGGCGACATTCGCGTGAATCGCCGATGGCGTAAAGAGCCTTGCGCTTGTTGTGGAGCAAATTCGCGTTAGCGTGTGCTCGTGAAGGTGAACGTTATAGTCAAACCGAAGGACGCGGTCCTTGATCCTCAAGGCAATGCCGTTCGCGATGCAATGCGGCACCTCGGTATGCCTGAAGTGCGCAGTGTTCGCATTGGCAAGTACATGGAAATCGACGTCGACGGCGCGGATGCCGATCTTGAAAAACGTTTACACGGCCTTTGCCGCGATCTGCTGTCCAATCCGGTGATTGAAGATTATGAGCTGCGCAAGCCGAACGGCGAGCAGATTAAGACAAATCGGAAGAGGAACAGCTCCAAATGAAAGCACTGCGATATTTTTTCTGTGTCGTATTGCCGCCACTGGCTGTGCTGATGACGGGTCGTATCGCCAGTTTTTTCCTGAGCATTCTTTTGACTCTGCTTGGATGGATTCCTGGGGTTATTCACGCTGCGTTGGTCGTAAATGATTATCATGAGGAACAACGCGCCAAGGCGATCGCGCATTAGATTGAGATGAAGTTTGCCGTCATTCAGTTTCCCGGTTCAAATTGCGATCAGGATTGCGTCGCTGCGATTAATAGCATCGAAGGTTTGAGTGCCGACTACGTTTGGCACAAAGAAACATCACTTCGCGATTACGACGCGATCGTCTTGCCCGGTGGCTTTGCCTATGGCGACTATTTGCGCTGCGGCGCGATCGCGCAGTTTTCGCCGATCATGCAGGCAGTGATAAGCGATTCCCGCGCGGGAAAGCTTGTGCTCGGCACATGCAACGGTTTCCAGGTGTTATGTGAAGCGGGTCTGCTTCCCGGCGCGTTGGTGCGAAATCGATCCCTGCGTTTCGTCTGCGATCTCGTGACGCTTCGAGTAGAAGTTCCCGACTCGGCATTTACCCACGGGCTTGCCGAGGGGTCCTTGCTTCGAATGCCGATTGCCCATGGCGAGGGGTGTTATTTCGCGGACGGAGAAACGCTGCGTGAACTAAACCAAAATCGCCAAGTGATCATGCGGTATTCGGACGATCATGGGCGGGTGGTGCTGGAGGCAAATCCCAACGGTTCCATCGAGAACATTGCCGGAATTTGCAATCGCGAAGGCAATGTTTTTGGTTTGATGCCGCATCCGGATCGCGCCAGCGATGCACGCCTTGGCAGCGCTGATGGCGTGAAGATTTTTCAATCGATGATGCAAACGATTGTCGCGGAGCACGCACGCGCCGCGTAAAGTCGACATCGTGAGCTTTTTTGTGACCGGCACCGACACGGGTGTCGGGAAAACGCACACAATTGTTCAATTGCTTCGCCTCTTGCGCTTACGGGGAAAGTCGTGCGCGGGGTTTAAGCCGATTTGTTGCGGCGATCGCAAAGATGCTGAGCGCTTGCTGGAAGCGGGCGCAAGTGGGCTCAGGATTGAAGACGTTAATCCGCTTTGGTTAAAGACTCCGGCCGGCCCGCTAACGGCCGCTCAGATTGAAGGCGTGAAGATCGACATTCAGCGGTTAATCGGCGCATTTCAGGTCTGACGACGCGTCGAAGTCGTTTTGGTTGAGGGTGTGGGCGGCTGGATGGTGCCGATGATGGCGGATTATTTTGTCAGCGATCTAGCTGCGGACCTTAAGCTGCCAGTGCTGATTGTAGCTCAAAATCGCGTCGGCTGCCTAAATCACACTTTGCTAACGGTGCACAGTGTTCAAGCGGCAGGCTTGCGATGCGCTGGCGTCGTTTTAAATCATCCAAACAGCGCCGAACACGACGTTGCCTCGGCTACGAATTCAGACGTTTTGGCGGGGATCTTAGACGTTCCGTTGCTTCCCGAATTGGTCGCAACAACCGCCGAATTGCCGGTTGAATGGGCGCAAACCCTAGAGGCCGCCAATAGGCGTGTTTGTAACCCTAAGAGACACAAGTGTAAGCAAATTTTACACGGTTCTGACCCCTGGGCTGATCTTTCCTAGGTAAAACCTGCTGGTACCAGCGCTGCTAATGTCTTCTGGCAAACCAACCCTACTATATGCTCCTTGAAAAAACGTTTCATATGAGTCAATCGCTGGCCGAATCCAAGGCTCGGCTCACCAGTATTCAATCCTACAAGCGCCAGTTCGTCATGGTCACCAAGGCAACCGTCACTTCTTCGAAGACAGTGGATTTCAGCTTTCGCGGTCCGCTGGCTTTCGAGGCGCGCACGGTCCTGCTCGCGGTGGAAACCGACTTGCCCGATCAATTCGCGTTTGAATCAGCGGGCGGCAACATCGAAGTCATGGGTCTGATCGATTTCACCGAGATCCGTCCACACTGCACCGAAGTCACTCTGGCAATCCATTATCAAATCAAGAATCGCCTCTTTGCGTGGCTCGATCGTCGATTTGGTTTTGTGGACGCATTTGTTAACGCAGAGCTTCGTAGCATTCGCGCACACTTTGAAGGCATCGCGACACCCTATGTCGAACAGATGCCGATCATGCCGATGTTCGAGACCGCGGCTGCCACATAGCCTTTTTCTCAGCATCTCCATTGAAAAAGCACGGGGCTGTGGCTCCGTGCTTTTTATTTGATCCGAACCGCGTGCGTTTTGTCGAGACGCAGGATCTGACCGGGCTTCAGCGCGACTTTGGTTTTTGGATCGACAATCTTTTGGCCGTCGATTTGGACGCTGCCTTGTTTGATTAACCGGCTCGCCTCGGCTCGCGATTTTTTAGCCGCAAAAGCTTGCGAGTAAGCGTCGACGACGAAAGTAACGATCTCATCAGTTGAAGCGGCAAGAGTTGGGAGGTCCGCTTCGTCTAAACGTTTTTCGCTAAACCGCGCGCTCCAGTCGTTCACGGTCTTCTGCGCGATCTCCGGCGAGTGATAAGTTTTCACAATCTCGAACGCGAGCTGTTTCTTCGATTCGAACGGGTCAGCGTCTTTCGGAAGCTCTCGATTAAGCAGCACTTCGTAATAACGATTCATCAGTTGATCTGAAATGCTCATCAACTTGCCGAACATGTCACCCGCCGGTTCGCTCACTCCGACGAAGTTGCCCAAGCTCTTGCTCATTTTCTTCACCCCATCCAGTCCTTCAAGGAGTGGCATAGTCATCACAACCTGCTGCGGCTGGTTCTCTTCCTTCTGAAAATCGCGGCCGACCAGAATGTTGAAAAGTTGATCAGTGCCGCCCAATTCCACATCCGCTTTCACCATGACCGAATCCCATCCCTGCATGATCGGATATTGGATCTCGTGAGCGTGGATTGCCTGTTGATTGTCGATCCGAGCGCGGAAATCATCCCGTTGGAGCATTTGCTGCAATGTGACGCGGCTATTCAGGCGAATCACATCTTCATACGACATCGTGCGAAACCAATCGCCGTTGCAGACGGTCTCGGTTCGGACGGGATCCAGAATCTTGAATGCCTGCTCTCGATACGTTTCGGCGTTGGTCATAACATCTTTGTGCGTAAGATGCGGCCGGGTAACGGACCGGCCGCTAGGATCGCCGATCATTCCGGTGAAATCGCCAATAATCAAAACAGCTTGGTGGCCGAGATCCTGAAACTGTCGCAGTTTTCGCAGCACGACAGTGTGCCCGAGATGGATGTCCGCCGTCGTCGGATCGACTCCGAGTTTTACCCGCAACGGGCGAGCAAGCGCGAGTTTTTCGCGCAATTCGGCTTCGCTAATAATCTGCGCGGCTCCAGTTTTCAGAGAAGCCAAGGCTTCATCGGCTTGCATCATTCGCAATTCTAGTAGCCGCCGTCACTGTCGGCAAAGACTTCCGAGACGTCTCAGCACTTCGCCTCTTCCTATTTATTCTTATTCAGCAGCTCACGAACTTGGTCGACCGTGAGAGGAGGATTTCGGCGATCGAGCGATTTCTGACTTTTCCCTTCTTCGCGAAACGCGCGCTCGTCGGCGAAGGTTCGACCTGAAACCTCCAGATGCGCGTCATGCGCAGCGCGAAAGCCGCGCGCCGAAGATGTTGTTAATTGTCCTGGCAGACTTGCTTCGCGAGTTGAATAGGTCACCCGCGAATCAGTTTGAAATGAA
>Ga0307479_10006055_pt1 | contig 11083 bp, 12 predicted proteins | sample atmos_gasesECM4C_FD_203743 | JGI IMG/M metagenome (GOLD analysis project Ga0307479, IMG submission 203743) | Hardwood forest soil microbial communities from Morgan-Monroe State Forest, Indiana, United States - atmos_gasesECM4C_515 | ecosystem: Environmental > Terrestrial > Soil > Temperate... | reverse complement strand
CCGACGATTTTTTACGACGTGGACAATAACGCGCGTATTTCGCGCGAAGAAGTGTTTGGTCCGGTGGCCTCGGTGATTCCGTTCGAAGGCGAACCCGACGCAATTCGAATCGCTAACGACACACCGTACGGACTGGCGGGCGCAGTTTGGACTCGCGACATTTACAAGGCATTTCGCGTCGTGAAATCGCTGCGCGCAGGAATTATCTGGGTCAATCACATGCAGCCGACCTATGTCGAAGCGCCCTGGGGCGGTTACAAGCAATCAGGCTTCGGCCGCGAACTTGGCCCGTGGGGAATGGAAGAGTATCTGGAAACGAAACAGGTATTCGTCAATCTGGACGAGACCCCGATCGGCTGGTACTGAACGGAATTTTGTAACACCGCACAGAGAGAAGACGCAATGAAAAGCATTCAACTTCGCACGGAAATTCCCGGGCCTAATTCCAGGGTGCTGATGAAACGCCGCGAGGCAGCTGTTCCCCGTGGACCTTATCACGCCACGCCGATCTTCGCCGCTCGCGCGGATGGCGCGGTGATCGAGGATGTTGACGGCAACAAGTTTCTCGATTTCGCAGGAGGGATCGGTTGCCTCAACACTGGCCATCGCCCAGTGCAAATTGAAAGCGCCATTCGGCAGCAACTCGAAAAATACCTGCACTTGTGTTTCAGTGTGACTCCGTATGAAGGATACATTGCAGTTGCAGAAAAATTGAATGCCTTGGCCCCAGGGAAATTTGCCAAGAAGACTCTGCTGGTGAATAGCGGGGCGGAAGCTGTTGAGAACGCTATAAAAATCGCGCGCGCGTACACGAAACGTCCGGCGATTATTGCGTTCAATGATGCGTTTCACGGGCGCACCATGATGGCGCTTTCGCTGACTAGCAAAACGCTCCCCTACAAGGTCGGGTTCGAACCATTTCCTGGCGACGTGTACCGGCTGCCGTATGCCTATTGCTATCGCTGCTCTTACGGTCTTACCTATCCGAGCTGCAAGCTGGCTTGCGCGACGGCGCTTGAAGATGCGTTCAAGCGAATTGTTGCGGCGGAGTCGGTTGCGGCGGTGATCGCCGAACCGGTTCTCGGGGAAGGCGGATTTATCGCGCCGCCGAAAGAGTATTACTCCGTGTTGCAGGAGATTTGCCGCAAATACGGCATTCTGTTCATCGCTGATGAAGTGCAATCTGGGATTGGCCGCACTGGGAAATTCTTTGCCATCGAACACTACGGCGCGGAGCCGGACATTATTGTTTCCGCAAAATCGCTGGGTGGCGGGTTACCGCTGGCAGCAGTTACGGGACGTTCGGAAATAATGGACGCAGCGGTAGTAGGCGGGCTTGGTGGAACGTTTGGCGGAAACCCCTTGGCCTGCGAGGCGGCGCTCGCAGCGCTCGAGATGATCGAAAAAGATGGATTGCTCGCGCGTTCCACCGCACTGGGTAAGCAATTTGAAGAGCGCGGCAAAAAATGGGAGAAACAATTTCAGGTGGTGGGTGAAGTTCGTGGCTTGGGTGGAATGCGCGCGATTGAACTGGTCAAAAATCCTGCAACGCGCGAACCTGCAGCCGACGAAACAAAAAAGCTCGCGCAATATTGTTACGAAAATGGACTGATCACCATTACCGCCGGCACATACAGCAACGTGATGCGTATTCTCGTTCCGCTGGTAGTCAGCGACGCACAATTTAGCGAAGGGCTGGACGTGCTGGAAGCCGGGCTGGCGCACCTTTGTTCGGCCGCACCCGAGAGGCAATTCGTTACATCGAATTTATAGGAGCGCGATCATGGCCAACAGTGTTGTACAAACGGCTGCCAGCGGAGGCGCGTTGAAGGATTCGCGATTGTTTCGGGAAGCCTGCTATATCGATGGCGCGTGGCTTACTTCCGCAACGGGAGCGACAACAGAGGTAGATAATCCCGCGACCGGCGAAATTCTGGGCAGTGTGCCGAAACTAGGCGCTGCGGAAACTCGTACTGCGATTGAAGCAGCCAACAGGGCCTTTCCTGCGTGGAACAAGAAAACCGGGAAAGAACGCGCTGCAGTTCTTCGCCGCTGGTTCGATTTGATGATGGAGAATCAGGATGATCTGGCGCGTTTGATGACGCTGGAGCAGGGCAAGCCGCTCACCGAGTCACGCGGCGAAGTTGTGTATGCCGCGTCATTCTTGGAATGGTTCGGTGAAGAAGCCAAGCGCGTTTACGGCGATACGATTCCCGGACATCAAGCCGATAAACGCATCGTGGTAATCAAGCAGCCGATTGGCGTGGTGGCATGCATTACTCCGTGGAATTTTCCGCTAGCCATGATTACGCGCAAAGCCGGGCCCGCCATTGGAGCCGGCTGTACCGTTGTGCTGAAGCCTGCGGGGCAGACGCCGTTTTCGGCATTGGCGTTGGCTGAACTAGCGGAGCGCGCGGGCGTGCCGCGCGGAGTGTTCAATGTCATCACAGGCTCGGCAAAGGAAATTGGCGGCGAGCTAACATCGAATCCGATCGTCAAAAAGCTTTCGTTCACCGGCTCGACCGAAGTTGGAAAAGTTTTGATGGAGCAATGCGCCGGAACGATCAAAAAACTTTCGCTTGAATTAGGTGGCAACGCGCCGTTCATTGTTTTTGACGACGCCGATCTTGACGCCGCAGTTGAAGGCGCGGTGGCTTCGAAATACCGCAATACCGGACAAACCTGCGTTTGCACCAACCGCGTTTTGGTACAGGAAAGCGTTTACGATGCGTTTGCGGAAAAATTGGCCAAGGCGGTGAACGCTCTGAAGCCCGCATCCGGCCTCGAACCTGGTGCGACGCAAGGTCCCCTGATTGACGATGCAGCGGTTGCCAAAGTGGAAAGCCACATTGAAGACGCTACAAAAAAAGGCGCCAAGGTTCTGGTCGGCGGGAAACGGCATGCGCTCGGCGGCAGATTCTTCGAGCCGACAATTCTGACCGAGGTAACGCCAGCGATGGCTGTAGCTCGGGAAGAGACGTTCGGCCCGGTTGCTCCGCTATTCCGCTTCAAGACAGAAGCCGAAGCCATCGCACTTGCGAATGACACTGAGTTCGGCCTCGCCTCATATTTCTACGGGAAGGACATCGCACGCGTGTGGCGCGTTGCGGAGGCACTGGAATACGGCATTGTGGGCATCAACACCGGTATCATCTCGACGGAAGTGGCACCGTTCGGCGGTGTAAAAGAGTCCGGCCTCGGGCGAGAAGGCTCGAAGTACGGCATGGACGACTATCTCGAGATCAAATATCTCTGCTTCGGCGGAATTTCTTAACCAGGCCGATTGAGCGGAACCTACCGCACCTTCGCAACGTCATTCCGAGCGCAGCGAGGAATCCGCTTTTTCTCTCTGGCGCAGCGGCGGCCCTAGCTTAGCTTAGCTAAGGCCGCACATCACTGTGACCTAGGTTAAGCGGCCTGCGCCGCCTGCGCGCAGTTCACCATCCACGAAATTCCAAACTTGTCTTGCAGCATGCCGAATTCCGCCGACCAGAAAGTCTGCTGCAATGGCATGTCCACCTGCCCGCCCTGTGCCAGCGCGTTGCAGACCCGCTTCGTCTCGGCCGGATCTTTAGTACTGACCGCAACCGAAAATCCTTGCGGCTTGTGGTATCGGTCAGGCGGACAATCCGACCCTATGATCACGCTGGCACCGGCGGCGAGTCTCGCGTGAACCACCTGATCGTGCATCGCCGCTGGCATTTTTGCCGCTTCTGGAGATTGCCCGTAGGTCATCATGTCCAGTTTTCCGCCCAGCGCCTTTTCGTAAAACTCGAAAGCCTCCTTACAGTCCCCAGCAACAACAGATACGGAGCTGCTTCCACGTGTCACCTCACGTTGCTAGTTGAAATGTTTGCAGCATTCGGCCGGGAGACGCTGCAAAGTTCTTAATTGGCATTAGCCGCCCGCGATTGCTCCCACGATAAGCAGTGGCTCTTTCCCGTTCGCCACCGCTTCCGGCAAAGGAGTGTCCAACGATTCGTGCGACAAATCCTCCTCGCACGCAAAAAATCTCAGGAAGGGCCGGCGCTGCCGCGTCAGGTGATCGCGAATGGTCCCCTCCAGCATCGGATACTTTGCTTCCAGCGCGTCCAGCACCGAGAGCACCGACACCGTTCCCGCAATGTCGAGTGTCACTTCACCTTTCACGCGGGCCAGACCGCGCAGATGCGGCGGAAGCACTACGCGGATCATGGCAGCGTCCTTTTCAAAACGTTTGTGCCTCCACCGAAAGCACCGCCGGCAGATCCCGCACAATCGGCGCCCACGTATCGCCGGCATCTGCTGAACCGTACACTTGCCCGCCAGTCGTGCCGAAATAAACTCCACATTTGTCCAGCGAATCCACCGACATGGCATCGCGCAGCACGTTCACAAAGCAATTGCTCTGCGGCAATCCACGCGTTAACTCTTCCCACTCGTTCCCACCCATCATGCTGCGATAGACGCGCAACTTTCCATCCAGCGGAAAATGCTCGCCATCGCTCTTGATCGGTACCACGTAAATTGTTTCCGGCTGGTGTGCGTGCACGTCAATCACAAATCCGAAGTCCGTGGGCAAATTGCCGCTCACTTCCGTCCACGACTCCCCGGCATTGTCCGATCGCATCACGTCCCAATGCTTCTGCATGTACAGCAATTCCGGCCGCGACTTGGGCTGCGTGATATGATGCACGCAGTGTCCCACTTCCGCTTCCGGATTGGGAATGTATGGCGACTTCAGCCCCTTGTTGATTGGCTTCCAGGTTTTTCCCGCGTCGTCGCTGCGAAATGCTCCCGCCGCGGAAATCGCAATGAAGATTCGTCCCTCCGTTTTCGGATCGAGCAGAATCGTATGCAAACACATACCGCCCGCGCCCGGCTGCCACTGCGGTCCCGTTCCATGACCACGCAAACCGGAAAGCTCTTCCCATGTCTGCCCACCATTGGTCGTGCGAAACAGCGCCGCATCTTCCACTCCCGCATACACCGTATCCGGATCGCCCAGCGATGGTTCCAGGTGCCACACCCGCTTGAACTCCCACGGGTGCTGTGTTCCGTCGTACCACTGATGCGTGGTGAGTGGCGCGCCGCGTTCCGCCGAAGTGTCGTAGACAAATTTATTGCTCTCGCCGCGCGGTGTTCCTTCCGGCCCGGTCGTTTCACCCGGTGGCGTTCCTGGCTGGAACCAAGTCTTTCCGCCATCATCGGAGCGTTGGATGATTTGTCCGAACCAGCCGCTCGTCTGCGAAACGTAGAGACGGTTCGGATCCGCCGGAGAACCCTTCATGTGATAAATTTCCCAGCCGGCAAAATGCGGTCCACTGACGTCCCATTTCTCGCGCTTTCCATCCGAGGTGAGGACGAATGCTCCTTTGCGTGTTCCCACCAGCAATCGAACTGTGCTCATCTCTCGCTCCTTGTGCGCTTTAGATACCGCTCGCGAAATTATTGTTTGTTTGCACCGGGGCCGAACAGCTGATTTGACGGCGCACGCGGCGATTCGTCTCTCGCCCGCAGTCAGTTTGCCAATGTCACTTGTGAATTGCAAGTTAAAATGTTATTTTGATCGCATGGCAGCGAAGAAGCGCGCTTTTGACCGCCGCTCAGGGTGTCCTTTGAACGCCTCGGTCGAAATGCTCGGCGATCGCTGGTCTTTGCTGATCATCCGCGACATGATGCTGCTCGGTTATCGCAGCTTCAAGGAATTTCTCAACTCCTACGAGCGCATTGCCACCAACATCCTTGCTGATCGCCTCAAGCGGCTGGAAAAGTACGGCATTATCTCGGCGGCGCCCGATCCGGAAGACGGCCGCAAACTTATTTATTCTCTCACGCCGAAAGGGCTCGGGCTCGCTCCCGTCTTGACCGAAATGGTCTTGTGGGCCGCCGCCTATGAAGATACTGGCAACCAGGCGCTGGTTCGCCTCATTCGAAAAGACAAGGAACACTTTCTCGCCGAAGTGCGCAGGCGCTTTACGAATTCCGGCAAACGCTCCACTTAATGTTTTTCCGCTTTACTTTTTGTGTTCTACCTAAAGGCATTCCAGCGCAATCCCGCACTGGGTGGGGTATAGTCAAAGCTCAGCGCTTGGCATCAAATAATAATCGTTTTTTCAGCTTAGGATATTCGGACGGAATGGCGTCGCAACCCACAACAACAACCGCAGCAGCACCGGCAATCACCTCAGCCAAGCCTGCAAGCAAGCCCAAAAAAAGCGCCGCCGAAACCTGGAAGGCGCTGCCGGATATTTTGGCGCTGCTGCGTCCGCGCAAGGGCGTCATGCTGCTCGGATTGTTATTAATGTCGATCAACCGGATTGCCGGTCTCGCGCTGCCTTTCTCGCCGAAATATTTTTTTGATAACGTCATCGGCAAACATCAGACCAATCTGCTGCTGCCCATAGTGCTGGTGGTGATCGGCGCGACCATCGTTCAAGGCATCACTTCTTATTCGCTCACTCAGGTTCTTTCCAAATCCGCGCAGCGCATGATTACGGACATGCGTAAACGGATCCAGGCGCACATTGGCCGTTTGCCGGTTACCTATTACGATTCACATAAGACCGGCGAGCTTGTCTCGCGCATCATGAGCGACGTCGAAGGCATTCGCAATCTGATCGGTACCGGACTGGTTGAATTTCTCGGTGGCCTGATGACTAGCGCGTTTGCGCTAGTCATTCTGCTGCGCATCAGCGCTGTGATGACGCTTGTCGCGTTCGGCATCCTACTCGCTTTCGGCTTCCTTATTAATAAAGCTTTCTCCACCATCCGGCCGATTTTCCGCGCGCGTCCCAAAATTAACGCTGAAGTTACCGGCCGCCTCACGGAGTCACTCGGCGGCGTGCGAGTGGTCAAGGGCTATCACGCGGAACAGCGCGAAGAAAAGGTCTTTAGCACTGGCGTGCAGCGCCTGCTCGATAACGTTCTGAAAACGCTTACGGCCACATCTCTGATGAGCCTCTCCGCTACCACGCTGATGGGCGTTGTCAGCGCCATCATCATGTTTCTGGGGGCACGCCAGATTCTGGCCGGCACCATGACCGCGGGGACGCTGGTTACGTATCTCGCATTTCTGGCCATGTTGATCGCTCCGGTTTTCCAGATCGTTGCCATCGGCACTCAGCTCACCGAAGCCATTACTGGCCTGGAGCGCAGCCGCGAGATACTGAACGAAAAAATCGAAGATGAAGACGACGGTCGAAATAAAGCCATCGGACGTCTGACTGGCGAAGTGATTTTTGCAGACGTGGATTTTTCCTACGAACCGGGAAAACAGATTCTCTTCGACATTAATTTTGTTTCGCTGCCCGGCACGGTTACTGCGCTGGTGGGCCCGTCAGGCGCGGGCAAGTCCACGATCATTGGCCTCATCGCGGCGTTTTATAAACCGGAGCGCGGCCGCGTCCTGGTTGATGGAATCGATTTGGCAACCGTCAAACTGAGCAGCTATCGCACACAGCTCGGCGTGGTGTTGCAGGATACTTTTCTCTTTGACGGATCGATTCGCGAAAATGTGGCCTTCGCGCGGCCGGAAGCTAGCAACGCAGAAATCATGGAAGCTTGCCGCATCGCTCGTGTGGACGAATTCGCTGAAACCTTCGAAAAGAAATACGATACCGTCGTCGGCGAACGCGGCGTAAAACTTTCCGGTGGACAAAAGCAGCGCGTCTCCATCGCTCGCGCCATTCTCGCTGATCCCCGCATCCTGATCCTCGATGAAGCCACTTCCAGCCTGGATTCTGAATCAGAAGCGCTCATTCAGGAGGGTTTGCGCTACCTTATGCGTGGCCGCACGACATTTGTTATCGCACATCGCCTCTCGACCATTCGCCGCGCCGAACAAATTCTGGTCGTCGAAGCCGGCCGCATCATCGAACGCGGCACTCACCAGTCGCTGTACGCTCTCGGTGGCCGTTATTACGATCTCTACACCCGCCAGCACGGACTCGAAGCCAATCTCTTCCTCGCGCCTGGCGAAGGTGATGGCTCCCGCATCGAGGAATCCGCTTCCAACGAAACCAACGGCCGCTCCCGCGACACCACCGATCCCCTGAACATCCTCCGCGGCGGGACCTAAGAACTCCACAAACAAAAAGGAGCAGACAGTGTCTGCTCCCTTTCTCCCTTTATGTGCCGTCCGTGTTCAAGGCTTGAGTTGAGGCGAAGCCTTCTGCAGGCGCGCGATCAATTTGTGCGCAGCTTGTGGCGCGTGGAATTTTGATTCAGCGATGATCTCCGCTGGAGTAGCATCCTGGCCGTAGAGCTTTTTGTTAGCGTCGTTGTCCGGACGAAGCGTGGAGCCTTCCAGGGATATGCCTGCAAACACTCCTCGTGAACGGGAGTAGCTCAGCATTTCCGCGCGCAGGGTCACGTCGGTCTCGGCCGAAGCATCGCGGCCCTTCGGTCCGGCAGCGATCGAGGCATCCCCGCCGAGCTTAACTTTGCTATGCAACACGCTCGACGCGCCGCGGTCGTTCATTACCAGGATGACGAAATCAGTCGCCTGTCCGCCGATTTGCAGACCAACGCTGCCGCCTTCCAAAGCCATCATCACCGGCGCCCCCCACGGCCGGCGAAAGTGCTCACCTGTGCGGCACACCATCACGCCGCGGCCGTAGCTGCCGCCGACGACGAACGCTGCCTTTACTACCGAGGGCAGCACCACGACGCATCGTGCTTTATCGAGCAGATCTTGTGGAATATTATCGGGCACGTTCAGAATTTCGTCTATGACCGTGCCAGCGTTTTCGATGCGATCCTCATCTTTCTCCTTATCGTTGGCTGCCCCCGCAAGAGTTGCAGGCACAATCAAGAGCAGCGCCGCTACCAGATATGTTAAAACTTTCATTTCCCATTCCTCCTCGTTGTTTTCTGTTATTTGGCCTATCTGCAAAATTTGCTTAGTTCCTATTTACGATCTCGAGCGATCAGAACAATTCCTCCTACCACAGCGATAGCGCCGAGAATTGGTGGGAGCGGAATCGTTTTATGTTCGTCCTTGGTGGCATGAATCGGACCGACATCCACGACATCTTTGTGTTGGGTGTAGCCAATCCCCTGGTACACAAGGGCGAGGATCCCAAGCACAACCAGCGCCAGTCCAATCAACGTTCCGCTTCGCATTCCGGTGCCTCCAGGTCCAATACCCGTAAAGTTATGGCCTGCGTGCTACGTGTCCCAACAACGACAGAACAAACAGAATGACAAAAACGTAAAAAAGAATTTTGGCCACGCCAGCTGCGGCGAGCGCGATTCCTGTAAAGCCAAGAACTGCCGCAACCAGTGCGACAACGAAAAAGACCAGGGCCCAGCGCAACATTGATCGATTCCTCCGTATCATCGAGATTGGGAATTACGGTCGGTCCGCCAATTCCCACGAGAGCAGTAAAATTCAACTGCGCGAATTGTGGGGCACGGCACCTGGCAAAGCCATACAGCGGAGCACCTATTTTTCCGGGTGATTAAATGTGTCGTTGATAAGAACAAGAAGGACAGCGAATCCTGCGCGGATATCACCTTGCTACAAGGTTATCGCAAAACATATCGCAACACGATATGTAGTCCGCGGCGTTAGATTCTGGACCCGGACGCATTAATTTCACGGTGATAATGTAAAAACCTCCGCAAGCCCATACCCAGAAGTCCTGGTACCAGGACTGTTCGATGGTCCTAAAGTCTTTTCCTACAGTGATCTAGCGGTCGTCCGATGAATGGCACGGCCCGTGCCATTCGGTGAGTGCCGCTGATTAGTCGCAGTTCAGAAAGAATGCTTCGAATGAAAGACGCGGAAGGAGAAAAGCCGATGGGGACTCTCAGGGTGCTGGTTGCTGACGATCACGAAATCGTGCGCAAGGGGCTGCGGAGCATTTTGGAAGAGCAGCCAGGGTGGGAAGTGGCGGGCGAAGCATGCGACGGACGGGAAGCCGTGGATAAAGCACGCGCGCTGAAGCCGGACGTTACGGTGGTGGATGTGAGCATGCCGGGCTTGAACGGACTGGAGGCCACCCGTCAGATGCTGCGGCAGAACGCGGAGACCAAAGTATTGATATTGACCATGCATGAGTCGGATCCGCTAATTCGCGAGGTGCTGGACGCCGGGGCGCGCGGATATCTGCTCAAGTCCGACGCCAGCAAGGACCTGGTGAACGCAGTCGAGGCGATTCGGCGAAACAAAACATACTTCACGTCGCGCGTGGCACAGATGGTGCTCGATGGTTATCTCGACAAAAAGCCGCGGGCATCCACGGAAACGGATCTCCCAGCAACGCGGCTGACGCCAAGGCAGCGGGAAATCGTGCAATTACTCGCCGAAGGGAAGAGCAGCAAGGAAGTGGCGGTCGTGCTGAACTTGAGCGTGAAAACGGCGGAAACGCACCGCGCCAATATTATGAGGCGCCTTGACTGTCATTCGGTCAGCGAACTGGTGCGATACGCCATCCGCAACAATATTATTGAAGCGTAGTCAGAACATTGCAACCTGACCTGGGATGACCCGCGCCGGTTGGCGCAGACGAGGACCTTTCGCTCCTACACCTTGATTTTCAATGTCTTCAGGGATTCGCCCTATTCCTGCGAATTCCGCAAAGTGTTCTGCTCGAAGGGTGAACACTTTGCGCATTGCCGATCAAAGAGCGTGCGCCGCCGAAATAAGACTGGAGGCTCTTATGAATTGGGAACAAGCGGAAGGCAAGTGGAAGCAGTATGCAGGCAAAGTTAAGGAGAAGTGGGGAAAGTTGACCGACAGCGATCTGCAAATGATTAAAGGTAAGCGCGATCAGCTTATCGGAAAGATTCAGGAGCGTTACGGCGTCGAAAAGGAAGTCGCGCAACGACAAGTAGACGAATACTTCAATACTCTGGACGAGTCGACCGCCGAGCGGCGTGACCGGGCTCGCGGTGCGGGTCAATGAATGACTGTATGAGGAGAATCCGGATGCGGAGTTCAACGCGGAACTCCGCGTTCACGTTGATCGGGCCTGTATGAACCTAGAAATATAGGAGGGCAAAACCGTGCTGTGGACAATTTTCGTGATCTTGCTCGTACTGTGGCTGCTTGGAATGGTTTCTTCGTACACGCTAGGGGGCTACATCCACATTTTGC
>Ga0307479_10006054_pt1 | contig 11084 bp, 10 predicted proteins | sample atmos_gasesECM4C_FD_203743 | JGI IMG/M metagenome (GOLD analysis project Ga0307479, IMG submission 203743) | Hardwood forest soil microbial communities from Morgan-Monroe State Forest, Indiana, United States - atmos_gasesECM4C_515 | ecosystem: Environmental > Terrestrial > Soil > Temperate... | reverse complement strand
ACCATCAGCGCCCGTTCATGAATCTGCTTGTAGGTGGTGCGGACGACAGGTCCTTCGACGGACCGCGTGACCACCTCCCTGGTTGTCGTGAATTGCCGCGGCATGTTCGATAATGCGGTGGCAGAGCAGGGGCCAGTTTTGCATCAAGCCAAGCATGCTGACGCTCCTAAGTGTTTCCCTTACATTTCTGCGAAAAATGCTAAGAATAGTCTTCGTAGAAGCCTCGACCCGTCTTTTGGCCAAGGCGTCCCTCTTCGACAAATCTGCGGAGCAAGGCGCGGGCTCCTTCAGACGAGTGCCCCTTCGTCGCTGCGTAGTGCTCCTCGATATCCAATACGACGTCCAATCCGACCTTGTCCATCAATCGAAATGGCGCCTCCCCGGCACGCAAAACCGATTGAAAAATGCGATCCACGTCATCGGGAGTGGCGATTCCGTCCGCAACGACCGTCAGCGACTCGCGTTTGATGGCCGCCCAAATCCTGTTGAAAATGAAACCAACACTCTCACGCTGAACGTGATAGGGCTCCAGGCCAAACTGTGGCAGAATGTCCATGAGGGCCGCTATTAGTTCGGGCTTGGTCGCGCCGCATGACATCAGCTCGACCGCGCTCTGAAGAGGCGGCATATAGAAGTGCATGTTGAGCACGCGCTCAGGGCGCGTGACCGCTTCCACGATTTGGCTGGTAGGATAGGAAGATGAGTTGCTGCCAAGTACGGCGTCGGTGGGCGCCAGCAGATCGAGCGTCCTGAAAATTTCCCGTTTCAATGCGAGCTGCTCAGGAACTGCTTCGATCGTCAGTCCCACATTCTCGACGGCCGCTTCAATGCTGTCGCACACCACGATATGACCAGGACTTCCCCCAAGCCTCTGCGCGATGGCCGCGAGGTTTTCCTCGATAAACGATTTGGCTGCCTCACGTCCTCGTGCGGATCGAGAGCAAATCCGCACTTCTCCTCCCCGGGTGGCGAGCATGAGCGCGATCCTGCGGCCCTGAGTGCCTGCGCCGATGACTGCTCGGGGACGACTAAGGATTGCAGCAGCGAAATCCGATATGGGAGTTGTCATTTCGATCGTTCGTCGGTCAAAAAGCCGTTCACCGCAGCCGCGCTTTCGGCGCCACGCGAGAATAGGAAAAGGTGGCCGTCCTCCAGCACGCGAACCTGGCTTCGCGGAATCATGGAAGCCATGAGCTTAGCATTTGCCAATGGCACCAGCGGATCGTCATTGCCTGCAAGGATGAGGGTTCGCTGACGCACCAGTGGAAGGAAGGGCAGGCTCGACCATCCGACGAGGGCGAGTTGCTGGAATAAATAGCCCATCCAGCTCGCAGAATGCATGAAGCGCCCAAGCTCTTCGAAGAAGGCGCGCTCGACCCGCGCCGAGCCGCCGTAGAGGGTGCCAAAGTGCTTTTCCAGGTAACCGCGATCCGTAAGCCGACGTGGCGTCGCCATCTTGGCGAGAGTGCGCAGATCGCCGGGGATCATCAGCATTCCGGTCGCCGTCGCCGCAAGAATCAGCTTGTCGCAGCGTGCCGAGCGTTGCACGGCGAATTGTTGAGCGATTGCGCCGCCCCAGGAAACGCCCATGATATGGACGCGATTGTGGCCGAGCGCATCGAGCAGTTGAGACGTGAGCCGCGCCAGCATCCACAGTCGATAGGGGAAGCGTGGCGTCGGCGATTCGCCGGTGCCCGGGACGTCAAAGACGATCACACTCCGATCCGGATCCAGCCTTTGTACGAACGGGCGCAACAGTTCCAGGCGGGATCCAATACCGTTGAAGATCAGCAACGGCACGCTCGTCGGTTCGCCTGCCCACAGGCCGACGCGCAAGTCATAGCCTGAGATCCTCATGCGCCGAATCTCGGGTTCGGGTCGGACTAGATATCTCACCTTGCTACTTCCTCCCCCGGAGCAATCACCAAAGCGTACCCGTTCCACTCTGAGGTACTTTCTCGAAGACATAAGTGCCCGGCGCCTTGCAAAGTGAGGGATGTCGGGCGCTTCCCGGCGCAGAAGGAGCGGCCACCATGGGACCGGACCGTTCGCTGCACCACTTGGAGAAACGGCCCCACCAGGTGCCGGTCGTCTTATGGGCCTTTCGTAGCCATTCTTCCGGCGGCATCGACTTGTCAGGATTCGTGAAATAAGAGGCCTTGGGATTATCGGGTGGAGAGACGATCGTTTGGATGTGCCCGCTGCCGCCCAAGACGAACTGACTGCGCTCACCGAGCATCTGCGCCGAGCGATATGCGGTCGGCCATGGGCAGATGTGGTCCGTCGCCGCACCGATGACGAAGCTGTCGAAATCGAATTTGGATATGTCCGCGATGTGCGTGCCCTTGACCGTCATTGCGCCGGCTCTCGTCAGCGGGTTCTCCTCGACAAATTTGCGAAAATCCCGATTGAATTGGGCTGTCATGCCCGTGCCGTCTGCATTCCAGTACAGCACGTCAAACGCGGCCGGCTGTTTCCCCAGCAGGTAATTGTTCACCCAATAATTCCAGATGAGATCGTTCGGACGCAGCATGGCGAAGAGAAGCGTCAGTTCATCCGCGCTGACCCGATCTTTCGTATTCGGCCACCGCTTCACGACCTCGTTGAGCTTGGGGTCGACGAAATCGCCGAGGCCGGGGGTATCGGCCATGCCGGACGTATCAAGCGGCGCCACGAATAGTGTCATTGAGCCGATGTTGCGCTGGCTGCGCGCAGCGTAGTACCCGGCCAAGCTGACGACGACTGGCGCGGCTCCGCAGACAGCAATCGTGTGAGGATCCTCGACGCCACTGATCTCCCGCACGGCACGGAAAGCTGCGTCCGTGGCCTCGATGTAGGCTTCCATGCCCCAATGGTCGTGCTCGGGCTTGGGATTGCGAAACACCATGGAGAACAGGGTGAACCCGGTTTTGACGAGATATTCGAAGAGGCTCCGCCCCTGGGCAAGATCGAACGCGTAATACTTGTTGATGATGGAGGGAACGAAGAGGATTGGACGCTGCCAGACCTGCTCGGTCTGAGGAGCATACTGGATAAGCTCGAACATCTCGTGTCGCATCACGACGTCGCCGGGCGTAACAGCGAGATTTTCACCGACCTTGAAAGAGCGGAAGTCGACTTGCGATGGAATAGGCCGACGCTCGGCAGCATCCTTCAGGAAGTTCTGATAGCCATCGAGCAGGGTCTTCCCACCGCTATCAATGGCTGCCTTAAGCGCCGCAGGATTGCTCATCAGGAAATTTGTGGGCGCGAGCGCTTCGCTGATCTGCGAGAGCAGAAATCTTGCACGACCCGTCTCCTTCGGCTCCAACCCGGCCTTCAGAGCAAAATTCTGAAGCGATTGTGACCACGCCATGTAGCCTTGAAGCAGGTTCTTGTAGAACGTGTTCTCGGTCCAGGCCGGATCGTTGAAGCGCTTGTCGTGTCGTGGCGGCGCCCAACTCGATTGGCCGTTGACAACCTTTTGCAGTTCCTGAGCAAGGTACGCACTCTCCTCCGCGATTGCAGAGGGTTGTCCGACGGCACGCTCAAAGAGCTTCGCGGCGGTATCGAGCAACTGGCTGATACGCAGGTCGACCACAATATTCTGACCCGCGACGTTTTCTGCGATGTGATCCGGGATGTCGCCACCTTGTCGGCCTCGGGTTTCCTCGGTTGATGTCAATGTATCCTCCCGGAAGCGGCAGCTTGTTCTGTCGCGAATGGCAGGTCCGACCTCTGCAGCGTCGCGATGAGGGCGCTGGCCAGAGCAGAAATGCCCGCCGCGCCCCACAGCGCGAGCTCATAATTTTGAAACTGATCATGGATCTTTCCGAACAGCGCCGGTCCGAACGCCAGGCCCAGCGTGAAAGCCACCATCAGAAAGCCGAGTATTCTCCCCAAATACCGGATTCCGAATGCGCGCGAGACGATGTAGGTCAGCGCATCAACTTCCGCGCCGAGAGCGAGGCCAAGGAATCCGGCCGCGATCATCGCGTTGGCGCTTGTTGTGTCGGGAAGCAGCAGCACGCCGAATGCGACTGTCGGCGCCAGGAACACCATGGCGGTCAGGCGCGGGGCGAACATCCTGTCGAGCAGTGCGCCGAGTGAGAGACGGCCGACCACCATAGTTGCTCCGACGATGGTCATGATGAAGGAGGCCTGTTGCGGGGGAACTCCCCTGTCGGTCAAGATGAGTGGAAGACTGGTGCTGCCACCCCCGATGGCTATCGATATCAGGAAAAAGCCGGCGAATAGCGTCCAGAACGCTCGCCGGGTCAGTGCGGACCTCACAGGAAGCCCTGGCGTGCTGTCTTCGCGACCAAGAGTCCTGTTCGCGAGTTGTGGCGGATCGCGCAGGAGAACGACGGCGGCGAATGCAGCTATTGCGAATACGATAAATCCCAGCAGAGCATACGCATTGCGCCAGCCGAATTCTGTGATGAGGGCAGAACTCAGAGGCGGAAACAGCGCGGTGGCAAGACCGCTCATGGTCAACATGAGCCCTAGTGCCAAGCCGCGCCGTTTGTCGAACCACCCCGACACGATCTGGGCATATGGCAGCGGCGTCAATGCAAAGCCGCAGGCGTATGCCACCACAAGTAACAATGAATACAGTGCCGGAGTCTGCGAGAACTGACCCAGCAGGGACATGCCGATCGCGAACAATATCGAAGAGAGGAGCGCGATGCGCCGGGTGCCATATGCATCGACGGCCCAGCCGACCAGGGGCAGAGTCGAGGTAATCAGAAGGTTGGCGGGCAAACCGGCGGCGGCGATCGTGCCCCGGGTCCATCCTGTGTCGTCAGTGATTGCCTTGGTGAATACGCCGCTTGTGTAATAGAGAACCGGGCCGAGATTGACGAACATCAACAGGCCGGCGCCGGCAACGACGCTCCACGCCCGATCGACTCGCGAGGCGGATGGCGAAATCTCGCTGTCGGATTCCAGAATAAGGCTCATGCATGCCCCGTAGCGGTATTGGCGATCGCGTGGTGGTTGGCAGGAAGTTGGTCGCCGCGCCAGACAACATGCAGATCGGGCCTGACCAACACGAGGTCGCAACCGTAGACATCCCGAGCGGTACTGCCTTCGACCTCAAGGATGTCGAGGCGAGCACCAATTTTCGCGAAGGAGTGCCTGAGCGCATAAAGGGATGCGCCGGCCGGACGAAGGCTGATGAGCGTGTATTCGTTGCCGATCCGATCGTGCACCGCCTCGCCGTCGTCGAGCCAGACGTGAGGTAATCTCGAGCCTGGCCGTGTCGTTGGCTGGTAATGATCGTCGACCAGCAGAGGCGGGGGCTCGTTGTCGGCGCAGATCAGGGGTGAGCCGGCATAGCTGTAGCCGAGCTCGGTACCAATCATCTCGTGGCTGAGGCGCTGACCAATGGCTGCCAGCCTCGCGACCTCTTCCCGGTTTGTCGCGCCTTCGGGGGTGTCGCTGTCGATCTCCGGGCGGCATGCCGCGCGCCACGAGTTGACTCCAGCCGCGGCGCGACCGGAAACATCACGGTTGTGGAGTCCGACAGGGCGGCGCTCCAGCTCGTAGGATGAGAGCAGCTTCGGTCCGCCCCAGCCAGCGAGCGTTCCAGCAAGCTTCCACGAGAGGTCGATCGCGTCTCCTACGCCCGTATTCATACCGAGCCCGCCGGTCGGGATCACGAGATGAACGGCATCTCCGGCAAGAAAGACTCGTCGATCCGAATAGCGCTCCGCGACCAGGAGGTTCTGATGCCACAGGGCATCGTTCAGGACTTCGAATGGAACGTCGACACGAAACAAATCCTGAAGAAGGGCGACCGGTGCGGAATCGTTGATTGAGCCCGTATTCGCCATGAAGTGTCTTAGATCATCCTGGACAACGAGCATGCCGGACGGGAAATGATAGTGGCGGCCGGGCCCGAACGGCAGGCGCGAGAACAGAGTCTCGCTGCGGAAGAAGATCTGGCGTTGTTGCGTGATACGTCCCCGACCTTCCAGCTCGATGCCCAATTGCTTGCGGACGGTGCTGCTGCCGCCATCGCAGCCAACCATGTACCGAGTCCGAATCGTGGCTGTCTTTCCGTTCGCATCCTTGACTTCAGCGTCGACACCGGTCTCGTCTTGCGAAAAGCTGACCAACGCGCATCCAAAGCGGACATCGGCCTTCGGCAGACTTTCAACGACCGATTTTAGCAGCGGCTCGAGCGTGTATTGTGAGATGAGCTGGTAGGGCTCAAGCGGTAAGGTGCCATCGTTGCAGCGGCGGCCGGCTTCCTGCATGGCAACAACCGATGGATATGAGAGCTGAAGAATCTTCTTGCCGCGGAGGTGCGTCGCGATGACGACGTCCATCGGAATGTCTCGAAAACGGCTCGCGGATCGAATTCGTTCCGCCAATCCAAGGCGACGATAGAATTCCATGGTCCGCGCGTTGCAGCGCTCCATCTTTGGATGCTGTAAGCACCTCTCGTTCCGTTCAATCAGCACGACCGACACGCCGCGCCTGGCCAGATCGATGGAAAGGGTCTGCCCGACCGGGCCGGCACCAACGACAAGAACGTCAGCATCGAAAGTGCCTACACTGTCCCGGACGTCAGCACCCATCACGCGCCTCCGATCGAGGTCGAACCGGTCCCCAGCAGAACCGCGGCGTTCGCGTCGAATGAAAGGTCCTTGAGCGCGGAAGCGGCAAAAGCTCCCGGGGCGGGCTGACGAATGACGAACGGGTAGTCGGAGCCGACGACGAGGCGGTCCGATCCAACCCGATCCGCCAGAAAGCGGAGCGCGGCGGGATCGTATACGATGGTATCGTACCAAAATCGCTTCAGTGTTTCAGACGGCGCTTGAGTGATCGCGCTGCTCCAGGGCGCTGCCATTTTCCAGGCAAACTCGACACGGGGCGCGATCCACGGAAATGCTCCTCCGCCATGGCTCAACAAGATGTTCAGCCGCGGAAATCTCTCGAGCACGCGACCTGCCAACAGCGAAGTCGCCGCCAAAGCAGTTTCGAGCGGGAACACCGCGGCGGCCGCTAGTTCCTTGGGGCCTCCGATACGCTCGAGTCCCGCCGGATGCAGTGGATGGACAAAGACCAGAAGACCGAGCTCTTCAGCGCGCGCGTAGAACTTTGACAGTTTCGGATCGCCAAGCGGAACGCCATCGATGTGCGTGCCGATTTCTACGCCGCAAAGTCCCTGCCTTTCGATGTCGTCGAGTCGTTTGGTTGCAAGCTCGACGTCCTGCATGGGCACCATCCCGATGCCACGAAACTTGTCCGGAGCGCGCTCGATCATCTCGACGATCTGATCGTTCATGATCCTTGCGAGATGATCGGCAGGTTCCGCGGGCAACCAATGAGACAGCAGCTCCGGCATCGGGGAGAGGACTTGGACGTCGGTGCCGTCCGCGGCCATGTCGCGCATTCGCCATTGCACGTCCCAGGAGCGCGCATCTATTTCGCGAAATGGTTCGCCATCGATCACGAGGGCTGCCTGACCGGCTTCGCGCATCTCCAGCATCGGCCAGAGGCGATGGCGTGCGGGCAGATCGGCCAGGGAACTCGGCACGACGTGGGTATGGACATCGACTACGGCCAACCGGAATCCTCCCCAGGATGGGCAACCCTAGCACAAAAAATATCGAAATAAAATAGAAGATGCATATTTTATCGATGTTCTATATTTCTGCTAGGACGGGCGGACGATTCGGAGGCGAGGATGAATGAAACAGAGGGCGGCCCTTCGGCTGCCATCACCAGAACAAGTGCAGTCTATGAGCAGCTTCGCCGGGAGATCATTCAGGGTGCGTTGCTGCCGGGCGAAAAGCTCAGGATCGAGGTGCTGCGGACCCGCTACAAGGTGGGCGGCACGCCATTGCGGGAGGCGCTCAATCGCCTGTCCACCGAAGGGCTTGTCACTCAGTTCGAGCAAAGGGGGTTCCGGGTCACGCCGGTCAGTGCGGATGATCTTCTCGAACTGACGCGCACCCGCTGTTGGATCAACGAGGTCGCGCTGCGGGAGTCCATCGGGCGCGGCGATCACGCCTGGGAAGAGCTGGTTTTGCTGTCGTTGCACCGATTATCGCGCGTTCCGGTCGTGGTCGATAGCCGGATGAATCGGGAGTTTAGCGAATTGCATCGGGTATTCCACGGCGCCTTGCTGGCGGGCTGCGGCTCGCGCTGGCTGATGGATTTCAATGACCTCCTGTTCGATTGTGCCGAGCGCTATCGGAATTTGCTTGCGGTCATCGGCGAGCAGCGGGACGTGCCCGCCGAGCACCGCGCGATTGCCGAGGCTGCAATCGAGCGCAAGACGGCATTGGCCGTCGGGCTCCTCAACGATCACTACGAGAAGACAAGCAAGGCGCTGCTCCGCGCAATCGAGGCCGGTGGCCTTGCGGGGCATTGATCGGCCCAGGTCGGTCGCCGCTCACATCACATCTTCGATAAAGTCTTGCAAATCGAAAAAATATCGATATTATTGTTGGCGCGTCCAAACATGGAACGAGCCGATGCGAATTGTCAGATATGCCCGTCAAGGCAGGGTTGGTTTGGGTGTTCGTGAAGGGGACGAGGTCATTGACCTCTCCCATGCTGATCGCGAGCTGCCGAACGATGTTGCGGATCTAATGCGCGCCGGTCCCGATGCCCAGCAAGCGTTGAACTCTGCGGCCAAGACGAGCAAAGCGCGCCTTCCGCTTGCCGATCTGAATGTCCTTCCGCCCGCCATGAGCTGCGGCAAGATCATTTGCCTCGGCTTGAACTATATCGATCATGCAGCCGAGGGCGGCGCCAAGCCGCCGGAATATCCGATGATATTTTTCCGCGCAGCGACCTCGTTTGTCGGTCACGATTCGCCGATGATCCGGCCGAACTGCTCGGACCAGTTTGACTACGAGGCGGAGCTCGTCGCTTTCATCGGCAAGAGGGGCAGGCACATCTCGCGCGCGGACGCGCTGTCGTATGTAGCGGGATACTCCATATTCAATGACGGCTCCATCCGGGACTATCAGTGGAAGACATCGCAGTGGACGGTTGGCAAGAATTTCGACGGCACGGGCGGCTTCGGCCCCGAATTCGTGTCGGCTGAAGAAGTGTCCGCCGGTGCAAGCGGATTGAAGATTCAGGCGCGTCTGAACGGACAGGTCATGCAGGACGCGAACACCAAAGATATGGTCTTCGGTGTCGCTGAGACGGTCTCCCTGATCTCCGAATGCATGACGCTCGATCCCGGGGACATCCTGGTGATGGGGACGCCGGGCGGAGTCGGCGCTGCGCGCAAGCCGCCCGTGTTCATGAAACCTGGTGACGTCTGCGAGATTGAAATCGGCTCGATCGGCTTGCTCCGAAATCCGATCAGGCAGGAAGCACTTTAACCGCCCCTCAACGTCCGCCCTCGAGGCACCGGGGAGGTAGCTCGACAGCATCGTGAGTGGCAACCGCGAAACGGCCCCATTGCGAGCGGTCAGCCAAAGCGACGAAAGCATTCTCGATCGGGCGTACAGCTACGGGAGCAGTGAAAAATGATCCGTTACAGGAAGCTCGGATACGTTGAGTTGAACGTCAGCAATCTCGAGAAGTCGCGCAAGTTCTACGAGGATATCGTTGGCCTCGAATTTGTGGGGAAGCGGTCGGATGGGGCGGTGATGCTTCGTTGCGACGACGAGGATCCCCGCTCGGTTGTCCTGCACCAGAAAGAACCGGCAGGGTTCAAGAGCGTTGGCTGGACGTTGGAGGACGAGTCGCAGTTCGAGCTGCTTCATCGACGGCTTCGTGATGCCAACGTGGTGTATGAAGAGCTTGGTCCCGCGCAGTGCGATCTCCGCCAAGCCGTGCGGGTAACCCGCGCCGTCGAGCCCCATTCCCGCGCAGGTTTGGAGTTCTTCCTGCCCGCAGGGGGGCGGCCGAGCAAGCCGTTCGCGATCACGCACACCAAGATCCAGCGTCTTGGCCATGTCGTGTGGGCCGTGCCGCAGGAAGCCGAATCGATTGCCTTTTTCCGCGATGTGCTGAATTTCCGCGAATCCGACAGCATCGGAGAAGCCATGAGCTTCATGCGGCCGTTTCCCAGCCCATTCCATCATGGCATTGGAGTGGGCAAAGGCCCGAAGCGGGTCCTCCATCACCTGAACTTCATGGTTTCCGAGATCGACGATATCGGCAAAGCGCAGAACCGCATGAAGAAGCATGACGTGCCGATCGTGTTCGGGCCGGGCCGGCATCCCGCATCCACCAGCGTGTTCTTCTATTTCCTGGAGCCCGACGGCATGACGCTGGAGTACAGCTTCGGAATGGAGGAGTTCACCGAAGTCGATCCGCGAAAGGCGCGCGTTCTTCCGATGGCGGCGGAATCGATCGACGAGTGGGGCTCGGTTCGAGATCCACGCATGGGTCAACTCGGTGACATCGAAGAAACAAGGATCGGGGCGCCGGCATAGGTCTCGTCTCAACGCAAGACGACCGTTCACGGGCCTCGTGTCCCGAGGTTCGGACTCGTCGCGAAAAGGTGCAGGTGAATCCTGAACTCATCCTCGTCGATGCCCTGAACTGACACTGGCAGAAGGAAACAAACGCCATGGACGCTACCCGCTATCTTCCGCTTTTGGGCCGTCTGTTGATCGGCCTTCCGTTCGTTATGAGCGGTCTTGGCAAGCTCGCTGCATACGGCACGACCACCGCAATGATCGCCGCAGCAGGGCTCCCGGTCCCGCCATTGGCTTTTGCCGTGGCCGTGCTCGTCGAACTTGGTGGCGGAGTTTTGCTGATCCTGGGTTATCAAGTTCGCCCCATCGCGATCGCCCAGGCAATCTTCACCATCGCGGCGGCGGTGTCGTTCCATAACAACTTCGCCGACCAGAACCAGATGATCCACTTTCTCAAGGACGTCATGATCACCGGTGGTCTGCTTCAGATCGTGGCCTTCGGTGCGGGCGCGTTCAGCTTTGACAACCGTTCCATGGATCGCGAGGTCGCCGCGTAAACGACGCCGGCTCGGTGATTGATCCTGCCGGCCACACCCCGCGGGCCTGACACGTTGCGCGATAAACCGTCAGGCCAGCCCTGGATGACTTGAGTGAATCCGCCGGCCCTTTGGCTTCTAGACGCTTCAGCCCCGCAGGTGAGGG
>Ga0307479_10006053_pt1 | contig 11085 bp, 10 predicted proteins | sample atmos_gasesECM4C_FD_203743 | JGI IMG/M metagenome (GOLD analysis project Ga0307479, IMG submission 203743) | Hardwood forest soil microbial communities from Morgan-Monroe State Forest, Indiana, United States - atmos_gasesECM4C_515 | ecosystem: Environmental > Terrestrial > Soil > Temperate... | reverse complement strand
TGCCCAGTCAGACGCACCGGATTGCCCTCCAGAACCAACGAGCCGTAAGCGAGCAGTTCGGCGAAGCCGTAATCGACGGCGCGCTTGCCGTTGCCCATCTCCGCGCGTTGCTCCAGCAGCTTCACAATTTTCGCGTGCACGTGAAAACCCGCGGGCGTGCGCACCAGGCCTTCCGTGATTTTGGCCAGGGTTTCCACGGGCAGGCCGGTGTCCACCTCATATTGCGGGTCGTACTTGCCGAAGTGATACGGCGTCCAATAATCCGGCAACTTGCGCAGGTGGGGAATTTTCGTCAACTTCCCCGCTTTGCGCTGCTCCTCTTCGTATTCCTTCTTGATGGAGTCCGCCATCGACTCTGCCGCGATGCCGGTGTGTTCGGCATAAATTTTCCAAAGTGGCGGATGGCTCTTGATGCGTTCGTAGAGGCGTGGCTGGGTGATCGTGGGGTCGTCGACTTCGCTGTGCCCGTGGCGGCGATAGCCGATCAGATCAATGACCACGTCGGAATTAAATTCGGCGCGATATTCGGCGGCGATCCGCCCGATGCGCACGACGGCGTCTGGATCTTCCGCGTTGACGTGGAAGATGGGGACGCTCTGGCGGCGCGCGATGCTGGAGGCGAAGCGCGAAGAATGCTCCTGCGCGGGTCGCGTGGTGAAACCAATCAAATTGTTGACGACGATGTGGATGCTGCCGCCGACGGTGTACGCGGTGAGGTCGGCCAGATTCAGCGTCTCCGCCCAGATGCCCTGGCCCGCAAACGCGGCGTCGCCGTGCATCACAATCGTCCAGACCTTGTTGAGCATGGGCTTGGAGCGGTCGAGCTGCGCTCCCTTGGCGCCGTGGCGCGTCAGCTTGGCTCGCGCGCGGCCCATGGCCACCGGGTCCACTGCTTCGAGATGGCTTGGGTTCGAAACCAGGTGGATGTTCAGTTTTTTGCCGGCAGAGGTTGTGTACACGCCGGTCGCGCCGACGTGGTATTTCACGTCGCCCGCGCCCAGGACGCTGCGTGGATCGACGTCCTCAAAACCCGCCACCACCTCATGGGGCGTTTTGCACGCAATGTGCGTCATCACGTTCAAACGGCCGCGGTGGCTCATCGCCATCAGCGAGTCAATGCCGCTCAAATCGCCCGCCACCTCCAGAATCGAATCCAGCAGCGGAATCAGCGAAGTATTGCCCTCAAGAGAGAAACGCTTGCTGCCGAGGTAGCGGCTCTGCAAAACCTGCTCGAACAAATCGGCGCGAATCAGCCGCTCCAGAATCTTTTCCTGATTGACCTCAAACCCCGGGCCTTCCATCCGCTCGGCGATCCAGCGGCGGCGCTCGGGTTCCGGCAGGTGCTCGAATTCCACGCCAATGGTGCCACAATAGTATCGTCGCGCCTCTTCCGCGAACTCGCCAGAAAGGCCTTGGAGGTCGGGAAATTTCAGCGGCGCAAAAAAGCCCAAGGGATCGAGCGTCGATTCATAAAACCCCCAGCGGCGGAACAGCGCGAAGATGCGCTCGCGCTCGGCGTGGGAGTTGCCGTTAGCCGATGCGGATTTCCGGGAGGGTTTCGCACTCTTGTCAGGGACTAATGTTGTACGGTTGGCCATGGCTCGTTTCTACAGTCCTACTATTTTGCCACATCGGGCGGCAGAGCCAAAAACGCGTAAACGGGTGGATGTCCCATCGGTTGATGGCCGGATTGTCGCACCAGTTTCTGATGAAATGGGCTAAACTTGCAGGAAAGGAAGGAAATACGAGGGTATGGCATCGAGCGTAATCGTGCGCAGTCCGGGAATCCTGGGCGGCGAGCCCGTTTTTCGCGGGACCCGAGTACCATTTAAGTCCCTCACGGACTACATCGAGCATGGCCGCACGCTGAATGAATTTCTCGAGGATTTTCCCAGCGTAACGCGAGCCGAGGCGATTGCTGCGCTGGAAGAGGCGCGGATGAGTCTTGCTGAAGCCCTCCGATGAAACTTCTGTTGGACGAGTGCGTTCCCAGAAAGATCAAATTTCTGTTCGCCGCTGAGGGGATATTTTGTGAAACGGTCCGGGATGCAGGTTGGAGCGGCAAAGAAAACGGGGAGTTGTTGTCGTTAGCAGAACAGCAGTTCGAAGTACTCGTTACCATTGACCGGAACATCAAGCACCAGCAGAATCTGGCGGGCCGCAAGATCTCCGTTCTGATTATCCGTACAGCTTCGAACGATTACGAAGACATTCAACCCCTTATTCCTGCCGCAATTGAGGCGCTCCAATCGATTCGTCCAGGCCAGTTTCTGGAAGTTGGCAGTGCCCTCTAGTCAGCCCATATTTCGACGCCTCCCACTTTCTGACAAACAGCTTTTAGCTCAGGCCGGCTGTCAGCACATCCGCTAATCGCGCTAAGACTAGAATAGCGGGCCTAGGGTCAGTGCGGATATTCATAGGAGTTTCGCTATTTCTCGCTAGAAAATGCGTTCATAGCGAACGAACCAAATCTTGTAGACGCTCAGCTATTTCTACCGGCAGGGTGTCTGGCGGGAAGATGACCGGGGCGCCGATCTGGATGGTGAGTTCGCCAAAGTGGGCTAATCGGCGGCGCTGTTGTTTCATTTGCCAGACGCCGTCGAGACGCATAGGGACGACGGGGATTTGCAGATTTTGCGCGAGGAGGGCGATGCCTTGTTGGAAGGGGACCATTTCCGGTGTGGCGCGGTCGTTGATGACCCCTTCAGGGAAGACCAGGATGCTGTAGCCACGGTCTGCGGATTCGCCGGCGAAGCGGAAACTTTCTCGGAAGCCGGAAAATTGCGGCAGGGGGAAGACGTTGAACAAAGAGACGACCAGAAAATAGTTGATCCGCCAGAGCCACCGTTTGGCGAAGAACCATTCGCTGGGAGGATGGCGGAATTCGCGCAGGTTTTCGCCGCCCATCGCGGTGGCAAGGCGATGGCGGAAACGGGCTGGGAGTGAAAATAGGATCAATCCGATGTCGGCGCGGCGCGTAGTGTGATTCGCGACGAAGAGCGCGGGGCCGCGGAGAGATTCGAGATTTTCGCGGCCGATGATTTTGGGATGAGCAAGGATGAGCGTGGCAGGCCACGTCAAAGCGTAGTAGATGAAAAGGCGGAACAGGCGCACCGGCGCGAACTGCGGCCAGCGTGGGTAGGCATAGTCCGAACGGCGCGCCGCCGGTTGCACGAGAAGTTTCTTCAGATCATCGAGGGTTTGCGCATTGGCGAACTGCGTTTCGTTGAGCTCGATGTTGTGGCGTTGCTCGAGCGTGGAGAGAAGTTCGACGCGATCGAGCGAAGAAAGATCTTTAAGAGAGGAGGGTAAGGAAGGAAAAGACGTTAGGGAGGTAAAGGACTCGGAAACGGTTGCCGTTGGGACGCGCAAGAGTTGCAATGCACGTTCGGTGATTACGGCAAGGCGTGGTTTGCCCGTGGGTGTTCGGGGAAAGTCGGGATCGGGCCAGAGGAGCCAGCGGCGAATGCGTTGGTAATCAGCGAGAATGGAATTGGCGGCGTCGATGGCTTTTTGACCGATGGAATCGGGCGAGTCATGCTGTGCAGATCGAGCGGGCCGAGCGAGCTCGGCCCCTACGATGGTTATTTGCTCGGGCGAAAGCAACAGGACCGCGCAAGGTTCGGCGTTGCCGCCGGATTCGAGTGGGACGACAACCGCGTCGCGAATCGAAGGTTGCTTGCGAAGCGCGTTTTCGAGGTCTTCGGGGTAAATGTTCAGGCCGGCGGGCGTCACAATGACGCTCTTCTTACGGCCTCGAAAGCGCAAGTTTCCTTCGGCGTCGAGTTCACCTAAATCGCCGGTGCGCAGCCAGCCGTCATTTTCCTGCGTGGCTTCTCGCATAGCGCCACCTTGCCAGTAGGACGAAGCGACGTTTTCCCCGCGCACCAGGATTTCACCGTCTTCCGCGAGGCGGAATTCCCGACCGGGAAGAATCTTGCCGACCGAGCCCTCCGCCGCTCGGAACGGATGGTTCAGGCTGATCAACGACGCGGTTTCCGTCATGCCATAGCCCTGCACTACGGCATATCCGATGCGCTTGAAGAACGCTTCGGTCTCGGCCGAAAGCGCGGCGCCGCCGGAGATGAACGCCCAGAATTTCCAGCCCAGCCGCCGATGGAGCCGGCGAAACCTCCACACGCGCCGCAAGAATGGCTCACCCTCGGCGGCAGCGTAAGCGGCAGTGAACCAGGCGCGCCAGCCGCGCGCATCGATTTCCTGCTCCAGCGCCTTGTGTAGCGCGTCCAGCATGCGCGGCACGGCGATAAGCGCAGTCGCCCGTTCGCGTTTCAGTGTGCGCAGGATTTCCGAAGGCTGAGGCGAATTTTCAAATACCACGGTGGCGCCGAGTAGCGGTGGCACAAAAAGCGCCATGAATTGCCCAAAGACGTGGCTGAGCGGCACCAGTGAAACGAAGCGCAGCGGGTGCATCCATCGCTCGTACTTTCGATACTCCTCGATTCCTTCTTCCAGTGGTTCCAGATTCGCCAGGAAATTTCCGTGCGTCAGCGCCACGCCGCGCGGATCACTGGTGGTGCCTGAGGTAAACAGAATTTGTGCAATGTGATCGCGCGTGATGGGCTCGTCCCCGATCCTGGAAACGCTAGCGTGGAGGGAGACCCTCGCGCCGGCCTCACCCGCCGGCCTATCCACCCGTTCAGAGGTGCCGGGAAAATCCTCCAGGAAGAAGGTTGGAACGGCGGGGATCGGGACGGGCTTGAAGCGCGAAGTGAACGCCGCTTTGACGCGCGCATCGGCAATCACCCGGGCCGCAAAATCAGATGTTGAAGAATCATCCATGGCCACCACCACCGCGCCGCGAAACAGGCAGCCCCAAAACGCGGCAACCCATTCAGCCGAGTTGGGCGCGCACAACAGCACGCGATCGCCGGTTCCGACGCCGTTTTCCTTCAACTGCAGGGCGCACCGCGCGGCGGCTCCGGCAAGTTTTTGATAAGTCCAGGTCTCCCGGCGGTAGCCGCGTCGTTGGACAAACGCAGTTCCATCCGAAAAGCGACCGAACTCATCAAACAGTGAAAGCAGATTCACGCGGGCCATCGGTAAGCGGCTCTCCACGCATCGCGGGTTTATCTTACGCTGGAAGTCGGAAAGGGTCGTCGCCATTCAAGACCTAGACCAGCACGCCGGGTGCCACCTAAGCACCTTTCGCTGCATCAGAATAGAGGCGCCCCGGAAAGACAGATACAATCTAGGGGTTACCAGCAGTACGGTTCTCGGGTAAAATAAGAGCTTCGGGGGCCGGGTTTCCCTCATCGAACGTTAAGTCTAAATTTTCATCAGGGGATGGAATGCCTGTACCAATTTCCCAAGCGTGGACGGTAGCAAGTTACGTCCTCAAACAAAAGATTCAAGGGCGCAAACAGTATCCGCTGGTCCTGATGCTGGAGCCGCTCTACAAGTGCAATCTGGCTTGCGCGGGCTGCGGAAAAATTCAATACCCGGCGCACGTGCTGAAGCAGGAGCTCTCTCCGGAAGAATGCTTCAAGGCGGTGGAAGAGTGTGGCGCGCCGATGGTGTCCATCCCCGGCGGCGAACCGCTGATGCACTCGCAGATTGAAAAGATCGTCGAAGGCCTGGTAGCTCGCAAGAAGTACATCTACCTCTGCACCAACGCTCTGCTGCTGAAAGAAAGGCTGCACCTCTTCAAGCCCAGCAAGTACCTGACGTTTTCCGTTCACATTGACGGGCAGAAAGAGCACCACGATTTTTCCGTCTGCCGCGAAGGCGGATTTGATCTTGCGATCGAGGGAGTTCGCGAAGCACTGAAGCAGGGATTCCGCGTAACCACAAACACCACCTTATTCGACGGCGCGGACCCGAACAGCGTGCGCGCCTTCTTCGATGAAATGATGGCATTGGGCGTGGAAGGCATGATGCTTTCGCCAGGCTATTCCTACGACAAAGCGCCCGACCAGAAACATTTCCTGGGCCGCGCCAGAACCCGCCGGCTGTTCCGCGCGATCCTCTCCAACCGTAAGCCCACCTGGCGATTCAACCAGTCCATGCTTTTTCTGGAGTTCCTGATGGGCAAGCGCGATTTCCGCTGCACTCCCTGGGGCATGCCGACGTATTCCATCTTTGGGTGGCAGAAGCCTTGCTACCTGCTGCAGGACGGCTACGCCGATACGTTTAATGAATTGATGACCACGACCGAGTGGGATAACTTCGGCACCGAATCGGGAAATCCCAAGTGTGCAAATTGTATGGTGCACAGCGGCTACGAAGCCTCCGGGGTGGATTACACGTTCAGCTCGTTGAAAGGCTTGTTCGCGGCGGCCAAGGCAACTCTGTTCACGAAAAATGACGACGACGAAGCCTACCGCATGTTGAATGAACCAGTTCGCCCGGTGCACTCTTATAATCCACTGGTGCAGATCGAAGCGCCCAGCAACAATCTCGAGGAGACTCGCGCATGACGGGTCCGAGGCACGCCGATCGTCCCGAGCACACGCTTCACCCGGATCAACTGGAAGTAGCCCCCGGATTTGCACACGAAGGTCTGCAAGGCTGGATTCCAGAGCTTGCCAGCGAAGATGATCTGCGCGAAGCGCTGGAAAAGGCGTTCGACTATCGGGGCGATGTGACGATTACACGCAAGGACGGCACTAAACTCGAAGGCTACATCTTCGACCGGGTAACCGGCGTCACCCTCGCCAATTCGTTCGTGCGCCTCTTGCCCAAAGATTCCAATCAACGCACTAAAATCGCGTATTCCGACATCGCTGCCCTGTCATTCAGCGGGCGGGACACTGCCGCCGGCAAGAGCTGGGAAGCCTGGGTAAAGAAGTATTGGGAAAAAAAGACCACTGGCGAAGGACAGGCCAGCATCCAGCCCGAGTCGCTGGAAGAGTAATCTACCCCTTGCCGAGTGCGTTCTACGCCACCCCAAACAGCCTAAAACACGAAAAATCATAGAGTTACAATATGGTGGAGGGAAGGGTGTGTCTAATTCCCCGCTAGACAATAAGCCCTTTCCTGTGATAGGCTTACGTATAGCGTTTGTTGCTCTTGTATTACCTTTTGACTCGTTCAGAGGGCTGCGACAACAAATCGCAGCCTTTTTTTGTCGGGCTGGAGGCTGTCTCGGAGCTTGGGCGACCAGACCCCGCGACCAAGAGAGGCAAAGCAATTTCAACATCGAGGTTGTGCAGTGAAGGAACAAGGAACAGTGAAGTGGTTCAATGCTTCGAAGGGCTACGGGTTCATCCAACGCCAGACCGGAGAGGATGTTTTCGTCCACTTCTCCGCCATTCAGATGGATGGTTACAAGGCCCTGAATGAAGGCCAGGCGGTGGAATTCGAAGTAAAGAAGGGCCCAAAGGGCCTTCAGGCAGAGAACGTCACAAGCCTCTAGCCTGTAGATTGGGAGAGGTTCCCGAGGGGTCGGAAACCTCTCCTTTTCGAGATAAGGAACGGATTCCAAAAATAGCGAGTGCGGTCTAAGGAGGAAGTTGTGCAAGTAATGCAGGAAGGACAAACCATCAAGCACGATCAGTACGGACTGGGCATCGTCACGGCCTCGGATCCGGAACGCACGGCGATTGATTTCGACGACCACGGACCCAAACTTTTCGTGACGAGTATTTTCGTGGCCGAACTCATTGGTGAAGCGCCGGCTACCCCGCCCAAGACCAAGCGCCGTCGCAAAGCATCCACCGCCGCAAAAGCTACCAAGAAAGCCGCCGCAGCTGCAGCCGCGAAGTAAGCAGAGCGTTCCCGTACTACAACACCCAGAAGAAGCGCCAGCAATGGCGCAGGGGTGTGTCTGAACACCTCCGAACCAGCTTTATTTCGCTCGTCCAGAAGCTGGAGACAATCCCGGTGATTTTGGAGAAAGGTTTTAGCGGACGGCGGATTCGGCCTGGTCGAAGGCGTGGTAGGACGAACGCACCAGCGGGCCAGATTCCACATGCTTGAAGCCCATTTTTTCGCCCAGCACCTTGAATTCAGCGAATTCGTCGGGATGGACGAATCGGATCACGGGAAGATGTTCCCGCGTGGGTTGCAGGTATTGGCCGAGGGTAAGAATGTCCGTTCCCTGAGCGGCGAGATCCTGCATCGTCCCCAGCACTTCTTCTTTTTCCTCTCCGAGCCCCAGCATCATCCCCGTCTTTGTCGGAACGTCAGCATGCATTTCTTTGGCGCGGCGCAGCAACTCCAGTGACCGCTCGTATAGCGCACCCTTGCGTACCTGGCGATAAAGCCGCGGCACGGTTTCCGTGTTGTGGTTCAGAATGTCCGGCTTGATGGCCAGAACCACGTTCAGCGCGTTCCAATCGCCGCGAAAATCGGGAATCAGCACTTCCACCTTGCAATCCGGCACGCGTTTGCGGATCTCCTGAATGGTCCGCGCAAAAATGTGAGCGCCGCCATCCGGCTGATCATCGCGGTTCACGCTGGTGACCACCGCATAGCGCAGGCCCATCGACGCTACAGCCTCGGCCACGCGGAAAGGCTCTTCCTCATCCGGGGGCCCCACCGGCTTCCCCGAAGGTACGGCGCAGAAGCCGCAGGCCCGCGTGCAAATATCGCCCAGGATCATGAATGTAGCAGTTCCATGCTCCCAGCACTCGCCCATGTTCGGGCAGCGCGCCGATTCGCAAACGGTATGCAGATCCAGCGTGCGCATGATGCGCTTCAAATCCTGATAGCGCTCGCCTCCGAAGAATTTCACCCGAAGCCAGTCCGGCCGCGGGTGCAAGTTTGGCGTGGGCATCGGCGGCGCGGCGCCATTCGAGATGATGTTAAAGGGAGAGGCCATGTGGCTGGTCCAGAGCTACTAGTTTACGGGAAAAACGCTCGGGAACAAACTCCCGGCAGAATGCCATCCATCGGGCACCTGCGGCCTTCCGGGGTGTCCAATAAACAGTCCCCGGAGAGGTGCCTATGCTTCGAGCAACTTTCCTGTTACTTAGTCTTTGCTTCTTCTCTCCATCTTCGCCTGGGCAATCCACCGAACCCCAAACGCGCACTATGGAGGCCGTACTGTCCGAAATCCGTCAGCTACGCCAAGACTTACAGACCGCGGCGATGGCCACGCGAAAGGCACAGATCGTTATTTACCGGCTGCACGTCCAAGCGGGGATGGTCGAGCGCGCCACAGAACGTCTTGAAAATGTGAAAAATGAGCTCACCCAGTTGGAATCACAAAAGAATTATCTGATCGATCAGATCAAACAGTTCGAGGAGACGAAGGATCACACCGAGACCGAGCAGCAGCGGAAACAATACGAGGGCTTTATCACACGGTTTAAAGCAAATCTGGAATCATCGGCTCCCAGAGAGCAAGAGCTGCAAGCCAAACAGATCGAGCTGGAAGCTGACTTGCGCACGGAGCAGGCCAAATGGGATCGACTCCAAAGCGAATTGGATCGTCTCGAAAACTCCCTGGATAGTTTGGCACTTCGGGCGGGCAACCGACCCTAGAAAAGTGGCAGCGATGCGGCGAGCCGCCTGGATTCCAAATTCCTAATGGTCCTTTTTCAAAACACGGGCAACCAGCTCTTCCACTCTTGAAAGCAACAGCTTCAGGATGGGCGACTGGTTCGCCTTGTTGTAGCCGAGCACCAGATCGATCGTCGGCGCTTCTCCCTTCAGGGGCCGGCTCGTCACCGACCAGGGTAGAAAATTCTGCGCATAGGCAGGCAAAAGCGCAACGCCACGCGTCGAAGCGATCAGCGACATCGCCATGGCCAAGTTGTCCACTTCGTGAGCCGGCTTGATCTCAATTCCTGATCGCTTCAGGTACTCGTCGATGATGGCGCGCAGCGCAGGCGCTGTGTCGGACACAGTCAGAAAAGTCTCTCCTTCAATCTCTTTCACGTTGATTGCTTTGAGCGCCGCGAGACGGTGATCGCTGGGCAAAACCACAACCAGCGGCTCCCTGACGAGAAGTTCATACGCCAAATCCGGCGCGCTTGCTTCGCGGCGAAGAAACGCCACATCAACCTTTCCTTTCGCGAGCGCGTCGGCGAGGCGAGGGGAGTATTGACTCGAGATCACCACATCCACGTTGGGCAACTCGTCCCGCAATATGCGCAAGGCTTCCGGCATCCACGTCAGTTCGTGCCCGGTCAGAAAGCCCATTACAAAGCTTGGCTTGACGGGATGGGCCGCCCGCCGCGCCGCTTCACCTGCGGCTTCCACCTGAGCCAGCACCAGGCGCGCGTGGTCCAGAAAGGCCCGGCCCGCGGGGGTCAGTTCGATGCCATGAGCGCTGCGCGTAAGCAGTTGGGCTCCGACCTCGTCCTCCAGATCCCGGATCTGGCGGCTGAGAGATGGCTGGGATGTGTGTAGACTCTCCTCTGCTGCCACGGTGAGGCTTCCCGCGTCTGCGACCGCCACGAAATAGCGAAGATGGCGTAGTTCCATTCCCAGCCCCATGCCTGCAAGGCATGGCCTCCAACTTACAAAGTCTACATCACCCTGCAAAAGCTCTGCATCAGACTGTTGAATAAAGCGTAACCAGCCAACCGGAAATCTTGGCCATGCTCAACATGCAGAACCAGCTGGTATATGAGTTAGAAAGCTTTAAGAAATAAGGAGAAAGACAATGTCCAGGAAACTTGAAGGAAAGATCGCTCTCGTCACTGGGGGCTCGCGTGGCATTGGAGCGGCAATCGCTAAGCGCCTGGCCGCCGACGGAGCGACGATAGCCATCACATACGCGAAGGACGCCAACGCGGCTTCCGCCGTGGTAAAAGCAGTTGAGAAGTCAGGCGGAAAGGCTATCGCGATCCAAGCGGATGCCGCCAAAGCCGAAGCAGTCAAAGCTGCAGTCGAAAAGACCGTCGCGACCTTCGGCCGGCTTGATGTGCTGGTGAACAACGCCGGCACGGCCGTTCCGAAACCGTTCGAGGAGGCGACGCTGGAAGAGATGGATCGCGTCATCGACATCAACATCCGCGGGGTATTCGTCGCCACGCAGTCGGCTCTGACGCACATGAAGAGCGGGGGTCGCATCATCATGATTGGCTCGGCCGTGGGTGAGCGTGTTGCGGCGCCCGGGCTTGTGCCATACGCGGGCACGAAGGGAGCCGTCAAGATGTTCACTCAGGCGCTGGC
>Ga0307479_10006052_pt1 | contig 11086 bp, 8 predicted proteins | sample atmos_gasesECM4C_FD_203743 | JGI IMG/M metagenome (GOLD analysis project Ga0307479, IMG submission 203743) | Hardwood forest soil microbial communities from Morgan-Monroe State Forest, Indiana, United States - atmos_gasesECM4C_515 | ecosystem: Environmental > Terrestrial > Soil > Temperate... | reverse complement strand
GAAATGGCGCAACGCTACAGCGTGGTCATCTACACCATCAGCACCAGCACGCAGTGGATCCAGTTATCGCAGACCAATCCCGATAAATTAGCCGATCGGAAAACCCATCTCACTGAGGGCGATCAAATCCTGGCGGACCTTGCGGAAGAAACCGGCGGTCGAGCGTTTTTTCCGTATCACGTGGACGATCTCGATCAATCGTTCCAGGATATTGGCGACGAATTACGCAATCAATATTCAATCGCCTACATTCCGACCAACTCCATCCTCAACGGCAAGTATCACCGCATTCGCATCGAGACCCCGGATCACAAAGGCTACCAAGTGCGAGCCCGTCGCGGCTATTATGCCAAGGCTAACGCCAACACCAGCACCTCGCAAAATTCCAGCCCACGCGGAAATTAGACAATCCTCAGTTGAGAGTTGTTGTGTGGTGCACAACCTGTAGCGCAATGCGGAGTCCGCGGAGGCTTGCGGCCTTTCCCCTACTTCTCCGTATCCCGCAGCAACACAGCATCAGACTCGTTGTGCCCGCGCTCGATAGCGATCTGCGACCCATCTGGGGAGAATGCAAACCGTGCAATGCGATCGGCGGTGAAGTGCGTCAGTTGCTTATTTGAAGAACCCTTGAGCGGCTGTAGCCACAGGTTGTCGACTCCCTTTTCGCGCACATTGTAGACGATCGCGTCGCCAGCCGGCGCAAAGCGAATGGGGTTAGACGCTCTCGGATCGATACTGTGCTCCGTGGTTTTCTTGTCCGCGATGCTGAAGACATTCAGCACCAGCTTATGATCGACCTCTCGAACATCGAGATTCGCCACCAATTTGCCATCCTGCGACAGGCTGTATCCGCTGGACGGATCGTCGATCACCGTTTCCGGCGTCCCGCCCTCGACCGGAATGCGCTTCAAAGCTTGGTTTTCGAGCAGTGCGATGTAGTACACCCATTTTCCATCGGGCGAGCACTGCGGATCCTGCTCGTTCCGCCCGAACGTCAGTTGCGTCTCGTTCGAAGCCGCGAGGTCCGTCCTCCACAGATTGACCGATGCGCCACCGGTCTTGGGGATCGCTCGAAACACGATGTAATTCCCGCAGGGAGTGTTCTGAAGCGGGAGCCGCTTCTGGTCGGATAATATGACCGACTCGCCGCCGGCGGGACTCACGAGTCGGATTTCGCCACCTTGCGGGATTAGAAGTTTTCCGTCGGCCATCCAGTTCCAGGTGCCGATCGGCTCATGCGACATCAACGGAACCTGTCGAAGTTCGTCCGGCTTCGACGCGGGCGCTACGTTGAGCGCGTAAATTGATTGCACCTCTTCGGCGGCAATCGTTTTGCCGTCGGCCGAAACGCTGGGGTGAAAATAATTGTTGGTGTCGGTCGTGAGCGCGCGAAACTCGCCCTTGGGATAACTTAGGAAACCTAATTGCCGCTGCATCATGCCGCGCTGCACGGAGCTCGCCGACACCAGCAGGCCATCGGCGCCTGGCAGCCAGGCCGGTTCATAGTAAATGCGGTCGAGAGTCAGTGCGGCCTCCTGGCGTTTGGCGGTGGGCACATCCACCGACATCAATCCGCCAAGCGAATCCTGCGTCGTTTGAACGACGGGAATGACGATGGTCTTGCCGTCAGGCAGCCAGACCGGTACGTCGCTGTCGGTGGGTACCATCGTGTTGGTGAAAACGGCGCGGTCCCGCGAGCCGTCGCTACTATTCGCCAGGAAGAGGTCGAAATTTGGCGTGTCGTGATGTTCGCGCAAGTAGGCAAAGCGCTTGCCGTCTGGCGCGAAGGTGATCGGGCTGTCTACGTCCCTAACCAAGAGGCGTGGCGTGCCGCCAAGCACCGGCGCGAAATACAGCGAGGCAAGGGTGTGCTCGGACTCGTCGCGGCGGACGCAGTAGATATAGTTGGCGTCGGGGGAAAAGGTCAGGCCCGAGTAACGCGTCGCCGCCGGAGGCACGACTTGCGTATTGCTTCCCGTGGGGATGTGGCGCAGCCAGAGCGACTGCAGACCATCTTCATCCCGGACGTGCAACAGGTATTTTCCATCGGGAGAGAGCGCCGCCAGCGAAACGTGGCCGTTGTTGGTGAGGTTCTCGATGGAAAAATGTTCGAACGGCACGTGTTTCCCGCGATCCACCAAGGAGTAGATGCCGAATGCTGCTGCGGCGACGACGATCGCGGCCAGTGCGAACGTAAGCGCTGCGCCGAGCTTGTTTTGGCGCGCCGCTTCCACCAACACCGAGCCGCTGGACTTCGGCGCGGCCTGCGGCGGTTCGGCGGGCACCGCGACGCTGGCGCTGTCGATTGCGGCGGCGCGGCGCGTGGAGGAGAGCGCTGCGGCGGTTCGTCCCGAGTCGGACTCACGCTGCAGCCGCTTCAAGTCCGCGCGAAGCTCTGCCGCCACTTGGTAGCGGATGTCTCGATCTTTCTCCAGCGCTTTGTTGAGGATTCGTTCGAACTCTGCCGGCACATCCGGATTCAGCGTGACCGGAGCCACCGGCGCTTGGTGCAGAATCTTGTCGAACACCACCGCGCTGGTCGCTCCTGGAAACGGCTGCCTGGCCGTAATCATTTGATAGAGCACCGCCCCCAGCGAAAATACGTCGCTGCGTCCATCCAGTTCTTCCCCGCGCGCTTGTTCAGGCGACATATAAGCGATCGTGCCCACCGCCGTGCCCGGGCTGGTAAGTAGATTTGTGAGGCTGGTGGGGTCGTCGATGGTCTCGCCGTCGACATCTTCGTCCACGCTTTTCAAAAGCTTTGCCAGACCAAAGTCCAAAATCTTGGCGGTGCCGCGCTCGGTTACAAAAATGTTGCCCGGCTTGATGTCGCGATGCACGATCCCTTTTTTGTGCGCCGCGTCCAGCGCGTCCGCCAACTGCATCCCGATATCGATCGTCCGCGCAATCGGAACCGACCCCGCCCCGAGCAGCTTGTCCAGCGGCAATCCTTCCAGCAATTCCATGGCGATGAAGGTGCGGCCATTGTCGTTTTCGATCGCGTGGATGGTGCAAATTCCCGAGTGATTTAGCGCCGAGGCCGCCCGCGCCTCGCGCAGAAATCGCTCCAGCGCCGAAGCATCCCGGTCCGTTTCCGGGGGCAAAAATTTCAGGGCTACCCGCCGTCCAAGTTTGGTGTCCTCCGCTTCATACACCACACCCATGCCTCCCCGGCCAAGCGTGCGGAGAATGCGGTAATGCGCGATGAGTTGACCGTCTTCCACCATGAGGTGTGAAACATCGATGGTAGTAGGTGCCGCGAACTCGGTCAATCAATCCGTAGGGTTCGCGCCGCGCGCCTCTCACAAACTGGACTGCCCATATCCAAACACTTGGGCAGCGGTTACTTGCCTTGAACGAACGGGTGTTCCTGATTTTCAAAGCAGGGAGACTAAGCCGCGGGCATTTGGGGACGCGCTAAGACACGTGTGGCCTCGGCGCTCCGTGCGCGAAAGGTAGCGTCCCCACAAAATCGGTAAGCCGAATAGACCATTTCCAGAGCGCCGTCCCACGATTTCGCCAGAATATTCTGCCGCGCAGCCGCCCCCATCGCCCGCAGACTCGCTCGGTCGGCGACCAGCATCAACACTCTGTCCACAAACTCCCGGTCATTTTCCGCCGCGAAGCCCGTCACTCCCGGCACCACCAGGCATTGTGGACCGCCGTGCGTAGTGACGATCGCAGGCACGCCGGAAGCGGCCGCTTCCTGCACCACGTTGCCGTAGGTGTCGGTCCGCGACGGGAACACGAACAGATCCATGTTGGCATACGCCTCCGCCAAAAACTGCCCGCGAAGCACACCGGCGAAAACACCCTGCCGCAGATTGCGTTCGAGCCACGCGCGTTCGTTCCCATCGCCGACGACCAGAATGGAAAACCTGCTGTGGCCGGCGGCGACCAGCGCCCGCTCCAAGTCCACCAGAAAACGGACGCGTTTCTCCGGCGTAACACGCCCAACGTAGCCAAGGCGCAGCACACCGTCGTTCACCGAGCGCTGCCGCGGATTGAATTGCTCGCAGTCCACACCACGCGGCATCAAGAACGAGGGCCGCCCGGTAGCCTCTTCCAGCCAACGCACCTGGCTCGGCGTCGGCGCCAACGTGACGCGCGCGATGCGATAGAACCGCAAAAGTGGCACGAGCGCAGCACGCTCCGCCCACGAAGTAACGTTCTCCAACGATTTAGCCGGAAGAAAAGCGAGCAATTTCTGCAACCGCCTCGCGGCAAACTGGTGGAAATTCGTGTGCCACGAAGCCACCAAAGGGATTCCCAAAGTGTGCGCCAGGTACGCCCCGAGCTGCCCAAATTCCCCAGGGCTGGTCACATGAATAACGTCCGGCCGGAACCGCACCACCGCACGCCGCGCTTGCCCCAGATGCCTCCAAAAAAACAGGTCGTACCGCAAATCGCGCTCTATCCCGAAGCTCGCCCAACCCCGAGGCAATTCCAGCCGCGTCACGCTCCCCTCGGTAAATTGCGCCACCTGTGGTCCTCCGAGCACCGCCAGAAAAGGGTGTCCCCGGCGTTTTGCGAACGCCACCAGCTGCCGCGCGGTCAGCGCAACGCCGTTGACCTCATGAAACGTCTCGCAAAACAAAGCGACGCGCGGCTGCGTGCTCATAGGCCCCCCTCTTCGTTCCCGGGGAACGCCAAGCGTACCGCCGGCCGCATCTTGGGGCTGGCCAGCAACGCCATGATCCAGCGGAACCCGTCCACGACCCGGTGAAACCGCGTGCCCATGAAATCCGAGAGTGGGCGAGGCGAGCCGTCCGCGCCCGGGATAAACACGCGCGTCATCCAGTGAGCTCGCCCAAATTCGCCGGGAGCGTCGCTCAGTGCGTGCCACGCGCCTTCTAGCAAACGATGACGAAGTGGCTCGAAATATTGTGGCATCAGCACGATGTGACTGCGCCGCTCCAGTCGAAGCTCATCGACAAAGTCCGCGAAGCTGTTCGCCGCGGTCACGTTTAACACCGCGTTTGGCTCGCAACCGTGGCGGTCGCCACCAGAAACTACAGGCAAATCCACAGCGCTGCTGAGCTTTAGGACCTGCTCGTTTTCGTTGCGCGAACGAAGCCCGTTCAATTCCAGGCCGTGCAGCAGGTGGCCGTATTTCTGCAAGAAAATTGCCAAAGAATCCCGATGCGGGTCCGGCCCCACACTTTCCGCGTCCCAGTACGGATGATTCAAGACGAGCAGCACCGACGGTTCGGCGTTCAGCTCGTGCAGCAATCTCCGCAACACATCGGTTCGTGGATTCGCCGTAAAACTTTCCAGAACCTCCATCCACGCCGTCGCCCGCGTCACCGGCAGGTTGTGTACGCCCAAATGAAAAACCGTCTGATCGTAAGGAACGCTCCACTCCACCGACACCGGAGCACGCTTCGTGCGCTCCAGCATCTGCAAACGCAGCCCAGCTTCGATGTTGTCATGGTCGGACAGCGACACCAGCGCCTGCAGGCCCAGCTTCTCTTCCACGTGCTTCCGCTCCAGCTCGAATGCTTCTCGGGGAGACAGCGGCGGCGTCCAATACATCTTGCGGAAATCGATGTTGCGGCCGGTGTACAGATGCAAGCGCCCCACCTCGCGCTCGATGATGTAGGACGCTATGGGAATCTTCGCGATGTATCCCGGCAGCCGCCCAAGATACTCACGCGAATGCATCGTATGGCTGTGCAGCGAAACGCCGCAGCGGTAGTTCCCGGACACTTCGAGGAATCGGTCGTGCTTGACGACGAGAGTTGGGCCACTCTGCATCACACGCTCCCCACTTCGCTTTTTTTTACGCTAAGCAGTGCGTGTTACCCGAAAATGACACCGCGGTCAACATTCGTTCGCGGCGTAATTCATTCGACACAAACGTGCAAAGCACCTAACCATCGAGGCAATCCTGTACCGCAGAGCAGAGTCCGCGCAGCTCTGCTGCCTTTCAAGCCAACAATTCCCGAACTATTCCCCATGTAACGAACCTGTAGGTGCGCGCTTCAGCGCGTCCCTTGCGAGCCCCGCGAGCCGGCGCCCCTCCTCCTCGCGAACTCCTTCGCGAACGAACCATTCATGAAACTGATCATACAGCTGGAAATAATTTGCCGTGACTCGTGTCCACGAGAATTCTTCCGCCGTCCGCTGCGCTCGAGAAATCTTCCGCCGGTAAATCTCCCCGTCCGCGTGAACGCCCTCCACCGCCGAAGCAAATCCCTCCGCAGAATTCTCCGCCAGCCAGGCATTCTCCGTATTGGCATAAGTAAGCACCCCACCGGACGCAGGCGCGACCAGCGCCAACCCCGCCGCCATCGCTTCCAACGGCGCAATCCCAAAAGGCTCTCGCGGATTCGGGTGCAGGAAGACATCCGCGGCTTGATAGAGCGCTCGAAGCTGTTCGCGCTGGCAATGACCAAGGAACAAGCTGCGTCCCGGCACAAGGTCCTCCAGCGACTCCCGCAACTCGTCAGCAAATGGTCCGTCCCCGGCAATGATCAAGCGATAGTCACAACCAGCTCCGCTAGCGGGACTCCCAAAGCGCCCCAAGTGTCGGTCTTCCAGCGCCTGGACGTTTTGACCTATCGTGTCCCGTGCCCGCTCCGCCAGCCTAGCCAACACCGCTGGCAACACAGAAAGATTCTTCTCCTTCGACAACCGCCCCGCATACAGCAGCAGCACGGTCCCCTGATCCGCGCCCAGGCGCCGCAAAAGCTCCTTACGCAAGCCGCGCCCTTCCCGCGAACCGCAGAACGCCTCGAAGTCCACCCCCATCGGGCAAACGTGCAGCCGGTCACGCAGCCTCTCTGGAAGTAGCCGCCGCACCTCCGTCGCAATATAGTCCGAGGCCGCCACGTGAAAATCGAACCGAGGCACGTAGCACGACCGCATGTAGCGCTCGCAAGCCCGTTGCGCCGCCCACCCGTCGCTGACATACGTGCGCATGTTGTCGTCCAGCCGCTCGCACGTAAGCCCCACAATCACCGGCACTGGCACTCCTGGAATCCATTGCCGCCGCAGCACCCCCGACAAGTACAGCAGCCAGAACTTATCGCACACCTCCACCAGATCGGGCTGTTCTGCAGCTAAAATCCGCCGCAGTGGACTGTCATAACGCCATGCATAGGTATGTGGCAACATCCAACGATAGCGAGAATCGAGGATCGGCACATGTGGCGCCGCGATGTGGTAGATGCGTCCGAAGTCGCCGACCTCTTCGACACAGGTCTCCGCGCCCGGCACCACCAGGCGCACCAATCGCCGGTGCCGGTTCGCCGCCTCAAGCAGAGCGTGGTAGAAAGTTCGAATGCCGCCGGAAGCGGGATGGTAGGAGTTCGTGATGTGCAGCGTTTTAATCGCCATCGGCACGCCCGGAACCTGACTTGCTCCCCGCTAGCCGCATCAGATACCGTGGCCCCCAAGTTACGAAATCCACCACCAGCCGCGGCAGCTTCAGCAAGTCTTTTCCCAGCGAATGACGCCCCGATCCCACAATTAAAACGCCCCGGCGCATCACGTAAAAGTTGAACAGTGTCGAAAAGGCCGTCAGCACCACCGATGCCAGAATACTCGGAAACAATTTTCGCGTGCCGCGCATCCAGTGCACCAGCAACTCGACCGAATGATTGGCCACCGGTAGCAGAAACATGACCGTCAACGCCGCCTCCCACGGCGGCTCCGCTTCGCGAAACGCCTCGGTCAGCGCGCCATAGAAGCCCGAAGTGATGCCCCGAAAAACCAGCTCAGTCTGCAGCGCCGCAATCGCTGCGGGCAGCCCCGCCGCCAGGTTGGTCGCGAAAAATAGCGACGCCCGCAGCAGGGAACTCAGCACCGCTGATTTCCAGTTCCACCGTTGCAATAGATATTTATGCGGCTCCCGAAGCATCAGAAGAAACGCTTGTCTTACGGTGGGATGCTTTGCATAGAGATGATTGCTGGCAGGAGCGGGAGCGTTCCCCATGGGACGCGGCGCCGGTGGCACGCATGCCTGCGGTGTGGAGATTTGCACGATTGAGCTTACGATGCCGCCTTGTAACACTTTATTACGACAAGATTTTTCTTATTTCAATTTTTCGCCAAGCTTCCGTAACAATTACGGAGTAGGCTGATTTCACGGTGAACTACACCACCTTCCACACTTGCCTCGCATTTGTACTAGGGTTCGTAGAGGCGAGTTTAACTCGCCATGTTCGATTCATCCCCATCAAGCGCCCGTATAAATCCGGATCCACGAGCATTCAACGGGTCGTTACGCCAAGTTCCCGTTCCGTAATCAGCGCGTATCGATTTTCGATCCTTCTAGCTCTATTTTCTCTCTTCCTTCCGCAGGTAGCAAAGACCACGGCCGCCGATCGCGTTCCCATCGTGGAAGCCCTGGGCTGGGTGCGCAGCGCTCCCCGCGACATCGCCGAATTCGATTACGTAATGACCGCCCGCGTTCGCATCGTCTTCTTCTGGGCAGGCAAGGACGACGTCGGCGGTGGCTATATCCGTATGGGCGTCTCCAAGTCCGATTCCCGCCTGGAGCTTCTTCAAGTCCTCTTTGGCTCCGACCCCGCGAAAGCGCCGCGCGCCATCAATCGCTGGGGCGCCGGCACCGAGGTTGTCTGGCACAAGGATCCCGCGGTCCATCCCGCAAAAAACGACGACGTCACCGCCAGCGCCTTCTTCGGCTTCATGAAGTCTTCAAAAGGGAAGTCCGTTTCCGAAATGCAGGAAGAGCTCCGCAAGGAAAAAAACGGCGGCGAGCATCAATTCACCGGCATTCTCAGTCGAGTCGAAGCCGGTCACGCCATTTCCCTAGTCGTGCCGCTCGCCTCCAGCGAAGACTACAACCTTCACCAATACGCCGAAGCCGAGCCGGTCATGCTGGACAGGCTCAGCGCCTCGGATCGCCCCCCTCGCATTCTCGACAATCCCCAAGGCTGCGCCCGCGCCGGCGAATTCCTCGGCGCCGTCTCGCAACTGGACGATATCGCGATCGAGGGCGGCAAAGCCCCGCAGTCGCTCTGTTACGTATACGACGCGCAAGTCAACACCCTCGCGCTAGAACACCTGGAGCCCATTCGCGCATTCACTGCAAAAGTAAACTCCTCTAAGGGCGGCACGCTCACCGAGAACACCTACAACGACCTGCTACAAGCCGATTTCACGTCCACGCACCAAATCACAGGCAAGCGCGTCAACTTCTCGCTTTTGCTCGGCACCCAGGGCCCCCTACGTGGCGTACCCATCCAAATCCGCTACCAACCCAACTGGTGGTTCCAAGTAGTCCTGAACCTCCTCCCCAAAGTCTCATCGCCACCACCAGCCCTAAGCAGATAAAGTCGAACTCCAGTTTTCGTCAGGGCACGGCTTCAGCCGTGCCGTACGTGACAACCGACTCAACAAGGCTCTAGCCCGCTGAGGGCCTCCGATGAGGAGGCCCGAAAGAATCTCAACCACGGGCTCAAACTCGCCGCGCAATAATCTGCCGCGCCGCATTCACAACCACCCCGGCATCCTCGACGCCATGAACAATCTTCTCCAACGACCCCTCTATCAGATCAATCTCCCCTGGATCAAACGACCGGCAAGCAAACTCGTCGTGCCGCCAAGTTCGCAAATTCGCCAGGTGCAGTTCAGCCAGCGATCTTGCTGGCCTTTCGACAACACGTCGCCGGCTCTCCATCAAACGCCATCCGGTATCTGCGAAACAACCTTCCAGCACGGCGCCAACCCGGAGCGTCTGCCCGTAATGCTCTTGTAGTTGCGTAACCAATTCATAATACCGGCGCAAGAAAGGATGCTCCGTTTCCAGCGCTTCCGTCTCGTGAACGATCAGAAGCCCGCCCTGCGCCGCCACGCTCGCCCAGTTCGTGAGTACCTCACCTGGCGCGCGCAGGTGCGTCAACAAAAACCGGCCCAACATCACATTCGGCGCCACCACCGGAAACGGAACGCGAACGACGTCATGAACCTCAAATTCCACTCGGGCATCGCCGTTATTTCTCCTTGCCTCCGCGACGTACCGTTCCGACGCGTCCAGCCCCACCGTCCGCTCCGCATCCAGCACGTCTCGAAGCAGCCGCGTCGACCAGCCGGGTCCGCACCCAAGGTCAACCGCCAGCTGTGGCGAGCGCGCTCCGCACTGCTGCAGCAATTCGCGCGTTTCCGGTTCATACAACTCCGCCAGTCGCCGCAGCCGGGCACTGGCTTGATCGTTGTCTCCAAACGTGTAGTTGGTCGCCGCCATAGCTGTCATTTTGAATTTTGACGCAGCGAACTTCGGCCGGTGAGGAAGAATCTAACGCCCCAGCTTCTCACCAAAAAACTTCGCCATCACATCCAGCGCTTCACGCGTTTCCGGCAACTGGTAGTGATACCAGAACGCATGCGGCAGCGCCTCATACACCACCAGTTGCGCATCATCCCCCGCCCGCAGCAGCGCCCGATGGAACATGGCCGTATCGCTCAGCAAGATGTCCCGTGTGCTGCTAACCAGCAAACTCGGCGGCCATCCCTTCAAGTCCGCGAACAGCGGCGACAACACCGAATCCTTGGGATCCGTGTTCCCGACATACGCGTCTTCAGGCGGCTTATTCGGGTCGCGCGGCTCCAGCCTACCCGGCAGCCCGTCCAGCGCGAATAATTCCTGTGAATCCGTCGGACGCGTGTAGTCCGGATGCACCGAAAACATACCCAGCGCCCCCGGCAGTGGCGTTCCTGCTTGCTTCAGCCGCGCCGCCACTTCTGCCGTCAAGGTCGCTCCTGCCGACGTGCCAAAAATCCCAATATTGTGGGGCTTATACGTCTTCAGCAGTTCTCTATAGACCGCGGCCACATCGTCCACCGCCGCCGGAAACGGATTCTCCGGTGCCAGCCGGTAATACACCGAAACCACCTTGATCTTCGCCAAATTACAAATCGGCACGCCCTCAATTAACGACCCCGAATCCGAATTGAACCCGCCGCCATGCAGATTGATCAGCACGCGATCCCGATTGATCTCTCCCGCATCCAGCGGCGTCAGGATGTCCGTCCGCACACCAGCGGTAGTCGTCTCTTGCAAATTTACAGGAAATAAGCGCCGCGCCTCCGCCGACCGCCGCGCGCGCCACTCATCGGT
>Ga0307479_10006051_pt1 | contig 11087 bp, 11 predicted proteins | sample atmos_gasesECM4C_FD_203743 | JGI IMG/M metagenome (GOLD analysis project Ga0307479, IMG submission 203743) | Hardwood forest soil microbial communities from Morgan-Monroe State Forest, Indiana, United States - atmos_gasesECM4C_515 | ecosystem: Environmental > Terrestrial > Soil > Temperate... | reverse complement strand
AAGGCATCGGAGGGATCGCCGAAGGGAGTCTTTACGCGGACTTCGCGCGTATTGGTGAGGCCGGGCATGGAGTAGAGTCCGCTGCCTCCGATAATTCCGATGGTGACGGCGTCGGCTTGCGCAGTGCGCTTTTTTTTCTTCGGCATTCTTGCTCCTGACATTTCCTGTTGTGAGTCGCGGCGGTGCTTACGGCATCGTCAGTCTACGGCGCTCACCGCGCCATCAGTCTACTGTGACCGGCTCGTGTTCCCAACGACCATCGCGTTCGCGAAGATAGGCGGCCGGGATGGCCGGATCGTGGACGAAAAGCGCGAGCCATCCCTCGCGCACCACCGCGGGAATCCATTTTCTTTTATTTTCGAGCGTGGTCATGGGGTAGAGATCGTAACCCATAATCCACGGGAGGGGGAGATGGGCGGTGGTGGGAACAAGATCGGCGAAAAGGAAGGCCGTCTGGCCGCCGCTGGTGAGCTTCACACACTGCATATCGGCGGTGTGGCCGGGGACGCGTAGAAGCTCGACTCCGGGAACGATGGCGCGATCGTCCTCGATAAGGGCGAGCTGGCCTGCCTCCGCGAGGGGAGCGAAATTTTCCTGCAAGTAGCTGGCGCGATCGCGCTCCGTGGGACGCATGGCGTGGTCGAATTCGCCTTTCTGGACAACATACTGAGCGTTCGGAAAGGTGGGGACGACTTTGTCGCGCTCGATGCGCGTGTTTCCGCCGCAGTGATCGAAATGGAGATGCGTGTTAATGACAATATCAATGTCGCTTGGCTCGAGGCCGTGGTCGCGGAGAGAGGTTGCCAAGCGCGGCTCGCCGAGGCCGTAGATGTCGCGGAGCTTGGCGTTCATTTTACCGCCGGCGCCCGTCTCAACGAGGATGTTCTTCCCTGCCGCGCGGATCAGAACGCAATTCATGGCGAGACGGATGCGGTTGCGGCTGTCGGCTGGGATTTTCTTCTCCCACAGCGGGCGGGGGATGACGCCAAACATGGCGCCGCCGTCGAGCAGGACGTGGCCGTCCGAGAGGATGTGAAAGTCGAGACTGCCGAGCTTCATTTTTTCTGGCTCCCAAACCAGATTGGGCAAGCACTACGTCTGCCGCGAGAATTTCGCGGCTTGTATTTATACCATGCGTTCCGCAGGATGCAGACGAAAGGCAAGCGGATGACAAAGCACTATGACGCGAACGAGGCGACACCGGCGCGCATTCCGACAGAGCGGAGGACGAGGTCGGCGAGCGCGCGGATGAGAAGGGGTGAATCGTTCAAGGCGGGCATCATGTGGAAGTCCGAGACGCCCAGGGATTCGGCCTGCTCGCGCGCTTCGATATTGATCTCGTGAAGCGTCTCGATATGCTCCGTGAGGAAGGAAACCGGAATCACGAGCATGCGCTTCACTCCGTCGCGCGCCATCTTCTCGATCGTGCCGGTGAGCAAAGGCTCCAGCCATTTTTGCGGGCCGACTTTGCTCTGGAAGCAAAGGATGTGCGGATTGGGCCAAGCGCCGAGTTCGCGGACCAGACGGACGGTTGACTCGACGTGCTGCGGATAGGGGTCGCCTTTCTCGACGAGCGCTATGGGAAGCCCATGCGCGCTGAAAACCAGGTGAACCTCGTCCGGATTGGGGAGCTGGCTGAGAACACTCCGGATGCGCTCGACGATCGCGGCGATGTAATCCGGATGATCGAAGAAGTGGTGGATCAGGTGAACCGGCACACTTGCTTTGTAGAGACGGTCCCACTCCTTGAGGCTGCTGCCGGTGGTGGCCAGGGAGTATTGAGGGTAGAGGGGAAGAAGAACCAGCTCGTCGAAGGAATCGCTATCGAGCACGGCGATGGCTTCCTGAGTGTCGGGATGCCAGTAGCGCATGGCGACGATGGTACGCGTGGGGATGTGCGGGCACAGGGCCGCTTGCAGCGCTCTCGCCTGCTGCTCGGTGAGCCGGCGGATGGGCGAGCCTCCGCCGATTTCGGCATAGCGGTGGCGGGCCGCTTTCGCGCGTGTGCTGGAGATCAGCTTGGCGAGCGGCTTGCGCGCGAGAAAGGAGCCGGGAAAATTGATGATGTCCAGGTCACGGAAAAGATTGTAAAGGAAGGGTTCGACGGCAGCTTGCGAGTCGGGTCCGCCCAGCTGGAAAAGGACTACGGCGATTTTCTTAGGTGCGCTCATGACGGCACGACACGATTCGAACCGCGAGATATTCCCCTAGCCATCGCGGAGCTGCCGCTTGAGGGCCTCGATTTCGTCGCGCAAGCGCGCGACACGGCTGGCGACGGATACTTCGTACAGAAAGAAAACCGCCCAGACGGCCATCCATGCGGCAAAGAGATACTCGAAATTTTTCATCTTCCACCCTTCGAAGAGAGAGATTCCAAATCTGCGCGGCGGGTTTCAACCGCCATGCGCAACTCGCCAGCTTCGTAACGCAAGCGCTCGAGGCGGTAGCGATCCACGAGCGCCAGGGTCATCACGCCGAGGAGTGCTATCGCGCACAGGAGAAGCACCCGGCTCATGGTGGGATCCACTCCCGAACCATTGCCTCCGAAAAACACCGGTTGGGGGTGCTGCGTGCGCCACAGGCGGTTCGACATGTAAACCAGCGGAACATCGAGAAAAGCGAAAACACCGAATATAGCGGAAAGAGATGCGCGGCGAGGCGCGTCTTCGAGCAAGCCGCGAAGAAGCAGATACGAAATATAGAGCAGCCAGAGGATGAACGTGGTGGTGAGGCGAGCGTCCCACGTCCACCAGATGCCCCACACGGGGCGTGCCCAGAGCGGCCCGGTAATCAGACCAATCGTGCAGCAGGCCACGCCCAGCTCCGCCGCGGAGACGCCCAGAAAATCCCAGCGCATGCGGCGCGTGGCGAGGTAAGCGACGTTAGAGATGAAGACAATGAAAAAGGCGGTGAAGGACGCCATCCAAGCGGCTACGTGGAAATAAAAGATGCGCTGCACGGCGTGCATGGTGCGCTCGTCCGGAGCGATGAACAAGGCGGCGTAGCCCGCAAAGAAAATGAGGGCCGCGGCGAGCAGTGTGGCGGCCATGCGGCTCTTCATAGGTCGGTTCCCCTCACTCCTCTATCAGAAAATCGCACAGAAGCCAAGAAGCCGTCAGAAAGACGATATCAAATCCGGCGAGAAATGCGAGCCAGGTGCGGTCGAGGACCGGCTGCTCTGCAAGGAGAGACGCCGTGGCTTCGACGGCGGCGATCAGGAGCGGCGAAAGAATCGGGAACAGCAGAAGCGGCAGAAGCAGCTCGCGCATCCGGGCGTGCGCCGAGATGGCGGAGAAAACCGTGCCGGTGACGACAAGGCCAACCGTGCCGAGGATCAGGACGACGGCCAGACGGCCCGCCACGCCCGCGAGGGAGACGTTGTAGAGAACGGCGAAGACCGGGACGATGACAGCCTCGGCCAGCGAGAGGAAGACAAAGTTCGCGAGCATTTTTCCGAGAAGGATGGCAAAGGGAGAGATGGGCGCGATGCGGAGGGCGTCGAGCGTGTCGTTGCCTTTCTCCCGCGCGAAAGAGGGTTGCAGCATCAGCGAACCGGCAAAGAGGAATGCGATCCACAAAAGGCCCGGGCCGTAGCGGCGCGATTCTGCGGCTGTGGGCTCAAAGGCAATGCTGAAGAGCGCGACAACGACGAGCGCGAAGAGAACCGTCGAATTCAGGAGTTCGCGCGTGCGGAATTCGAGGCGGAGTTCCTTGGCGAGAAGGATGGCGGCGGCGCGCGCGGTAGTCATTCAGGCCTCGGCATGGCGCAAGCCGGCAAGGAGCGGGCGCGGGTCGCCATGGGGGCCACTATCGCAGGCGATGCGGCCGTCCACGAGCGAAATAGCGCGCGTGGCAAGATCGAGCGATTCGTCGCGCGTGTGCGTGCTTTCGATCACCGTGCAGCCCGCGTCGCGAAGCTGCGCGAGGGTCGCGGCGAGCCACGCCAGACCTTTGCTATCGAGACTGGCGGCAGGCTCGTCAAGAAGCAACAGACTTGGGCCGTGCAAGAGCGAGCGGGCGATGGCTAAACGCTGGCGCATGCCTCGCGAAAAAGTGCGTACCAGGCTCGCGGCTCTCGAGGCGAGGCCGCACGCCTCGAGCGAAGCGGCCACGCGCGCGGGAACATCGTCTAGGCCATAAAGCTGCGCGAAGAGCGTGAGATTTTCTTCGGCGGTCAATTCGTCATAGACCAGAGTGCTATGGGCGACCATGCCAATAAGGCGCTTGGGAGAATCACCGCCCGCCTCGCTCGGAGACGTGAAGAGGAGGCTGCCGGTTGAGGGAGTCGCAAGCAGAGCGGCGATGCGAAGCAGGGTGGTCTTCCCTGCTCCGTTGGGGCCGATTAGGGCGACAAATTCGCCGGGCTGAATTTCGAAAGAAATTCCGCGCAGAGCCGAGAAATGGCCAAAGCGCTTCTCGACGCGGTCGAAGGATACGCCGGTGCCGCGAACGGCTGAAGCGGAGATCGCTTGAGGAGGCGGCAAGGGAATTTTCTCAGCCTCTCACGAGATTGCGCAGCATCTTCTCGATGCGCTCGCGTTCGCGGGTGTATTCCTCATCGCTAATCGTGGCGGCCTGGTGGCGCAGTTCGAGGCGGAACAGCGTGTCTTTCAACTCGTCCAGGCTGCCGCGGACCTGGACGTCCATGTCGGGCAAGCCAGCGCCGCCTGACGCCACAGACACGATCGGCTCCCCGGGGCCGCCTGCGGATGCTGCTTGCGGCTGTCGCCAGAGATACGCGAAACCGAGGAGAAATAGAGCAGCGAAGCCGGCCACTATAATCCACTTCAGGCTGTCGAGGCGCGCAGGCAATGCAGTGGCGGTTGCCGAGGGAGCCTGCTGACCCGAATCCGCGCGAGAGTTGACCGAAGGATTCTGCGAGTCATCGGCGCCGCCCGCAGGAGCAGAATTGCCGGGCATCCCCCCCTCCTGGCTGCCATCCTGCGGAGGCAATGGCGCAGTACCGGAAATGGAGACAGTCAAGGGAACGTTCGCGGCGACACCTTCGCGCAGATAGACGTTGAATCCCTGGTCCTGACCGGCGGGAGAGAATCCGTCGCCCGAAATCTGCACGGATGGCGGCACGAAAACCGCGACACGGTCCGCGGCGTAAGGCGAAACAAAACGAAGACTCGCGTGGCCATCCGCATACGGCAATTTGTAAGACACGCGCACGCCGCTTTCGCCGGGACGGAAGGGAAAATCAATGGCTTCCTGGTTCTTGCCCACATCAACCGTGGACTGTTTTACGGGCATGCCCGACCCGCCGATGGCAGAAACGTCGTCGAGCTGCGCCCCGCCCGGGAGCGCGAAGACAAATGAGCCGCCTGCGCGATAGTAGGCCATGGGAGGTTGCGTACTGTTCTGGATGTTGTATTCCTCACCGACGGTGAGCCCCGAGCTGCTCGGCTGCAAAATAATTGCGCGCGCGGTGACGGAAAAAGAGCCGGGCTTGTCCGTCGGCTCGAAGACCTCGACGTCGGCCGTCGTGGTGCCCGGCGGAACGGGCTGGTGATAGTTGACGCCACGGTACACGGCGCGAACGAGCATTGGCGCCGTGCCGAGAATCGGATTATCGAAATGATAGCGCCCCTCGGAATCGCTCTTGGTGTCCGCGACCGGCTGCATGGTGCCCTGAAGTGAAATCAGGATCACACTAACGCCCGCTGCAAGCTTGCCGCTAGTGCCATTGCGGACCGTGCCGCTGACCGTGCCACCGGAAGAAGCTGAGGCAAGGAGGCAAGGAAACAGGGAAACAAGTAGCCATCGCAAATAGGCGCGACGAATCATGGCTGGCGCCCTTTCTCGGCCGCGGCCTGGCGCGTGGCGGGAGTGGGAGCGCCACCGGTGAGCCGGTCCATTTCCGCGAGGACGCGGGCCGCTTCGATTTCGAGCGATCGCTTGATCTCCTCGTAGTCCTGTTCCGAATATTTTCCGGCGCGAAATTCGAAGCGAAGGTCACGGAGATTGTCGTAAACGGCGTCGCGGCGATCCATGAGCTGGTCAAGGCGGGTGCGATGCGGCGCGAAATCGGATGCATCGAGCCGGACGTTGAAGACGAAAACGATGGTTGCCGCGGCGAGCAGGATGCAGGCGACGGCTATATCCAGGCTACTCATGCGATTCCTCGCTTGCCTCGTGCCGCGCGCGTGCGAGCAGCTCGGGAGAAATGGCCGGGCCTTCGGGCAGCGATATCGCGTGCCGGCGCCAGCGGCGCACGACCTCCCACACAAAAACAAACGCGAGAATCGGCAAAACGACGGGAGCGATCCACATGAGCCAGTTGAATCCTTTGGCAGGAGGCGTGACCAGGACTTCGGAGCCGTATTCCTGCACGAAATCCTGGAGGATAAGGTCGTCGGATTCGCCGCGAACAATGCGTTGGTCAATCTCCTTCCGCATGGCCTTGGCAGTGTCGCAGGGGCCGGAAAATGAACCGCCTGTGTGATTGCACGTGCCCACCGTATCGTTGCAGCCACCACACATACAGCGGAGCTTCAAGCTGATGGCCTTGGCGCGCGCGGCTTGGTGGGGAGTCAGCTCGGGAGTCTGTTGCGCGGGAAGAGCCGCGACACAGACGAGCATGAATCCGAGAAGTGCGAGCAGTGCCGAAAGCCGGGCGCCGCAAATGGGGCGCCTAATCATGGCCATCCGTGCGACGCGCGACGACGCGCGCGGGAGAAACGCCGTCGGCTGCGGCGGCTCCCTCCCAGGATTTTTCGGCCACGGGGCGCAGAACGAGTGTAGGGCGGCGGCCGGGCAGAAGCGCGAGGCCCGTGCCCAGCGCGACGATCAAGCCGCCGAACCAGATGCACTTGACCAGCGGATTGAGATACGCATGAATCACGGGCCTGCCGGTGTCCGGACTGCGCCCGGCATATACGACGTAGAGATCGCGCAGAGGCGAAGTCTCGATGGCGACCATTGTTTCCGTCACCTGGCTGGCCAGGAAGAAGCGGCGCTCGGGATAGAGCATCATCACCGAGCGACCCTTGCGAAAGACCTCGAGAGTGGCGCGGTCGGATTGATAGTTGTTATTGGCCGTCTGGTCGAAATTCTGGCAGAGGATCATGTAGGGCCCGATCGAGAGTGTTTGCCCGACGGCCATTTCGCTTTGGACATCGCGATTGAACGCGGACCCCGCAATGCCGATGAAGATGAGCACCATGCCGAAATGGACCACGTAGCCGCCGTAGCGGCGCGTATTGCGCATGGTGAGTTCACCGGCGGCGCTCAGCAGGTTCACATGGTCGCGCGAGGCGATTACGCGCGCGCCGCGATAGAACTCCGAGAAAATCGTCAGGGCCACAAAAACGGAAAGGACCAGGCAAACCAGGGCGTAGAAATTCCTGAATCCACAAATCAGGGCGATCGCACCCGCCGCAAGCCCCCCCGTTAGCGGCCAGGTAAAATTGCGCCGCAGCGCGTCGAGCGAAGTCTTGCGCCAGGCAAGGATCGGACCCACGCCGGTAAGGAACAATAGGAAGAGCGCGATGGGGATGTTCACTTTATTGAAGAACGGTGGGCCAACGCTGATCTTGCTTCCGGTAAACCATTCCGAAAACACCGGAAACAGCGTACCCCAGAGAACCGCAAAGCACGCGGCGAGCAAAATAAGATTATTGAAAAGGAAGCCGGACTCGCGCGAGACGAGCGAATCGAGTTGGTTATCGCTGCGAAGGTAATCGCGATTCCTGTACCACGCGGCCAGGCAGACTACAAGAATGATGGCGAGAAAGCCCACAAACCAGCCGCCAATCGAGGACTCGGCGAAGGCGTGCACGGAGCTGACCACGCCCGAGCGCGTCAGCATCGTTCCCAGGATGCAGAGCATGAAGGTGATGAACACCAGCCACACGTTCCACACCTTCATCATGCCGCGCTTTTCCTGCATCATCACGGAGTGCAAAAAGGCCGTGCCGGTGATCCACGGCAGCAGCGAAGCATTTTCCACGGGGTCCCACGCCCAGTAGCCGCCCCATCCGAGAACGGCATAGGCCCAGTGCGCGCCCAGGAGAATCCCTATGCCCTGGAAGCCCCATGCGATCATGGTCCAGCGGCGCGTGATGTGAATCCACTTCTCCCCCGGATAGCGGCCGAGCAGCGCAGCGAGCGCAAACGCGAAGGGAACCGTAAAGCCCGTGTAGCCAAGATAGAGCATTGGGGGATGGATCACCATCTCGGGATATTGCAGCAGCGGGTTCAGGCCGTTTCCTTCGGAAAGCCTGGCCAGGTGAAACGCGCCGGATGAATCCGCCGCGCCCAGCACATGGAAGGGACTGGCAACGAAATTATTCAGCAAAAGAAAAAAAATCTGGACGCCGGCGAGAACCACGCCCACATAAGGCATCAGCTCGGGGTGCTTCTTGCGATTGAGAAAGAGCGCGGAAAAAGCGTAGATCGAGAGGAGCCAGCTCCAGAAGAGGAGCGATCCTTCCTGTCCAGCCCAGAGCGCAGCGAATTTGTAAAACGCGGGGAGCGCGCGATTGCTGTGCGCCACGACATACGCCATCGAAAAGTCGTCGGTGAAGAAAAAATATTCGAGCGCCCCGACAGCCAGGGTGACGAGGCCGAAAACAGCCATGCCCGCGTTGCGTGCGCTCTTGGTGAGCAGAGAGCGGCGCGTGAGGATGCCAGCGATGCCGGCGGCAAAGGCATATACCGCCGCCACGAACGCCAGGAGGAGCGCGAACGAGCCGAAAATGTCCAATGAATTCCCCGCCCTTCCTAGCTTCTAATCGCCGCCGGTTGATGCGCTGGAGCCGTTCGTCGTCTGTCCGGGAGAGGCCGCGGCGGGAGCGGAACCAGGCGTGGCCTCATATTTGGAAGCACACTTCGCCTGGACCTGCTCGGCAACGAAATGACCGTCGGGAGCGAGACGGCCCTCGACGAGCGCCTGCGCCCCATCTTTGAACGTGTCCGGAAGGGGATCACCGCCGACGTAGCTGACAGGCAGCCCCTTGCCCTGCTCTTCGAGAACGAAATCAACGCGCCCGTCGAGATGAGCGATCGAACCTGCGCGGACATTGCCGGAAACGCGCATGCGCTGGCGGAGCGCGGCGCCTTGCAGGACGCCGAGTTCGGAAATCGTGTGATAGTAGCTTTTGCTTTGGGTGTAGCCGGTGTAGGCCAGCGCAATTAGCGTGGCAATGATGATTCCTGAGCCGATCAGAAATTTCGCACGCGCTTTCATGCTTGCACTCCTATTCACATTGCGCTTGGTCCAACCCGGGATTTTAGCACAATGGGGGAAGGCCGCCGAACGTGCATTGGTCGAAGGAGTTGGTGTAAACTGCGCCGCACTGGCAGGTTCAATCACATGACTGATCCGCAGTCCGAGGAGAATCACGTGACTCAAAATCCGTCCACGGGGCCAGGGAACGGGGCTGCTTCAGACAGGCTGTCCATTCTCTTTTCGCTTGCAGCCGTGCTGCTGCTTTTATTCATGGCGATTCTGATGGGTGGCTCCATTCGGCGGGAAACCGCCGGGTTTGACGAGCCCACACACATTGGCGCCGGGGTAAGTTACCTGCAAAAGCTTGATTTGCGCATGAACCCGGAGCATCCGCCGCTGGCGAAGATTCTTGCGGCGCTGCCGCTTGTGATTCACAGAGCGCACGCTGATTACTCGAACCCGTCGTGGACCGTCACTGGGGAATTCCCTGGCTCGCCACTTGAGTACATATGGGGAGCATCGGTTCAGACGCATTGGAATGATCCAGTGACAACTCTGGAGTGGGCGCGCGCGCCCATGTTTCTTCTGACGCTGGCGCTGGGCTGGATTGTCTTTGCGTACGGGCGCCGCCTGGGAGGGGGCTGGGGCGGTCTGCTGTGCCTCAGCCTATACGTCAGCATGCCCGTCTTTCTCGCATTCGGCCCGCTCGTGCTCACCGATGTGGCCATCACCCTTTTTTCCCTGACAACCCTATGGACCTTTGCCGAAGTGTGGCGGGACCCTAGCCGCAAGAACGTGATGATATTTGCGCTGAGCCTGACCGGCGCGCTGCTTTCGAAGTTTACGGCCGGAATTCTCTTCTTCGCATTCGCAGCGTTTGCCCTGAGCACGCGCTGGCGACCTGTGCCGGGCCAGCCGAGCGCGAAGCCGGAGGCCCGCGGCTGGCGCCGACTCCGCTGGCAAGCGACCGGGCGGGGGATCCTATGGGCCGCTCTTTTCGTTTACGTGGTTTACTTCATCCTTTCCGTGCATCAGCCGACGGACCCGCTCGCTCGACTCAGCCACGGACACATACCGTGGCCCCTGCGACGCCTGCTCATGCCGGCAGCGCTTTATCTCTTCGGAGTCGTGATGGTCGTGTTCGGAGCGAGCCGGCCGGCTTTTATCCTGAGCCACTCCTATAAGCACGGGGTCTGGTTTTATTTCCCGGTACTCTTCCTGTTCAAATCTCCGCTGGGATTCCTTGCGCTGCTCGTCCTGGCATTAGCACTGGCACTGCTTCTGCGGCGTCACACACAGGCAGCGGCTCCTTCGGTCATTCCAGAGGATTTTGGTTTGCACTGGCGAGTCCTGTGGGCATCGTTCCTCGTGTTCACGGTATTTTGCATAGCGGCCCGGCTCAATATCGGCTTTCGGCATTTCAGCATCCCTATAGTTCTGATGTTTTTGTTGCTGGCTCCTCTGCCTCGTATGTTGATGCGTCTTGGTGCGTCTAAGCCCCTGGAGGCGCGGCTTGTGACTCCGCTGGCTGCGTTGCTGGCCCTGAGCTGCCTGTTCACCGCCGTGCACGCGTATCCGTTTTACATACCCTATATCAATGCACTCGGTCTGGGGCATCCCGCTTACACGATCGCGGGTAAGGCCGATGTTGATTGGGACCAGGCAATGCCGGAAGTCGAGCGTTTTGCCGTCGAGCACGGCCTGCAAACAATTGAGGTGGACTCTTATGGCGAAATCGATCCTACCGTGTCCGTGCCGCAGGCTCGATTGTGGAATTGCCAAAATCCGAAGCCTGAAGACCAGGGTCAGTGGGTGGTGATTTCGGCCAACCAGATTCTCGACGCTCACAATTGCAAGTGGATTATGGCGTATCCGCACGAGGCGCTGGGCGGCGGGAGTATGTACGCCATCC
>Ga0307479_10006050_pt1 | contig 11088 bp, 12 predicted proteins | sample atmos_gasesECM4C_FD_203743 | JGI IMG/M metagenome (GOLD analysis project Ga0307479, IMG submission 203743) | Hardwood forest soil microbial communities from Morgan-Monroe State Forest, Indiana, United States - atmos_gasesECM4C_515 | ecosystem: Environmental > Terrestrial > Soil > Temperate... | reverse complement strand
GAGGATGCCGTCTTCTCGCTTCATCCGCACGTTCTCATATTTTTCGCGATAGCTTTCGAACGCATGAGTTTTCATCGTTGTCTCCGATCAGTCAGCAGCGGATTATTCATAGCTGAAAGCACCAGCAGCCGCTCCGGGTTGGGCCGGCGGGCGTAATCGGGGTTCACACCGGCGTACGCTACCACTCCGTCCGTGCCGATCACATGGCGTCCGGGCATCGGCACGGTCCAGCTCGGGTCACCGTTGATGCGCCAGAGATCGTTTTTGAAGGTTTCGTGGTAGAGCTCGATAAGGTAGTCGGGCAGCGTGAAGCAAACCAAAGCGTGCCGCGACTTCGTTGCCGGAGGCCTTGCCTCGCGCGCAAGTATACTGTTTGCGCGCCGCCGTTAGTTCGCCAACACAGCAAGACGACCAATGGCCGGATAACTAGCTACAGGAGGAGACTCGTGAAAAGGGTTCTTATGAGCGCATTTCTTGGGGCACTTCTGACGACCGGCAGCGCCCTTATGGCGGCTGGGTCCGACGCTGACCCCGTGATCGGCACTTGGAAGTTGAATCTCGCAAAATCGACATTCGCAGGCATTCCGGCATATAAGAGCCAGATTCGCACCTACTCGCAGTCTGGTGCGGACGTAACCCTGAAGATGACGACTGTTAGCGAGGGAGGCAAGGAAACCACCACGCAAGCGACGTACAAATTGAACGGCAAGGACTATCCGTCGATGGGTAACCCTGATTTCGACAGCCTCTCAGGGGTGCGGATCGATACCGACACCGTCGAATTCACACTGAAAAGAGCTGGCAAGCCAGTAGGCAAGATCCGCCGCGCAGTCTCCAAAGACGGCAAAACACTCACAATCAATTACGTGATATCCAACGCGAATGATGTGCAAACAGCGGCACTCACGGTATTCGATAGACAGTAGCCAGGGGCGGCGATTCGTGCTTTCGAGTGGCGCCGGCCGACCCTGGTTTACCTTGGATCCGAACTTCGGCCTACCTTCTGTCGTTGAGATTACATTCGGATTTCCGCGCGCATATCGCGGAGTGTGGCTTATACCATCGTGCAATACCGTGGACGCGTCCGATCTGGTCCGATGACGGTTTAACCGGCCTACGACAATCGAGAGGATCTCGAACCTGTCCGCCAGCGCCGCAGCACACCGCGCCCGCTCCTGCGCTACGTGAAAAGTACGACATGGCGAGCGTAATACCGCGCTCCTCCTCGTCAGGATGAGGTCAGAATTCTTCGTCCAAACAGGCGCGCGTCGACGGAGAGTGCGCCGGGTCCCATGAGTAGAAGCGAAAGCGCCGATACTCATGGAGTGCGGCGGTGACGACTTCTGAGGGAATTAAGACTCCCAGTCTCAAGGCGTCGAGAACCCCTGGAATTCTCCGGATGTGGGACCCCCCGGACTTAGTGGCAAGCGTCGCTTAGCGAGAGTGCGTAGAATCCTCGGGTCTAATCGCCCGTCTCGGGCGCAGAATTTTCACGCGTGAGCAGCGAAATAACATTCAACAAATTACATCAATAATGTTCTGTAGTATTTGATTAGAATGCCCGGGAGAGGAATCGAACCTCAGCCGTAAATCTCTCCCCATTCAAAGTCTTAGCACAGTGGGACTTTTTGAGTTACCCAGAAAGTTACCCACGCCAATCGCGCGCTGCGATGGGACCGCTTGGCATCCGGTGGGCTCGCCTGAGCATGCACCGTGATAACCGCCCCGAGAGTAACGACATTGTTCGCCGTCACGGTCGCGTTAGGCCGGTGTTGACCCCGAGCAGCCAATGACACGTCTCGGAAGCTGACATTCAGATCGCAGGAAGCGGACGTCCGCCGCGGCAGCAGGTCGGGTCGACTTGCGCTCGGGCGCCTTCTGCCGTCCGAACATCATCTGACTTCAGAAACGACGCGTCAGGGGCAGCGACGAACACCTCCAGTAAGTCACCATCCGATCACGGTGCCATCGTAGCTAAGGATGCCCCGCGTTGCCTGCGTTTGATCGAGCTTGTCGATGACCGCAATCATCCCGGTAACGCTCTGTGCCGGGGTAATGGCTGGGTTATTGATCCCGTAGTCGTCCCTAAATTTGACATGCATCGCGGTGTCAGCGACACCAGGCGACACGACGGCGACTGCCACGCCCTGCGTCTTAAGGTCCGCGCCGAGCGCCTGCAGGCCCATAGTCAGGGCTGCCTTGCTCATGCGGTAGAAGTAGGGGCGCCGTGGCAGGTCGGCGGCGCGTGAGATGGAGCCCATGCTGCCGCTCGTCACCGCCACTATCTTTTTCTCCTTAGCCGCAACGACGTTGTCGCGGAAAGCCTCCGAAACCACCAGTGGCCCGAAAGCGTTGACGTCCAACACGTCGTGGAAGCCCTTCCGGCTGAACGTGCCAAGCATTTGGCCGTCACGATCGCCCAGGGTCCCTGCGTTGTTGATGAGTACGTCGATCGGCTTGCCATGATACTTGGTCGCGAGCGATCGCACGCCGGCGTCGTCGGTCAGGTCGAGCTTTTCTACGACGATGGTCTTCTTTGCGGCCGCGAGGGCCTGCAGTTCGGCAGCGTCTTCGGGGTGTCGACAGGTCGCGATGACGGTGTCGCCGCGCGCCGCGTATTGCCTGGTGAACTCAAGTCCCAGCCCGCGATCGGCGCCAGTGATCAGGACCGTCGCCGCATGAGCGGGTCCGAAAGTTGCAGCGAGTACAACACACAAAACCACGAACACGGGTTTCATTGGCCAATTCCTTCTTAGTGAATCAGTTCCTCAATTTTAGGCGCGTTTCATTGTGCTTCAGCGGCGCGTTTAAGTGCGTCTCCCGGCCGATGCCTGGAATCGATCCGAACAAGCCGACCGAGAAACTAGAAGGGTTCACGTTGCATTGCGACAAGGGTCAAGACCGCCATCCGGTGACCGTATCTACCTCTCGGGTGCCGCTTCGCAATTGGCCGCTTCCTGGAAACTCTGGTCGGAGTGGCGAGCGACCGCTCGTGGACCCGAAAGCAATCTCGGATCTCTACGCGATGGGCTTCAACCCGGTGTCGGATCGGAGCAACTTCGTGACCGTGCACAACTCGGCGTACTACCGGCAGCAGAGCGAGGAGGCCTACGCTGCCGCGCATGACGGATTTGCGCCGGACATCCAGGCGGAGATGGACAAGCTCTTCCGGTGCGATGTACTGATTCTGCAGTTTCCTCTGTGGTGGTTCGGATTGCCGGCCATCCTCAAGGGCTGGATCGATCGCGTCTTCGCCTCGGGCGGCCGCACCTACGGCGGTGGCAAGTGGTACGACCGCGGCGTCTTCCTCGGCAAGCGAGCGATGTGCTCCGTCACCATCGGCGGCGAGGCGCCGATCTATTCCGAGCGCGGGCTGAATGGTCCAATCTCCTCGATCCTCTTTCCAATCAATCACGGGATGCTCTACTTCACCGGCTTCACTGTGATCGAGCCCTTCCTCGTGCATGCGCCGGTGCGGATCAGCGATGACGAGCGCGCGGCATATCTCGCCCTCTATCGGGAGCGCGTGCTCGGGCTCGCCTCGGCACCGACAATCGCTTATTCCAAGCTCGCCGATTACGATGCCCACTTTGTCCTGAAATCGCGGCCGCGTTCGCAGATCGACGGTGACGGCATCGCAGTGCCAGGTGCCCTCGATAGCGAATTCCGTTGCCGCCTCCCGCGCCGTGAGTCAACCTCGCACGGATAGCCGCATCAGCGCGGTGTCTTCCTCCATTCGAGCACCCAGCTTTCCGTAGAACCGGCCGGCCTCGACATTCGGTCGAAACAGATCCAGGCGCAGTCCCGCACAGCCGAGCTCGCGCGCGCGACCGCAGATCGGATATCAGGTGGCGTGCGATACCTGTGCGCCGCACCTGCGCTGCCACGCAAAGATCTCCAATCCACAGCCAGCGCCGACCGGTATGAATCTCAAGCTGTTTGCAGTAGGTCAGATAACCAGCAACCAGACCTCGCACCTCGGCAACCAGACACTGCGCCCACGCTTCCGCGGAAAAAAGCTGAGCCTCGAGGTATGCCGCCGACAGCTGCGGGTCGGGGTCGCCCGGAATCTTGTGGTGGCGGGTCAGTACTGACGGGAACGCCATATTCGGGCGGCTTGCCCGGTCTACCTATCATGGCAATGCTGCGCGAGGGTTTCCAATGACACGCTCACTTCGAAAATGCATGGCTGCTGCGGCAATGCTGTGCTGCGTGGGAGCGACGAACGCCCAACCTCGCCCCGTGGTGGTTGAGCTCTTTACCTCCCAAGGCTGCAGCTCATGTCCTCCCGCGGATGCCTACGTCGGCAAATTGAGCGCACGGTCCGACGTCCTTGCCCTGTCGTTTCACGTGGACTACTGGGATGACCTTGGTTGGCGTGATCGGTTTGCCCTGGCCCAGTCGGTTGAGAGGCAGAACATTTACGCTCGGAACCTACATCGGTCGTCCGTCTACACACCGCAGCTTGTCGTGGACGGACGCGACGATCATGTCGGTTCGGACGGAAAGGCGGTTGCGAGAGCCCTGAGCGAGAATCGGGATGGCGTGCCAGTGGGAGTCTCGGTGCGCGATGCAGACGTACTGATCGAAATCGGTGCGCAACCGGGCGTCCCACCCAGCGATGTGATGCTCGTTGCCTACCTGCGCCATGCGGTTTCGGCTATCGGTCGCGGGGAAAACGCTGGCCGCACCCTCGACGAGTTCAACATCGTGCGCAATATCCGCACTCTGGGTGTGTGGAAGGGTCAGGTAGAGACCTTTCACGTGTCAGTGTCAGCCCTGCCGCCGGACGCCACTGACGTGGCGGTTCTCGTACAGCCGTCCGGGCAAGCGCCGATCATCGGAGCGGCCGCCCACGCACTACGCTAAGTGAGCTCATCGCCGGTTGCAGTGCCGTAGGAAGGAAAATCCGTTCTCTGGAGAACCGTTTGGGCCACTAGCCGCTCGCGCGTGCGCATCGGGTCAGGGCGTCAATGCATCGGTTCGGGGTAGTGACGAGCGCGGGCGCCAGGACCCGGTCATCAGGACGGCGAGGTGCGCTTGAGTCCAGCATGCTTTCAGTTATCGTCCACTGACACCACCGAGTCGCGTATCGAGGGTGTCCGGTTGAGCGCTGGAAGCGCCGGTGCGCTTGCAGAACTACTGCAAGTGCTCAGCTGCGGCGAGGAGTCGGCAGCACTCACATTTGACCACTTGGGCAACTTCTGGCACGAGCGTTCACTGCGTTCGGCATTGGCGGGAATTGCCGCCGACGAGCGGGAGCATCAGGTGTTACTCGCCGGACTCCGAGCGTCCCTGCCACAGCCGCAAGAGGACCCGTCGCTCGAAGCCATTATGCGCAGGTTCTTCATGCGTCTGGCCGATCGCGACGTTCTGGTGCATTTCGTACGCATTGTTGCGATCGATTCCGCGGTGTGCCAAATCCTCGGAGCACTGCGCGGTCGGGGCAAACCATTGACCTCGGACGTCCGGGTTGGCTCAATTCTGCAACGCATTCACCAGGACGAGGCGCGACACGTCGCAATCGCCAGCCGCTGCGCAGCACCGCTGCTCAAGTCGGTGCGCGGGAGAGAGATCGCAGCAGAGGCGCGTGAGCAGCTGACACAGCTGCTTCGATTGCGTGCCGACTCGCTGGATTCACTCTTAGTGGACCCGGATCGGCTTTTTGCGCGACTTCGCGCAACTGCCGCGGCTCGCGAGATAATCTGATGCGCGCGGAGCGGGCTTATAGGTCCTGGCGCGACACGCGCTCGGTGAGCTTGCTGGGAATGGGAACTGCATTGCCAGGTGAGCCAGTCTCGACTGCTCAGCTGCTTGAGCGCCTGCACACGCGGTTTGAGGTAGACGTCAGACGGCAAGGTTTGGTGCTTGCAGCCCGACTCGGAATACACACCCGGCATATCTGCAGAGACCTTGCACTCCGACATGAAGGTCCGCGTGCAGGCGATTCCAACTCCGAGCTTGCAGCTCGGGCGTTGCAAGCCGCGCTGGACGAGTCCGGCGTCAGGCCGAATGATCTCAGCTACCTGATTGCGCATACGACCACACCCGGGCGCCTGCTGCCTGCGAATATTGCGCAGGTCGCCGACCTGATCGGCTACGGCGGACCCTTTGCGGAACTGCGCCAGGCGTGCACGGGGTTTGCGAACGCGCTTGTGTTCGCCATGGGTCTCCTGCACACCCCGGACTGCGGCCCGGTCGCCATCGTCGGCTCCGAGACCGGTTCAGTTTTCTTCGATCCGCCCCGTGCCGCACAGAATTCCGGGCAACTGATCAACCTGATCCAAATGGGAGATGGCGCGGCTGCCTGCGTACTCGCTTCGCGGGGGACTACTTCCGCCGCGCGAGTGTCGCACGTCTTCCATGGATATGCGGGTCGTGGTCTGGCGCCGGGCTTCTCGCTGACGACCGGCGGCTCCGATTTCGCGCCGACGCCGGGTGCCATTCCTGAATTCGTCCACGACTACTCGAGCGTCGCTGAGCACGGCGTCGGTCTTTTCGCGGAGGGTTTGGCGGCGGTGCAGCAGCTCGGTATTGATCGCAGTGTCGTGGACTATTTCATCCCGCACCAGGCGAATGGCCACATGGCGAGCCTGCTCGCTGCCCGGATTGAAGTCGACGAGACCCGCATCTTCGTCAATGCCGACCGCATCGGCAACACGGGCTCAGCGGCAGTCTGGCTTGCGTTAGCGGAGCTGCGCACGCGTCTGCACGTGGGAGATTCCGTATGTGTGTTGGGAGCGGAAGCCACCAAGTACTTATTCGGAGGCTTTCACTATGTTCATGCCTGAAGGGGCACGAAGTGCGGCAGAGTACGCAATCGCCGTTCGCGGATTGACCAAGCGCTTTGGTCGGCGCGTGGCGATCGAGGATCTCACGCTCGCAGTGAGACCCGGTGAAATTTGTGGACTTGCCGGCGCCAACGGCGGAGGGAAGTCCACCTCCCTTCGGCTGCTCGCCGGGCTGATTGCGCCGGACCATGGCGAAGGTGTGGTGCTCGGTTGCGATCTTTTGCGAACTGCCCGGCGCGTGCGGCACGAGGTCGGTTATCTCGCCCAGCGAAGTGCGTTGTACCCCACGCTCTCAGTGAGAGAGAACCTGAGATTTCGCGCCGCCGTGTTCGGTTGTCCCGAACCGATGCGTGCAGCCGATCTGCAGATCGGCGCGTTCGGCCTCGCGGAATTCACCGCCGTCTCAGTCGGGCAGCTATCAGCGGGGTGGTGCAGACAGGTGGAGCTGGCGGCAACTTTGATTCATCGCCCACGTATGTTGCTCTTGGATGAGCCCACCGCTGGCCTCGATCCGGCGGCCCGGCACGCGATCTGGCGCAGGCTCATCTCGGTGGCCGCGCAAGGAACCGCCATAGTTCTAAGCACCCATGATTTCGTAGAGGCCCAACGTTGCGCACATATTGTGCTGTTGAGCGAAGGCCGCATCCGCGCGAACGGCTCGCCGCAACAAGTGACCGCGCAATTCGACGCATTGGCCCTGATCGTGAGCGGGCCGGACGTGCTGAGCCTCCCAGACCGGCTGCCGAGTCGACTGGTGCTGGCGGCACACCCCATGGGCAACGATATCCGCATGGTGGTGCCGGCTGATGCGCGTGGAAGGGTCGAAGCGCTGATTGCATCTCAAGGTTGCCGCAGCACGGCCACCAGCTTGACACTCGAGGACGCAGCGTTGGTCGTCGCACACCGTGCCGGAGTCGAGGCGTGATTGGGCAAAGCTGGGGTCGAATACTGGCGATCGCACGCATCGAGGCGCTACGCCTGCTGGTCGACCGACCCAGTATCGGGCTGATTCTATTCGTACCGGCTCTGCAGCTCGTGCTGTTCGGGTATGCAGTCAATCTCACGCCGAAGAACATTCCGATCGCGATCGCACCATCCTGTGATGCGCAGGCGGACCTGATAAGCCGGGCGGTGGCGGATACCGGCAGCTTCAGGTTGATTCCGACGGATCACGAACCGCACAGAGCGACCCAGTACATTTCCAGCGGGCGCGCTCTCGTCGCCATTGACTGCGGCGCTGCGCAGGCGCCTAGCCTGGCAGCCGACGCCAGCGACCCCTCAGCGGTACGTCCAGCTGTTGCCATGCTAGAAGCAGCATTGCTCGGAGAGGTACTGCGCTCGGTGATTCCCGAAGCGCAGCCGCGCTCAGCAGTGCAGTGGCTTTACAATCCCGAGGTACGCACTGCATGGTCATTGGCACCAGGTCTGGTGGGCGTCGTCGTCATGATCACCATGCTGATGCTCGGTGCTCTGACACTGGTTCGGGATCGCGAGCAGGGGAGTTGGGAAGGTCTGCTCGCCACGCCGGTAACCGCGTTGGATGCGCTACTCGGCAAACTCGCACCGTACGTGATAGTCGCCGTGGCGCAGGCGGCAATCGTTATCGCTCTCGCGAGGGTGCTGTTCGGTATGCCGGCGCTCGGCAGTGTGAACGTACTTCTGCTGGCAAGCGCCCTGTTTGCTCTGGCCCATCTTACGCTGGGCTTTGCATTGTCCGCCCTGGCTTACAGCCAGATACAGGCGATTCAGGCCGCGGTGTTCTTCTATCTGCCGTCGATGCTGCTGTCCGGATTCATGTTTCCGTTCGAAGGGATGCCCCGCTGGGCGCAGTCGCTGGGAAATGCCTTGCCACTGACACACTTTGTGCGCAGCGCCCGCGGGGTGCTGCTGAAGGGCTACGGCGCTTCGGAAGTTGTAGCCGAAATGTGGCCGGTCGCTGTGTTTGCGCTTGCGGCGGCGGGTGTTGCTATCGCGTCCTACCGGCGTAGGTTGAGTTGAAGTAACGCAAGAACTTGGAGGACCTGCAATCGTGAAATACACCGTGAGACACGCATCGGCGCTGCTCGTGTCCGTGATGATTACCGCCTGCGCGGGCACTCCGGGCAAGGTGTCACAAACCGATCCCGTCGATGAGCTCAACCTTCGACATGGAGTGGCCCTCAAGGGCTACGACCCGGTTGCGTACTTCGCCGAGGCAGAGCCGGCAGCCGGAGATCCGGCCATCAGCTATCAATGGCAGGGTGCAACCTGGCTGTTCACTACACAGGAGCACCGCAAAGCCTTCATCGCGGATCCGGCGCGCTACGCGCCGCAATTTGGAGGCTATTGCGCTTTCGCTGTCGCGCAGGGCACGACCGCAGACGGTGATCCCCATCAATGGGCTATCGTCGATAGCAAGTTGTACGTTAACAATAACGCCATCGCCAAGAAGCTCTGGGATCAGAATCGCCCAGCAAACATCGTGGCTGGGGAAACGAACTGGCCTTTGATTCCCAAGCGTGCGCTGGCCACGGGGGAGCGGTCGACCGCTGGTTCGCAGATCGCGCCGGCCGCAGCGCCGAAGTAAGCGTGCGCTCGCGCCCGATTTAGTCCGCGCTGGGTTTAAGTCCCGGTCAAATCTGGGATACCCCTTCTTCTTCTGACCGGGCGTGATCGCCGCGGGTTCAATCGCGGACATCGAGCCGCGGACACTGCCTACTTGTGCTCGAACCGCCGGCCTAGTGTCCGCGTGATGAGGTGCTAGGATGTCGCGGCTGCAAAATTCCAAGGTGCTATGGAGTACGAAAAACCCTCCAAACTCCATCTGTAAGTTGCATTAACTATGATATATAACTTATTGATTAGAATGCCCGGGAGAGGACTCGAACCTCAACCGGGAATTCTTCGGCAATCATAGCCTTAACGCGGTGGGACTTTTCGAGTTACCCAGAAAGTTACCCACGCCAATCACGCGCTGTAGTGGGACAGCTTGGCATCCGTTGGGCTCCCATGAGGCCGTTGCCACCCTGAGGACTGCATTCACCAACCTTCTGTCGGTTGTCGCGCCAAGCGGCGCACCAGCCGTGATCACCCGCTCCGAGAGTAACGACATTACCTGCCGTCGCGGTCTTGTCAGGCCCGTCACCCTTCCGCGACATTCGCGACCGGCAGCTATCGGGTAGGTCAGTCAGGTATCGCGATCGTCGGATGCTACGGGGCCGCATCGGAGTGCGCTGCAGCTCCGCATCACCGCCTTATTCCTTGAGGCGGTAATCGCACCCCGCTACGTCTGCATGATCCTCGTCGCATGGAAGCAGCACGAAAGCGTGTTCATCACCATTTGCGAGCTTACCGCGAGCAGCGATTTCGCCGCGATCATTGATGAAAATGGCCTCTATCAGAGTCGCGGCGGACCCAGGAAGAACCAGCGTGCTCAAGTCGATTATAGGACCGCCGTTCTCCCACAAGAACGCGTGGTCTTCGTGGAAGCAGTCTGCTGCACCGAAGCCCACGATTTGACCGCGAGAATTGATCGAAAGCGCGACGCTGCAGGTATCGTTGGCTACCGTCCCGAGATCGGTCATGACTCCTTCTTTCCACAGAAACGCATGAGATGCGGTCTGAGAATCGGATTCGCCGACGATCTCGCCGGTATCGTTGATCCAATTGGCATGAGAATAAAAAGAATACCCCCTTAAGGTACCGAGATCCTGAAGTCCGTCTTTCTTGTCCCACAGGAATGCATGTTTGCTTTGATCTCCAGCCACGTTCGAATCGCCAATGACCTGGCCTCGATTGTTCATTCCGACTGAAATGCCGAATGTGCCGCCAAGGGTGCCGATATCCACCATTTTTCCGTTCTCCCAAAAAAACGGATCCTGGGTTGGCGTTGAAGTCGCCGGGTTGATGGTTGCGTTGGTGTAGGACTGCCCCGCGATTTGTCCATGCTCATTCACGAAAGCAGCCGTGCTGTCGGGCCCACCCAGAGTACCCAGATCCTGCATGCTCTCAGCTTTGGTCCACCGGAACGCGTGCGCTTGGGTCGCTGCGGGGACGAAGAGATAAAGCGATGAGAAAGCGTTGGACAGCGGATCGGGGATGGCGTTCAGCGCGGCTCCCACCACTTGGCCATGATCATTGATCGCGTTTGCAACGCTCTGGTTCCCCCCTAACGTACCCAGGGTGGCGATCCCGTTCGTCCAAAGGACGGCGACAAATTCAGGGGACCCTGTCAGCGGATCAATGTTGCCGTTCTCTGCTGCGCCGACCGTCTGCCCGCTAGCATTGATCGAATAGGCGAAGGAGTCAGACCCACCCG
>Ga0307479_10006049_pt1 | contig 11088 bp, 11 predicted proteins | sample atmos_gasesECM4C_FD_203743 | JGI IMG/M metagenome (GOLD analysis project Ga0307479, IMG submission 203743) | Hardwood forest soil microbial communities from Morgan-Monroe State Forest, Indiana, United States - atmos_gasesECM4C_515 | ecosystem: Environmental > Terrestrial > Soil > Temperate... | reverse complement strand
CGTTGGATCAATGCGGCAAGGGGATATTTCACAGCCAGCGTGAGAATACGCCGAAGTCTATCCCACTTGCTTCGCGACAGCGAGCGGGTCACGGAGCGGGTCACGGAGCAGGTGGGAAGCGCCCGTCGCATTTGCCAAAGACATGTGACCCCTAATACAACCGGAAGGACACCTCGATATTGACCTGCACGGCCACCGGTTGGCCGTCTTTCATTGCCGGGGAAAAGCGCCATTTCGTGACCGCCTCGAGCGCCTTCTGGTCGAGGCCCATCCCCAGGGAGCGCGCAACGCGCAGGTCGCGCGGGCGGCCGTCGGGGCCGATGATCGCCCCCAACACAACACTTCCCTGAAACTTGGCCCTACGGGCTTCTTCGGAGTATTCGGGATCGGGATCATAGATGGCGCGCGGGGCCGTCACTCCTCCGCCTACGCGAAACACTCCAGCGCCGATACCACCGCCGCGACCGTCGCCGACTCCAGGCCCTTCCCCCGAACCTACCCCACCCCCTTGACCGCTGCCGATCCCGCCACCGCTGCCGGTTCCGTTGGACGGCGGCGCGAAAATCCGGGACATCGGATCGCCAGCCTGCGGGGACTGCGGCAGAACGACGTCCGCAGGGCTAATGACGGTTGGCTCTGCCGAAAGCCTGGGAGCTTCACTGCGGACGATCACGCGCGGAGGAGTCAACTGCTCGGACGAAAAGCGTGGAGCAGTTCCGTGCGAGGCTTTCATCTTATCCTGATCACCGCCGCTCCCGCCGCCCTGAGCCTCGCCGCGGGCCGGAGGCAGGAGGTAGATGTCGGTGGGGATCAAGCCAGCTAGGGTGCTGCGTACGGCCGCGCGGTTCTCGACCATCCACCAACCCAAAGCGGCGACCAGCGCCAGTGCGGCAACATGGAGAGCAAAGGAGATGGCCAGGTGCGATCCGCGCATCGGGAACGAGACGTTTCCCGTGCTGAACAACGGTGGCACCACGGATTCGCTGGACGCTCGCGGCTTCGACACGGCCGCTGGTTGCGCTGCCGGGCGCAGGCTCAAGGCCCTGTCGAACGTTGCGTGTCTCGTTCGATAGAGGAGGTCAGCGCGAAGACGTGCACGGAATTCGGCCCTTGGCAGATACTGCAGCTCGGCGGCGATCGGGAGTAGTGGCTCGACTTGCGGGTCCCATTGATTGGGATGGAACGGCTTGCCTGCTATCAGGGTGTTGACGGCTTCTTCGAGTTGATCGGCTGCAAAATTATGCATGACGGCTCCTCGCCTGGTTTCTGAGATTCGCGATGGCACGAAACTGCAGTTGTTTGACCGCTCCCTCGCTGCGGCCGAGTTCCTGGGCGATGTCCCGAATGCTGCGCTGGTCGAGGAAGCGACGGCGGATCACGTGGCGCTGATCGTCGGGCAGGCGATCAACCAGTTGCGCAAACATCGCCTGCCGCTCCGTTTCCTCGGGTGCTCCGAAGGATTCGAGTTCGTCCGCGGAAACCTCCACCTCACGGGCCGCGCGCTGCCAGCGGTGCGCGATCAGGTGCGATGCGATGCCCACCAGCCATGCGGCGAACGGCGTCCCTTGCCACTCGAACTTCGTGAGGCCTGCAAGAGCCTGGTGAAAGACCTCGGCGGTCAGGTCTTCGGCTTCCTCGCGGCTCGGCACGCGACGTGCCACGAAGGCGTACACCCGGTCGAAGTTGCTCTCATACAACTCGCCGAAGCGGCTGGGATCGCGTTGGGCGGCCTCGATGAGCTGCCGCTCGTGGGCATCTGGCTCGATTGCTTTCAAAATGCGATCTCCGCGTACGCGTTGTTTCTGATCTTGCCTGGTTACTTATCTAATGATGCCGGGATGGGTGAAGGTTACGGCCTGCGCGGGAAATATTTTGCGGCGGGAGAGGCGACATTTTAGCAGGCTTGCTATCCTGAGCGGGCACAATGTCAGCGCTGACTCCCGCCGCGCTTTCGGACGCCCGCATACTGGCGGCGTACGTCATTTTTCTGACCAGCTACCTGGTATTCGCCCTAGGGAAGTTCCCCGGGCTGACGATCGACCGCACCGGTGCCGCCATCATTGGCGCAGTAGGGATGGTGGCGTTTCGCGTGGTGCGTCCGGGCGAGGCGCTGCACTCTATCAACTTTCCGACCATCGTGCTGTTGTTTTCGATGATGCTGATCGTCGGGAACCTGCACCTGGTGGGCTTCTTCGAGTGGAATGCAGAGGCAGTGCTGCGACGGCTGAAGCCGAATCAATTGCTGCCGGCGGTGGTCTTCACGTGCGGCTTCCTGTCAGCGTTTTTTGTCAACGATATCGTGTGCCTGGTGATGGTGCCGTTTGTGCTGAGCATCACGCGGCGGATGCGGTTACAGCCGCTGCCCTACCTGCTGGCCGTGGCAACGGCGTCGAATATCGGGAGCGTGGCGACGATCACCGGCAACCCGCAGAACATGCTCATTGGATCGTTCTCGGAAATTCGCTATCGCGACTTTCTGGCACATCTGGGGCCGGTGGCGGTGGTTGGGCTGTTTGTGGATTGGGCCGTACTGCACTGGACCCACCTGCGGAACGTGGAGGTTCGCATTGAAGGGGAGAGTGAGATTCCCCTACCTGCGCTTGATCTTTCGCGCCTCACCAAGCCGGTGATCGTGGTGAGCGCGGTGGTGGTGGGATTCTTCGTGGGCGTGGACCCGGCGCTGATGGCGGCGCTCGGAGCGGCGGTGCTCCTGATCACCCGGACGCTGGAACCACAAGAGCTTTATAAACAGGTGGATTGGGGGCTGCTGGTATTTTTCGTAGGCCTGTTCCTGATTGTCGGCGCCGCCGAGAATGCGGGCATCACCGGCCGCCTGCTGGACTTTGCGCGGCACTGGAACCTGCAGCACATGGGCATCTTCACGCTGGCGGTTGCCGGGCTGTGCAATATCGTGAACAACGTCCCTGCGGTGATGCTGCTGAAGTCTCTCGTGCCGGGACTTGCGAACGCGCACGCGGCGTGGCTGGTGCTGGCGATGGCGTCGACCCTGGCGGGCAACCTTACCATTACGGGAAGTGTGGCGAACATCATCGTGGTTGAATCCGCCCGGCCCGAGGTGGAGATCGGATATCGGGACTATCTGAAGGCAGGAGTGCCAATCACAGTGATCACGCTGCTGGTAGGGTGGGCGTGGCTGGCATGGATGGGTTGATCGGAGGGGCGAATATGCGAACCTTAAATATCGTCTGCGGGGTGGCTGTACTGTTGTTGACGGTGCACTTCACACACTTTCTGCACCGCTTTCTCGTGAATCCACCTTGGCACACGCCTGTATTTTGGGCGGGGATGGTAGCGGCGACCGTGGTGTGGATTTTCTCCTTCGTGGGCGGATGCTTGTTGTTGAGACGCGGTCGCTGAAGCGAGCGGAGTTTTCCGCCGGCGGGCGATCCAAAAAAGCAAGCAAGATGGTATCGCCAGGGTCAGGATCACCGATGGGATCGACCTTTCGTCGGCGGACTTGCTTGACACCCAGGTGCAGCGGGCGAGAAGCTAGAGCGACAGCGTTTCATCGAGTACGCGCTCGGCTCAAACCGAGTCGGCGGCGTTCAGTCGTCGAAGTTGTCAATTGTTTCCTCCGGGATCAACCGCACCTCGCCCGGCAGACCGGCATGAGTGAAATCTTCATGGAGACCCGCCCCATCGTCGACAACGGGATCGTGTCCGAACCGTTCCCCACCGACTCGGCGCAACCCGAGCGTACGGGCACGGGGAGTGCTGCGGAACCAACTCCTGCCGGAGACATGCGCTTTCCGGGTGAAGACGGGGGTAAGTCGCTCGCTGCCATGGCACAACTCGACCTGGTGGCCACGCTGCAGCTGCTGGCGGAGAGAGCGCAGTACATTACCGGCGCTACGGGCGCGGCCATAGCGCTCCGCCACAACGGGGAAATGACGTGCCGGGCAAGCGCGGGCACATCGGCGCCGGAAGTGGGGGCGCATCTGCAGGTCGACTCGGGGCTTTCGGGTGAGAGCATACGCTCCATGAAAACGCTGCGCTGCGATGACGCGGCGACGGATCCAAGAGTCAACCGCGAGAGTTGTGAGGCGTTCGGAATCGCGTCGGTCGTGGTAATGCCTCTGGTGCGTGGGAACAAGGTCATCGGGGTCTTTGAGCTGTTCTCCGACAAGGCCCATGTCTTCGAAGCGCGCGATATTACGGCGCTCGAGCGCATGGGCGCGATGTTCTTTACTGCCCTGGAACATGCTCTTACGTCGATGCGGGCCAAAGCGGATGCAGAATTCTCCGCGCCGGTCGAACCAGAGGGAGGAGTTGCGTGGACTGGAAACCGCCCCTCCGGCGACATGCCCGTCCAACCGAGTGTGGCGGGTGCGCAGGCTACCGGCGAGTCCGTGCAAGCTGCCGCGGAGGCTGCCCCCCTGGAGGTCGATTCCATCGAGCAAGTCGACGCGGCCGCCGCGAGCGAGACCGCTGTGGCCGCGTCGTATGCGGGAGTCGCTTTCCACATGAAGGCTCCGGCCAAGGAGTCCAGTGCAATTCCGGTAGCGAACCCTAGCACGCCCAAAGTGAACGACCCCGACGACATTTTCGGGATCGCGAGCGAGACCAGGGCGACGAGTCCTGCCGATTTGCAAGCCAGGTTGCAGGAGGAAGTGTTAGACACGAATCTCCCATTGCTCCCCCAAGGCGCCGACAAGATGCAGCAGACTCCACAACCAGGTTTCGAGGAGGAAATGCCAGTTTCGGCGGCGCCAGTGAATGTTGAGGACCAAGCTCCGCCTACCACCGCACGCACGGAAGTGTCGAACCTGCGGCGGTGCGAAGGGTGCGGATTTCCGGTCTCGGAGGGGCGGCAATACTGCCTCGATTGTGAAAGAAAGACGGCCCGCGAGCAGCGGCTGACGGCCAAGAATCGCGCGCGGGCTATGGAACCGGCCAGCGAATTTGCCTCATCGTCTGTTCAGTCGGGGCTGACGACCCCGGACGACACGCCGATGCCTCGGTTCCTGCATGACGAGCCACAGCAGTCCTCGTGGCTCGCCACTCACAAGTTCACCTTGGGCGTCATTGTCGTTGTAGTTGCCGGAATCGTGATCTTCCTCTTAACCCGCTAGCCTTCCAGCTCGTTCGCGGTGTACCTCTTTTCATTTGGGGTGCAGGGTTTTTCACAGGGGGAACGTTCGCAATGAAACCTTCTGGGAGCTTGACAAAAAAGGGCGTCCTGCTAGAGTTCCGAACAAGCGCTTGATCCCACGAGTCAAAACAAGGTGCCCAGGATATGAAGAATGTGTATGAAGTACTGAGACAGAAAGAGCTGGAGCTTTCCCGCCTGGAGAAAGAAGTGGAGGCTTTGCGGGTGGTGGCTCCGCTACTCTCCCCCGATGAAGGTAAGGAGTTAGGCTTGGAGAGCCCGAAGCCGACTTTGGCGACGCAGACCACGCAGCAACCAATCAGGATTCCGCAGGCAGCGGTCAATCAAAATCCGCAGCCCGCACGCGCCGCAGGGTGGGAAGAGACCGCCAAGCGGTGGCCATAGGTTTCGCGTAGTCGCAGACGGCAGATTTCGGGGCCCGGGAGAAGTCCCGGGCCCTTCTGTTTTTGGGCCGTGGGGAGTCAGGCTGCGTGGTTTGTTCTGGTATGAGCGCGATCCCCCGCGACCGCCCAGCGCTCCTCGTATCTAGAGTGGCAAGTCTGTGCAAAATAAGTGGTATACGTCGCCGTCTCAGAATGATATACTCGCGGCTAGTTAGCCTGCCAACTTCGCCATATTCGTCGTTTTCTGGGCGCAACTATCTGGGCCGGGGTGTGCATTCCTGCATCCGAGGGCTGAAAGATGAGTACGGCTGCCGCAAGAGCTCCTGAGAATCTGTTTACCCGTCCGCCTGTCGTGCGGCGAGCGGGAACGCGCCGACGGCTGGCGGTTCCGATGAACGTAACCGTGTTGCGTTCAGGTGTGCCCGACGCTGTTCCGGGGCGATCGATTGACGTGTGCGAAGGCGGAGTCGGTGCCGTGCTGGCAGCCGAGTTGTTTCCGGGGGAACTGGTCGGGGTTGAGTTCGAGCTTCCGCAAGCGGGATCGGTGCTGGCCAAGGCGCGGGTGTGCTACCACGAGAGACTTCGTTACGGCCTGCAGTTTCTCGCGATCCCTCCGGAACAGCGAGCGATGATCGGGGATTGGACTGCGGCAAAACAGGAACTGGTTGAGCCCGTCTACCTTGAGCCCGCAAGCGTGGTGGTGCCGGATTCGCCCCCGCTGCCTCGGCAACGGGGGGTAGAGCCGGCGCTGCATTCATTTGGGCAAGTCGCACCGCAGCGGTCAAAAGCCGCCGCCCGGTACTTGCGGCGGAAAATTCTCATGCTGCTGATTGCCTCTGTGATTGTCGCGACTGGCGTGGGCTGGTGGCGATGGGAGCAGGCCTGGCAGGAACTGGAATCGCGATTGCCGGGGCGGACGGCGGCGACGCCACAGTCGCGTGTTAGCGTCTCCACCGAGGAGATGCTGCGGCTGGTCGTGCATAAGGTGGATCCCGTGTATCCCGACGTAAGCGGGAAAGTGAGAGTTAAGGGACTGGCGGTGTTGGACGCCGTGGTTGGCACAGACGGCACCGTTATAAGCCTGCGCCCGGTGAGTGGTCCAGACATCCTGACCCGCGCCGCGATGGATTCGGTACAGTGGTGGAAGTTCGAGCCTTACCGGGTCAACGGCCAACCGGTTGAGGCCGAGACCACGATTGCCGTGCAGTTCCAGTAAGGCAGTCGCATCGAGGCAGTTCGCGTCCATATCCGGTTCCGTCCTCTAAGGTAACTTTCGGTAACCATCTGCTGCACAATTTTTGTTGCACTTTCACACTCCTGAAATATTCTCTCCATATCATCTGCTGTAGGAGGACTGGGGCCATGGGATCAGCGCGGGTTGCAAGATCGCTGCCCCTGCAAGTCGCGGCGATCTGCTACCGCAGGCGCGGGCCAGCGGTGGAATTCCTCCTGGTGAATACCAACGGCGGTAACAAGTGGACGTTCCCCAAAGGCGCGACCGAACCCAATCTGTCACATGCCCAGGCCGCAGAACGTGAAGCCCTGGAAGAAGCCGGGGCCGTGGGCGTCATTGAGCCCAGACATTTTCACCTCTACCTGCATTCCAAAGGCGTGTTCTGGCAGCCGAACGGCGTCCAGGAGTTCGTAGTCAAGGCTTTCCTGATGGAAGTAACCCGTACGCAAAAGCCGGGCGAATCCATGCGCAATCCGACGTGGTTCAGTGCGGACGAAGCGCGGAAAATCCTGGCCAAGGGACGTGAAGTGAAGTACGCCGCCGAGTTGCAGACCGTGATTGACCGCGCGCTCGAACACATCCGCACCGTGAAAGTGATCGCCCCCAGCGGGACCGACGGGCGCGGCGACCGGGCCGCCCTACCCTCATAGATCCTTCCACCGGTCTCTCCGACCCGTGACTCAAGTAACTATGTATCTGCGTTGGTTTGTTGGAACAATGTAGGGTGCACGGACTGAGGTCCAGCCTTGGACCGTGGCGGAGAACTGTTTATGCCCAAGAAACCCTTTTGTCTGATTCTCCTGGTGAGCGCCCTTTCGCTGGCTGTTTCAGCTCAATCCCCTGCGACTCAGCAGCCATCGACGGCACCGGCCGCCAGCAATCCGGTGAACGTCGTGCTGGCGGATGGCACCCCGATCAAGCTCGGACTCGGGGAGACCGGTTTGAGCAACGCGCGCGTGGGTGAGAACCTCGATCTGGAAGTGGCCGAGGACGTGCGGATTTCTGGTGTGGTGGTGATTTCCAAGGGCAGCGTGGCCACAGGCGAAGTCACTGGGCTGCGGGCGGGCCTCGGCGGCAGCCATATCGGCCGGGTGGACATCAGCCTTCGTTCGGTCACACTTGCCGACGGGCAAATCGTTCCGATCCGCTCGACCAAGGAAGCGCCGGCGCATAGCGATCAGGCCATGATCATTTCCAACAGCGGGCAGGACGCCAGCATCGCGCCGGGAACCACCGTGACTGCCTACATCAACGGCAAGCAGCCTCTGGACATGAGCCGGCTGCGGGCCGCAGGCGGCCCCACCATCGACCTGAAGGTGAACTCGACGCCGGCGAACGCGGAGGTCTCGATTGATGGGCGACTAAATGCCAGCACGCCTTACGTGTTTCATGTGCATGCCGGCGACCACACCGTGGTGGTCCGCATGGCGGGCTTCCAGGCATGGCAGAACACCGTCCACGTGGGCTCTGACGCAGTCCAGGTGGAAGTGAAGCTGGCCAGGCAAGACGGCAGTGAGGCCATGCCAGCCAGCAAAGCCGCAGAACCGTCGCTGGGCGATCTGGCACGCGCCGCCCGGTCCCGCAAGCCTCAGAGTGCGGCACCTGTTTCCAATCAGAAGGACAGGTCGGCTCCTCGTGATCCAACCCAGCCTGTAACACTGGAGCAGTAAGCCCCAGCGCGGGCGACCTCTCTTCCCTCTTCCACGAGTATGCGACAACGCCACTGCGCCTTTCTGCGCTGGCTGCAATCATGAGACGATAAACAGACGCCATGATTCAGCTCGCCAATGCCGGCAAACGGTTCGGCCACAAGCTGCTATTCGAGAACGTAGACTGGCTGATCACGTCGCAGGACCGCATCGGCCTGGTGGGCGCGAACGGCACGGGCAAGTCCACGGTGATGAAGATCCTGGCGGACCTGGAGACGCTGGACTACGGATCGATCACAATCGCCAAGGGCATCTCCGCCGGATACCTCCCCCAAGACGGGCTTACGCTCGCGGGTCAGACAGTTTTCGCCGAATGCATGTCGGTGTTCGACGACCTGCGTGCGATGGAGCAGGAGATGGAAGGGCTCACGCGCAGCATGGCGGAGTTGTCGCACGAGTCTCCCGAATATTCCCAGGTGGCCGATCGCTATCACCGGCTGGAGCATGAGTTTCAGACTCGCGACGGTTACGCAATCGAGGCCAAGGTCGGAACGGTGCTGACTGGTCTCGGCTTTCGCGAGGAAGACTGGACGCGGCTCACCGACGAGTTCTCGGGCGGCTGGCAGATGCGCCTGGCGCTGGCCAAGCTTCTGCTGCAGCAGCCGAACCTGCTGCTGCTCGATGAGCCGACCAACCACCTCGATCTCGAAGCCCGCAACTGGCTGGAAGAGTATCTGAGCGCCTATCCGTACGCGTTCGTGCTGATCTCGCATGACCGCTACTTCCTCGACGTCACCGTGAAGAAAACGGTGGAGATCTGGAACAAGCAGGTTTTCTTCTACACCGGAAACTACGACAAGTATCTGGCTGAGAAAACGCAGCGGCGCGAACAGCTGCAAGCCGCCTACCGCAACCAGCGCGAACGTATCGAGCAACTGGAAGCGTTTATTAACCGCTTCCGCTACCAGGCGACCAAGGCGAAGCAGGTGCAAAGCCGCATCAAGGAACTGGAGAAGATGGAGCGGATCGAGATTCCGCCGGAAGAGAAGACGATCCACTTCTCGTTCCCGCAGCCGAAGCCGAGCGGGCGGATCGTGGTCGAGTTCAAGGACGTGGCTAAGAGTTACGGTCCGAAGGAAGTCTTCCGGAACGTGAATTTCATGATTGAGCGCGGAGACCGGGTCGCTCTGGTGGGGGTGAACGGCGCGGGCAAGTCAACGCTGATCAAGCTACTCGCCGGCACAGAGCCGCTGAGCGCCGGCGAATGCAGACCGGGCCACAACGTCGATACCGACTACTTCGCCCAGGACCAGTACAAGGAGCTCAATCAGGACGCGCGCATCCTCGACGACATCAGCGAACTTTCGCCGCGATCGACCCAGACCGAGTTGCGCAACCTGCTGGGGTGTTTCCTGTTCCAGTCCGACGACGTGTTCAAACGCATCGGTGTGCTCTCCGGCGGAGAACGGGGGCGCTATGCCCTGCTCCGGCTGCTGCTGCACCCGGCGAACTTCCTGCTGCTCGACGAGCCGACCAACCACCTCGACATGCGGGCGAAAGACGTCCTACTGGAAGCGCTGGCCGCGTACTCGGGAACGGTAGTGTTGGTCTCCCACGACCGCTACTTTATCGACAAGCTGGCAACGCGGGTATTTGAAGTCGGGGGCGGGCGGGTCGAGGTTTATCCGGGGAATTACGAAGACTATCTCTGGCGCAAGCAGGGGCGGAACGCGCACGTGCCGACGCTCGCGGATGTGCCGGGGCGCGAGTCGCCGCGCAAGGAGTCTTCGATGGCAGCGAGTGGGCACGCTGCGACGCCCACGGAGTCGGGCAACGGGGACCAGGGTCCATCGCATGTGAGCGTCGACGAGTCGAAAGGCAAGCGCCTGAATCCGATCAGGCGCAAGCAGATGGAAGATCGCCTCAAGGAACTGGAAGAGGAGATCGCGCGATCGGAGTCGGCGATCGCCCGGTGCGAAACAGCGCTACTCACGTTCGTGAGCGCGCAAGAGACCCAGAAGCAGAACCGGGAACTGGCGGCGCTGCGGGACGAAGTCGCGAACTTGATGACCGAGTGGGAACAGGTGTCGCAGACCCTGCAACTGGCCAACTCGGCGGACGCGAAATGAACGACCTCGCCGTGAACTCGCTGCGCCAAGAAATTCACCCCGAAGGACACTAAAGGTTCACCCAGGCCAGATGTTCGAGCTGTTGTCGGCCGCGAACAAACTCGACGTTTGCCGGCGACTCCCGCGATGGCTACGGGGTCACGGTGAAATCGACGGTTGCAGAGCTTTGTCCTCCCTGATTCATGTAAATCCCGGTACCGCCGGGATTTTTCACGTACACGAGAATCGTGTTAGCGGTCGCGATGTCCGCCGCGGTGATAGCGGCGGTCACGTTGGTGGACGAGGCGAAGGTCGTGGGCCGGGTGGTCGAGTCCCAGTACACGGTGGCGCCATTCACAAAATTGGAGCCCATGACTGTGAGCGTGAACGCCCCGCCGCCCGCCGCCGTGGTGTTGGGCATTAGCTGGGTGATGGTCGGAGCGCCGGGCGCTACGTTTCCCTTTCCACTAGAACTATAGCCGCATCCGATCGAACAAACTGTGACGAGAAGGAGAAGGCTAGCCTTTTGCATGCAGACCTCCTGAGACGGATTGCGCCAGAGTGTGGGGAAGCGTAGCCCAGG
>Ga0307479_10006048_pt1 | contig 11089 bp, 12 predicted proteins | sample atmos_gasesECM4C_FD_203743 | JGI IMG/M metagenome (GOLD analysis project Ga0307479, IMG submission 203743) | Hardwood forest soil microbial communities from Morgan-Monroe State Forest, Indiana, United States - atmos_gasesECM4C_515 | ecosystem: Environmental > Terrestrial > Soil > Temperate... | reverse complement strand
TCTTGCTTTTTGCAACTGGTCCCACTTTGACAATGTAGCGATGGGCGTTCCCGCCCGTCCGCTCCGCACCGTCTTCTAATTCCCGGCACGGGACAACTTTCGAAAGAAAGGTTGCCCGTCACAGACGGCTGACCATTCCAGTGATATACAGACCACAGTTCCCTCTCAGATCTGGACTCGTCCACTAATTCACTTTGCCCGTGGGTGCGAGTCTTATGGCGAACGCCGGTCGGTTGGTCATTTGCGCTTTTTCAATTGCTTTACTCTCTTTCGCAACAACCTCCCTGGCGCAAGACGCTGCCACCGGAGCGATTCGTGGAACCGTGGTTGATGCGGTGGGCAGCCGGATCGGATCCGCAACCGTTGTGGTGGTGAACGCAGCCACCAATTTCCGCTACGCTACGACTACCGACATCTCGGGCCGTTTTGCCTTCGAGTTGCTGCGGCCGGGAGATTACTCCGGACGCGCGGAATCGCCGGGAATGTCGCCGCAAACCACCCCGCGCTTGCATGTGGACGTGGGTGGCACCGCCGAGTTGGAGTTCAAACTTGTAGTTGCGGGCGCAAAGGAAACGGTCACGGTTTCGGGAGAGCCGCCGCTGGTCGAAACCCAGCCCAGTGGCCTGTCCTCGCTGATTGACGAACGAGCCATCGACGAACTGCCGTTGAACGGGCGGCGTTACACCGACCTCGCGTTGCTTACGCCCGGGGTCACCCAGGACCCACGCGGGTTGACCTCCGGGTCCAACGGCGATCTGGCCTTCGGCGGCATTCGCGGCTATCAATCCAGTTACCTGGTAGACGGCGGGGATAACAACAACGCCGCTTTTTTCGGGCAGGCGCGCGGCCGGTATCGAGCACCCTATCAGTTCTCCAACGAGGTAGTGCAGGAGTTCCGCATTTCCTCCAACACTTATGGCGCGGACCTGGGGCGGGCTGGAGGCGCGGTGGTGAATGGTCACCAAGTCAGGTTCCAACCGCCTCCACGGAACGGACTTCTATTTTTTGCGCGACAGCGACAGGCTGGAACATTTCCTGCATCCATGCTGGGCAACACCGGTTTCTTCAAGCTGGATATGGTTGTCACCCCGGACAACAACCTCTCTCTCCGGCTGAACACGTCCCGCTACTACGGACATAACAACGTGTTCCTCGACCCGGCAAGTCCGCTGACGAATTTTGGCATCAGCGACAATGGAGAGGAAGACGTCTCCACCGAAAGCGGGGCGGCGACTCTTACCAGCAATCTTTCCTTTCGCGTGGTGAGCCGTTTGCGAGCGCAGTTCTCGCGCGACCTGCGGTCGTCGAGTCCTAACAGTACCGATCCGCTTACCAAAATTCCCAACCTGATCGATGGCTTTGGCCGATCCTCCATTCTGCCTCGCCAAACGCGGGAGCACCGTCTGCACATAGCCGAAACGCTCAGCGTGGAAGGCAAAAGGAATTCGTGGAAGTTTGGCGGAGACATGCTGCTGACCTGGATCTACAATTTTTTTCCTTCGCTCAGCGGCGGCGAGTACATTTTCGACCCTATCAAGGTGAACCCGTTCACTTTTCAACCCATGGAAGCGGGCCTCGAACTCACGACCTTGCGGGCATACCCGCACCAGGTCCCGCACTACTACCTGCAAAGTTTCGGTCCAGCCGCGACCCATCCGGATACCAACGAGTACTCAGGATTTCTTCAGGACACGATCCGAGTCAGCGATCACTTCGCGCTGAGCCTCGGCGCTCGCTATGACTTGCAGACCTTTACCAGCAAAGGCGTGCAATCGAATCCCTTGTGGCCGGACGCGGGCAAGGTTCCGTTCAACACCAATAACGTTGCGCCGCTCATCGGCCTGGCCTACTCCATCGGAGATCAGCGCCCGCTCGTCATCCGCGCGGGATACGGGCTGTTCTACACCCGGATTCCACAGATCTACACGTCAACCGTCGAGAGCGACAATGGACTGGCGGGGAATTTTCTCTTTCTCAATAACAACAATTTTTTCGATCGGCAGGTCTTTCCCCAGTATCCCAACCCGCTGGTGAACTGTCCGCTGAATGCCACGGATTGCCAGGCGCCATCCGCCCTTACGCAACTGGAGCAGGCCGACATCTCGGCGTTTTCGCACAACTTCAAGACTCCACGCGTGGAACAAGCCAGCCTGAACGTGGAGCGCGAGGTCGCGCACCGGCTCGCTGTAGGCGTTTCCTATATGTACGTGCACGGCGTGGATCTGATCCGGGCACGCGACGTGAATCTGCCGCCGCCAGTCAGCGTCTCCTATCCTGTGTACGATCCCGCGGGAGTGAACTTTCTGGGAACGTATTACGATGTCGACTCTTTCTCCACCTGGCAACCAACTCAGAGTCTTACGTGCCCTTTTCCGCCTTGCATCAATCCGCTGGCCCGTCCGATTCCGCAACTGGGATCGATCAATGTGTTTGAAAGCGCGGCCTCGAGCGTCTATCACGGCGCGACTTTTTCCATTCGCCGGCGCATGACCGGCGGGGTTTACTTCATGCTGTCCTACACCTTCGCGCATGCAGAGGATGACGGCCAGGATGCGCTGGTGGCGGGGTGTCCCGCGACGGTGCAGAACTCGTACGCGCCCAATTCGGAAAAAGGCCCCAGCGTGACCGATCAGCGGCAACGCTTCGTCTTTTCCTGCGTGGTGGCACCCAAACCGTTTCACCGTGACCATGAGTGGCTGGGAAGGTTGTTCAACGACTGGAAGGCGTCCGGCGTGATTACATTTGGGAGTGGCAGGCCGGTGAGTGCTACCGTGACTGGCGACGCGAATCAGGATGGCAACAACAGCAACGATCGTTTACCTGGCGTGTCGCGCAACTCACTGGTCGGACCCGACTATGCAACCACCGACATGAGACTAACCCGCCGTCTCCGTATCGGTGAACGGGTGAAGTTGGAACTGGTGGCGGAATCGTTCAATCTGCTGAACCGCGACAACCAGCGAGTCCTCATTACCCAGGACGGGTTCCAGACCAACTCGACGCAATTCGTACAAATCAGTAACATTATTGGAATCAATCACTTCCCGGCGCAATACCGGACACCATCCAGCTTTTTGCGGGCCACCGACGCATATGCACCGCGACAGATCTAGTTAGCGTTGAAGCTGATTTTCTAGATCCAAAGTGAGACGCGGAAGCCACCTACTGGCGTTTTCTCGGTGCGAAAACGCTATATACCACTTGACTTGCCGCAGGAACCTTGCAATAACTATCCCCGTCCAAACGGGACCAGTTTGGGGGTGTAGTTCAGTTGGCAGAAGTTAGACTCCAGGAGGGCGAGTCCCTCGAGAATGCATTGCGTCGCTTTAAGCGCAAGGTGCAGCAGGAAGACATCATCAAGGAGGTCAAGCGACACTCCTTTTACCTGAAGCCCGGCGAGAAAAAGCGCGTCAAGGAAGCACTGGCGCGCAAGCGTAGCCGCAAGAAAGCACGCAAAGAACAAGACTAACGCACACCGGGCCACCCTATGTGGTGGCCCATTTCCTTTCTTGATTGCGTCCCGTTGCAGTTTGGGTGCTTCATAAGATCTAGTAATCCATGTCCGAGGCGAGACATGGCGGGCCGAGTCCAGGGCAACATTCCAGGGGTTGTTTGAGGGGGCAACGATCCTGGGTCCACGCGCGTCACGCAATTCGTCTGCGAGGACACAGGGGATGGGCTGAAGGGAGCATCTCTCAATGGAATTTCAGGACAAAGTGTTGAAGTGCATCGATTGCGGCGCGGATTTTATCTTTACTGCGGGAGAACAGTTGTTCTTTCACGACAAGCAGTTCAAGAACGAACCCAAACGCTGCAAGACATGTAAAACCAAGCGAGTGTCGGTTTTGGGGGCGGTGCCGTCAGGGCAAAACGGGGGCTTCGCGAAGGTGGAAACCCGCACAACCTGTTCACAGTGCGGCAAAGACACCACAGTGCCCTTCAAGCCCACGCAGGGGCGTCCGGTCTTCTGCCGGGAGTGTTTCCAGCAGAAGCGGCAAGTGGCAACAGCCTGATATTGATGAAGAACTTGTAGAAGATTCCTGAGTCGCTGGCAAGCTCTCCTTTCCTCCGCTTTCCCGATTCCAAGCCGAATCTTGTCTGCCCGTGGTGGTATCTGCGGGGCGGCGGCAGGCCTTCTCGTCTTTCGGGTAGTGGGTCAATTTGGAATTCTGGTGCTCTCACACGGGGACTCCCTGGAGTCTCGGATGGATTCGTGTATCTGCAGGACTGACGTTGGGCTGATTTTGATTTTGGGTGGAGCAGCGCTTTAGCACTGCGTAAGAGGCGGCATAGTGCGCGCGGCTTGAGCCCCTGAGATACCCTAGGGGCTGAAGCCCATCGCAAAGGCGAAAGCTCTCTGCAGGCCTGAAGGCCTGCTCCACCCCCTGGCAGTCATGCAGAGATTTCAAACTGACCCACTAGCCGTCTTTCTGCGCCCAGCGCTGCGTTAGTATAGAAACGTGGCCAGTTTCCAGGTGATAAATTTCGGCTGCCGCGCTACCCAAGCGGACGGCGGCGCCATCGAGCGCCAGTTCCAGGAGCGCGGGTTGCAGCGCGCCGCAGAGCCGGCGGACGCCGAAATCGTGGTGCTCAATACCTGCACCGTAACTGCCGCGGCAGACCAGGACGCACGCGCGGCCATTCGTCGCATTCATCGCAAGAATCCCGATGCTCAGATCGTGGTTACTGGCTGCTACGCGCAGCGCGCCCCTGACGAAATTGCCGCCCTTCCCGGCGTAACCGCGGTAATTGGAAATTCGCACAAACATCAACTGGCGGAAATTGCCGGGATCTCCCGTCCGGCGTCGGACCTCGGACCTCAGGCGTCGAACCTTGGACCGCAGCTTAGCGACGTTGACTGCCAGACGGGTTCACAGATCGGGGGCTTCGTCCCGCTGACGCGCCTTACCTCCGACGCCCGAGGTCTGACGCCCGAGGTCCGACGCCCGATCTTCGTTTCCGACATCTTCGCCCACACCGAATTGCAGGCTGCGCCCGACTTTGACGCGGCCAACGAGCGCACTCGTCCCAATCTCAAAGTGCAGGACGGCTGCGACAACCGCTGCTCGTTCTGCGTGATTCCGTACGTTCGAGGTCAGAGCCGCTCGCTCAGGTTGCCTGACGTGATTCGTGAGGTCGATGGACTAGTGGCTGCGGGATATCGCGAAGTAGTGATTTCAGGCATCAACCTGGGCCGGTGGGGACGCGATCTGGCGGTGTCGGGCGAGCGCCCTCGCTCACCGGTTTTTGCCGGCCACGCTTTCGAAGATCTCGTCCGCGCAATCCTCTCCGAAACGAAGTTGCAAAAACTCCGCATCAGTTCGGTCGAACCCATGGACTGGAGTAACGAACTAATTGGATTGATGGCTGCATCTCCGCGTATCGCCAAGCATGCGCACGTGCCCATGCAGTCCGGCAGCGATGCGGTCCTGCGACGAATGCATCGCAAATATCGACCCTGGCACTACCGGGAGAAAATCGGGAACATCCGCGCCGCCATGCCCACAGCCGCAATCGGAGCCGATGTGATGGTAGGCTTTCCCGGAGAGACCGACGCGGAATTCGAAGAGACGCGCCGCATGGCGGAAGACCTGCCCCTCACCTACCTGCACGTTTTCACTTACTCGGCGCGGCCCGGAACACCTGCGGCAGAGAAGTCCGGGCAGGTCCCGGCGCACGTTGCCCGCGAGCGCAGCCGCATCCTTCGCGAAATGGCTTCAGAAAAGAAGCTGGCATTCATGCGTGGATTTGTCGGCGGGACAGTGGAAGCGATTACTCTCAGTGTCTCGGATCGCGATCCGGCTGCGGAATGCACGGAAACGCTTACCGACAACTATCTGCAACTGCGGCTGACCGGGAAGCATGCGCCCAATCAGTGGATTCGGGCGAAGGTCGAGAAGATCCTGAACGGGGAACTAGTCGGAGTGGCGGGTTGAGAATTGCCGTGTGAGCGTTGCAACCTGGATCGAGGGCCCCTATTTTGCAGTTAGACGGTCAGCAATTTTGTCGTATTCACTCTTGGACAGGATGCCACGTGTCACCAACTGGCCAGGATCATCGTATGGACGCCCCTCAACCACCCGGTCCGCTTGCGCACCGGTTATGCCAGGCAAGCTGATCAACTGTTCGTGCGTGGCCGTATTCACATTAAGCGGCTTGTCGCGGCTCCAACCTTCCCGCACTCCCGCTGCGACGGCCTTGGCATCTGTTTTTAGCTCCGCTGTGGCGTGAGCAGTTTTCTCCTTCAGTTCCTGCGGACTCTGGTTCGGACTGCAGCCCACAAGCCCAGCCAAGAGCACAATCGCGAGAAGAAAACGAAGCTGAGAAAGTCGCATGGTAGTGTCCATTCGCCCTTCTTGGATGAGCGCCTTCGGGGCCGGGTTGGCTATTCGGAAACTCCAGGAGTTTGCAGGCCGGTGCCACGGGCATCGGTCTTAGAGGTATTCCTGGGTCGTGGCGCCGGAAGCTTCGTCAGCCTCAAAAAACGTCTCGTGGCGAAGCAAAGCCTCGATGCCTTTCAAAACTTCAGTTCCGCTGCTTTTGGTGACGGCGCCGCTGTAGCCGGCCTTGCGCGCTTCCCTTGCGAGCTGCCGTGACACTTCCTGCACGCTGATCAAAAGCATCGGCAGGCGAGGATGGGCCTTCACGATTTTGGGGGCGGCCTGCAGCCCGGTCATGACCGGCATTCCCAGATCCATGACCACGACGTCGGGCTGGAGTTGCTCGACTTTTTCGATGGCCTCAACCCCGTTGCCGGCCTCGCCGCAGACTTGCCAGTCCGGCTGTTTCTCCAGCAGCCTGCGCAGCAGCATGCGGATGGTGGTGTCGTCGTCCGCTATGAGAATCCGGGTTGGCATGATGCATTTCCACTCCGCTGCCTAGTTCGACACCTCACCAGCCGAGCCGGCGCTCACGAATCGCCCGGCGCTGAGGTCCAAGTAGTTGGCTATAGTTAGCCATACTCGATCGGATGTGGAAATACAGCAAACTCCTGAGTCGGGTGACCAACTCGGTACTTGAGAAACCATGCCGCATCCCCAGAAGCCATGCCCATTTTCCCCACGCCCTTGTCATCCCGAGCGCCGTCCCGAGCCGCGCTTGCGCGGGAGGGCAGGCGCGGGATTTGGGTTCTTACTGTACCCGGAAGCGGCATTGCGCCGGCAGGAGCCCAGGTCCGTAGCTTGCTCGGGATGACAGATTGAAGGACTCGACGAAGTCGAAAAAAATCGGGTTTGACTTATTTCCCGAATACTTCCCTGAGCAGGTTCGTGGTCTGGGCCGCTGGATCTCTGCGAATCTTGCTTTCCTCCTGGCCCAACTCGAAGAAGAGCCCGTCGAGGGCCTTGGACACGACATAGTGGCTGATGTCCAGATCCTGATTTTTGGCGAACGGCAGCGACTTATATTGCGCTACCAGCGCGTTGTACTGCTGGGTGACGCCGTTCGAGTCCATGGTCCTTTCCACAACCGGCCGGAATGCCGCCGTGAGCTGGGGCGTGGTCTTGAGCTTGAAATAGTCGGTGGCGGCAGTGTCGCCGCCGGAAAGAATTTTGCGGGCGTCATCGAATGTCATCGCAGTAATGGCATCAATGAAAATCTTTCGTGCGGCCGGCGCAGCCGCTTCGGCGGCCCGGTTCATGCTCAAAACGAAACCGTCCACCTTCGGCCCGTAGCCGAGCATCCGCAGTCCTTTTTCAAGAGTCCGCAGATTGCTGGGCATAAGAATCTTGATGTCGGGATTGCCGAAGAAGCCATTGGGGCGTCCCGTGAGTTTGACCGCTTGTTCGGCTCCAATTTGAAGGGCCTGCTTTAGTCCCGAGGAAATCTTCGAGTCGCTTAGATTGTTTCCCAGGCCCAGGCGCCTTGCGATCTCTCCTACCTGGGGCGAAGCAAAGGTCGTCATCAGTGTCAGCGTGGCACCGAGCAAGAGCCTGCGCTTTGTCATTGGAACTCCTTGTGGTCAGACCTGTGATGGCGCGAAGCCTGGAAAATAGATATTTAGGCCATCGGTATTTACGCCACCAATGACGCAAAAAAGAAAATCTTGCGTGACAGGCTACCCCTGACGATGTTCCAGCACCTAAGTTTCGACGTTACACCACGTCAAGGCAGAACGTAACTGTGATTAAACTTTCATGGAGGAACTCATGGGCAACGAGACCGAAAAGAACCAAAAGAATCCGGGCCAGCGGCAGCAGAACAATCCCGGGAATGTGAACGAGCCGAACAAGAAGGATCCGTATCAGAGCGGGGAGAATGTCTACAACCCCCAGGATTCCTCGCGAAAGAATCCCGGCCAGGAGAGCGGCACGGGCGAGCGCCCGGACCGTGAAGGCTCCGAAGAAGTCGAGAAGCGTCGGGCTTCATAACCGGTGGTGCGCAAAATGAGAAGGGAGCCACGGCCGAATGCCGTGGCTTTTGCTTGTCTGCAATGTCGTTCCACGTCTGCCGTGCTATACTTTTCCATCTCATCTGTGCCTGTACATTAGGAGGGCTGTATCGATAAACGCTTTATCCGCACAAACGAGCGCATTCGGGCGCGGGAAATCCGCGTAATTGATGACGAAGGCCAGCAGGTTGGTATTTTGCCTCCCTACGAAGCGCTCAAAATGGCCCGCGAAAAGAACCTGGACCTGGTCGAGATTTCGCCCACCGCGACTCCGCCCGTTTGCCGGATCATGGACTACGGGAAATTTCTGTACCAGCAGGAAAAGAAAGAACGCGAAGCCAAGAAGCATCAGAAAGTGATCGTAGTCAAGGAAGTGAAGTTCCGCATCAACGTGGACGACCACGACTACCAGACGAAAAAGAACCACGTGCTGCGCTTCCTGGATGAAGGCGACAAGGTAAAGGCGACGATTTTCTTCCGGGGACGGGAGATGACGCGCACCAACCTGGGACGCGAAATCCTGGAACGGTTAATCAAGGACATCGCCGACAAAGGCATCGTGGAATTCCGGCCGCGACAGGAAGGCAATACGTTGCACGCTATCCTGGCGCCAAAGAAAGACGCTGGACAGAAACAGCCGGCACAATCGCAACCGGCCCCAGGCCGGGCGAATCAAGCCTAGGAATCTGGAAAGCACTTAGCAATTGGCACTTGGCAAATTAGCCAAGGCAAATGCCGGTGTAGCCAATTGCCGAACCGAGGATTTATGCCCAAGCTAAAAACACATAAGGGTGCCGCTAAGCGCTTCAAGAAGACCGCCACGGGAAAGGTCAAGCGCCATCATTCTCACCTGCGCCACATGCTGACGTCCAAAGACAAGAAACGCAAAGGCAAGCTGCGTCAGGCTGTCCTGGTGAGTGATGCGGATACGCCCAAGATCAAGCGAATGATTCCGTACTAGAAGTTGATTGTGTGGCGCGGGCGCCCTCGCCCGCGTTAGTGGCCGCAAAGGTATTAAATACGCGGCCCAGGCGTGTGAAGAGGTGATCAGACCTTCAAGTCTCCTACCTCCAGCCGCCGTAACTTGAAGTTAAAAAGGAGCTACTCATGCCTCGCGTAAAACGGGGAACCAAGCGTCGCGCCAAGCGCAAGAAGATACTCGACCGCGCCAGCGGTTATTTCCTCACTAAATCCAAGCTATACCGGTCCGCCAAAGAAGCGGTGGAGCGCGGGCTGAAGTTTGCCTACTCCGGGCGCAAACAGAAAAAGCGCCAGTACCGCTCGCTCTGGATCGTGCGCATCGGCGCCGCCGCCAAGCTGAACGGGATGAGCTACAACCAGTTCATCCACGGCCTCAAAAAAGGCGGAGTGGAACTGGATCGCAAAATCCTTGCCGACCTCGCGGTGAACGATCCGGGCGCGTTTAAAAGCCTCGCTGAGCAGGCCAAAGGCGCTCTCGGCGGGGCAGCGTAGGAAATCAGCACTCGGCATTTGGCGCGTCTTCACCGCGCCGGCACTCTATCGCTGCCGGGCATCCAAACTAGGAACTGCGAACCAGAAACTGACAACTGGGTTTCATGTACACCGTCCCCAAACTGAAGAGCTACACAGCAGCCGCGCTGGACAAGGCTGTTGAGAAGTTGCGTGCGGCTCTGAACGACGAAGCGAAAGCGGTCAAGAACGAAGCCGACCGGAAAGCCTTTCGTGATCGCTGGATGGCCCGTAAGAACGGCGTACTCACTCAGATCAACGATGTGTGGCTGAAGGCGGCGCCGAAGGACGCGAAGCGCGAAGTGGGGCAGCGCGTCAATCAGATCAGAACTCTTGTCGAGGAGGAGATCGGCAAAGCGGAAGATAGTCGGGTTCACGTCTCGGCAGGCTCTTCGGCGGGAGAATCAGCGGACCGCATCGACATCACTCTCCCCGGCATCCGCCGTCCGCTGGGCGCGGAACATCCCGTGATCAAGACGGTGCACGAGATCGTCTCCGTGTTCCGCAATCTCGGTTACTCAGTACAGGAAGGGCCGGTCATTGAAACCGATTACTACAACTTCGAGGCGCTGAATTTCCCGCCCAACCATCCCGCGCGTGATACGCAAGATACTCTATTTATAGCCAGGCAGGAAGGGAAGCCGCAGCGTGAGCGGCTATTGCTGCGGACACACACTTCTCCTGTACAGATTCGTACCATGGAGAAGATGAAGCCGCCGATCCGCATCGTGATACCGGGCACGGTACACCGCAACGATCCGCCGGACGCAAGCCACTCGCCGATGTTTCACCAGATCGAGGGGCTGGCCGTCGACACGAACATCACCTTTTGCGATTTGAAGGGCACGCTGGATCACGCCATGAAAGCGCTGTTCGGATCGAACGTGAAGACCAGCTTCCGCCCGTCGTTCTTTCCCTTCACCGAGCCGAGCGCGGAGATGCTGGTTTCGTGCTTCATCTGCGGTGGCAGCGGAAAGCGCGGCAGCGAGCCGTGCCGTCCCTGCAAGCAGACGGGATGGATCGAGATTCTGGGCTGCGGCATGGTTGATCCGAGCGTGTATGGGTTCGTGGGTTACGATCCCAAAAAAGTCAGCGGCTTCGCCTTTGGCATGGGCGCGGACCGCATCGCGATTCTGAAATATGGAGTGGACGACATTCAGTTGTTCTTCAACGGAGACGTGAGATTCCTCGAGCAGTTTGGTTAGAAGT
>Ga0307479_10006047_pt1 | contig 11089 bp, 10 predicted proteins | sample atmos_gasesECM4C_FD_203743 | JGI IMG/M metagenome (GOLD analysis project Ga0307479, IMG submission 203743) | Hardwood forest soil microbial communities from Morgan-Monroe State Forest, Indiana, United States - atmos_gasesECM4C_515 | ecosystem: Environmental > Terrestrial > Soil > Temperate... | reverse complement strand
CGAGAAATTCAATATCCGCAAGGTTGAGCCGTGGAACCGGCACTTCCGTTCAACGGATGCCAAGTACCTGGAAGAATTTCGCGCCTCCGTCGAGAGGGCGCGCGGCGCGATTGTAAACATTGCGGTTGACGGCGACCACAGCCCGTACGCCGCGGATGTTTCGGAACGCGATCGGGCCGTGGCCTTCAGCAAGAAATGGATCGACGTGGCAGTGGCGATTGGCTCGCCGAGCGTGCGCACGAACATAACGGAAGCTAAGGACTCCAAGCCAGACCTGAACCGTGCTGCGGACACCCTCAAACGCGTCGCCGAATATGCTGCCACCAAAACCGTCGTGGTGCACCTTGAAAACGACAACCCTGTCGCTGAAGATCCTTTCTTTCTGGTGCAGTTGATTGAAAAAGTGAACAGCCCGTGGCTGCACTCCAATCCCGACTTTTGTAATACGCTGGCCACGGGCCGCGAGGAGTACGCCTACAAGGGCATCGCCGCCATGTTCCAGCACGCCTACGCCATCTGCCATGTCAAGGACGCGGAAGCCAACGAGAAGGGCCAGGTTTTTCGAGTCGACATGGCCAGAACATTCGGCATCCTCAAGCGCGCCAACTACCGCGGCTACTGCTCGATGGAATTTGACGCTGCTGGTGACCCGTACGCGGGAACTGCTGCGTTGATCGCACAGACCCTGCGGTATCTTGGATCCTGAATGTTTCCACTCTTTCGCTCTTCCACACTGCCGCTTCCTCTATAATCTGGCGCGTGAAGACGATTCTGGACGGGATCCGCGTGGTTGAGTTGACCGAGGCGCTTGCCGGCCCCTATTGCGCGATGCTGCTGGGCGATTTCGGGGCGGACGTGATCAAGGTCGAGCGGCCGGGCACAGGAGATCAATCGCGCGGGTGGGGACCGCCGTTCGTGGGCGCGGAATCGGCCTATTTTTTGGCGGCGAACCGGAATAAGCGCTCGATCGCGCTTAATTACGACGACGCACACGACGCGGAAATTCTGCAGCGGTTGATTGCATCGGCGGATGTGTTCCTCAGCAATCAGCCATCGCTCGATTCTTTGCAGAAGCGCGGCCTGGATCCGGAAGCCCTACGCGCAAAACATCCGCGTCTGATCAATTGCAGCATCACCGGATACGGCTTCAGCGGGCCAAAGGCAGGCCGGCCGGGCTACGATATTTTGGCGCAGGCGGAATCGGGCTTGATGAGCTTCACCGGCGAGCCGGAAGGCGGCCCGATGCGTTATCCGATTGCTATTGCGGACATGACCTGCGGGATGTACGCGGCCATGGGCATTTTGGGTGCGTTGTTCGCCCGCGAAAAGACGGGAGAGGGGCAATTCTTGGACATGGCGCTTTTCGATTCGCAGCTTACGTGGCTGGCGAACGCCGGCAGCAGCTACCTCAATGCTAATGCGGAACCCCGGCGATGGGGAAACGCGCATCCGAACATCGTGCCTTACCAGGTGTTTCGAGCGCGTGACGAGAAACACTTTGTGGTCGGAGTAGGTAGCGAAGGGCTGTGGAAGAAATTCGTCGCGGTCTTGCAGGCTGAGGCGACGCTCGGTAAGGACGCGCGGTTCGCGAGCAACCCGCTGCGCATCGAGCATCGTCTCGAATTGCTTGCGTTGCTGCAACAGCGTTTCGATGCGGAAGGGCGCGACGCGTGGCTAGACAAGTTTGCCAAGGCGGGCATTCCTGCGGCGCCCATCAATAGCGTACCGGAGGCCTTGCGCGACGTACAGGCGTTGGCCCGCGGGCTGATTGTAAGGATTGAGCACTCGGCGCTGCAGCAGGTTCGCAGCATCGCCAATCCCATCAAGTTTTCAGACTTGCCTGTGACGTATCGCCTGCCTCCGCCGATGCTGGACGAGCACGGCGAAGAGATTTTGCGCAGTCTTGGCGCCGACCGTTCCTAGCGGGGCCGTTCAGTGGTTCTTGGTTTAGCGGAATGTGGCCAGGAGTTCGCCGTTTTCGATTCTTAAGTCGGCAATTTCTGGTGGCAGCTTTAGCTTTTCGCGATTTTCCGGCGAGTCCATCATTTTTTGTACCGCCGTCTCCAGTGCGGACTGCGGAATCGGCAGCGAACCGAGCTGGCCGCCGACCGGCTCGAAGCGAAGATAGCCGTTGGCGGAAGCGAGGCGCCCTTCGAGCTGCAGGGTCAAGTCTTTGCCGTGGAAATCGAAGATCACGTAGGCGCGGACGCGATCTTCAACGAGTTCGACCTTCACGTCACGGACGGAGGAGCGCACTTGCTCGACTTGCTCGGCGGGCGTGCCGGACGGCGTGGGAAGATTGGTGGTGGCATCGCCGGAGGGGGCAGTGTTCGGCGCAGATTTGACGGGAGCGGCGGGAGAAATGTCGAGGTGGGAAGCGAGGTAGGAGTTCAACTCGCTTTGATCGAGGCGAAGCGTCGCGGATTGGCCGTTGGCCAGGGCCTGCTCGACATCTTGAACTTTCTGCTCCACGCGGGCAGCGGCCTGCGGGCTTGTGGTGATCACCGGTGGAGGCGTGGAGTGAAAAACCATCAGCAGGGCAATGATGGCCGCCGCGTAGGTGGTCCAGCGGATGATGCGAAATGCAAGGCGCAGCGGACTGGGCTTGTGCGGTGGCAGATTATCGGAGCGAGTACCGCTGCTGGGCGGGGCGGTAGCGTTCATGGTGCTGCTCCTTGGAGGCGAAACACTCTCGCCTGTACAAACCGTAGAGGGTTGCCGTGCTAACGGCAAGAGAACGTAGGCGCAGGCGCGACCAAAGGGACAAGGCTGGAAACGGAATGGCCGATAAGTCGTCTATCGCTATAGCGTGTCACGCCATAGTCGAGGGCTGCGCGCGATGGAGGCGGTCATGGTGAGAAGAGTTTTACTCGTTTGCGGATTCGGGCTGGCAAGCGTTTGTCTGGCTTTATTCCCGAGAGCTGCGGAACAGCCGCAAAGCGTCGCGCCGCAATTCACGGCGGACGGGAAACTGGTGCGGCCGGAGGGCTATCGGAAATGGGTGTACGTTTCCTCGGGCTACGGGATGAGCTACAGCCAAAGCCCTGATGGAATGCAAATGTTCACGAACGTTTTCGTAACCCCCGCGGCGTATGACTACTTTGTGGCGAACGGCAAATGGCCGGACAAGACAATGTTTGTGCTGGAGCTGTATGAGTCGACGTCGCGCGGCTCCATCAACAAGCACGGCAGCTATCAGACGGAATTCTCCGGCTTGGACGTGGAAGTAAAGGACGAAACACGATTTGCGGACAAGTGGGCGTATTTCAATTTCGGCGGCGCGACAAAGGCGGCCAGTGCGGACACGCCGAGCAAGAACGATTGCTGGAAGTGCCACGAACAAAACGCCGCGGTGGAGCATTCCTTCGTGCAGTTTTACCCGGAACTGCTGAGGATTGCTCGAGCGAAACGGACCATTAAGCCAGGAGTGCGATTGGACGAGTGAATTTCTGGCTAGAGGTGACATGGAACAGGTTTTGCATGGACAGACTGCGATAGTAACCGGCGCGGGGAGCCCCGCTGGAATTGGGTTTGCGATAGCGCGTGGCTTGCTGGCGGCCGGCGCGCAGGTCGCGATTACCGCGACCACAGAACGCATTTACGAACGCGCGCGGGAACTCGATGCCACTGGCAAGAATGTGGTGGCCATTGTCGCTGACCTGACCGAGGAGGACGCAGCGCGACGAATCATCGACATGGTGATGCAGCGGAGCGGCCGGATCGACGTCCTCGTCAACAACGCCGGAATGGCGCAGATCGGGCGCCCGCTGGAGGGGATGTCGGTCAGGGAGAGCTCGTATGCCGATTGGCGCCGGCAAATCGAGATCACACTGCACACAGCGTTCTTGATGACGCGAGCGGTGCTGCCGGTGATGGCGCAAAGAAAATACGGGCGCATCGTGAATGTGTCTTCGGTGACCGGGCCGCTGGTGAGCAATCGGGGTTCGGGCGCCTACGGGGCGGCAAAGGCTGCGATGGACGGAATGATGCGGGCGATAGCTCTGGAGACGGCGCTCGACGGAATCACGATTAACGCGGTGGCGCCGGGATGGATTGCCACCGCCTCGTCGACCGATGCGGAACGAATTGCGGGATTGCATACGCCCATGGGGCGCGCGGGAACGCCGGAGGAAGTTGCCGCCACGGTATGCTTCTTGGCGTCGCCGTCGGCTTCGTACATAACCGGGCAATCTCTGGTTGTGGATGGTGGCAACATTCTCCAAGAGAACAAATCAGTCTAAGTGTGAAACTCATACGAGGTCTTGGCTTGCCGGAAGTGCGCGGCTGCCACAAACTTGACTCCCAGCCCTGAGCTTGCTCGCGTTTTTTCCGGAGGACCTCGATGCGCCGCGCTTTCTCCTTGCTTTTGCTGTTCCTGCTCCCCATTTTTGCCGCCGCGCAAGAGCAGGACACCGCGCAACGAGCGCCCCAGCCTGCGGTGAAGCCGCGGGTGAAGATTGGCGTGGCATTAGAGGGCGGCGGTGCGTTGGGGCTGGCGCACATCGGGGTACTGCAATGGTTCGAGGAACAGCACGTTCCGGTGGACTTCATCGCAGGCACGAGCATGGGCGGCCTGGTCGGCGGCTTCTATGCCGCGGGAGTTAGCCCAGAGGAAATGAAGAACCTGATCGAGAGGCTCGATTGGGACGCGATTCTGCGGGACCGTACGTCTTATGAGGACCTGTCGTTCCTGCGGAAGCAGGATCAGCGGGCCTATCCGAATTCCCTGGTGCTGGGATTACGAAAGGGTTTGTATTTGCCCGCGGGATTGAATGCCGGGCACCAGATCGGAATGCTGATCGATCGTGAGACGCTTCTTTACTCCGGACTGCCGTCATTTGACGCGCTACCAGTGCCGTTTCGCTGTGTAGCCACGGATTTGGTGAGTGCGAAGCAATTCGTGTTCAAGGACGGCTCGCTCGCGGAGGCTCTGCGCGCGACCATGTCGATCCCGGGAGCATTTGCGCCGGTGCACGACGGGCAGCACGTATATGTCGATGGTGGGTTGGTGAACAATTTGCCTACCGATGTGGTCCGGCGAATGGGCGCAGACATCGTCATTGCCGTACACCTCGAGACGCCACCCGTAGAGGCGAAAAATATTCAGTCCTTGTTGAGCGTACTGGAGCAATCCGTGCGCGTGGTGGTTTCCGAAAGCGAAGTGCGCGGGCTAGCGGACGCGGATGCCGTCGTGTCCGTGCCGCTCGACCATTTTCTCTCGAGCGACTTCGCCAAGAACGTTCCCATCATGCAAGCAGGATACGAAGCGGCGAAGGGCAAATCGAAATTACTGGCCGGTTTTGCCCTGGATGACACCGACTGGAATCAATACGTGCACGAACGCGACGGCCGCAGACTGTCCACCACGCCCGTGCCGCAGTTCATTGAGGTGCAAGGGACCAGCGCCCCGGCCCAGGAGGATGTCCGGCGCTATTTGAAAAAGTTCATAGGGAAACCCTTCAACGCGGACAAGCTCGACCCCGCGCTGACGCAACTGACTGGAAGCGGACGTTACGACACGCTGGATTATCGCATCGTGGAACGCGACGGGAGGCAGGGCCTGTTAATCGTGGTGAAGGAGAAGGTTTCTGCGCCTCCCACACTCCAGACGGCTTTTGAAGTAGACGGCTCGGAGGCTGGAGATATTGAATACAGGCTGGGCACGCGCCTGACGATGATCGACGTCGCCGGATTCCGGTCGGAGTGGCGCACGGATTTCTTGTTCGGAAGTACGTACGGAGTATCCAGCGAGTTGTACCGGCCATTCCGGGCGGAAAGCAAATGGTTTTTTGCGCCGCAGGCGGATGCCAGCGACACAGCATTCCCGATTTACAAGAAGAATGATCCCCTGGCCGACTATCGCATCTACCGCATGAGTATCGGCGCTGATCTTGGTTACGGATTTAGCCGCTTCACGGAATTGCGCGTGGGCTACGAGGTGGGAGAACTCAGCACGAAATTGCGTCTGGGCACGCCGCAGATTCCCGCCATCGATGGCCGAGTGGGTGCGGCCCGAATGCGTTATGTAATGGACCATACCGATGACCCGGTGATTCCACGCCGCGGATTCCGCGTGGAATCAAATTTTCACTGGTTTGACGCGAGCCCAGGAGCGACGAGCGCGTTTCCCGTACTGGATGCGCGGTTCGGGTTCTTTCAGCCGGTGTCGCAAGCGGCGTCATTTTTCTTGAGCGGCGAAGGGGGGAGCACGTTTGGTTCGCGGAACACGGGAGAGCCACAATTTTTTCTCGGCGGCGCGGCGCGGCTGAGCGCTTATGGAGTGAATGAGCTTTTCGGAAACCAGTACTATCTGTTTCGCGGCGGATACTTGCATGAGATCGCGTCACTGCCGCCGTTCGTAGGCAAGAAAGTGTACGCGATCGGAGCGTATGAAGCGGGGAAGATGTATGGCGCAGCAAATGAAAGCAAGTTTCCAAATGACTTTGCAGCGGGTGTCTTGGCGGAGACGGCCCTAGGACCGTTTTTTGTCGGCGGCAGTGTCGGGGGTAACAGCCACCACAAATGGTTCTTCCAACTTGGGCGCGTGTTCTAGATAGTTGCATCCACGGGGCGGGTGGGTGAATCTGATAGCAACGGTAGTGGCCAGTCTTAGGGACGGTTCTGGAGGACAGTGATGAGCGAAAAGGTGCACAAGAATGAAGCGGAGTGGAAGAAGCAATTGACGCCGAATCAGTATTTTGTGACCAGGCAGAAGGGGACCGAGCCTCCTTTTACCGGCGAATATGAGGATACCAAGAGCGCGGGAACCTATACGTGCGTTTGTTGCGGCCAGCCGCTCTTCCGATCCGAGACAAAGTACCACTCGGGATCGGGCTGGCCGAGCTTTTATGCGCCGGCCGATAAGGAAGCGGTGGCAGTGGAGAGCGATGCGAGCCACGGCATGGCGCGCACGGAGGTGAAATGCAGCCGCTGCGAAGCGCACCTGGGGCACGTGTTCGAGGACGGACCACAGCCGACCGGCCTAAGATATTGTATCAATTCGGCGGCGCTGAAATTGGACGAGGACAAGAAAAAAGGCGCGCCTTGAGAAGCACGGCGCGCCCGGGAATCGTTGTAAGAAGTGCTGCTTAGGCCGCTGAGAAACAGGAGCACGCAGCGATTTCGGCTACGCGATCGCGTTCCCGCTCCCACACACCGACGAGCAAAACCTTCGTGCCAGTCGGATATTTGAACACGTAAAAGACGTTGTCTGCGCCATCCAGCTCAAAAAAGCCCGGGCGCCGAGGATCCGGACGCGACGTTGCGCCGGAAGCGAGGAGCAGGCGGAGTTCCGCGATTTGCTTCGGTGTATGACTCCGAAGGTCTTCGAGCAGAGGAGGTTGCTTTGTGAAATTTGTGGTCATGATCTTCTTTCGCCACATAAGCTTAGCTCGGGCCTCATAGATAAAGACGTAAAACCTCGCGAAAAGTTTCATACGCAGCAACTTTTGGGCGAGCAGTTTTGGGATCTTGAAGCGCTGTATTTGCCATGGTTTGGGCGTATAGGTGAGATGGCGGCTGGGGCCTGAAAGTAACCATGAATCATCGACTGTGGGACAACTCAGCGGCAACACCCAGAATTCGGACTACTCGGGCGCAGACCCCCCTCCCCCTGTTTTTCACAAGTGTTCATTCTAAAGGGAGTTAAAATTGTTTGTTTTCATACACTTTTACAAGTGTTGATTCTAAAGAACTTGTGTCGCACCCAAATAAATGATGCGATGTGTTTCGCAAAAGTGGCAAGCGAAGGGCCAAGGCTACTGACAGGCTCCAGAAAGCAAAAACGCCAGCACGGATGCTGGCGGTAGGCGCAATGTTGCCCAGCTCCTACTGTACGCGAGGAGTAACCGATTGTCAAGGAAAAAAGCCGAAGCAATTTTATGACATCTGGTGGCTCAACCTGGGAAGATCGTTCGGCGCCACCGACATTGCAGCGCGGTTTCTTTCCTCGCGTCGTTGTGATAGATTGTACGTTACTATGTGGATTGGTACTTGCGCCGATGCCGTTTCCCTGCGATAGTGCGCAAACTACTTGAGTACAGGAAGAGTTCATGAAAATAGCGCCAAAAAAGCCAAGAGCAAAGGCTGATTTCGAGAAAGACCGCCGCCGCAAGCATCATCACTATCTGGTGACGGTGTACTATGAAGATGGAGAGAAGTTTGGGCGCGTGTACACGGACAAGGATAAGGCTTCGCGCTTCGCGGAGCGCCAACGCAGGTCTCCGGTGGTAAAGGCGGCGCGCATCAACCAGGTTTCGTAAAGGGCGGAAACCCAACGAGCCCGGAGCTTGTGGCCAACCGATGCCGCGTGTTATAAAATGGAAAGAGTAGCACCCAAGCGGCCTTAGTATAGTGGTAGTACGGAACCTTGCCAAGGTTCAGGTGTCGGTTCGATTCCGATAGGCCGCTCCATTAAATCAAGAACTTACAGACTCTGCTTCCTCAGCGTGGGAACACAAAGGAACAGAACCCGTTTCCACCCGCAGGCCGAATCATCTCAACTACCTTAAGGTGCGCTGCACGCTTCGCAGTTGTCCCGCCTCGGGGTCGCCGTGTCTATCGCGACGGGAGTGGATTATTCGGGAAAAGGGCCAAACTGCAATCTGGCCATGCCTTCATAGTTGCTGTCGTGTTGGCGTATGCGTAAGGCGCGGGTCTTTCTGGGTTAAATCTTGCTTGGTGTTCGGGCTAGGCTGGCGGGCCAGCTATAATTGAGGTAATTCCTGTAGACCTTTTTGCAGGATTCACTCGCTTCTATAGGGCTGGAATTTCTACTAACAATTCGACCCATACCGGGGTCCGCGTAACAGGCTCAGACAGAAAAGCCTGGGAACGGGATTTGGCCCGTCACGCGAACCTCCCGAGTTAAGTTTGCCCGCACGCTCATGAACGGATGATGGTCGCCGGTTCCCGCGTCAGTCGTCGTGAGTCGCCTTGCGTTTGCTGATACACGCGATGACTTTAGGTGACAGCCTTTGCGCCAACCATTCAGAATTGTGGTTGATAAACTCGGTTACCACAAACTTTCGAGTCATCTGAGTCTGGAGCCATCAGGAATTAACCTGCATCGAAAATGCGATGCCTGTATCGATCGAAACCGGGTATTTTTAACCGCTCGATTCCTGGATTGGCCGGATTGATTGCTCCTCTTCCTAAAGATAGCTTAACGTCAGGCGACAAGGGCCACGAATACAGGATCAACGGCCCGCGATCTAGAGCGCAAGGCCCGCACGTTTGGCCGCACCTTAGTTCGCGCTCTGTCCGACCCAAGTTGGTTCAAGAACATGTGGCGACGGTTTGAACAGCGCAAGATTCACCGGCCAAAAAACGTGGAGCAAGTACGCCAGGCCCGCCTTGAATGGCAACCGCGCGGCTCCGTTGCAGGAGTTCGGCATGCTCCCCTCAAGCACGCTCTCCACGATGTCCAAGTGAAAGCTGATCATGCTCTTTCACCGCAAGCGTCCCCAAGCGGAGCGTTCGTTAGGAGGGTGACATGTGCACACAACCGTTGATTCTCGATTCGACTCTACGCAGTTCGGAAGCGGCGACGTTTGAGGAGGCATTGCGCGCCAAGATCGTGAGGCAGGAGGAAGCGGTGCAGGCAATGGTGAACCTGTACCAGGTCTTCCATGCCGGCTTGAACTCGCCAGCGCGCCCGGTAGGGAGTCTTTTGTTTCTCGGTCCCACCGGGTCCGGGAAGACGCGCATTGTGGAAGCGGCCGCGGAGATACTGTTTGGGGATCCGCGCGCGGTAATCAAGGTCGACTGTGGCGAGTTTCAACACTCGCATGAGATCTCGAAGCTGATCGGATCACCCCCAGGGTACCTGGGCCACCGCGAAACACATCCACTGATCACCCAGGAAGCACTAGCCGCGAACCATACAGAGAAGTTGAAACTCAGCTTCCTGCTGTTTGACGAAATTGAAAAGGCCAGCGACGCGCTGTGGCAACTCCTTCTGGGCATGCTGGACAGAGCGACCCTAACGCTTGGCGACAACCGTCGTGTCGACCTCTCGCAGACCGTAATCTTCATGACCTCAAACTTGGGCAGTGCAGAAATCACGGAGTTGATGCACGGCGGGATGGGATTCATTCAGCAGTCGGACAAGCCAACGACGGGTCTTGAGGCAAAAGTGACGCACACTGCGGTAGAAGCGGCGCGGAGGAAGTTCGCGCCGGAATTCATGAACCGCCTCGACAAGATAGTGGTGTTTCATCCGTTGAATCGTGAGCAACTCGCGGAAGTGCTGCATATCGAGTTAGCGCAAGTACAGCAGCGAATTTTAGAGACGCAAAACGGGCAGTTTCTGTTCCGCGTCAGCGACGCAGGACGCGAGTTTCTCCTATGCGAGGGCACAGACCAGCGCTACGGCGCTCGCCACCTGAAACGGGCTGTTGAACGCCACGTGGTATTCCCCTTGGCGAACCTGTTAGCCACCGGACAGGTGAAGGCAGGCGACTCGCTCTGCATTGATTGGGACCCGCGCGTGGGGGGCTTGGTGTTTTGGAAAGAAACTGAAGCGCCGCGGTCGGCAGTGCAACAACCACAGCTAGTCTCAACTCAGACGCGGAAAGCCGCTGGAGCTGGCGGCAGCGCGGCAGAAATAGCGTCTTCTGCCGAGGCGCGCAGTGCCGGAGCCAGTAAATGAGTAGGGTACTAGAGCGTACTAAGGAGATCACCCGCTGGGAAATTGCGGTTTCCCCCCGCTTGTCCCCTGACGTGAATGACGGTAACTATGTACTGACATGCGACAGGGAGGGAGTGCTCCAGCGCGCGGACTGAATTCTTTGATCCGAAGGTGCGGCGACATACGTCTGACTTTGAGAATCTGCGACAAAAAGTAGATGACGCCGCGTACGCGCACAAAATCCCCCAACGGAATGGAGCGCGACCTAGCAGCGAGAATGCTGCCCTGGGGCCCGCAAGCTCGCTAGTACATGGAGGACTATGTCGAACGGTCGATCCGAGAAGCGGATCGCGAGGACTATGAGCCTAGAAGTTTGTCTGCAGGATGAGCTAAAGCTTAACGAAAGCATGTTGACCGAAAACGTGAGTGCCCACGGCGCGCGTGTCCTCGTGGAGCAGA
>Ga0307479_10006045_pt1 | contig 11091 bp, 12 predicted proteins | sample atmos_gasesECM4C_FD_203743 | JGI IMG/M metagenome (GOLD analysis project Ga0307479, IMG submission 203743) | Hardwood forest soil microbial communities from Morgan-Monroe State Forest, Indiana, United States - atmos_gasesECM4C_515 | ecosystem: Environmental > Terrestrial > Soil > Temperate... | reverse complement strand
CCTCGAAAGCTTCTTTCAAGAAGGAACGAGCAGGAAGAATCGTCAGTGAGAGGGCTATACGGCCTGCCAGACTAGACTTGCAGCATCTCCATTGCCGCCAACGCATAGACCCCAGCGCACTTGATCATCGTTCGCAGGTCGATGTATTCCTTGGGGCCGTGCGCCACCGACAGCAAGCCGGGTCCATAGGCGTACGCAGGGATACCCTTCGCGGCATAGAAGCGGGTCTCCAACAAGCCGGGGCACATTTCAAACTGTGCTGCTTCGCCCGTCACTCGTTTTATGCTGCGAGCGAGCTCTCTGCCAAATGGATGGTCCTCGGGGCAGGCGGCAGATTGCCCCTCTTGCAGGATTTCCCAACCTAGAGGAATGCACTCGCGTTTGCAGTTCTCCAGCACGGCGATCAGCTTGGCCTTCTCCTCCGCAAGGTTTTCTTCCGGATTGATCCGCCGGTCGATCGTAAACCAGCACTTCTCCGGCACCACATTGAAGTTTGCTCCCCCGGCGCTTTGTCCACCGAGCATCAGAATCGAGTTGCGTGCCTGTTCCGACCCAACTTCGAAGCTGGTGTAGCCCTGCTCCACCTCATGCTTCAGCTCCAGAAGCTGGGTAACCACGCGGTGCATGCGCTCGAATGCATTCTCGCCACGGTGTTGCAGGCCAACGTGTGCGGACTTCCCGAAAACTTCAACTCGCAGCGTAATCGCGCCGCGATTCGCGTTCCACACCACGCCGCTCGTGGGCTCTGCAAGAAGCATAGCGATGCCGTTTTGGCCCAGCACACCCTGTTCTGCGAGCCACCCCGAGCCGCGCCCGCCTCCCGTCTCTTCATCGGGAACCAGCGTCAAGCAGATTTTGTCTTTCAGCTTGGCCCCACATTCCCTCAACGCAAGAATCGCGTAGAGCATCGCGACAATTCCGCCCTTCATGTCGCACGCGCCGCGCCCAAACAAAAAATGCCCTTCACGAGTTGGCTGAAATTGTTCCGCAGATTGCGCCGGAACGACATCGTAATGGCCGTGAAAATAGAGTGTGCGTTGACCCTGTCCGTAGCTGGCAAACAGGCTTACGGGTCTGTCGTCTCTATTTATTTTTTGGTCAGAAGGTTCGAAACGCGCGCACTCGAGGCCGAAATCCCTCAAGCGCTTCTCCAGCAAAACGGCGCAGAGGCCATAATTCTTCCCTGGCGGATTCGCGGTCGGGACGGCAACTAGCTCCGTCAGCAAGGCTGCCATTTCGTCCTCGCGTTGCCCCAGCCATGATAGAATCTTTTCGCTTCGTGCTGTTGCGCCGCTCTCAGGTTTGTTCATCAACAAGAATCCTAGAAGTCATCTTGCCGACGCCAAGCTCCATATTGGTGTGGTAGGCTGTGCCGCATTCGAAACTTTCATAAAGAGAGCTTCATGTCACCGGGCACGAACGCGTTTGCGGTCTTGCGATGGCTGGCGTTGCTATGGCTGCTAATCTGGTTGCCGCTTTATACCTGGGAGTGGGGCTGGCAGAATATGATGCATGTTTGTGATATTGGCGTCATCGTTGCCTGTCTCGGGATCTGGTTCCAGAACCCCTTGCTGGCTTCCAGCCAGGCTTTGAATTTTCTCCTGGTTGGAATTCTGTGGGGTCTGGACGTCGGTTGGCGGCTGGTCATGGGTCATCACCTGATCGGTGGGACGGAGTACATGTGGGACACTCATTTTGCGCTTTGGCTCCGTCTGCTTTCGACCTTCCACCTCGTCTTGCCTCTCGTATTGTTCTGGTCCCTCCGCGTATTGGGATACGATCAGCGCTCTCTGAAGTTGCAATCGTTGATTATGGCTGCCCTTTTGATTCTTTCGCGATTCTTGCCTTCGGCTCTCAACATGAACTACGCGTTTCAAGATCCGCTTTTCCATCGAGCATGGGGCCCTGCCCCTGTGCACCTTGGCGTGATTTTGGCAGGGTCTGTGGTTCTAATATTCTGGCCTACTCACTACCTGCTGAAACTCATTTTTCCAGCAGCGGGCGGCAAGGATTGATCGAAGATAAGAAATGCAAGGACCAGGAGAAATGGGCACCATGGCAGAAGCGAATCGAGAGAAATACTCCGCGATGCTGAGGATTGCGCTGGAAGAAGCCCTCGCTGGGCTTGCCGAGGGCGGAATTCCAATTGGCGCGGCGCTCTTCGATCAGCAGGGAAGGCTGCTCGGAAAGGGCCACAACCGGAGAGTCCAGGAGGGAGATCCCTCGGCGCATGGCGAAACGGACGCGTTTCGAAAGGCCGGCCGGCAGCGCAGCTACCGCGACAAAATCATGGTTACTACCCTCGCGCCTTGCTGGTATTGCAGCGGCCTGATCCGGCAATTTGGGATTGGAACCGTGGTGGTCGGGGAGTCCGTCAACTTTCAAGGCGGCATCAATTGGCTGAGGGAGAATGGCATCGCCGTGATCGACTTGCACTCCGAAGAATGCATCGAATTGCTCGCTCGCTATACCGCCGGCCATCTTGAGGTCTGGAAAGAAGACATCGGCGAGGACTGAAGACACGAAGTCGCCATCAGAAAAGTCTATGCACGAGAAACTGCCTGAACACTTCAATGTCGCGGCGCATTTTCTGGATGCACCGGCTGCGTCGCACCCCCAACGCCTTGCCATCATTGGCAAACCGCGCAAAGTAACCTACCTTGAGATGGCGAAGCTTGCCAATCGCGTAGGAAATGCTCTCCTCGAACAAAACGTCTCCCGTGGCGATCGCGTCTTAATCGTGCTGCTGGATTCCGCGGAATTTGCCGCCGCCTTTTTTGCCGCCGCAAAAATCGGGGCGGTAGCCGTGCCAGTGAATCCCTTCGCGCGCGCATCTGATTACATTCATTATATTGAGAACAGCGAGCCTCGCGCTGCGATTGTCCATTCTGATGCGCTAGAAGAATTCTTGCCCGCTTCGAGTGAACGCCCCCAAATGCTCATTGTGGTCGTCGGTGAAGGAGAAATCAAAACGCACGGCGTCTCCTGCGCCAAGTGGCAGGAGTGGATAGCCCCGGCCAGCGACCAACTAGTCCCCGCGGATACATCGCCAGACGATGCGGCATTCATGCTGTACACCTCCGGAAGCGGCGGCATGCCAAAAGCGGCCGTGCATCGCCATGCGGACATGCTGGCTACCAGCCAGAATTATGCACATCGCGTTCTCGGCCTGCGCCACGATGACGTTACCTTTTCCACTTCAAAGCTGTTTTTCGCTTATGGATTGGGCAACGGAATGTATTTCCCGCTTTCGGCCGGCGCGAGCACCATCTTCAATCCTCAACGGACTACAGTTGAGCGAGTGGTCGAACTTGTGGCCCTTCATCGCCCGACGATTTTCTTCGCCGTTCCGACTCTCTATTCGGCCATTTTGAGGGAGACGGCGCGGGAGGGCCATCGCCTGGATTTTTCCTCGATTCGCCTGTGTGTATCTGCCGGAGAAACGCTGCCGGCGGAGATATTTCAGCGCTGGAAGAGAAAATTCGGTTTGGAAATTCTCGATGGCATTGGCTCCACGGAGATGCTGCATATTTTTATCTCCAGTCGTCCGGGGGAATGCAAGCCGGGCAGTTGCGGGTTTCCGGTGCCGGGCTACGAAGTGAAAATTGTCGACGATGGCGAAGTAGCGGCCCGCGACGGGGAGATCGGCAACCTCTGGGTGCGTGGTCCCAGCGCTTTCGCGGAATACTGGCGGATTCCGGATTTGACCGCGCGCACCAAACGCGGAGATTGGGTAGTGACCGGTGACAAGTTTATCCGCGATGCGGAAGGCTTTTATCAATACTGTGGACGTGCGGATGACATGTTGAAAGTGGCCGGGATGTGGGTTTCGCCCATGGAAGTGGAGAATGCGCTCTTGGGACACCCGCAAGTCGCGGAAGTCGCCGTGGTAGGTGCGACAGATGAGCGCGGGTTAACCTACGCGGTAGCCTATGCCACGCTGCACGGAGGCTTCACCGGCACGGACGAGTTGGCGGCAGAGCTTCGCGGGCACGTCAAAGCGAGGCTGGTATCCTACAAAGTCCCGCGCGAAATACGCTTTTGCCGCGAACTTCCGAAAACCGCAACCGGAAAGATTCAACGCTTCAAGCTTCGCGCGACCTCGCATCACGATTGATTGCGAATCGGACCAGCCGCCCTCGGTGATTGTCGCAGTCCTTCTGATTTACTGGTTCGTGGAATCTTCTACCTCGCCTTGAGATACGAGAGGCAGAATGAGCTAGATGGAAGGTACAATCACCATTCGGATTCTTCTTGGAGGAAGCAATGGCGAAAAAACCGACCGCCGAGGATGCGCATCTCATACTCGAGCTCTACAATCTCAGACGCGAGCCTGAAATGCGGAAAGCGCGGCAATGGTGGCTCACCACATTCTGGCCCAAGGATGCTGACGATTTCATAAAAGTGGCGATGGACTTCGGCTCGCAAGAAAACAACTGGCTGCGGCAGGTCGGCGGTTACTGGGGCATCGCCACGTCTTTTGTGCTCAATGGCGTTGTAAGTGAAAAGCTATTTTTCGAGCCGGCGTTCTGTGGCGAGCTGTTTTTCATGTTCGCCAAAGTGCGTCCTTTCCTCAAAGAGCTCCGCGAAAAACTAAACAGCCCCGATCTTTTTCTATTGTCGGAAAAGGCCATCCTGGGATCGAAAATCGGACGTGCCCAATTCAGTAAGGTGGAACCACGCGTGGCGCTTATGCGCCAGCAGCGCGGAGGCTGAGTTTGATCTATTCCTTTCGAACGAGACTTGGCTCGCGCGTTGCTTTGTTTGCAAGCATCGGGATTCTCATCCTTCCTGCCCTCGCAACGGCGCAGAATCCGCATGCCTGTGGCGCCGGCGTGAGTCTGAGGCTGACCTCGCCGGTTTCCAGCCAAGGGAGCCTGCTTCTGGTCGAAGTGCGCAGCGTAGTGCCGATCAATGAACTGAAGGGTGAGTGGAACGATCGGAGCGTGGGATTTTGGTCGGTTGGCGCGGCGCAAAAAAGCGGACCTCCTCTAGTGCATCGAGGGCTGCTGGGCGTCGATCTCGAGAAGCCGCCCGGGACTTACAAATTGTCGGTTGCCCTGCAGATGATCAACGGTAAGCGCACCAGTTGCACGGCGAGTATCCCAGTCCGGAAAGGAATATTTGCCACCGAGAAATTGCAGGTTGGGAAGCAATTCGTTGAGCCCGATCCGGAACAAATCAAACGAGCCAACGCAGAACGGCAAAGGCTGCGCGATATTTTTGCTACGACGACGCCGGATAAGTTGTGGCAAGGGACGTTTCGTGTGCCGCTCGATGGTGTGAGCACGGGAGGGAACTTCGGAAAGCGGCGGGTCTTGAACGGCCAGCCCGGTTCGCCGCACGGCGGAGTGGATTTTCCGGCGACCACGGGAACACCGGTCCACGCGACGCAGCGCGGGCGCGTGGTCCTTGCAGAGGAAATATTCTTTTCCGGGAATACCGTTGTACTCGATCACGGCCTTGGGATTTACACCTTCTACGGCCATCTCTCCGAAATTACGGCGAAGGTCGGGGATGAACTGGGTGCGGGCGATGTGCTCGGGAAAGTGGGCGCGACGGGACGCGTTACGGGCCCACACCTGCATTGGGGCCTGACTGTCGAAGGCGCGCGCGTGAATCCGCTCCAAATCGTGAAGCTCTTGGGGGCTGAATGAGCGTGCCGACGAAGGGAGCCCCGGCGAAGAAGCGCCAAATGAACTACGTGACTGGAATCGGAAGGCTTCTCTAAAAAACTGGATGGGGAAAACCTGTTTGAAACGAAAATTGCCAAAATGACACTACCCAAGGACAGCCAGGTAGCGAAGTACAGGTCCGATTCGCGAATTCGAGGCACTGTTTTCCTGCTCACCTCTTTTGTGTGCAAGTAAATGCAAGCCTCAAAGAATCAGTAAGTTGTGGACATTGCCTGGATAGGTTTTACAGGCTGCCGCGGCATCTTCCTCCCCGCCTTGGTGGGCCAAAGGGCAGAAAAAGGGGGAAGTACCAGGGTACTGTTCTGGAACGGCCTTTTGTGGTACCGTTCCGCCATTGTCTTCGAAGATCTGATTCGGCAGTATGGGGCTGTGTGGGCAAGATTCGTGCTAATAACCTCTCTGCTGTTGTTCTGTCGCTTTAGCCTACTGCTAACACGACACGGCCGGCGCGGAACCGTTGACAGAATCTGATCGAACGCCCCGTGGTTTGACGAATCCTAATTGAGGTCGTTGCACAAATGTCCCTGCTTCATTTTCGATGCAAAGAGCGGCGCCGGACGCTACGTGTAGCGCTGAATGTGCCTTTGACGGTCCATGGAAAAAACGACGCCGGTGAAAAATTCTGTGCCCAGTCTTGCTCGCAGTCAGTGAACCGGCATGGGGCGTTGTTTCCGCTCGAAGAGATTGTGCTCGTCGGGCAGACGCTGATCCTGGTCAATGACCACACTGCCCAATCCATGGAGTGCCGCGTCGTCTCCATTCACCGCGCCCGGGACAGCAAGCAGTATGTGGGTGTGGAATTCATCTCCCCGGAAACGAACTTCTGGCACATGCAGTTCCCCATCCCCGGGTCGAAACCACTGCGCCGCGTGGTTCCCACAAAAGTCTCTGCGTAACCCGAATCTGCGATTTTCCTAACCCATCCCAGGTTCACGTTTGAGTTGTGGTCTTGCTGCGCGCATAGTCTGCCAAGCCTTGACTGCAGGCGGGACTTACTCGTTCCTTAAGGCCACCATCGGATCGAGCTTCGCCGCGCGACGCGCCGGCAAAAAGCTCGCCAAAGTCGCAACCGCTGACAAGCTCGCAACCGCCAGCAAGTAGGTCACAAGGTCCGTCGGCTTTAGCCCAAACAGCATCGAAGCGGCGGCCTTCGCCATTCCTAGTGACAGAGCTGCTCCGGTTGCAAGGCCAACCAGAAGCAGTATGCCTGTCTCCCGCAGCACCAAACGAATAATGCTTTGCTGGCCCGCCCCCAGCGCCATGCGAATGCCAATCTCGTTGCGACGCCGCTCGACCATGTAAGAGATCACTCCATAGAGGCCGATGGCCGCAAGGACCGCCGCCAGAACTCCAAAGAATCCGGCAAGCCGCGCCATCAGACGATCGCGCAACAAGCTATCCTCGATCATCTGGTGAAAGTTGTAGAAGCTGGTGTCCGCGTCGGGATCCGCCTGGCTGGCCGTGCTCTTCACGGCGGAAAGGATTCCTGCCAGCGGCACACGGGAGCGAATCAGCATCAACGCGTCTGTCCCGGGATCTTCATTCTGGGCTTTCGCAATGTACACAATGGGATAGAGATCTTCTCGAAGATCAGCGTACTTCGTGTCTTTGACTATTCCGATGATCTGATACGGCGCCGAAGTCTTGTTCATGCGCCGGACTCGAAAAGTCATCTCCAGGGGATTTCTGCCATTGGCATATTTACGCACGAAGGTTTCGCTCACAATGGCTACATTGGGAGCGCCCAGGCGGTCCCGCTCGTCAAAATCGCGGCCGGCCAGAAACCGCGTTTGCAGGGTCTCGAAATAGCCGGGGCTGACCAGATTAAACGCGGCCACCGGAGCATCCCCCTGTGGCTCGCCAGCGCTGCCCATCAGAATGTCGTGACCAATGCCGTCGCCACTGAGAGGCACGATGGCGGCAAGCGCTGCGGCATCCACTCCCGGGATGGCCCGGACGCGTTGCAAAAGCTCGTTAGAGAAAGCCTGCCGCGCTTCCTTTGGAAGATTGCGCTCGGTGAAGTCAATGTCCGCGACCAGGATTGCGTCGCGGCGGAAGCCGGGATCGAGCTTCGTGAGATTATTTAAGCTTCTGGCGAATAGTAAGGCTCCCACTAGCAGCGTCAAAGACAAGGCCATCTGCGACACGACCAGGATGCGCCTCAAACCGAATCGCGAGTGGCGCTCGGTCAACCCCTTACCGCTCTCTTTTAGAACGGTGCCCGGAGCGACCTTGGTGGCGCGCAGGGCTGGCGCCAGGCCAAATAGAATACACGTGAGTACAGCCAGACCAGTGGTGAAGCCGAGTACCCGCCAGTTCATACCGATGTCGACAAACAAAGGATCGTGCTGGGTGTTCAACGAAGCCACCAGCATTTGGCTCACGTCGTGCGCCAGCAAACCGCCGAATGCCGCGCCAATCAGCGCCAGCAGCAGACTCTCCGCCAGCAATTGCCGCATTAGCCTGGCTCGGCTCGCGCCCATCGCTATGCGCATGCCCATTTCTTTTTCGCGCGTACTGACACGCGCCAGCAGCAGATTGGCAAGGTTTGCCGAGGCAATGAGCAAAACGAGCCCGGCAAGCGCAAGCAGCAGCCATAGTGGATCTTCATATTGCGTCCGCAATTCGGATATGCCAGACCCGGCGGGGGTTGTTCCGAGCTTGTATTCCAGGAAATGCTTGGCATTCGAGGGATTGAATTCTGGAGGGAGCGTGGCTTGGAAAAGTCCCGGCGAAATCGCCCGTAGCTGGGTCGCCGTGCGTTCCAGGCTCCAGCCCGGCTTCAGCCGGCCCATCACCGACAGCCACCAGCCGGTGCTGCTCTTCAGTTGACTCTCTTCGCCACTGATGATCGGCTCCGCGCACAACGGCAGGGCCACATCGAACGACCTGCCCACTTCCACCCCATAAAAACCGCCAGCGGCCACGCCAATAATGGGAAATGGATGCCGGCTGATCGTGAGCTTTCGACCGACGACATCCGGCTGCCCGCCATATTCGTGCTGCCAGTACGCGTAGCTGATGACCGCGCCGGCGGAAGCACATCCTGGCCCATCGTCCGCGGGAGTGAGAAAACGCCCCAGCGCTGGCTCAACGCCCAAGGTCTGGAAGAACTCTCCGCTCACCCACAGACCTTGAACATTGTGAACCTCCCCTCCCGGCGAAGTGTTGAACTGAGTGGGTCCCCAGGCAAAAATATTGAAAAAGCCCTGTTGCTGTGCGCGAATCTGCTCCCACATGGCGTAAGTAAGGTCAGAGTAACGACTGGAGAAGTGACCAGTGGCACCATTGCGGTGGTCGATGGCGATCCTCGCAAGCTCTTGCGGATTCTTGACCGGCAAGGTGCGCAGCCGCACGGCGTCGAGAAGCTGAAAAATTGCCGTATTCGCCCCAATCCCCAATGCCAATGACAAAATCGCCGCGGCAGCAAAACCCGGATTGAAACGAAGGAGCCGCACGCCAAACTTCAGGTCTTGCCAGAGTGTGTCCAGCACCGATTCCCAACTCACCGCGCGGACCTGTTCCTTTACGTTTTCAGCGCCGCCCATTTCGATGCGTGCGGCCCGTGTTGCTTCTTCGCGCGTCATCCCGTTGCGCATCTTTTCCCTGACCGCGTCGTCCAGATATCCTCGCAGTTCCTCGTCCATTTCGCGCTCGACCTGTTCCTTGCGGAACAATCCGCGCAGCCCGCCCGCTAGATTTCGCAGCAGCGACATTGCATGCCTCCTACGATTCCGCCTCGAGAATTCGCGCAATGGCAGCCGCCTGCCTTGCCCACTCGCGCGTCTCGCCCTTCAGTTGTTTCCGCCCCAACGCCGTCAGTGCGTAATACTTCGCGCGCCGGTTGTTCTCCGTGTCCCGCCATTCGCTCTTGAGCCAGCCGGCCCGCTCCAGCCTGCGGAACGCAGGAAACAGCGATCCTGGATTCACCTGGAACACGCCCTTGCTGATTTGCTCGATGCGCATCGCGATCCCGTAGCCATGCCTGGGTTCTAGCTCCAGTGTTTTCAGGATCAGCATGTCCAGCGTGCCCTGCACCAGTCCAGTCGGTTTGTCTGCCATCAAACGCACTCCTCTCGACCGTCAAGAGGAAGAAGATGACACCCTTACTCTAGATTGTCAAGAGGAGCGCGTCTCCGGAGGAGCTTCAGCGAAATTTCATTTGTTGCAGTACGATTTGGGCGTGACCGCCGCAATGAAACGGATCGGCCTGATTTCCGATACCCATGGTTTGTTGCGCCCTGAAGCCGTCGAGGGCCCTGCGTGGCTCCGAGTTGATTATTCACGCCGGCGATGTGGGCAAGCCGGAAATCCTCGACATTCTAAGGACGCTCGCTCCGGTCGTGGCCGTCCGCGGAAATGTTGATACGGCGGATTGGGCTCAAGCCCTGCTGGAAACCGCCGTGGCGCAAGCCGACGGCGCTTTGATTTATGTTTTGCACGATCTAAACGCCTTGGATTTGAATCCCCGAGCGGCCGGATTTCAAGTGGTTGTGAGCGGCCATTCCCACAAACCGGGAAAGTACGATCGCGACCGCGTCTTGTACGTCAATCCCGGAAGTGCAGGTCCACGAAGGTTTCAACTGCCCGTCACTGTTGCCCGGCTGAATCTCGAACGAGCACCCTATGAAGTAGAGTTTGTCGAATTGAAATGTTGATCCTCTGTACGTAGCGGAGGGATCCGGCAAATTGCCGGCTGCGCAAACAGGGAAAATAAGAAAGTGATAGACTCTGCCTATGGCCGCCAAATCGAAAAGCAAGGGTCGAAAAAAGGGCAGGAAAACAGCTCACGCGAGAGTCGCCTCCAAGAAGAAGCTGACGAAGAAAACAGCACCGCCGAACAGAAAATCTTCTCGCAAAAAGGCTGCTCGAAAAAAGAGCCGAGGGCGGGGCACCGCACAAAGAGTTGACTCCGTCGTGTTCCAGCCCAGTGGGCTCGGCGCGAGATCGGGCGGGCAATCGGGTGATTTGCAGGGCCTCTCCGGTGTCGAAGGCGCGGGCTCAGAAAGCGTGGAGGAACTGCTCGAGGAAGGGAATGCCTTCGAGGCCGAGGTCGTAAAAGGCGTGGAGAACGCAGACGACTCCGACGAGGCTGAGGTCGTCACCCACGAGGTTCCCGAGGATGATGTCCCCGATGAATACCGTCGGGAGAAGTAGCACGAGGCTTCAAGGCCCTTCCCTGGGCAAAGTTCTCCCTACCCTTTCAGCCTTGCGCACCGAGAAGAGCCTGCTTACCATCCCTCAGCTAGCTGTCGACCGACCTCGCTGCGGGCTAGACGAACTAGAGCCAGGGACAGGTATTCATCTCATTGCCTTCTGAATGGCTTGCAAGCCTCTCCTCTAACTCTGAACAGGACAGCTTGTAAGTCTATGGATATAAGTAAGTTATAACAGC
>Ga0307479_10006043_pt1 | contig 11092 bp, 8 predicted proteins | sample atmos_gasesECM4C_FD_203743 | JGI IMG/M metagenome (GOLD analysis project Ga0307479, IMG submission 203743) | Hardwood forest soil microbial communities from Morgan-Monroe State Forest, Indiana, United States - atmos_gasesECM4C_515 | ecosystem: Environmental > Terrestrial > Soil > Temperate... | reverse complement strand
TGCACCGCACTCCGCGCACTTCAGGACCTTATCCCGGTACTCCATGTGTAGCTCCCACGACCCCACGCTGGTTGCGAGGCCGGTAAGCATTCGGGCCCAGACAGGCATATCCAGACGTAATGCTTTCCTGTGCGTCCAGAACGGCTTGATCGGGGCCCAACTGCCTACGATCCCTAGGGTCTATAATGCCGGGTCCTGCTTGCCTGATTGGAAGGCCGATTAGCCTTGCCTAATCCTGCTCGCGGCGCTGCTTCTTACGCAGACGCTTCCGGGAAAGAGCCTGCTTCGCACGGCGTTTTTCGCCGGGCTTCATATAAAAACTGTGCTTCTTGATTTCTTTTATGATGTCTTCTTGTTGCACTTTGCGTTTGAAACGGCGCAAAGCGTTCTCCAACGACTCGCCTTCTTGAATGACAACTTCTGCCACGCGAAGCTCACCTCCCTTCCGGGTATGAATATGGCTGTACAACCCGAGCCAGCGCTTGCTGAAAAAGGTTACGCCCTGGGGGGTGCCATTTGTGGGCCTGTTCTAGCGGAGCCTGCCTCTTAAGTCAAGCAGTCTTTTTCCGCTGGCAGGGCGCCGCAACCTTGATCCTGCCTGGTCCACAGCCGCTGAAGTGATTCCGATCTTGGGTGCGGCACCCTTCGTTTTTAGGGTGGGGATTTCCTCACCCAAGAAATAAGGCCCTGCCGTCTCGCCGTTTTGAAAAAGACGCCTTAAGATTTCCACTCACCCGCGATCCGCAGAATAATTTGGCATCGCAAACTTTTCTCTATCCGTCTAACTGGGCGCAGCTGCGATTTTCTCCCGCTGGAGTACAATGCGACGCAGTACGCGACCGCAACTCACACCAGAGGCCCAGACCCATGCCCCTTATGGGCGACGTCATCGGTATTCTTCTCGCCGGCGGACAGGGCGAGCGGCTTTGGCCGCTGACCCGCGACCGCGCCAAACCCGCAGTTCCCTTCGGCGGGGTCTACCGCATCATCGACGTCACGTTATCCAATTGTATCAATAGCGACCTGCGCCGTGTCTTCGTCCTCACGCAATACAAAGCGCTGAGCTTGAATCGCCATATTCGCGTCGGCTGGTCATCGCTGATGGGGCTTGGAGACTTCATTGAGATCCTGACGCCACAAATGCGCGTTTCCACGAGTTGGTATCTCGGTACTGCCGACGCCGTTTACCAGAACATCTATTCCATCGGCAGCGAGCGCTCCACCTACGCCATCGTTCTCTCCGGTGATCACATCTACAAAATGAATTACCGCAAGATGCTCCAGCAGCACGTCGATTCGGGCGCTCATGTCACGGTCGCAACCATCGAAACTGATCCCGCCGAAGCCGCCCATCGTTTTGGCATCATCGAGACAGACGCACAATGGCGCGTGCTCGGCTTTGAGGAAAAGCCCGCGGAGCCCAAGCGCTCCGCGCATCGCCCGGGGAAAGTGAACGCTTCGATGGGCGTATACATCTTCAACACGCAATTGCTCATTCCCATCCTGATCGCCGATGCCGAAGATCCCGCATCCACGCACGACTTCGGCCGCGATGTCCTTCCGCGCATCCTCTCGAAATATCGCGTCTACGCGTACAATTTCGAGGACGAAAACCGCAATGGCCCTCTTTATTGGCGCGATGTTGGCACCCTCGACGCCTACTACGAAGCCAATATGGATCTGGTTTCGGTCACGCCGATCTTCAACCTTTACGATAAGAGCTGGCCCCTGCGCACCTGGCAGCAGCAATATCCACCGGCGAAAACCGTTTTTGCCGATCCGGATCGGATGGGCGTGGCCCTGGATTCCATCGTCAGCGGCGGCTCCATCATTTCCGGAGGCCGCATGAAGGGTTGCGTGGTCGGCCTCGACGTGCGCGTCAATAGCTTCTGCGAAGTGGAAAATTCCATCATCTTCAACCACGTCAATATCGGCCGCCATTCCCGCATCCGCAACGCCATCATCGATCGCCACGTCGTTCTGCCCGAACACACCGAAATCGGCTACGACCTCGAAGCCGACCGCAGCCGTTATCACGTCAGCGAAAAGGGCGTCGTCACTGTCGTCCGCGAAGAATCCATGCTCGAAGAACCGGAATAACCCTCCACGTTGGCATTCTGAGCGAAGCGTCCCGACCTGCTTGCAAGGAAATCGTGTCTTCACGATTTCAGTCGGGATGCGAAGCCGAAGAATCTCTCCTCTCTGTGCGCTCAGCGTCCCCGTGTTCTCTGTGTAACTCCGCCGACTTCGCGCTAGAATTCTCGTCGCAATTTTCCCGGAGGCGACATGCCCACTAAGGCCCAGACGAAGGCCAGCAGAAAAGCCAGCACGAATGCCGGCAAAGCGGCAAACGCCAGCAAACCCAGCGGCGCCAAAGCCTACAGGATCGCCGGCGTCATCGGCCGGCAGATCATCGATTCCCGCGGCAATCCCACCGTCGAAGCCGACATAATCCTCGAAAACGGCACGCGCGGCCGCGCTGCCGTGCCCTCCGGCGCCTCCACCGGCGAACACGAAGCGCTGGAGCTGCGCGACGCCGATAAATCCCGATATCTTGGCAAAGGAGTCCTCCGCGCCGTCCAAAACATCAACGGCCCGATCGCCAAGGCGCTTAAGGGCCTGGGCGTCACCAGTCAAGTCGCCCTCGACTATCGCATGATCGAGATCGATGGCACGCCGAACAAAGGCAAGCTCGGCGCCAACGCCATTCTGGCCGTCTCCATGGCCGCCGCTCGCGCCGCAGCGGCCGCCGAACGGCTCCGGCTCTACCGCTACCTCGCGCGCTTTTCCACCCAGCACGACGCCACCACGCTTCCCGTGCCCATGATGAACATCCTCAACGGCGGCGCCCACGCCGATAATTCTGTCGACCTGCAGGAGTTCATGGTCATGCCCATCGGCGCGCCGAGCTTTTCCGAAGCGCTGCGCATGGGCGTGGAAGTCTTCCACCACCTGAAAGCCGTGCTGCACAAGCGCGGCTATTCCACCGCCGTCGGGGACGAAGGCGGCTTCGCCCCCAATTTGAAGTCCAATGAAGAAGCTGTTGAGCTCGTTCTCGAAGCGATCAGCGCCGCGAGATACACCCCCGGAAAACAGATTGCTCTCGCGCTCGATCCCGCTGCGAGCGAATTCTATCTGAGTGACACCAGCCGCTACGTCTTCAAGAAATCAGACCAATCCTCGCGCACATCGGAAGAGATGACCGCGTTCTGGGAAAACTGGGTCCGCCAATATCCCATCGTCTCCATTGAAGACGGCCTCGCCGAAGACGATTGGGACGGATGGAAGCATCTCACCGAGGCGCTGGGCAAGAAAATCCAGCTCGTCGGCGACGATCTTTTTGTCACCAATACCGTGCGCCTGAAGCGCGGAATTATCGAGCACGCCGGCAATTCCATTCTGATCAAGCTCAATCAGATTGGCACGGTTACCGAAACCATCGGAGCGATTGAGATGGCGCGCCTCGCCAAATATTCCTCCATCATTTCGCACCGTTCCGGCGAAACCGAAGACACGTTTATCGCCGACTTCGTCGTGGCCATGGGCACGGGGCAAATCAAAACGGGCTCGGCCTCCCGCACCGACCGCGTCGCCAAATACAATCAGCTGCTGCGCATCGAAGAAGAGCTCGGCCCCGCGGCCAAGTTCCCCGGCCGCTCCGCCCTCGCGCCTCGCGCGTAGGTGCTCCGGTCTTTAAGCGGTGTTTAGGTCTGCGCCTCGTCAGCATATTCAAACGTGGAAAATTCCGCGTATTTCCCGTTGTGCTCGTAGCTCAGAACATCCGATTTCACCCGAAACACGTGCGAAGCACCCATGGTCAGCCGCTTGGACGTGAAGCCGGTGGGCTTATCCACATAAATCTCCTCCGGCTCGTGCGTCACCGGATTGAGAATCGGACCGAGGTCGTACTCGATGATTCCGCCGGCCCGAGCTCTGCTCTTGATCCCATTTAAATGCAACTCAAACGGAGCATACCGCGGCCCTTCGCATCTCGAAGCCACTGCCATGAAAATCACCCACGGCCCGCCCGACTTGCCCGCCGCGAGTGTCTCCAGAGCCTTGCGCTGAGCCGCGTTTGCCTTTTCATCGACCACAACGAGCCACGTCACATTCCCTTCATGCAGTGGTCCCGGTGAATGCCCGATCCACGCAAACGAGAGCCCATCGAGCGAAACATCTCCGAATTTTCCTTTGTCCACATGCCAAAGATAAGCGCCGTCGCAGAATCCCTGTGTGGGACGCGCGTCAAAGCTGCAGGGGCATCCCCAATCGCAGCTGCACGCTCCCAGTAATGTGCCCCGCATCGTCCACTTCGTTCGCATGACCTCTCCTTTCCTAATCCGGATTTCCCAGTTGTGAACGCAGCGATCTTTCTGAGTCGCGTGCCCTGAGTGAACGAAGGGCTTGCTTGCCCTGCCTCTAGGTCGCGGCCAACTCACCGCGGCTTCAACGGCTCCATGCCGGTTGCCTTGATCGCCCTTTTCGCCTTCTCTGATGTGAGGAAATCGAGCAGCTCGTTGGCTGCCTTGGGTTCCTTCGACCCCGCCACCATGGCCGCCGAAAACACCGACACGTACTGAATCTCCTTCGGAATCGTCCCCACGAACTCGGTCCCCGGAGCGTGCAGCAGCTCGCTCACCGGCTGCACCGCGATCTCCGCATCTCCTTTGGCGACGGCGGCCACGCCGGTGCTCGTTGTTTTCGGAGCCATTTCGTTCGCGATTCCGAGCTGGGGGAAAAGCTTCTTCACCATATAAATTCCCGTGGTGCTGCCGGGAAACGTGACCGACTTCGCCCGTAGCATCGTCTGCCTGAACGCCTCGACCGTGCGGATATCGGGCTTGGGCGCTCCGGCCCGCACAGCCAGGCCCAGCGGCGTTTGGCCAAGGTTAATGTCCGAGCCCGCCAAGATTCTTTTCTCGGCGATCAAATCGTCGAGCCCCTCCCGAGACATAATCACCACGTCCGCTGGGAAACCTCGGCCCAACTGCGCGCCAATCGTGTCCGGCCCGCTCCCCTGCGAAGCTCCTCGCGTCACCGTCAGCTTGATGCCGGTGGCCTTCTCGAACTCCGGCTGCAGTTGCTGGAACGCCGCCGCGAATCCGCCCGATGTGATCACTTTCAGCTGCGCCCGAGTTTGCCTTTGCGATTCAGTTTGACCCTGCGCCCGCGCCGGCGACGCTACCGACACCGCCAGCCCTGCCGCAACCACCGCGATCAGGAAGAGCGATTGTATGGACGCATGCCCTCGCTTGTTCATAGGCTCCTGCCCTCTCCGATTGGTAGGTGAATGGACCGAAGTATACGCCCAGAAACTCGTTGCCGAATTCAATGTAGAGCCGGCTTAAGCTGAGTCGCGAACGGGCTTCAGCTCGGCAGCCGTTTCCTTGCCTTTCCGGTGCACGCGCCAAAGGCGTGCACAGACGCACCCTTAGAATACGAAGGGTGCGGCACCCAGCAAAAAGCCCCAGCGCCCGCAACGAAAATCGCATTGCGGCGCCCTGGCTACAAAGGCAGGACCCACCCTTCGCATATGTCGCGAAGGATGGGGCACACGCAACCGATCCGCTGCCCATCGTACCTTGCTGCCGTAGGCCGTCGGGGAGGCGCCTGGTCGGCGTAGCGACTTTTATATGCGAAAGGGTGAGAGATGCCGGGCTGAAGCCCGGCGCTACAAGAGTCCACCCCCCTGGTGTTTTTGTATAAGTGTTCATTCCAATCGTCCTTAGGGAGTCAACTTTTGCAGAGCTTTATTCCAGAAGCCGCGAGAGTTTTGGCGCTGGAGGCGGCGGAATGCGGAGTTAGTCATGCCGCGAATCTTGCGCCGGAGTTTTTCTTTGCGGCTCGGACAAAGGTCGGGCGGTCGGGTTTTCGACCAGGACGGAGGCGCATACCAGTCGGTTTGGTGCCCTTCGTGGTGGTCGGCGTCGGGGCCGCCGAGTGAATCGTGCTTAGCGGCAGTCGAGGAGATCGGAAGCGGTGACGGAAGTTCGGAATGCGGCGCGTAGGCGGGAGCGCTCGAGCGCGAAAGAGGTTTACGGGGCCGCCTGGAAGGCGGCGCTACAAAATCGGCCGAGTTGCTCGCCGAAGGTGCGCAAAATCGCTGCGCCTCAGGGACTGCGGCGACGAGTGCGGAGCTACAAGTTGGCAAATCAGGCACGGCCGGCGCTTCGGATCGCGAGGCGGGCGGGTTTGAATGCGCATAGCCTTGAATGGCTGTGCCACCGGCGGGCGGAATACCTATTTCGATGGGATGGCCGTAGTAGTTCAGAAAAACTTCGGGCGGAAGTGATGACGGCTCGGGGGCGCCTGCTGCGTTGCGTTTCTCGGCGTCGCGCAAGCGACGCATGAGGTCGACGGTTTGGCCGAAGAAGTCTTTCGCCGGCTTGGCAGGAGCGGGCTTCATCAGCTCGAGTTCGAGCGGGAGCTGCCGGGCTTCGGAGCGGCCTTCCGGGGTGAAGGCGTACTTGCGGTCGAGAAGATCCAGCGAACACGACAAGATGTCGGCGTAATCGGGCTTCCCCATGATGCGCTCGGCTAGAGGACGCTCTTGGGGAATATTCGGAGAGATCCTTCGCTCATCTTCTTTATGCGGCAAAAGCGGCCTTATTGACATGCCCTTTTGCCGCTCGACAACACCGTTACGTGTGTGCTCAAGGTTCTCGCTTCCACCGCCTGATGGGCCCGAGTCGCCGCCAGGAGAGGGCTCAGGATCTTCGTCTGCATCCGGAAGAAGAGACGTTTTCAATTTGTTCTCCCACTGGCGATGACCGTTGGCGGCGACGTATTCGGCGCGGACTCCGGAGACGGATTGCAGCAGGAGTTGGGAGAGATAGCCGAAGGCGACGGCGTCTTTGCGGGAAATGCGTCCCTGGGCCATGAGGAGAAAGGTTTGTGCGAGGGCGCGGTTGATGCTGGTGGCGGTGGTGAGGTCGGAGCAGAGCGCTTCGAGTTCGGGAACCTTCAGGGCGGTGACCTTGGCGCCTCCTTTTTGCCTCGCGTGGTGAGCGCAAACTGAAGCGCGCTGGCTGCGGCATTGGCGTCCGTCGGAGAAGGTGAAGTCGCAGCGCGACGGGGCGAATGTTGAATTGGATGGGTCGTGCGCCGAAGGAGCGAGTTGGCGTTGCAGCAAGGGTTTCGGAGAGATCCCTCGCTCACGTTGTTTGCTCCGGATGACGATCTTGGTCAGATCGTCAACTACGGACCTGAAAAGGAAGGGGATTTTGAGCCGTTGGGCGTTTCTTTTACGGTAATCATACGCGATGTTATCAGTAAAGTATACGTTAGTCAATCAATTTGTTTACCTATAGATTATTCGAACGAAAGAAGTGAGATCAGTTTGTTCGAATGAAGCCAGAAGGGAAAATGTTTAGCCCTTCATTCGAATAAAGCGATATGAGAACCTCAAGAGTGGGCCTTAGCCATGTATTCGCCCGCCACGAAGTGAGACACGCGCCCGAAGGCGTATACGGACCCACCCTCAGGTACGACCCATCGCTAGCTCAGGGCAAGAGGGTGAGGCACCCAAAGAGGCGAGGAAACGGCTGCCGGGGCTAAAGCCCCTTCGCAGCTCTGGGCAAGCCGGCGCTACGTAAAGGCAAAAACAGATCCCTCGGGTCCGCCCGAGGCGGACTCCTCGGGATGACACCTTTGAGTGCGAGCCGCAGGGTGTTCAAGGCAGGCGATGGCGGCCTCGGAATGACGGCGCGGCCAAAAAGCCTCAGGTCTCCCGACAGAACGTCGGGACGACCTGAGCTACAAAATTCACGGACGGGAAGGCCTCAGGCGAAGCTACTTGGTTTTGGCGGCGCCGGCGGCGGGTTTGGCGAACTCCTTGTTATATTCCTCGGTCTCCAAGGGCGCGCATTCCTCTTCCGGAATATCGAAGCTGGCCGCTTGCAGCCGCAATCGGAGTTTGTCCAGGGCTACCCAAGGCTTCGTATACATCTTCGGATCGTCGATAGTGATGGTCATCTCCAGGTGAACGGCATCCAGGCGATGATATCGTTCTTCCACGCGCAGGGCGTCACTGTGTGGGAGTCCGGCGTTATCCAGCCAGGTTCGATCGTCGAATCCATTCGAATTGGCGACGAAGTTATAGTCATCCGCCCACTTGCCGACGGAGTATCCCCACCATCTTGATTCCGCAGGATTGGGCGATCCCCAAGTGGGCTCCTCGGGATTCTTGGGCAATTCGCGGCCGTCGGTCCAGATGGTGCGCCACTTCTTATTGAATTCGTACAAGATCACCACGTTTTCGGGGGTCTGGATGATGCGGCTGGTCCTGAAATCATGCAGAGCGATACGCGGGAAACCCTGCGGATTGCAGGCCGGCACCGGGTCGTTGGTCAGCGCGGAGGCAACCATTCGATATCCCTCGGTGGGGATATGAGCTAGGAGCGTTTTCCGGCCTAAAGGGGTGTAGGGAGGCTCTTGTTTCGGCTTCAGGCAATCCGGCACGGGCGCCTTGGGGTCGTAGGCGTATCCAGTGTAAGGAACTCCGGCCTCCTTGTATTCGCAGGAGCCCATCGACAGCGCCCCTTTACCCTGAAGTCCGGCGCCGGGTCCTCTGGCCGGCTCCCAAACCCCAGAGATATCGTGTTTGGGAGCTGGGGCAGGCTTCTCATCCGGCCTGTCAAAGTCGTACACCGCCCCAGGCTGCCGCGCGACGCTCTGAGCGGCGGCGATAACGGGCGCAAAGATCGAGACTGCAATCAGCGAAATCAACGTTGCCGCAAAGCGCTTTGCCATTGCCAAATCCCCCTGCTCAGACTTTGTATTTGGCTTTCTGTGCCAATGACGATCTCAATGTGGCGAAACAGCCATGGCGCCAGGTCCTGAAGCGGGAGCGGCTCCGCACTGATTTGTGGATGGGCTTGCGATCTCGAGTGCGTGAAACGGAGTCCGGGATCTTTTGCGGAGTCCTCGCCCGTCAGTCCAGATGACCCGTGACCATCTTCTTGCCATTGGGAAGCAGGATTTCCAGCATGCGTCCCAGGGGCTGCCCATTCTTGACCGGCTCCAGAGTGACGGTAACTTCGTCGCCCGGTTTGAAGGTGTACTGACCGAAGCCATTCGCGGTTACGCTGCGCGGAGGTTGAGTCTCCACAACCCAGTGCACTAGTGAACCATTCTCGGCCTTTGAGTCGAAGGTCAGGAAGCAATGGGGATTGGACCAGGACCATTTTGTGACGGTCCCCTTCACCGTGACTTTTTTTCCGATGTCGAACTCGGCGTTGCCGTGGTGCGGGAAGGCCGAAATCGAAACGATCAGAAGTCCAAAGATTACGGCGGCAGGTGTGATAAACCGCTTGCGCATGGCGGTTGCCTCCATTTTCGAACCAATCTCAAAGCAAGATTTCGCTGGGCCCGCCTGGATGGGTTCTTTATACACCCGAGCCGTACAGGGTGAATATTGTTTTTGCCGTCGTACTCGTGCAGTCCCCAACGGGATGGCGGCCAAGCGCGAGGACATTGTTTGCCGCGATTGAGGTAGCGAGTGCGCGTGCGACGGACAGGCAAAGACCCACCTTTGGGTACGACCCTTCGTAAGCTCCCTTCGAGACTCAGGGCAAGCAGGGCAAGAGGGTAGGAAGAGGGTAGGGCACCCGCCTTCGCAACGCCGGCGACGGCGGGCTCGGAATGGGGCTTTACGGGCGCCGTAAAACGAACTGCTGATCCCTCGGCCCTCCGCCCCGGCCCACGCGAATGTAGCGTGCGCCGGGGACGCGGAAATCGGGCCTCGTGATGACAGCTTTACTTGCGCGCCGCAGCGTTCGCAACGCCGGGGAAAGCGGGCTCGGAATGCGAGTTAATTGCCGAGTTGACCTTGGAGAATTTCGCCCCGCAGCGGAGTCATTCTGAACCGCGTCGTGGATTCGCGGCGCCCAACGTTGCGCCGAACTCGAGTGTGGCCGTTGTTGTCACGCTCGTCGCGGCTCGCTCGTGTTTCAGGCTGAGTGTCGCCGGAAGGCGGGATCTCCATGCGAATGCCGAGCTCCCGCTCCAATCGCTGCAGGTCCGCTCGCTCGCTTCGGGTGAAGAGTGTGGAAGCGCAGCCATGCTTGCCCAACCGCCCGGTGCGCCCTACGCGGTGGATGAAGCTTTCGGCCACTTCGGGCAGATCATAGTTGATGACGTGCACGATCTCCTCGACGTGGATTCCCCGGGAAGCTATGTCGGTGGCGACCAGCACTCGGTAGCGGCCCTGCTGGAATCCGGCGAGCGCCGTTGTGCGTTGCGACTGCGATCGGTTCCCATGGATCGTGGCCGCCGCCAAACCGTCGTGGTTCAGCGCTTTGGTCAGCCGGTCCGCCCCGCGCTTCGTGCGGACGAAGACCAGGCAACGGCCGGTTTCCTTGACCAACAGGCGACGCAGCGCTGCCTGCTTATGCTCCGGGATCACTTCGAAGGCCTGCAATCGTACGTTCTCCGCGGGCTTCATGGTGGACCCGAACGCAACACGTACGGGATTTTTCATGTAATCCGCGACGAGGCGCACTACCTCGCCCTCCAGCGTTGCGGAAAAACACATTGTTTGCCGGTGCTTGGGCAGAACTGCCGCAATGCGGCGAATGGCGGGGAGGAATCCCACATCGAGCATGCGGTCGGCTTCGTCGAGCACTAGAATCCGCAGCCCGCGGAAATCAATACTCTTCCGCTCGAGGAAGTCCTCCAGCCGGCCGGGCGTGGCGAGCACGAGCCGAGCCCCGCGACGCAGCGCGGCAAGCTGTGGGCCCTCGGCCAAGCCCCCAACTACCACGGCCGCCGGGGGAAGTTGCCGTCCACGCAACACGTCATACTGATCGGCTACTTGCATGGCTAATTCACGCGTAGGCACAAGCACCAGCGCTCTTACACCAGGCGTCTTTTCGCGCATGAGCTGTTCCATCAGCGGAATCAGGAATGCCAAGGTCTTGCCGGTTCCCGTCTGCGCCGTAGCCAGTACATCCTGGCCCTCGATCGCATGCGGGATCGTCGCCGCTTGCACTGGCGTGGGCGTTACGAAACTTGCATGCAACAATCGTTCTTTCAGGTACGAAGAAATCTGTAATTCTGAAAAACTCTGCACTCTTTTGTCTTTTCTCTGGCC
>Ga0307479_10006042_pt1 | contig 11092 bp, 5 predicted proteins | sample atmos_gasesECM4C_FD_203743 | JGI IMG/M metagenome (GOLD analysis project Ga0307479, IMG submission 203743) | Hardwood forest soil microbial communities from Morgan-Monroe State Forest, Indiana, United States - atmos_gasesECM4C_515 | ecosystem: Environmental > Terrestrial > Soil > Temperate... | reverse complement strand
TGAATGTCTTTTACGGTGATGAGTCCCTTGAGGTTGAAATCCTGGTCCACGACGAGAAGTTTTTCGATGCGGTGTTTTTGCAGGATGCGCTCGGCCTCTTCGAGCGTTGTGCCGACAGGCACGGTCACTAGATTTTCCTTGGTCATAACCGAGCCGACCAGTTGGGAATGGTTTTTTTCGAAGCGCAAGTCGCGGTTGGTGAGGATTCCCGTGAGGCGTGACCCGCGGGTGACCGGCAGGCCGGAAATCCGGTACTTGGTCATGATTTCTAGGGCCTGACGAAGGGTGATGTCGGGAGATATGGTCACCGGATCGACAATCATGCCGCTTTCCGAGCGTTTGACGCGGTCTACTTCTTCGCCTTGCCGGTCAATGGGCATGTTGCGGTGGACGATGCCGATGCCGCCCTGGCGAGCGAGGGCGATCGCGAGGTGGGACTCGGTGACGGTGTCCATGGCGGCGGAAGCCAGAGGAATGTTAAGGGGAAGCTTGCGCGTGAAGCAGGTACGTGTGTCGACCTCGGCGGGCAGCACGGAAGACTTGCCGGGCAAAAGCAGTACGTCATCGAATGTAAGCCCCTCGGGAATCGGACCATCAATCATTCCAGCCTCGTCTCAGCCAATGGGGTGCAAGAAAATTGGCGCCCTAAAACAGCGCAGCCCAGCGGGCGCCCGCTGGGCCATAGAGCCATTCATCAAATCGAAGAAATGCGTCACTGTGAATTACTCATTGTAGTGGGCCTTTGAGTTCCGGTCAAGCATGCTAGGGGAATCTCACAGTTTGCACGTAAAATGGATTTTTGAGATGGTTACGGCGAACAAAACTTTCGAACCGCACGCGTTGCTAAGAAACCCTCACGCGATGACCTTAGCAGCGGCCTTTTGGCCGCGAAGGTTCCGGTTGCCTCAGACGGAGGATCGCCTGTTTCAGGTGGACGCTGAATCCCGACTGCTCGCGCGTTGCCACTGGCAGCCAGAGAAGCGGCCGGACGCCCCGGTCTTGGTAATTGTACACGGCCTTGAAGGTTCGAGTGACTCGAATTACGTGGTGGGAGTCGCCGAAAAAGCATTTGCCGCTGGTTTTCACGTCCTGCGATTGAATCAGCGCAATTGCGGAGGGACCGAAGCACTGACGCCTACTTTGTACAACTCCGGCATGAGCGAGGATTACCGCGCGGTGTTCGAAGAGCTCTCCGACGCTGATGGGTTCCAACAGATTTTCTTTGCGGGCTATTCGATGGGCGGAAATCTGGTGACGAAGATGGCTGGTGAGTACGGTCCCGCGCCGCCTGGGGCGCTAAAAGGCGTTTGCGCTGTGTGTCCAGCCATCGACCTTGCGGCTTGCGCGGATGCGCTCGAGCGGCGCGACAACTTTTTTTATCAGCGGCACTTCGTCACCGGGTTAATGGCGCGGTATGGGCGCAAAGCGAAGCTATTTCCGGAAAGGTATTCGCAAAACGGTTTCGGCCGAATTCGAACGGTCCGGGAATTCGACGATGAAATCACCGCGCCGCAGTTTGGGTACCGCGATGCGCAAGCGTATTACGAGGCAGTGGGCGCGAAGAAGTTAGTTTCGCTTGTAAGAGTACCGATGCTGATGATTACCGCTCAGGACGACCCTTTTGTGCCTTACTCATCCTTTCTCCGCGCAAAAATCACGGAAAATCCTGCGATCCGCTTCGTCACGCCGCAACATGGCGGCCACTGTGGATTTATTTCAAAATACGGTGGTGCGGAGCGCTTCTGGGCCGAACATCGCATCGTGGACTTCTGCGATGAAGTTCGCGGCGCACGGCACTAACCGAAGGGGTTTTCCAGCGAAACCGCGAATCTCTGGGTTAGGAGTTGCGCCGGCCCATCTGCACTGATAACCATGTCATCCTCGCAGCGTAGGCCGAATTCTCCCGGAACGTAAATCCCCGGCTCATTGGAAAACGTCATGCCCGGTTCAAGAACGGTCTTGCTTCCGCGGACCAAATAGGGATGTTCGTGTCCGTCCAAACCGATACCGTGCCCGAGACGGTGAGTGAAGTACTTATAGTCCGAGCCGTAACCGCCAGCGGTGATGACGGCGCGAGCGGCATCGTCGACCTTGCCCGACAGACGCCCGGCGCGCGCCGCATCGAGCGCAGCGTCTTGTGCTCTGCGCACGATTTCGAATGCATGAGATATCTTTTCCGATGGCTTGCCGAAGATGCCCGTCCGCGTGACGTCCGATTCGTACCCCTCCACCGTGCAGCCGCCGTCAATCAAAACCACATCGCCTTCCTTGAGCTTCTGCGGCTGAAGAGTTCCGTGTGGCAGCGCCGCCGACGCTCCGAGCAGCACGAGTGCTCCACCATGCAATCCCAACTTGGAAAAGCCGGCTTCGACGAGTCGGCCGATTTCTTCTTCTGACATCCCCGCTTTCAGGGATGCGAACACAGCGCGGAAGACCTCGAACGTCGCTTCACACGCCAACCGCATCAGTTCGAGTTCATGCGGCGATTTGCGTCCCCGGCAGGACACGGTCACCGGATCGGCGGAAACGTATTCGAAAGCCGGCGCGGCATCCCGCAGATGGTCGAAGAAAGTGAAGGCCGTAGCTTCTTCAACGCCGATCCGGCCCGAGCGAATTCCCCGGTCCGCCAACGCAGCTGCTGCGAGCTTCGTGGGGCTCTCGTCCTCCTGCCACACGCGAACCTCGATGGGGAAGCGCAACTTCTCGCGCAGGCGTCCTTCTTCGAACGCTGGCACGATCAGGATCGGCTGACCGGCTCGCAGCATGACGAGACCCAGCAGGCGTTCGCTAAGCCCCCAGCGAATGCCGGTGAAGTAATAGAGCGAGGTGCCTGGCGCAAGAAAAAGTGCTTCGTACTTCGTCGCCGGTGACCGTGAAACAACCGACGACGGCGGTTCGGACATAAATTGCTGCGCGCGCAGCAGGCGCTCGCGGAATTCCTCTGCCAAAACTGGGCGGACACGGGAACCGAGGGGCTTCAAGCTCGCGAAGGCTTGCGGAAGCGAATTATTTTCCGAGGTATCGGCGATCGCTGCGCGCGGGTTGAAGAGCACTGCAGAAGCGGCCGCCGCTTCTTGAAGAAACCGGCGTCTTGATTGGTGCGATGGAAGCTTAAATGAACGATAGTGCACGTCAGGAGAGATTTATCCGGCGACGGTGCACTTTGTCAAGAAGCCCCGGCTATTTTGTTTGCTTCTTGCAAAAACAGAAAGAGGGTAGGGGCAGACCGCTATTCCATCCGGACGGCTTGAATCTGTTTCCCGGCAATCTGGACTTGGATGCCGAAGGGAGGTCGCAGGTCCGACCCTTGCACGATCGCCCCGCGCACCCAGACGTCTCCCGGCAGTTTGGTGAGCTTGAGAGGGTCAAAGACGCTGCGGCTGCAAGGATTTCCAACCATGGGGTGTTTGGCGCCGCGGAAGCCGTATTCGTTGGCGAGCCGACTAGGGTCGGTAATGTACTCGAGTGTGCAGTTGTTGCCATACGGTGAATTTAATGAAAACGCCCAGAAGCCTGCCGGTTGCGTCGCGGAACTACTGGGCAAGCGAACCAGCAGCGCCGGAACGTTGTCTCCCGAAAGGTGATTCTTGAAGAAAAAGTCCTTGGTGGACCAGGGCTTGGCCATTTCTGCGGAGGTTGCGATACCTGGTTCCGCTTCAGTGGCATGCGGTTTAGCCGCGTCCGGATCCGGCGCCGGCGAGGGCACTTCAATCTGGGGCGGCGGAGCGACGACTGTTTCCGAGCGCTTCGGCCTCATCACCCAGCGTGTACCGAGTACCAGGATCAGCAGCACCACCAGTAGCCCGGTCACCAGGCGAATTGTGGTATTCGTCGCTGACGTGCGGCGGGAACCGGGTGTTCCGACACCCGGAATTTGGGGCATTTCCGACTTGAATCGTTCCGCTGGAGGCTGGTCCGACATTGGATCTCGTGAATCGTCCTGACTGTCAATCAGGTGACGCGCCCTCGCTCCCCACTCTGCGCGGGAATAGGGCAGGGCACCTTTACGGGCGTATTGTAAGGCCAGCGCGGGAGATGGGCAACAAAATCAGCACCAGACTTGCCAAATAACTCCATAGCTGGCTGTCAACCTCGGGAGAAGGTATGATTCGAGCCGAATCTGTTATTGAGAAGGGTACACTGGGATTCGCAAGACTTGTCTCCAACTGTGGAGAAATCTACTGTAGAAGAACGTAACATGTGGAACGGGAGGAGCAGGCTACCTCGCCGGAGAGTATGAGCGCTGAGACACGTGGGGGGGCGCGGACGTTTGTCCGCAGCCTGAATATTCTTCTGAAGTTCGCGCGGCTCTACGAGTTTGGCCACGTGCGGACGGCGGCCCAGTTTGAAACTACCTGGAAAGAGCTCCGAGGCGCGCTGGATGACAGTGGTGGCAGCGGCGTCCTGCTCGGCGCATCGGGAAGCCAGATATTGCTCGACGGCGTGCCGCTCGGCACCGCGGCGGGCGAACGCAGTTTCGCGCAGTTGCTGATCTCCTCGGGCATTGCCAGCATCCACTTCGCGCCCATTCTGACGCAAGCCCAATTTGCGCGCTTTGTGCGCGCCTTTCCCAGCGGCAATGCAAAACCCTCCTCGCTTGCGGAACAGCTGAAAGCCGCGCTCGCCGGCGAAACGGGAATCAAGGTCAATGAAATTCGTTATGTCGCGGAAGATTCTTCCGTCGCTGGCATCAAAGTGGCTGCCCAGTTGACTGTAAAGGCCCTCGGTGCGCACGGCGATAAATTCAAGGACTTCTTCGACGACCCCAACAAACTGTTGCAGATGATCCTGGCTGCAGAAGGCTCACGCGGCGGCGGCGGCGGCGGGCCCGGCGGCGGTGGCCCGGGTTTTGGAATGGGTGGTGTGCCGGGAGGTGGCGGCGGTTCCGGCACAAGTCCTGGTGGTAGCGGCGCTGGGGCTCCGGCTGCGGGTGGCGGCGGGGGTAAGGGTGACGCTGCTACTTTGTGGGACTCCGGCGGGGGCGGAGCGCTCGGCGGCTCCGGCCTCGGTGGTGGAGGAGTCGCGCTCTCCGGTGGAGGTGAGGCGAGGCCGCCAGGAAAGTGGCTCGCCGCTTCAGCTCTGCTACACAGCTCTGGTGGTGGCGGAGGTGCAGGCATCGCCACCTTTGGCGGAGGCCTTCCAAGTGGAGCCGGTGGGTCCGGAAGCGGCTTTGTTGTGGAAGAAGAAAATGTGCGTTCCATGCTCGGGCTCTTTGCGCAGCTGGGCAAAGCCAGGAAAGATCCCGAAACGCGGATTGATGTGCCCACATTTCAGTCGCGGCTGAGTGCCATGCCCGTCCGCTCGCAGTACACTCTGCAGCAAGCACTGGCGGGTCTCGCGGCGCAGGCCCCCAGCGAAAAAGCGGATACGCCGATGCTCTTGAAGCTGGCGGAGCACGTGGCCATTCGCTTCGCGCTGGATAGTTACGAGCGCGGCGAGTTGCGCGTGAATGCCGTGAAGCAGCTCCTTGATCGCATGAACTCGGAAATCGAAGCGCTGCGCAAAATCCTCGGCACCCAGGAACAGATGATGTCGCAAGCGGGGTTGCAGGTAGAGTCCTACACCGAGCTGCTGGACCAGGAATTCTGGGAGCAGGTCCCGGAGGAAAACAAGAAGGAAGTGCTGGTATCAGACGAGGCTTGGTGCGTTCCTCCGAGAAATGTGCGGGCGTTTCTCGAAGACATGCTCCGGCGCGGCGAGCTGAAGACGGTCAATGAAGTCCTCCTGAAATATGCCTCGTGCATCGGGTTGGAAGCCCCGGAAGCGCGGCGCACCACGGCCATCGGGCTTTCGGATCTGGCCGAATTGTATGGAAGCGGCGACGGAAGCGCTTTGATGGACGCCATCCGCAGGCTGGGCAATCAGTTGGCCGTCGAGCGCGAGCCGGAACTTCAAACCCTGGTGAGCGCGGCATTCGTGCGCTTGAGCCAGGAAGCGGCTTCAAAGCGCTGCTATCCCGCAATGCAGCAGGCGCTGTCATCCCTGGAAAACGTGGAAGCTCAGCGGCCGGGTTCGACCCAGAGCCTGCGGCCACGTATCGGCGCCGAAGAGCGCATGCCCGAATTTATCGAAGAAGCGCTCCGCAGCGGGCAGATCGCCGACGGCATGCTGGATATCCTGACGCTAATGCCCAAAGCCACGCTGCATTACATCACCAATCGCTTTGGGAATTGCGGATTCCGGGAGGATTGCGAGCTGCTGTGCGAAATTGTGCGAGGGCTCGGCGACCAATGCACGCAGAACCTCGTCGAGACTTTGCAAACAGCTTCGGCGGCGGAAGCTGCCGAAGTGATCGGCTTGCTGAGCCAGCTCTCTCCGGATGCCGTCGAAAAGATATTGCCCGTCCGCCTGTCGCAATGGCCCCGCTCCGCCCATGACCGCACCGTCCGGCAGCTTTCTTCCGTTCCCGTGGATCATCGGGCGCGCCTGCTGGTATCGCTCTATGATTCACTTGACATGCTCATCCGGCCGCTGGCCATCGATGAGATGGGAATGAGTGGCCATCCTGATTGCATCCCCAAACTGGTGGAGCTGGTGCAGAACGAGGGGACGACGGGTTTCGTGCGATTGAAAGCGATCGAAGCTTTGGGGCGCTTGCGCGCAAGCGCCGCGAGCCCTGTGCTGCAGCATATTTTGGATGCGCGGCAAGTGTGGCGCTGGGTCTATCCGAGCGAACTGCGCATCGCCGCCGCCCAATCCTTGCAACGCATCGATCCTTCCCTCGCGATGGAAAAAGTTTCGGCAAGCGGCATCGATCGGAGGGAACTCACCCTCGAGCCGACTGATCCCGAGCCAAACTCCTCGGTAATCCGGCAGCGGCGTTATGCACTCCTGAAGCTTTCGCGAAATCTCGTTGTGATGACGACCAATCTTCGGGAAAATTTTAGATTATCGATTCCGGAGCTGAATCTCGGCGGCGGAATCGGCGCAGGTGAACGCCACTTGGCGCCGGGTTCGCTTCTTACCCTGAAGCTGTCTCATGGGGTCCGCACGATCAGGGCGCAAGCCATTGTGCGCGGTGCACGCCCCCAGGCGATGGCTTTTGAATTTGTCGACATGGACCTGGAGGAGCGCGCCCGTTTGCGAAGATTGCTTATGGAAATTGGCGGCCTGCCACTTCCGGCGGTGGTGAGCAACCGCACCCGGCGGCGCGGCCGCATAGCGCTCACCCGGAATTAGGCGATTGCGACGAGATTCGCGCAAACCAATCTAGTCTTCTTGGCTTCGACACCCACTTCACGCCTGTCCTTCGCGGACCTGTTCCTGTCCCGCTGTGCAGGGTTCATACCCGTCCCTTTGGCGGCTTGACCGCGGAGGCACATGGAACCTCTGTACCATTGCCGGGGTAAGTCTCTAAGCCTACGGTACTAGATAGGAAGTCCCATCCGGGACGCAAGCGGAGCGGGATGAAAACAGATCCAAAAACAGCGGCGGGGCGGGCCTTCGTTCGAAGCTTGAACATCCTCCTGAAATTTGCGCGCCTGTACGGTTTTGAGCACGCGCGCACTTCCGAGCATCTGGACGTCGCGTTTCAGGAACTGCGCGCGGCCATTCCCATCGGCACCGATGCAGGGTTGCTGCTCGGCGCCACCGGCTCGCAGCTCTTACTCGATGGCGTACCCCTTGAGGGAGCGCCCGCCGAAAAACAGTTCGCCCAATTGCTCTCTTCCGCGGGACTGGCCAGCCTGCAATTTTTCCCTTCCATTACCCACGAGGAATTGGGCCGCTTTGCGCGTGCGTTCCCTATCACCAAAGCCAAGCCTTCCGAGCTCGCCCAGCAATTGAAAGCGGTCCTCGCCGGCATGCAGGGGATCCGCGCCAATGAAATTTGCTTCGTCGCTACCGACTCCCGGCTGAAAGGTGCCAGTATGGCGGCACAGCTCGCGGCAGCCTCGTTCGGCGAGGATCAGGACCAATTCCGGCAGTTGCTGAATGATCCGCAAAGACTTCTTGAGTTGATTGCTGCAGCGCAAGGCTCAAAGGGCAGTGGCGGCTCGATCGCCGCGGGGCCGGGTGGCGCAGGCGTCGCGGGAACGGGGCCGGGTGGCGCAGGCGTCGCGGGAACGGGGCCGGGTGGTGCAGGCGTCACGGGAACGGGGCCGGGTGGTGCAGGCGTCGCGGGTGCGGGAACGGGCGTCGCGGGTGCGGCAGTTGAAGCGGGCACCGGTGGCGTGGCTTCGACCGTATCGTCATTTGGCAGTGGCTCAGCCTTGGCCAGAGCAGCCGGCCGGGCGGCCGAGCCTAGCGAAGAAGAAATCTACGGGATCCTCAGCGCGCTCACGAGTTTCGGACAAATCGGCGTGAGCGGAAGTGGTTTGGCCGCCGCGGGTGCGTTCCAGGAACAAGTCGCGCAATTGCCTGGCCGTGCTCAGGACACTCTGAAGCAAGCCATTGCTGGTTTGGCGGCTCAGGCGCAGAACAACAAGCCTGACGAAGCCGTTCTGGTGCAGCTCGCGGAACAATTGGCGATTCGCTTCGCTCTTGAGCGCTACGAGCGCGGCGAGGTAAAAGTCAACGCCGTGCGGCAAATGCTCGACCGCATGAATCAAGAGATCGAGAACCTGAGGAAAATTCTCGGTGCTCACGAAGATAAAATGAGCGATGCGGGAATCTTGGCCGAATCACACCGCGAGATTCTCGACCGGCAGTTTTGGGCGGCGGTGCCGGATAGCGGTAAGCAAGCCGTGTTGCTTTCCGATGAGGCTTGGTGTATCCCCCCGCGCAACGTGCAGTCTTATGTCGGCGAGTTGATCGAAAAAGGAAATATCGCCGAGGCTATCAGCATTCTTCAGAACTACGCGTCCTGTACCGATAGTGAAGAAACGGATGCGCGGAAACGGACCGCCGTCGGCCTTTCCGAAATGGCCGAGCTCTACTCTAAAGCCGACCCCAGGCTGCTGAGCGAAGCCCTGCGGCACCTCGGTTTGCGCCTGAGTGTCGAGCAGGATGCCGAGCTGCAAGCGTTGATCAGCGCCGCGTTTGTCAGGTTGAGTCAGGAAGCCGCCACCAGTCGCCACTTTCCTGCGATGGAGCAGGCCCTGGATCTCGTCGCGGGCGTGGAATCCCAGCGTCCCGGCATCGCGCGTAGTCTCCGCACCAAAATGGGTATCGAAGAGCGCGTGCCGGAATTCGTGGATGAAGCGCTTCGCGCTCGGCAAGTTGCCGCGGGGCTAACCAACGTTTTGAAGCTGTTGCCGCAAACTGCGATGGAACAACTTTCGGCGCGCTTCACTCGATGCACCCTTCGGGATGACTCGGAGCACGTCGCAAATCTCGCAGCCGACCTTGGCGAAGAGGGCATCCAATACTTGCGCAGCACGGTGCGCGGCGGGCCTGTCGCTGAAGCAGTGGACATGGCCGGCTTGCTTTGCAGGCTGGATCCGCAGGCCGCTGAGGTTTTTCTCCCCAGCCGAATGAAGGATTTTCCGCGCACGGCTCAAGATCGCACCATCCGTCAAATCAGCGCGAGCGCCGCGCCGGGGCGTTGCCGGGTTTTGCTGGCGCTGCTTGACCATGTCGATCCTCTGGTGATGCCGCTCCTCATAGACGAAATCGGCGTCACTTCGGACCGCGAGGCTCTGGGTCGTCTGCTCACCCTCGCCGACGGCGATTTGCCCGTGGGCGGAGGGCCGTACCTCCGCGTCAAAGCGATCGAAGCGCTGGGCCGCATCTACGCTCCGGAGTCCATCAACACTCTGAAACGCATTGTCGAAGCGAAAAAAACGTTTAGCTGGGCTCACGCGCAAGAGCTGCGCATCGCCGCACTCCAGGCGCTCGTGCGGCTCGACCCGGAATGGGCGCGCGAATTTCTGCCCAAGAGCGGCATCGAAAAGCAAGACCTCGCGCTGGCGCCGCTTGAGGTTGCCGCGAACACCAAATTTGTTCGCCAGCGCCGCCACACCCGCGTGCGTTTGCACAAGCCGGTGATTGCGTGCAGCACGAACCTCAGGGACAATTGCCGGATGGAGATCAAGACCGCCAGCCTGGCTGGCGGCGTCGCCACCATCGATCGCCACATGGCCCCCGGAACGCAGGTGCAGCTCAAGTTCCAGTTGGGCCTGCGCAACCTCCAGGCCACCGCTCTCCTCCGCGACTACCGCGCCCAGGACATGGCCTTCGAAATTATTGACATGAACCTCGATGAGCGCGGCAAGTTCCGCCGCATGCTTGCCGACCATCTTTCTCAAGGCGCCGCTTCCGCCGAACCGGACCCCACGGCCGAGCCCGCGGAAGCCGTCGTCTCCCGCCGGTAGTTCTTTATCCCCAGTGCGGGCATCCGAATGTCTTCCCGGCCTTTCCCCGTAGTGCTCTGCCCATTCTTGGCGCTCGCACATCCAACCAGTTAGAATAAGATGTTTGCGCTGGCCCTTTAGCTTTGGCCCGTGCGGACAATCACGCGCAGCACTGTCAGGAAACGGCGAAAACACCCATGGAAGCAGCTCAGATACTCGACCGCGTCGTCGCACGCTTTATCGGCACCAAGCACGAGCGCGACGTCAAAAAATTGCAGCCCATAGTCGCGGCCATCAACGCGCGCGAAGCGGAAGTCAAAGCTCTCAGCGACGAAGAGCTCAAAAATCGCTTTTTCGAACTCAAAACTCAGGTGCAGGCGCAGCTGAAAGACGCCGATCCTTCTGATCCCGGCTTCCGGGAGCTGATGCAGCGCGCCTTTGAGCCCGCCATTGTGCCGGCCTTCGCCCTTGTGCGCGAGGCGGGACGCCGCTTCCTGAACATGAGGCACTTCGATGTGCAGCTCATCGGTGGAATGGTTCTGCACGAGGGCAAAATCGCGGAAATGAAGACGGGTGAGGGCAAGACCCTCGTCGCGACACTGCCCGCGACGCTGAACGCCCTTGCCGGCCGCGGTGTGCACATCGTTACCGTCAACGATTACCTCGCGCGCCGCGACGCGGAATGGATGAGCCCGCTTTTTCGCGCCCTGGGCCTCAGCGTCGGCGTCATCGTGCACGACCTCGACGACGAGCAGCGCCGCGCCGCCTACGGAGCGGACATCACCTACGGTACGAACAACGAGTTCGGTTTCGATTATCTGCGCGACAACATGAAGTACGACCTCGCGCATTGTGTTCAG
>Ga0307479_10006041_pt1 | contig 11092 bp, 10 predicted proteins | sample atmos_gasesECM4C_FD_203743 | JGI IMG/M metagenome (GOLD analysis project Ga0307479, IMG submission 203743) | Hardwood forest soil microbial communities from Morgan-Monroe State Forest, Indiana, United States - atmos_gasesECM4C_515 | ecosystem: Environmental > Terrestrial > Soil > Temperate... | reverse complement strand
CCAGCACGTCACGCACTTTTGGATCGACCGGGCCCGCCTTGACTTTTCCGTCCCGGATCGGCGCCTCCACCGGTTCGCGGGTCATGACATATCCCGTGATCGGGACGCCTCCTCGCGAGGCCATCGCGTTTGTCGCGGCACGCAGATAAAGCGGATTCTGGTCGCCGCTCGCGCCTTGCGCGAAGACTGCGACCGTCTTGTCGCCAAAAGCCTCCTCCACGTACCGAGAGGCCGCTCCCGCGAAATCCGCGCTCGTGATTCCCGCAAGAAAGCCATTCACCGGGTGCATCGCGTAGTCCATGTATATGGCGATCGGTTCGCCGTTGGACGCGAGGAATTCGACCACCGCCACCGTCTTATCGGACGGCCCCTCGAGGTTCGGCGCTTGTGTCCAAAGGTGAGTCTCGGAATCGATGGCATCGCGATTCACATTCAGATAGGAACTCCCGGTGCCAAATCCAACCCGCGCCGGTTGCAGCTTCGTCTTGGCTTGTCGAACCGCCTCCAGCATCTGACCGACGAGCGGCGGTAGCGGCGCGTTGGGATCCGGTCTCAGCCCGCGCATGCCAGGAAAGCCGCCAGCGCCCCAACCACTGTGGGTGTGCGTGGCAGACATGAGAACGTTCTCGACGGGGCAGTTCAGTTCCGTGGCGATCTGTTTCGAAGCAGCTTCCCAGACTGCTTCGGGAATCCCGGCCTGGTCCGCTCCGATCAGCGCGGCACGCGCCGAGCCGTTCTCGAGTACGATCGCGCGCACATAGAGGTTTTCGTGCGCATACTTGCCCGACGGAGGGTTCGCCGGATCGGACGCCGGGGTGATATCGACACGCGCCGCGCCCACGCGAAGCTTGCCTTGGGCGAACGCCTCGTGCCCGCCAAACAGGCTGTGCATGACGAAAACGACAAAAAGCAGGATCCGTGCCTTGCTCATCCGTTCTGCTCCTTGACTGGAGAAAGACCGCAGAAATTTCGTGTCTGGCGACAGCAATCAGTTCACGCACTTCCTGCGGAACCATCCGTGGTGTTGAACCGGTGATGGACCGTTCCATCGGGACTGACCGAATATAGTCCAGTACGCGACTCTACATAAACCATTTCGCCGAACAGGGAGAGCACCCGGCTTGTGAGAAACTGCTTTGTCTAAGAAGCACCTCGTCCCAGGCTGGCTCAAAGCGAAGGGAGTGGACATGATCACAAAACGGTTCTGGATCTTGAGCGCTGTGCGGTTGGTTGTGGTTCTTTTCTTTAGTTCGCTCGCTGTTGGCCAAACTCCGTCCCCGGCGCTGCTCGTTCTTGAAAAAGAGGACAAATCGCTCGCCATCGTAGATCCCGCAACTCTCAAGATTGCGGGGCGCGCGCCCGCTGGCGAAGACCCGCATGAAGTCGTCGTGAACCAGGACGGGAGCCGCGCCTACATTACCAACTATGGCGGGTACCGGACGCCTCAGAAGACTCTTTCCATTGTGGATCTGCATTCACAGAAGGCGCTGCCGCCGGTCGATCTTGGGCCGCTCAAGGCGCCGCATGGGCTGGAGACCGTAAACGACAAGGTCTATTTCACCGCGGAAGGCAGCAAGGTGATCGGCTGTTACGATCCGGCGACGAACCAGGTGGAATGGGTGGTGGGCACCGGTCAAGACCGGACGCACATGCTCAAAGTGTTGCCCGATCTCAGCGCGATCTTCACCGCCAGTATGACCTCGAACAGCATCACCGTTTTTGAGCACGACAAGGATGCCGATGCTTCCGGCTGGACCGAGACCAATATCCCAGTCAGTAAGGCCCCGGAGGGTTTCGACGTGTCGCCCGACGGGAAAGAACTATGGGCGGCCTCCCATCAGGAGATGGTCACAATCATCGATCTCGCAACCAGAAAAGTGATTCAGACCATCAATGTGCACACCAAGTTCGCAAACCGCCTCAAGTTCACGCCCGACGGCAAGCACGTTCTCATCTCCGATCTGGGCAACGGAGACCTGATCCTGGTCGACGCCGCCTCTCGCAGCGAAGTGAAGAGAATCAGCCTGGGACATGGCGTGGCCGGCATTCTCGTTGCTCCCGACGGCTCCGTCGCCTATGTTGCCGTGAGTTCTGACAGCAACGTCGCCGTCGTTGACCTCAAGGCATTTTCTATCACCGGTCGCATCGCGACCGGAAAAGGCCCCGACGGCCTCGCCTGGGCCGTCCGAAAGTAATACTGGGAAGTAGATGATGCGCGACCCACGGAACAACTGACCGTATTCTTGATTCCGGTCGCCAAGTGGTCGGTGCGGCTGTTCCCACCGATGCGCACTGACGTTCGACCTGGCTGGGTCTCTCGGAAGTCCTCAGGCAGTGGCGGGCAGCGGTTTCTTGCGCACTTTTTCCAGCCCAATGGTTCCCGGCCAGAACTCGCTGGGACGAGGCTGAGCCAGCAACTCCACAAACTCGGCGAGTGAAGGCGAGCAGGCCTGGTCGCGAAGCGTGGCCGCGTACCAGGTGCGCCGCAATCCGTGTCGTGTGAACGGCCGGGTGATGACGCGGCCGGATTTCGCCTGGGGGGCGACGGACCATTGCGCGACCAGCGCGATGCCCATGCCCGCTGCCGTCATCTCAATTACGGCTTCCGTCAGCGGAATCTCCAACACGTCCTTCGGCTCGATGTTGGCCGGGATGAGATATTTCTGCAGCAGCGTGCTCTCTTCGCGCGGAGGGTAGATGATCACGGTCTCACCCGCGAAATCGCGCGGTCGGATAAACTTCAGTTGCGCCAGCGGGTGCTCCGGCGCCATCATCACCACCATTTCGTCCGCCACGATCGGCGTGAGTTCCAGGTTCTTGTTCTTGGGTGGAGAACTCAAGATGGCCACGTCGAGTTTCCCTTCCAGAAGCGCATCGATCGCCCGGGTTGTCGATTGTGCGTCGATCCTCACCTCTACCTTGGGAAACCTCTTGTGGAATCGCTTCAGCAGCGGCGGCAGCCAGTGATAGCAGGTATAACACTCGGTCGTCAGCCGGATTAAACCGCCGGTACCGTTATTCAGGGAGCTGACCTGTTCTTCCGCTCGACGAAGTTCTTCCAGAACGCGCCGGGCAGCCCCCAGCAGGTGGCCGCCCGCCGGAGTCAGCACCATCTTCTTGCCCAGGCGCAGGAACAGGCGCGCCTCTAGCCTCTCCTCTGCATCTCTCAATTGGTGGCTTAGCGCCGACTGCGTCGTGTGCAGCCGCTTTGCGGCTCCGGTTACGCTGCCTTCTTCGGCCACCGCGTCCAGCAGTCTCAGATGGCGGATTTCCAGTTTCACGTTCATATCTTCAGTTTGGCGGCAAGAAGCGGATGGTATCTCTTCCCGCCTTCTCTTACGGTGAAAGTGTGCTCGTCCGGTCATGAGAGTACCTCATGGATGCGATGAAAACAAACAATAATTCTCATGGTCCGGCCGCGCGTCCAATCGCCATGGATCGCGAGATCCGAGGAGGCTGTATGAAATACCGCTGGTCGCTGCTGTTTCTTTTTGTCAGTGTCTTGCTTCCCATTTGCACTGTCACCTCGCAGGCACAGTGTGTGGTGAAGACGCTCAAAGTGCAGGTTCCGTTCGATTTCACCATCCGCAATTCGCAATTCCCCGCCGGCCCCTACACCTTTCAGCAGGAGTGTGCACGGGTGTACGTGCGCGACGGCCGTGGCCAGGTGCTCCATGTCTACCTGTCCCTGCCCTTCGATCGCGGTGTCGCCCCGCCGCAGACCAAACTGGTGTTTTTCAACTTCCGTGGAGTGCACGTGTTGACCAGTGTTTTGTGGGAGCGCAGTCCCATCGGGTCGGAACTGGTTCGTCCCGGCCCGGAAATTGAAATCGCCAGCCGCAGCCTTCCGTCGAAGCCCGTGCTCGCCGGCGCCGGCGGGAGGCCCTGAACCTAACCCAGCGAACGCAGCAAACGGGGATGGCTATGAACCATGAAAACGCAATTCGCACCGTGCGGGCGTCCGATCCCAGCGTGCTCGAAGTCCTGCGCGCCGCCCGCCTCGAACTGGACGCGCTTCTCCAGCAACGCGCCGAAATTACTCGCCGCATAGGCACCGCCCGCCAGGCCATCATCGGCCTGGCGAATCTGGTCGGAGGTCAAGTGCTTCATGAGGCCGTGCTCGATCTCATGGACCTCCGTCCCACCCATCGCCAGTCCGGCTTCACACGCGCCTGTCGTTATCTGTTGACGGTGTCGAATCGCCCCCTGAATTCGACCGAGATCTGCCAGGAGCTTCGCCGCAAGTTCCCCGAGATTGCGGCCCGGCACAAAGACCTGCAGGCCTCAGCCACCACCGTCATGAACCGCCTCATCGAGTACGGCGAAGCCGCTCCCTGCAAAGACGCTGTCGGACGCCGTGCCTGGACTTGGGTCGCCGCCGCTGATACCACGGTTCCGGGCAGCGACCCTTGGTCTGTTCCGGTCCCCGGGTAGCGCCGGCATCCTGCCGGCTGTCGCGAGGGCGTCCCGCCCTCGCCGCGCTCCCAACTGGCGAACCGCAACAGATGAGATCTCAGCCCACACGCCCCCTCCCACGGGCTACCCTGACCCTCCCGTATAATGAACGTCTCCGTATGCCCGCGACGCTCGACCAGATTGTCGCTGCGACCCGCGAACGCTTGTCCCGCAAGCGCCGCGTCGCCGACATTCGCGCCTTGGAGCGACAGGCCGCCTCCCACGAACCTCGCGGCTTCCGCCGCCGCCTGTCCGCGGTCGCCGCCACCGGTCCCGCCGTCATTGCGGAGCTCAAGAAAGCATCGCCTTCGAAGGGCCTGATTCGCTCCGAGTTCCATCCCGCCGAGCTCGCGCACGAACTCGAAGAGGGCGGGGCGGCCGCCCTCTCGGTGCTCACCGAACCCGATTTCTTTCAGGGTTCGCTCGAAAATCTGCGCCTCGCGTCGGAGAACTCCAGTCTCCCCTGCCTGCGCAAAGACTTCATCCTCGACGAACTCCAGATCCTCGAAGCTCGCGCCCACTGTGCCGACGCCGTCCTGCTCATCGTCGCCGCCCTGCCCCAAGAAGACCTGGTCCGTCTCGCCACTCGCGCCCGCGCCACCGGCCTCGACGTCCTCTGCGAGGCGCACGACGAGGACGAACTCCAGCGCGCCCTCGACGCCGGCTGCGACATCATTGGCGTGAACGCACGCGACCTCCGCACTCTTCAGGTCGACCTGGACACCGTATTCCGCATCGCCCGCAAGATTCCGCGCACCGTGTTGGGCGTGGCCGAAAGCGGCATTCATTCCGCCACCGATATCGCCGGGCTCCGTTCCGTCGGCTACCAGGCCTTCTTGATCGGCGAGTCGCTGATGAAAACCGCCTTTCCCGGCAGCGCCCTGCGCCGCCTGCTGGGAGCCGCCACAGTCCCCGCCGCAGAATAATGAGGCGAATGTTCATTGGGGTTTTGGCTGAAGACTAGCGACTGAAGACTGACGACTGCCTTTATGACGTGGGTCAAAATCTGTGGAACAACGAACCTCGAAGACGCGCTGCTCGCGGTCGACGCCGGAGCCGACGCCGTCGGCTTCGTCTTCTACGACCAAAGCCCCCGCAAGGTCGACGTCGAGACCACCCGCCAGATCGTTGCGCAATTGCCCGAAAGCGTGGAGAAGGTCGGAGTCTTCGTGAACGAGTGTGAAGACATGATCTGTGGGGCCGTCGATCGCGCAGGATTGACTGCAGTCCAGATGCATGGTGACGACGAAGATCCGCATGTGGCGGACTTGCTGGCCGCGCTCCGCTCGAAGCTGAAGATCATGGCGGGGATTTCGATGCGACACCCCAGTCCCGAAGCCTGGGCGATGACCTGGAGGCCCGATCTCGTACACGCTTTCTTGCTCGACTCCGGCACTTCGTCCAAACCCGGAGGCACCGGCAAGGCCTTTGACTGGCGCGCATCTGTACCGCGGGTCAACGTCATCAAGAAACTCGGCAAGGTTGTCATCGCCGGCGGCCTGAACGCGTCCAACGTGGTTGATGCGTTGGAAGTCCTCCACCCCTGGGGCGTCGACGCCGCCTCCGGCGTCGAGTCTCGCCCCGGCAAAAAAGATCCAGACAAAGTCCGCGCCTTTGTACAGGCAGTGCGTCGCGCGGAGAAGAGTGCATAAGACGATGGCAACAGCAAGAATCCAACCAAGGCGGACGGCTCTCTCCATCGCAAGAGGCCCACTCGCAACCGGCTCGATGGCAAGAAAGAAATCCGCGAAACCTACCCCCGGCCGCTTCGGCGTCTACGGTGGCCGCTATGTCCCCGAAACCCTTATGGCCGCGCTCGAAGAACTCGAGAGCGAATACGAAAAGGCGAAGCGCGACCCAAAATTTCAGAAGCGCCTCGACCTCCTGCTGCGCACCTTCGCCGGACGTCCCACGCCGCTCTTTTTCGCCCGCCGCCTCACCGAAAAACTCGGCGGCGCGAAAATTTATCTCAAGCGGGAAGACCTCCTCCACACCGGAGCGCACAAAATCAACAACTGTCTCGGCCAGGGCCTGCTGGTCGAGCGCATGGGCAAGCATCGCGTCATCGCCGAAACCGGCGCGGGCCAGCACGGCGTCGCCACCGCCACCGTCTGCGCGCTCCTCGGCTTCGAGTGCGTAGTCTACATGGGCACCGAGGACATGCGCCGCCAGGAACTCAACGTCTTCCGCATGCGCCTGCTGGGCGCTGAAGTGCGCGGCGTCTCCTCCGGATCCCGCACCCTCAAAGACGCTATCAACGAGGCCATGCGCGACTGGGTCACCAACGTCCGCACCACCCACTACCTGCTCGGCAGCGTGCTGGGCGCGCATCCTTATCCCACCATGGTGCGCGACTTCCACCGCATCATCGGCCGCGAAGCGCGCGCGCAGATTCTGAAAATCGAGAGCAAGCTGCCCGCGGCGATCATCGCCTGCGTGGGCGGCGGTTCGAACTCCATCGGCATCTTTTACGACTTTATTAAAGATAAGAAAGTCCGCCTGATCGGCGTAGAAGCTGGCGGACGAGGCGAGGCTCTTGGCGAACACGCTGCCCGCTTCCGCGGCGGCTCTCCCGGAGTCCTGCAGGGCACTTACTCATACGTGTTGCAGGATCGTGCCGGCCAGATCGCCACCACGCACTCCGTGTCCGCCGGACTCGACTATCCCTCAATCGGCCCCGAACACGCCTGGCTGAAAGACCTCGGCCGTGCCGAATATGTCCCCGCGTCCGACAAAGAAGCGCTCGAAGCGACAACGCTGCTGACCCGCACCGAAGGTATCATTCCCGCGCTCGAGTCCGCGCACGCCGTCGCCGAAGTGATCAAGCGCGCCCCGAAAATGAAGAAGTCCGAAATCGTGCTGGTCAACATCTCCGGCCGCGGCGACAAAGATATCGGAATTTTGCGGGAGAATCTAAAGCTCGACTGATGCTTGTTGTTTTCTCGAGGGAGTGTGCCCGTGGTGTTGTTGTCGACGGTCGAATCCAGTTGGGAGGTTACCGGGCGCTAAATTACCCAATTACAAAATTACGCAATTACCAAATTCCTTCATGCCATTTCACTTCAACAACAAGCCTTCTCTCGTCGCCTACGTCACCTCCGGCGATCCTGATCTCGCCACCACGCGTGCCGTTGTGCTCGCCGCCATCAACGCCGGTGCCGCTGTGATCGAACTCGGCGTTCCCTTCAGCGACCCGTTGGCCGACGGACCGGTGATCCAGCGGGCCAGCGAGCGCGCCCTGAAACACGGCACCTCGCTCGAGCAAGTGCTCAAACTCGCGGCCGAAATTCGCGAGCACTCCCAATCCGTCGGTCTGATCATTTTCACCTACCTCAATCCAGTCCTGCGCATGGGAATGCCGAAGTTCTGCAAAGTCGCGCGCCACGCCGGTGTCGACGGCGTCCTCGTCACCGACCTCCCCGTCGAAGAAGCCGGCGACTATCTGCGCGAAGCCCGCGCCAACGAGTTGGCGTGCATCTTTCTGGCGGCGCCCACCAGCACCGACGCCCGCCTGAAGAGCATCGCCGGCGTCTCCAGCGGCTTCGTGTATGCCGTTTCCCGCACCGGTGTCACCGGAGCCCGCAAGCAATTACCCGAAGACGCGCAGTCTCTCGTGCGTCGCCTCCGTCGCTACACCAAACTTCCCATCGCCGTAGGCTTCGGCATCTCGACCCCCGAACAGTTTGCGGCTGTGGGTCGTTACGCGAACGCCGCCGTGGTCGGCAGCGCCATCGTCGAAACCATCGAGCGGAATCCGGGAAGGGAAGCCGAGAGTGTGGGAGAATTCATACGGCGGCTGTCAGCCGTCAGCCATCAGCCCTCAGCGAAGAAGGCCTGAGGTGGACTTTCTATGGGATCCAAAGATTAAAAACGCGTTGTGCGCTCATGGATCGAAATGAGTACAAAGCTGACGACTAGCGACTGACGACTAGCGACTGAACCATGGACATCGCGGGCTGGCGTAAGAAAATCGACGAGATCGACCAGAAGCTGGTCGACATTCTCAACCAGCGGGCGCAAGCCGTGCAGGAAATCGGACGACTGAAACGCGATTCGCAACTGCCCATCTATGAGCCAGACCGCGAGCGCATCGTGCTGACTCAAGTGCAGGAACGCAACCAGGGGCCGTTGCACCATCGGCACCTGGTACAAATTTACGAGCGCATCATGGACGTGATGCGCAACATCCAGAAGGACGAAATCGTGGGCGACGGGGCCACGCTCCCCACCGGTGACACCGAACTGGATGCCGATGTGAAAGACTAGGGAACAAGCACTTGGCAGTTAGCATTTAGCACTTAGCAATTGGCACTTAGCGTTTGGTATCAGGCCGACAAGACTTCATCCAAGCACGCGGAGGGCTGAAAGAACTGAATGCCAAGTGCCAAGACCTAAGACCTAAGACCTGAGACCTGAGACCTGAGACCTGCCTTCCTATGATCGTTGCCATGCAGGAATCCGCAACTGAAGCCCAGATCCAGGCGGTCATTGACCACCTCGTGACGCTGGGCTTCGAAGTGCACCGTTCCACCGGTGCCCGGCAAACCGTGTTGGGCGCCGTGGGCGCGCGCGCCGACGTTGACGTCCGCAACTTTGAATTGCTCCCCGGTGTGCAGGAGGTACACCGGATCAGTTCGCCCTACAAGTTAGCCGGACGTTCTTTCCGCCCCGAAGGCACCATTGTCCGCCTGGCAAACGGAGTCCAGATTGGCGGCAACGAAGTCATCGTCATGGCCGGGCCCTGCTCCATCGAATCGCGCGAGCAGATCTTTCTCGTCGCCCAGCAGGTCGCCGACGCGGGCGCCCGCGTCCTGCGCGGCGGCGCCTTCAAGCCGCGATCTTCTCCGTATTCCTTCCAGGGCATGGGAGAAGAAGGCCTCAAGCTGATGCGCGAGGCCGCCGACAAAGCCGGCTTGCTCGTCATCAGCGAGGTCATGGAGATCTCCCAGATCGCGCTCATGCAGCCCTACGTCGACATCTTCCAGGTCGGCGCGCGCAACATGCAGAACTTCAACTTGCTACGCGAACTCGGCAAAGTTCGCAAGGCCGTCGTCCTCAAGCGCGGCATCGCGGCCACCATCGAGGAACTTCTGCTCTCGGCCGAATACATCATGGCCGGCGGCAACTACGAAGTCATCCTCTGCGAGCGCGGCATCCGCACCTTCGAGACCTATACCCGCAATACCATGGACATCTCCGCCATCCCGATTATTCACAAGCTGTCGCACCTGCCCATGACGGCCGACCCGTCCCATGGCACCGGGCGTCGCGACAAGGTCGCGCCCATGGCGCGAGCCTCGGTAGCCGCCGGCGCCGACGCGCTCTTGATCGAGGTCCACAGCAACCCCGACAAGGCTCTGTCAGACGGTGCCCAGTCGCTGTTCCCCGAGCAGTTCAGCACCCTGATGAAAGAGTTGCGCTTGATCGCCCCTGCAGTCGGACGCACGATTCGCTGAAACTCCGTTTCTGGGAACGACGCGACTCCGTTGCCTTCCCCTGACTTGTCATCCTGAGCGCAGTGAGGCGTCAGCCGAACGCAGTCGAAGGACCCCGTGTTCGCTGGCGGAATCCCGGACCTGGTAACTTTTCACGCCACGGGCCCTTCGATCTCGATTAAAGGCCGATCCTGTTTTCCGAGTAAGAGAACATCCGCTTTCCCCTATTGCTGGTTGCAATCCGTCCTTTCTTAGCGTCCTTTGCGGCCTTTTCTTCGCGATCTTTGCGGTTAAGCTTTCTCGGCACCTTGCGCGAAACTCACTCTTTTGCCCGCTCTGAGCCCTGCCTTCCTCCGTGACACCGTGTTCTCTTCTGTGCTGATTTTTGTGCTTCCCGCGCTGCCATTTGCCGCCACCACGCCCCCTGTTGTTAAATCGTCATTCGACAATCGCCATTCGCCAATCCCTCCATGTCTATTCGCCAAATCACCATCATCGGGAACGGCCTCATCGGCGGCTCCCTCGGCCTCGCGCTTAAGAAGTACCACTTTCCCGGCCGCATCGTCGGCTGCGACTCCGCGGCCGTGCTCGAGCGTGCCTCGGAAAAGGGCGCCATCAGCAGCGGCCAGACCAACCCTATCGACGCCGTCCGAGGCAGCGACGTCATCGTCCTCGCCGCCCCGGTCGCGGCCATTATCGGACTCATTGAGCTCCTGGGTCCTGCCCTTTCCGCCGAGACCTTGCTCACCGATGTCGGTAGCACCAAAGCCCAGATTCTCGCCCGCGCCTCCAAGGTCCTCGGCCCCGCCACCCCGCAGCGCTACCTCGCCGGACATCCCATGGCCGGGAAAGAGCAAGCCGGAGTCGAGTCCGCCGATCCCGACCTCTTCCGGGGCGCTGCCTGGTTCTTCACTCCATTGCGGGGTCAAGAGATCTACAAGGGATTGAGCGGCGAATTTCTCGAGTGGATCGAGAAAATCGGCGCACGCATCGCCACCCTCGACGCCGCCGCTCACGATCAACTCTGTGCCTGGATCAGCCACCTCCCGCAGATGATCTCCACCGCCCTCGCCGCGTCTCTCGTCGACCAGTTCGGCGAAGATGCCTCGCTGCTCGAAGCCGGAGGCCGCGCCCTGCGCGAGATGACCCGCATCTCCTCCAGCCCCTACTCGATGTGGCGCGACATCGCCATCACCAACAAG
>Ga0307479_10006040_pt1 | contig 11093 bp, 10 predicted proteins | sample atmos_gasesECM4C_FD_203743 | JGI IMG/M metagenome (GOLD analysis project Ga0307479, IMG submission 203743) | Hardwood forest soil microbial communities from Morgan-Monroe State Forest, Indiana, United States - atmos_gasesECM4C_515 | ecosystem: Environmental > Terrestrial > Soil > Temperate... | reverse complement strand
CTGCCGCAGGCTCCTGCCAGGGGTCTCGGTTAACATGCGCACCATGCGAGTCTACTTGGTCGGCGGCGCGGTCCGGGACCGCCTGCTCGGGCTTCCGGTGCGCGAGCGCGACTGGGTAGTCGTCGGGGCGAGTCCCGAGGAGCTCGAGCGCCAGGGATATCTGCCCGTGGGACGCGAGTTCCCCGTCTTTCTGCATCCCACCACCCACGAGGAGTACGCGCTGGCGCGGCTCGAGCGCAAGGTGGCGCCCGGCTACCGCGGCTTCACCACGCTGTTCTCGCCCGAGGTGACGCTCGAGGAGGACCTCAGGCGGCGCGACCTCACCATCAACGCCATGGCCGAGAGCGATGCGGGCGAGCTCATCGATCCCTACGGCGGTCAGGGCGACCTCGCGGCGCGCGTGCTGCGCCACGTGTCGGACAGCTTCGCGGAAGATCCGGTGCGCGTGCTGCGCGCGGCGCGCTTCGCGGCCCGCTTTGCCGGCCGTGGCTTTCGCATCGCGGACGCGACCATGGAGCTCATGCGGCGCATGACCGCCTCCGGTGAGGTGAGCGCGCTCACGCCTGAGCGGGTGTGGCAGGAGACCGAGCGCGCGCTCGCCGAGGATCACCCGGAGGTGTTCTTCGCGACCCTGCGCGAGTGCGATGCGCTCAAGGTGATCTACCCCGAGGTCGACGCGCTCTACGGCGTGCCGCAGCCGGCCAAGTGGCACCCGGAGATCGACACCGGTGTGCACGTCATGCTGGCGCTCGCCTGGGCGGCCCGCGCCGGCGTCTCAACCACGGTGCGCTTCGCGGTGCTCACGCACGATCTCGGCAAGGCGCGCACGCCGCGCGAGCTCTGGCCCAGACATCACGGCCACGAGGAGGCCGGCGTGCCGCTGATCGAGGCCCTCGCCGAACGGCTGAAGGTGCCGGGCACGCACCGCGAGCTCGCGATCCTCGCGGCGCGCGGGCACACGCTGGTGCACCGGGCGCTCGAGCTGCGACCCGAGACCGTGCTGAAGCTGCTGCAGGAGTGCGACGCGTTCCGCCGTCCGGAGCGCTTCGCGGAGCTGCTGCAGGCGTGCGAGGCCGACGCCCGGGGGCGCGCCGGACTCGAGGCCGAGCCGTACCCGCAGGCGCCCTATCTCAAGGCGGCGCTCGCGGCAGCGGCGGCGGTGACGCTCTCCGAGAGCGAACGGCGCGGGCTCGAGGGGCCGGCCATCGGCGAGGAGATGCGCCGGCGGCGGCTCGCGGCGGTGAGCGCGGTCAAGGCAGCGCAGCGATCGGGGGCGTGACTCTAACGCATCGTCCCGAGGGCGATCAGCGCCAGCAGCGTCGATCCGAGCGCGATCCGGTACCAGGCGAAGACCGTGAAACGGTGCGACTGCACGTAGCGCAGCAGCCATTTCACTGCGATGAAAGCCACCACCAGCGAGACCGCGAAACCGACCGCGACTGCATTCCAGTCTTCGCTTCCCGCCTGGCCTCGCACCTTGAGGAGCTCGTACCCCGTGGCGGCAAACATGGTGGGGATTCCGACGAGGAAGGCGAACTCGGTGGCCGCGGGCCTGAGGGTGAGCCCGGCGAGCATGGCGGCGAAGATCGTGGAAGCCGACCGCGAGGTGCCGGGAAATACCGCGGCGAGGATCTGACAGAGTCCGACCCAGACCGCGACGTTCCAGGTGACCGCCGAGCTCTGCGGGCGGTGCGCGACGTAGGCCTCGATGACGAGGATCAGCACGCCGCCGATGAGCGTGGCGAGGGCGATCGGCAGCACCGATTCGGGCAGCTTCCAGCCGAGGCGCGTGGCGATGAAGCCGCCGGTCGCGGTTATGAGGAAGGCGACGACGAGCTTCGCCAGGTAGTCGCGCTGCGCCGGCTGGCCGAAGTGCGTCAGGAGGTCCACCAGGCGGCGCCAGTAGATGAGCACAATGGCGAGAATGGCGCCGGCCTGGATCGAGACGTTGAAGAGCTCCGAGCGCTCCCCCAGCCAACGCTCGGCGATGAGCAGATGTCCGGTGCTCGAGATCGGCAGAAATTCGGTGATGCCTTCGATGATCCCGAGGATCACGGTGTTGAGGGTGTCGGACACGGGCGCGGATTCCTGCTCACGATCGGGGGCGCCATCTTAACCGCGAGTCACAACGAGCGCCGCAGGTCCTGAACCCTAAAGCCCGTGAGCGGTGTCTCACAGGCGCGCGTGAGCGCCATCACCTTGAAGGCTTCACCCATCTCCTCCGGCATGAGGAGGCGGCGCGCTTCGCCTGCGAGGCGCGCGCGGCTCGCGGTGTCGGGCGCGGCGGCCACGACCCGCTCGAGCCCGAGCGCCAGCAGAAAGGCCGCCTGGGTGGTGAAGCCCGACACCTCGAGTCCGGCGAGGGATGCGGCCTCGGCGACGCGCGTGAAGTCGACCCAGGCGGTGATGTCCTGCACCCCCAGGTTGACGAACGGGTCGTCGTGGGCGCGCTGACGGAAGTGACAGCGCAGCGTCCCCGCGGCGCGTTGCGCATGGTAGTAGTGGGCGCGTGGCAGGCCGTAGTCGATGAGCAGCACCACCCCCCGCTCGAGGCAGTCGCCGAGGCTCGCGATCCAGGGCGCGACTCTCAGATTGACCTCCGAGGTATAGCCGTCGGGGAGCGCAAGCGGCAGCGCGCCGAAGATCGCCGCGCAGGCCTGCGCGAGCTCCGCATCCGGCGGCCGCTCTGCAACCTCGAGCGTACCGCCGGGCGCAAGGGCGACGCCGAGCTCGCAGGCTGCACCGCCCCTCAGCCTGAAGCGCCGCACCGGGAGCGCGTCCGCCACCTCGTTGGCGAGGATGACTCCGCGCAGCGGCGCCGGCGGCAGCCGCTCGAGCCATACGATGCGCTCGCGCAGGTGCGGGGGGAGCGCCGCGAGGCGGGCGCGCTGGCGCGCGGCGAGATCGCCGCTCACCTCGAGGATGGCATAGCGCTCCGGAAGCACGCCCGCGGCATCGAGTGCGCAGAGCAGCGCCGCGGCCAGCGAGCCGCTGCCGGCGCCGAGCTCGAGGATCTGCCCGCCGGTTGCGCGCAGAATCTCCGCGCACTGCCCGGCAAGACAGCAGCCGAAGAGCTCCGAGACCTCCGGGGCGGTGACGAAATCGCCGCCGCTGCCGAGCTTCCAGCTGCCGGCGCGGTAGTAGCCGAGTCCCGGCGCATAGAGCGCGAGCTCCATGAAGCGCTCGAAAGAGAGCCAGCCGCCGCCGGCGGCCAGCTCGGCGCGGATCAACGCCGCGACGGCCTCGCTGTGACGCTGCTCGTCGGGGCTCAGCGCGGGAAGCATTGAGCGCGCGGCCGATGGGGTCATAATCGGCGTCCATGGTGCGAGCTGATCCCGAGGCCGCCGAGACGCTGCCGGCGCCGAGCAAGGTGCTCGCCGGCAAGACGGCGCTCGTCACCGGCGCGGCGCGCCGCGTCGGCGCCACCATCGCGCGCGTGCTGCACGGAGCCGGCGCCGATGTCCTCCTTCACTACCGGAGCTCGGCCGAGGATGCCGGACGGCTCGCCGCCGAGCTCAACGCGGTGCGCGCGGCTTCCGTGACCCTCGCCGAATGCGACCTGCTCGATGTGGCACAGCACCCGGGGCTGATCGCCGCCGCGGTGCAGGCCTTCGGAGCGCTCGACATCCTGGTAAACAACGCCTCGACCTTCTATCCGACCCCGGTCGGCGACATCACCGAGACCGACTGGGACGATCTGGTCGGCACGAACCTGAAGGCGCCGCTGTTCCTCGCGCAGGCTGCGGCCGCCGCGCTTCACGAGCGCTCCGGACTCATTATTAATCTCGCCGACATCCACGGCATGCGGCCGCTGCGCCGCTATCCGGTGTACAGCCTCGCCAAGGCGGGGGTCATCATGCTGACGCTGTCGCTCGCCCGCGAGCTCGGCCCGCACGTACGCGTGAACGCCATCGCCCCGGGTCCGGTCATGTGGCCGGAGGACGGGATGGATACGGCGCTGCAGACCAGGATCCTGGCACGCACCGCGCTGAAGCGCCCCGGCTCCGCGGTCGATGTGGCACGGGCGTGCCTGTTCTTCGCGACCGAGGCGCCGTACGTCACCGGCCAGATCCTCGCGGTCGACGGCGGGCGCAGCATCGGCTGGTGACACGAGCTCAGGCCCCAGGGAGCGGGGCGCGCGCGAGCCGCTCGAGCGGGTGCGCACCCTGGTCGAAGCGGCGCCACAGCTCGCCGATGGTGAGTCCCGCGGTCGGGTGCAGCCGCTGCGGGGCGATCTCGGCGAGCGGACCGAGCATGTAGGCGCGCTTCACCAGGTCCGGCCGTGGGAGCTTCAGCCCCGGCTCCTCGCATACCAGCTCGCCGTAGAGCAGCACGTCGAGGTCCATCGATCGCGGCGCCCAGCGCGGCGCATCGCGCCCGCGTCCGCAGCGGCCTTCGATCGCGTGCAGCCGCTCGAGCACCGCGTGCACCGGCAGCGCGGTGCTGAAGCCGGCGGCCAGGTTGATGAAGTCCTCACCATCGAAGCCGACCGCGCGATTGCGGTACCAGGAGGAGAAGCGCACGCCGGGAAAAGTGCCCGCGAGCTCCGCGACCGCCTGTTGCATGTGGCGCTGCGGCTCGATGTTGCTGCCCGCCGCGACGTAGACCTCCGGCATCGATAGCTCTTCAGCGCGGCAGGTCGGCGCGCGTGCGCTCGATCTCCACTCCCACGTCGCGTGAGTTACGGATGGCGCCCGGCTTGTTGAGCGAGATGCGCACCCACTCGACGCCGAATTCCTCGAGGATGACGAGCGCCAGCCGGTGCGCGAGCGTCTCCACCAGCTTGAATTCCGAGGCGCCGATGAACTCGAGCGCCCGTTTGGCCACCTTCTTGTAGTCGAGCGTGTCGGCGACCTCGTCAGTGATCGAGGCATGCCGGCAGTCGACCGGCATCTCGAGGTCCACCACGACCGTCTGACGGACGCGCCGCTCCCAGTCGATGAAGCCGATGATGCAATCGGCCGTCAGGCCGTGCAGAAAGATCCGGTCGTCGGAGCGCTGTGTCATGGCAACTCGCGTGAGGCGCCGGGTATCAGGCCGCCAACTGCGGGAGCGAAGCGAGCGGCCACTGCGCGCGCGCCTCGATGGCGAGCCCGCCGTGCTGTCCCGCCTCGAGACGCGCGAGCCCGGCCACCGCGATCATCGCCGCATTGTCGGTGCAGAATTCGATGCGCGGATAGTACACGCGCGACCCGCGGGCTCGCGCGGCCGCACCCAGCTCCTCCCGGAGGCGGCGGTTGGCGCCGACGCCGCCCGAGACCACGAGCGTGGTGAGCCCGGTGTAGTCGAGCGCGCGCATTGCCTTGACGGTGAGGGTGCCCGCGATCGCCTCCTCGACGGCGCGCGCGATGTCGGCGCGCCGCTGCTCGGTGAGCGGGGCGGCGCGCACCGCATGCAGCACCGCGGTCTTCAGCCCCGAGAAGCTGAACTCGAGGCCGGGGCGATCGAGCATGGGACGCGGGAAGTGGAAAGCGCCGGGAGTGCCGCGCTGCGCGATCCCGGCGAGCTGCGGGCCGCCGGGATACGGCAGGCCGAGGAGCTTCGCGGTCTTGTCGAAGGCTTCGCCGGCGGCATCGTCGCGCGTCTCGCCGAGCAGGCGGTAGCTGCCGATCGCAGCCACCTCGATGAGCTGCGTATGCCCGCCCGAGACCAGCAGCGCCAGGTGGGGAAACGGCGGCGGATCGCTCTCGAGGAGCGGAGCCAGCAGGTGCCCCTCGAGGTGATGCACGCCGATCGCCGGGATCTTCCAGGCGTAGGCGAGGCTCGCCGCGAGCGAGGCGCCGGTGAGCAGCGCGCCGATCAGGCCGGGTCCGGCCGTGTAGGCAATGCCCGCCAGGTCCGCCGGGTGAGTGGCCGAGCGCGCCAGCGCCGCCTTTACCAGCGGCAGGAGCCGGCGCACGTGATCGCGCGAAGCGAGCTCGGGCACCACGCCGCCGTAAGCGCGGTGCAGCTCTACCTGGCTGTAGAGCTCATGCGACATGAGGCCCGCCCTGGCGTCCAGCACCGCGACGGCGCTCTCGTCACAGGAGGATTCGATGGCGAGCACGCGCATGCGGGAAATTCTAGACGATCCCGGTATCTGACAGCTGACACGTCATGCGCCGGGGTATAGTCGCCCGACGATGTGCCTGCGCACACGATCGGCTCCGGCGCCCACCCGGCCGCTGCGCTCCCGCACGGCGTCTCTCGTCCTGATCCCTGCGCTGCTCGCCCCCGCCGCGGCTGCCGAGCCCTGCAAGCTCGGCCACATGGCCGAGCTGCCCGTCACGATGCGGAACATGCGCCCGCTCGTGCACGCCGCGATCAACGGCAGGGACGCGCTGTTCATCGCCGACAGTGGAGCTTTCTTCAGCTCGCTGACTCCCGCCGGGGCGAAACAATTCAACCTGCGGCCGGACACCGTGTGGGGCATGTGGGCGGACGGGGTGGGCGGCTCGTCGATGGTGGCCATCACCACGGTGAAGACCTTCCGGATCTTCAACATGGATCTGCCCAACATACCCTTCTACGTTCTGGGCAACGACGTCGGATCCGGGGCGGTCGGGCTTCTCGGACAGAACGTCTTTCGGATCGGCGACGTCGAGTACGACCTCGCCAACGGCGTGATCAACATCCTGCGCACTCGCGGGGCCTGCAGCAAGAGCTCGCTCACCTACTGGGCCAACGCCGGCAATCTGCCGTACTCGGAGATCGACGTCGACTCCGCGACCCGCGAGAAGCCCCACACCACCGGCGAGGCCTACGTGAACGGGCGCAGGATCCGTGTCATGTTCGATACTGGCGCGTGGAGCTCGCTGCTCGCTCTCGATGCCGCCAGGCGTGCGGGCGTCACTCCCGACAGCCCCGGAGTCCGCCCTGGAGGCATGACGTCCGGCATCGGCCACCGCCTCGTGCCCAGCTGGATCGGCCCGTTCGCGAGCTTCAAGATAGGAGACGAGGAGATCCGCAACACTCACCTGCGCTTCGGCGATCTGCAGATGCGCGACACCGACATGCTGATCGGCGCGGACTTCTTTCTTTCTCACCACATCCTGGTCGCGAGCAGCCAGCGCAAGCTCTATTTCACTTACAACGGCGGCCCGGTCTTCAACCTGACGACCGTGCCGGTGCCCGCGACCGCCACAGCGGCGGCCGGCGAGCCCGGCGTACCCAGCGATGCGACGGCCGCCCCGCAGGCGCTGCAAGCAGGGCAGCTCGACGCGGCAGGCTACGCGCGGCGCGGCAGCGCCTCGGCTGCGCGGCGCGAATACGCGAGCGCGCTCGCCGATCTCAGCCGGGCGATCGAGCTCGACCCGACGCAGGCCGAATATTTCTATGAGCGCGGCAGCGCGTACGCGGCGGACAACCAGGCGGACAAGGCACTCGAGGACTACAGCCAGGCGATCACGCTCAAGCCCGACGACGTCCAGGCGCTCATGGCGCGCGCCGCGCTGCGCGCGCAGCGTAACGATCCGGCCGAAGCCATCGGCCCCGATCTCGATGCCGCCGCCCGTGCCGCTCCCAGGGAGGGGGACATGCGCCTGGCGCTCGGCGATCTCTATCAGCGCGTCCGCAATTACCCGGCGGCCATCGCCCAGTACGATGACTGGATCGCCTCGCACCGCGACGACGTCCACATGGCGCGAGCGCGCAGCGCTCGCTGCCGGGCACGGGCGCTCGCGGGCCAGGGCCTCGATCAGGCGCTCGGCGACTGCAACTTCGCCGTGCGTAAGGATGCGAAGGCGGCTGCCTTCCTCGACAGCCGCGGCCTCGTCTACCTGCGCCTGGGCCAGTACGACAAGGCGCTCTCGGATTACGACGCGGCGCTCGCGCTCAACCCCAGGATCGCCTGGTCGCTGTACGGGCGCGGAGTCGCGAAGCAGCGCCTGGGACGCACAGCCGCCGGCCAGGCCGACATCGCCGCCGCCGAAGCGCTCGCGCCCAGAATTGCCGAACTGGCCGCGAGTCACGGCATCGTGCCGTGACTCGCGCCTCGCTTTGCCTTTGCTGCGTCGCTCCCGTAGAATCCCCCGCCCCCGTGCGGCGTGCCTTCGGACACGGGCCCGGGCGCCGGAAATATTTCCTTATGCGTCAATAACCTGAGGTTTCGATGCCGAGCGTGCGAGTGCGTGAGAATGAGTACTTCGATGCCGCCCTGCGGCGTTTCAAGCGCGCCTGCGAGAAGGCCGGCATTCTCACCGAGCTCCGCCGCCGCGAGTTCTACGAAAAGCCCACGCAGGAGCGCAAGCGCAAGAAGGCAGCCGCCATCAAGCGCCACATGAAGCGCGTCTCCCGCGACGGCATGCGCAGCTCCCGCTAGCCGCTCACGCGCCTCACCATGGCGCTCAAAGATCGCATCACCGAAGACATGAAGGCGGCGATGAAGGCCGCCGATAAGGAGCGCCTGGGCACCATCCGCCTGGCGCTCGCCGCCATCAAGCAGCGCGAAGTCGACGAGCGCATCACGCTCGATGACGCACAGGTGCTCGCCGTGCTCGACAAGATGATCAAGCAGCGCCGCGAGGCCATCACTCAGTTCCAGAGCGGCGGGCGCGCGGATCTGGTCGCCAAGGAGACCGCCGAGATCGGCGTGCTGCAGGCCTACCTCCCCTCGCAGATGAGCGAGGCCGAGATCGACGAGCTCATCGCCCAGTCGATCGCCGCGACCGGCGCCAGCTCGGTGAAGGACATGGGCAAGGTCATGGCGCTCGTGAAGCCCAAGGCCCAGGGGCGCGCGGATCTCGGACTGGTGAGCGCGCGGATCAAGCAGAAGCTCAGCTGATTCCTTTATAGTCTTGTGCCGGGCGCACGGCCTGAAGCCGCCACCGCCCTCGAGCAGTGGGACGCATCCCCCAGCATTTCATCGACGAGCTCATCGCCCGCGCCGACATCGTGGAAGTGATCGGCTCGCGCGTGCAGCTGAAGAAGGCCGGGCGCGAGTACAAGGCCTGCTGCCCGTTCCACAACGAGAAGACTCCTTCCTTCTGGGTGAGCCCCGACAAGCAGTTCTATCACTGCTTCGGCTGCGGCAAGCACGGCACGGTGCTCGGGTTCCTGATGGACTACGATCACCTCGCCTTCCCCGAGGCCGTCGAGGAGCTGGCCGGGCGGCTGGGGCTCGAGGTTCCGCGTGAGGGAGGGAGCGATGCCGGCCCGGCGCGGGCCGACGAGCCGCTCTACGAGCTCATGGCGCGGGTGGCCCGTTTCTATGTCGAGAGCCTCGGACGCGAGGCGCGCTCGCGCGACTACCTGGCAAAACGCGGGCTGAGTGCCGAGACGCTCGAGCGCTTTCAGATCGGCTACGCACCAAACTCCTGGAACGAGGTGCTGAAGCGCTTCGGCACCGATGACGCGCAGCGCCGGCGCCTCTCCGAGACCGGGCTCATCATCGAGCGCGAGCGCGGCCAGGCCCAGTTCAGCGACCGCCACTACGACCGTTTCCGCGACCGCATCATGTTCCCGATCCGCGATACCCGCGGCCGCGTGATCGCCTTCGGCGGCCGCATCATCGATGCGGGCGAGCCGAAGTACCTCAACTCTCCCGAGACCGTGCTGTTTCACAAGGGGCGCGAGCTCTACGCCCTCTATGAGACGCGCCGGGCACGTTCCAACCTGAAGCGCCTCGTCGTCGTCGAAGGCTACATGGACGCCGTGCGGCTGCATCAGGAGGGCATCGACTACGCGGTCGCGACGCTCGGCACCGCGACCACCTCGGAGCATTTCCGCCGCATCTTCCGCCTCGTGCCGGAAGTGGTGTTCGCTTTCGACGGCGACCGCGCCGGGCGTGCGGCGGCCTGGCGGGCGCTGCAACAGGCCCTGCCGGAGGCCCGCGAGGGGCGCCAGATCCGGTTCCTCTTCCTGCCCGAAGGCCACGATCCCGACACGCTGGTGGCTGCGGAGGGCCGTGAAGCTTTCGAGCAGCGTCTCGCGGAGGCGCTGCCCTTGTCCGAATATCTGGTGCGCGAGCTCTCCGAGCAGAGCGACCTGAGCCATGCCGACGGGCGGGCGCGCTTTGCCGAGAGTGCGCGGCCGCTCTACCAGAAAGTGGCCGCGGGAGTTTATCGCGAGCTGCTGCTCGGGCGGCTCGCTCAGGTCGTGGGTCTGGCCGCGGAGCGGCTCGAGGAGCTCTGGAGCAAGGCGCCGGGCGCGCCGCCGGCATCGGCCGCGGCGCCGAACGCGCCACGCGCGCCCGAGCGCGCCCGCGCCAGCGCCGGACGCGGCAGCCTCGTGCGCCAGGCGATCGTGCGCCTGGTGCACTTCCCCGCCATCGCCGCCGAGGTGAGCCCGGCCGAGCGCTCCGGGCTCGACGCATCCGAGGAAGCGGGAATCAAGCTGCTGCGCGAGCTGCTCGACAACCTGCGAGAGCAGCCGGCGCAGATCTCCGCCCAGGTCATTCAGCGCTGGGCCGGGCGCGAAGGCGGGGAGTCACTGCAGAAACTCCTCGAACGCGAGGAGGTCATTACGGACGCGGCGGCCGCTGCGGGCGAGCTGCGCGGGGCGCTCGTGAAGCTCGCGGATCTGGCGGCCGAGCGGCGGCTCCAGGCGCTCGAGGCGAAGAGCCGGGCTGGATCCCTCACTTCTGATGAAATTAAGGAATTTCAAAGACTTATATCGATTCTGAGTTCCCGGGAGGCGCGCCGGGGCTAGGCGGAATTTGGCGAATCGGCTCCTGTCAAATAGAATTGCGCGCTTTGGCTTGGCGCCCCTTGAGCCGGCCGGTTTCCGGCAGCACATAGGGGGAACGCAGCCCACCTCGCCACCGCACCCCCGGACACATGACACGCAAGCACAAGCCCCAGACTACGCACAAGAAGCGCCCGTCCGCACACGCCCCGAAGCCCGCAAAGTTGACTGCCACACACAAGGCGGTCGCGGCGGTGGCGAGCCTGCGTGACAAGGAGCGCGCCCACGCGGCGGCGATCGCCGCGCGCAAGGGTGCCTCGCCGGCACGCGCCCCGGCTGCGCACGGCAAGTTGAATGACAGCCCTCGCCCCGCCGACGCGAAGAGCGCCTCGGGCAAGGCAGCCGGCGACAAGCGTCCGCTCGCGCTCGAGCGGCGCGTGCCCGTCATGCCGGAGGACCGGCAGTCGCAGCTGAAGCTCCTGATCGCGCGC
>Ga0307479_10006039_pt1 | contig 11093 bp, 10 predicted proteins | sample atmos_gasesECM4C_FD_203743 | JGI IMG/M metagenome (GOLD analysis project Ga0307479, IMG submission 203743) | Hardwood forest soil microbial communities from Morgan-Monroe State Forest, Indiana, United States - atmos_gasesECM4C_515 | ecosystem: Environmental > Terrestrial > Soil > Temperate... | reverse complement strand
GATTTTGGCCCGCACTTGAACGAGTATGACCAATCGGTTTTGCGCACCAATTCGCAGTTATCCCCAAGATCCTTCTTGGCAAGTTCAAGTATGTTTGGATCGATATCGTTCATGCCGGGCACATTAGCACATGTGACTGTCGAAAATAGGTCATTACACTCACAGCCTTTTCAGAAACGCATTCGCCCGCTCCAATTCCGGGAACAACTTCTCCTCCGCCTGAAACTCCGCCGAGTGCACGCAGCGCCGGCTCCCGCGCAACTTCACCGGATGCTTCAAGTGCAGCATCTCGTGGTACACGATGTATTCCACTGCATACCGCGGAACCAAAAACTGGTCAAAGATGCGGCTAATGACAATCGCATTGTGCGCAGGGTCATAATGTCCCAGGATCCGCCGCGTCTTCGTCGGACTCCAACTCATACGCGGCCGCCCCAGCAATCCATGAAAGAATCGCCGGTTCAGATCTTCAAAAACTTCATCCAGATCATAGACGCGCCCCTGCGGAGAATGCAGCCGCTTGCGGCCGCGCATCTGCCGCACCAGATGCGCCTTGCTCACAACTTCATGGCTGCCCACATATTTGCGATAACGCGCCGCGTGGCCGCGATCAATCGGTTTGCGGTACATCTTGGCCAGTAAAATATGCGCGATGGCGCGCACCACCCCGTCCGGCGCGCCTTCCAGCAGATCCGATAACCTGACCAGCAGCCTGCCCTCGCGCAATCGAATCGTATTGTTGACGTTCGCGAATGCGAAGAACTCAATCTTCAGCTCAGGCGCAACCGTCCCCGGACGCAATTGCCGGTGTTCATCATGAAAGATTTCCAGCAGTCCATCCCGCACAGTGAGCTCAGATTAGCACGCCAAAGTCAGATTGCAGAGATGCTTATGTAGAGACGCTGATGTGGGGATAGCCGCCTCGGCTATTCAGTCGAGCGAAGCTCGATCGCTTTCCTGACCAAGATCGGAAACCTCACCGTCTCAGACAACTACTCCGACTTCCCACTCTTTGCCTTCTCAAATTTCTTCCCATGCTTGCTCGCCTCCTCCTGCTCGGCCAGCAACTTCCGATGATCTTCCGCCGAACTCTCCAAAGTATCCAGCGTATTGCTCAAGCTGAATTCATACTTCTTCGCCTCTTCCGGAGGCACATCCGCCGCGTCCTTCAAAGCGCGCAGCTTGGCTTCAAATTCAGTATCGGCGTCGACAATCAGCTTCAAAGGCTTCCGAATGTCGTTCTTGCGATCCATGTAGGTGTCAATGTTATCGTTCAGCTCGTCATAGATCAGCAGGAAGTCATCCAGCCGATCGTGCGTCTGTTGCGCCCGGTTCTTCGTCTTGGGATCGCTGCGCATCTCCTCCAGCGCTACCAGACGGGCCCGGGCAAATTTGACATAGAGGGCGAGCCGCTGCTGAGGCTCCCAACTGGCGTCGCGGATCTGGTCAATTTCCGCCTGGGTAAAGGGATCGCGGTGACGCTGCGCCGTCGCCGCCATCGTCGACAGCAACACGAGGCCGAGAAAAGCGCGCAATCCAAACCACCGAACCGTCATTTCTTCACCCCTTTCGGAAACATGGCTGCCAGCAAATCGTCGCGAACCCGCTGCAGCTCGTCGATGGTTTTCTGCACCTGCTCCTGCTCGTCGTGCGTGAGCGTGTGTTTCAAGTCGTCCAGTTTTCGAACCATTTTGCGGATAGCAATCTCGCTCTGTTTTTCGTGCTTGTGCGACTGGATCGCATACTCGCGATCCAATTCGGCAAAAGCCACCACATCGGTCAGCGCGGCTCGCGCCTTATCGCTCTCACCTTCGCCATAGAATTTGCGCGCGGCATCCAGTTGCAGCTCGGCGATTCGCAGGCATAGCGGCGGACGGCCGCCAATATCAGCCTTGGCGACTCGCTCCTTCAGTTCCTCGAGCGTGGGTTGATCGAGGCCTCTCAGCGCGCAAGGCTCGACCAGCGTCCATATCGTCAAACCCGCAAATGTCAGCGCCCAGATTCGTGATCGTTCCATCGCAAGACCGTTTCGGCGAATCGCGTCTATTTCTTCGGTTCGATGGCAATGAGCCGATGCTTCGCCTGCCACTCCTGATCAGGATACTTCCCATTCGCACTGTTGAGGAAGAGGTGATAGTTGGCCGACGCGCTCTTGAAGTCGCGCAAGTGATCGTAGGCAGACGCCCTCATAAAATAAGTAATAGGAGTCTCAGAAAGGAGCTTGGCCCGGGCATCCAGCGCCCGGATCACCAGGGTGTAATTTTTATTTTCTCCCGCGGCGAACGCCAAGCCCCCGTACGCTTCGCCCAGATCAGGTTTTATCTTCACTGCGTCGAGAAACTGCTGCTGCGCTTCCGGGAATTTCTTCTGTGGGAGAAGCGCCTCGCCCAAGCGCCGATGAAGTTCGGCTTCATTGGGATGAGCCCCTAGCAATGTGCGGTAAGCTGTCTCGGCCAATTCGTTTTTTCCGCTGCTTGCATACAGCTCCGCCAGTTCGCGTTCTGCGCCCTCATCGCCTGGAGCAATCTTGATCGCGGTCTGCAGTTCGGCGATGGCCGCATCCGTCTTGCCCTCGGCTGCGAGCACCCGCCCCAATTGCATATGCACGGGCGCCGACTCTGCATGCTGCGCTAATAACTTTCGTAGATAATCTTCCGCCTCGGGAAAACGGCGCCCGCGCATATAAATATTCGCCAGCCCGATGACCGCATCCGTAGATTGAGAATCAAGTGTGAGCGCCTGCTTGTATTCCTGCTCAGCCTCGGCAAATTTGTTTTCCTGTTCGAGAAGTTCCCCCGAGTAAAGATGAGGCTCAGCCGCTTTGGGTTGGAGAATTGCTGCCTGATGGTAGGCCTCCAAGGCCTCTCCCGGCCTGGATTTCTCAATTGTCTGCGCCAGCGAAAGCCAGGCCCGGTATTGACCCTCCGCCGCACGATCGGTGGGCTTAAGCTTGGTCGCCGCTCGCAGAAAGTTCTCCGCATCAGGCTGACCAGACTTGGCCAGTTGCAACCCAAGATTCAGATTCGCTTCGAAAACATCCGGCTTCGCCGCCACCGATTTACGATAAGCCGCGATCGACTCATCCACCTTGCCCAAAGCATTCTCGACGAATCCAAGGTCGAACCACGCCACATAGCTCGCGGGATCCTTTTCAACCAGGTTGCGCAGCAGCGGCTCGGCGGCAGAGTAGTCTCGTTTTTCGATCTCGCCTTCCGCTTGGGTAAGTTGAGGCGATTGAGCCTGAGCATCGTCAACTGGAACCTGAATGTGGTGCGACGACCGGCGGGAGCTGGATTCTTTTTTGGTTTGGTCGGTCGGCTTGGATGGTGGTTCTTTCTGGGCAGGCTGCGGCGTTTCGGACTGCGCCTGTACCGGAGTAGCTATTGCGGGCTGATTCGTTTCCCGTGGAGAGGCAAGCGCGGTCGCGACCAGTAAAATCAAACAGCGCGCGAGAATTTTACCTGCGCCCATTAGAACCCGCCGCTCCGTTGACATTGCCCGTGCTTTGGCCATTCAGCAGGTGAGCCAGATATTTTCCGGTATAAGATCCCGGCAGCTTCGCAATCGCCTCCGGCGGACCCGTCCCTACAATTTGTCCCCCGCGCGCCCCACCCTCAGGGCCCAGATCGATCACCCAGTCCGCCGTCTTGATTACTTCCAGATTGTGTTCGATCACTAGAATCGAACCACCTGCATCGATAAGACGGCGGAACGCGGCCAGCAGTTTGCTGACGTCATCAAAATGCAGCCCGGTCGTCGGCTCGTCAAATATATAGAGCACACGCCGTTTCCTCCGAGATTCGTCCCCCTTGGCCCCGCTCGTCCGCCCAATCTCGCGAGCCGCCGGCTGCAGATGCGCCGCCAGCTTCATGCGTTGCGCTTCGCCCCCTGACAACGTCGTCGCCGACTGTCCCAGCCGCAAGTATCCCAGCCCAACCTCGTCCAGCACCCGTAGCTTCTCGGTAATCTTGGGCGCTTCCGCAAAAAACTTCAGCGCCTCTTTCACCGTCAGGTTCAGCACTTCATGAATATTCTTGCCCCGGTAGCGAACCTCGAGTACCTGCGCTTTATAGCGCGTGCCTTTGCACTCCTCACAAATCAGTTCAACGTCGGCGAGAAACTGCATCTCCACCGTGACCGTGCCATCACCCTGGCAAGTTTCGCACCGGCCTCCCGGAATGTTGAACGAGAAATGACCCGACGTAAATCCGCGCTTCTTGCCCTCCGGCAGCGCCGCGAAAAGATCGCGGATCGCATCGAACGCCTTGATGTAAGTCACCGGATTCGATCGCGGCGTTCGTCCAATCGGAGACTGATCGACCAGCACCACTTCGTCAATGAACTCATCTCCCTCCAGGCTCTCCCACGTTGCCGCGCCCCGCTCCGAACCATTAGTCTGCTGCTTTTTGGCTTCCCCGAGAGCCCGATACAAAACCTGATGCAGCAAGGTGGATTTCCCTGAGCCCGAAACCCCCGTAATTGCCACCAGCATATTTAATGGGATGCAAATGTCGATACCCTTGAGGTTATTGGCACGCACACCTTTGATCCCAATCTGCTGCGGTCCCGGTTGCCGCCGCGCCACCGGTATTTGGATCCGCAAATCGTCAGCCAGATAGCGCCCCGTCAGCGATGCTGGATTTCGCAAGATCTCCTCGTAGCTTCCCGCCGCCACCAGCTTGCCGCCGTTCTCACCAGCTCCCGGACCAAGATCTAGAATGCGATCCGCCGTCCGCATAATATCCGGATCGTGCTCCACCACCAGAATCGTGTTCCCCAGATCGCGCAGATCCTGCAGGATCTTAATCAGCCGGTGCGTATCGCGGCTATGCAGTCCAATCGAAGGCTCATCCAGAACGTAAAGCGTTCCCACCAGCCGCGACCCCAGCGAAGTCGCCAGCTGAATGCGTTGCGCTTCGCCCCCGGAAAGTGTTGAAGACAATCGGTCCAGCGTCAAGTATTCCAGTCCCACATCGTTCAAAAACCGCAGGCGCTCGCGAATTTCCTCCAGGAGCCGTTCCGCAATCTCGGCTTCTTCCGGACTCAGCTCAACTCGCGCGAAGAATTTCGCTGCATCCTCCACAGTCATCGCACACACTTCACAAATGTTGCGCCCATCGATCTTGACTTGCCGCGCTTCCAATCGCAACCGCGACCCACGACACTCGGGGCAAGTGGAATATCCGCGGTAGCGGCTCAAAAACACGCGGACGTGCAGCTTATATTTTTTCCGCTCCAGGTGCTGAAAGAATCCGCGCACCCCCAGAAACTTATCGTCTCCGTCCAGAATCAGTTCCTGCTGCTCACGGTCGAGCTCCGCCCATGGCACATCCAGAGGGATATTCTCCTGCTTGGCAAAGCGCTTCATCTCGGTGAACAGCGGCCGGTACTTGGGCTTGTTCCACGGATCAATCGGGCCCTCCCCCAGCGTTTTCGTCTTGTCGGGAATCACCAGGTCAAGATCAAAATCGATCGTGTTGCCAAATCCCTGGCACCGCGCGCACGCCCCATACGGATTGTTAAACGAAAACAATCGGGGTTCAGGTTCTTCGTAGCGGAGGCGGCAGTCCTTGCATTCGAATCTTTGGGCAAACCGCAATCGTGTGGCGCGGGTGCGTTCGACCGCGGAAGCTGGGGAATCAACTCTCGCGGGCAGATCGAAAATCACCTCTCCGGATTCCCGGTAGGCCGTCTCAACCGCATCCACAATGCGCGACCGCGATTCCGCCGAAACCGTGAACCGATCCACCAACACAAACACCGGCTGATCGAAGTTAAGATCAAGGAGTGACTCTGGAGTGGAAAACTCAACTACCTGGCCGGCTTGATACAACCGGTTGAACCCGCCTTTGCGCAAATCGAAGAGGCGAGTCTTCAACTGCTCCGTCAAACCTGAAGCCGCAGTCGCCTTCTTCGGCTTTCGCCCACGCGTTTTCTTTTCCGGCTCCTGCTCCGCGGCAGCAGCCGCCTGCAGCGGAAAAACAACCTGCACCCGCGTCTCCGGATCCAGTGCCAGCACCGCATCGGCAACTTGATCCACGGTGTCTTTTTTCACCTCGCGCCCGCAGTTCGCGCAATAAGTCCTTCCCACCCGGGCAAACAGCAGCCGCAGATAATCGTAGATTTCCGTCGCCGTTGCCACCGTCGACCGCGGATTGCGCGTCGTATTCTTCTGCCTGATAGCCACCGCCGGAGCGATGCCGTCAATCGAATCCGCGTCCGGCTTCTCAATGCGCTCCAGAAACTGCCGAGCATACGCCGACAGCGACTCCACATACCGCCGCTGCCCCTCCGCATAAATCGTATCGAACGCCAGCGAAGACTTCCCCGAGCCTGATACCCCCGTGACCACCGTCAGGGTATTGTGCAAGATCTCAAAATCGATGTTCTTGAGGTTGTGAACGCGGGCGCCGCGAACAACTATGCTTTCCGTAGGTAATGAGTCGGACATCGGTAAGTGATCCGGCAGGCAGCCCGCCGGGAGCGCTCCCAGCGCGCTCAGCGGCCAGTGCCGAATCCTCTATTATAAAGCAGAGTTAGAGAGAGGAAGCCGTCCTCAACACGCTTCAGCCGCGCAGCGACGGCATTCGTTAGCCCAGCACGTAAGTGCTGGGAAATCAGCCATGAACGAAATCGAGTCCCGTTAGAGACGGCACCCGGCAGCGACACAAGCTTCGCCGAGCCCCACCAAAACTAATCCTGCTCCCGGTCCCGCTTCTTTCCATAGCGGAACGCTAATCCAACCCCAACCAACATAAACCCGACCGGCGGAATCAATAGCACCAGCACCGCCCGGTTCAAGGCCTGCTGGCCTTCTTTCGGCGTGCTCCGGGCATTCGCATTACACATCGCACACCCTTGCCCAAGCCCGGGCATCGCGCAAACACAAACCAAAATCACCATCGCCAAAACACGAATTCTGTTCAAACAAAATCGCATCACTTCACACCTAGCTTTAAGATGCGGTCAGCATCCGGGAAGAAGAACGAGTACATAATCACGAAGCAGCCCACCACCGCGATCACAAGCATCCACCGCATGATCGCCTTTTCGAATTTCAAATGCATGAAATACGCTATGATCAGCGCCGATTTGATCACCGACAGCACCAGCAGTACTTCCAGCATGCGCACCGGCTCGAATATCTGCCGGTAGCCCAGCCACACCTCTACCGCCGTCAGAAAAAGCAGCGCTCCCCACACCCAAAAATACTGCCCCTTGCTGTCGTCGTGCTTCGCCACATCATGCATCGCGTTCCCCTTTTTCCACCATTGTCATCCTGAGCGCGTTCTGTGCGCGAAGGACCCCATACAACCTGCTCGCTTCACTGCTGCCGCAAGGCATCTCTATCACCGCCCTGCGTTTCCCGGTGACCAAGTTCAGCTCACTACACTTTCGTCGACATCAAATAAACCAGCGGAAAAATAAACATCCACACCAGGTCCACAAAATGCCAGTACAACCCGGCGACCTCAACGTCATTCGCGTCATAATCCTTCGGCTTCAGAAAGAGAATAATGGCGGACACAATCAGGCCCACCAGCAGCGCGTGAACCCCGTAATGAAAAACGTTGTCTGCCGGAATCAGCAAGTACGCGGCCAGCCAAATCACGCCCAGGATCGGCAAAAATAACTTGCGCAGTGCCACCACACCCAAATAAATCACGCCAATCGTGACGTGCAGCATGTGCATCGCTGTCAACCCAAAAAAAGTCGCCGCGAACTGCGGCACACCCGTCGAAATCTTGGCAAACTCCCCGTCGCTCTGGCCGGCCGGCTTCGGAAATCCCGGCACCGTCAACCCCTCATGGATCAGCTTCGTCCACTCCATTCCATGCAGCACAATGAAGGCCGTGCCAAACGCCATGGTCGCCAGCAGCCAGTTGCGCGTCCACGCCCGGTCGTTGCGCTGTGCCGCAAACACTGCCATCACCATGGTCAGCGAACTCGAGAGCAGGCACGCCGTCATCACCGTCGCATTGATGATGCTGTCCTTGCCAAAGGGAGTCGGCCAAGCGGTATAGATCCGGTTGTAGCTGAAGGCAAACAACAAAGCCCCGAATGTTAATGAGTCCGAAGCCAAAAACAACCACATGCCCACTTTTTTGGAGTAAGCCCCAAACAACGGCGCTTCGAACTCGCCCGCTGTTCCGTGCCCCGCAGCGGCCGTATGTTGCAGAGTGGCTTCAGCCATTCCCGAATTCCCCTTTCCAGTTATTGCGAAAACGTCACTGCACAAACGCTAGAAGAGCAAAAACATAAATCCACAGCACCGCCATGAAATGCCAGTACCACGCCGTGACGTCCACCACGATTCGGCGTCCCTCGACGGGCTTGTGCAGCAGGGAAGTAGCACCCGCCCACAGCAGTGCAATAATTCCTCCCGCCAGATGGACGGCATGAGTCGCAGTCAATAAATAGACGAACGAACTATCGGGATTAGTGTTTACGAAGAACCCGCGGCCTTTCAACTCGCCCCAGGCCATCCACTGTCCAATCAGAAATCCAAATCCCAGAATCACCGTCACGGCCAGCCAGGGAAAACTCTTCTCCTCGCCCAGCGAAACTCCGGGAATGGACCGCACCGGAGCCAGCGCCGCCCGTCGCGTGATATCGCGCCGCGCCCCTTCCATTGTCACGCTGCTCACCAAAAGCAACGCTGTGTTGATTGCCAGCAGCACCCATGGCAACTGCACCGTTCCCCAGTCGCGAAAATAAGTTCGGCTCGACTCGTCAAATGTCGGCAGCCCTCGCCGCACCACATACGCGCTGGTCAGCGAAACAAATACCATGCTGACGGTGGCGATGGCGCAGATCAACCCTAGCCGTGCCCGGCGCAGGCGGGCGCCATAATTTGGCAAATTCGAATCCGGAAATCTCCCATCATCGCCGCCATCCGGAGGCCGCGGCACTCCTCCGCCGCCCCCGACTTCATTCACTGGTCTGCTTGGAACGTAGGTCGCCATAATTACTTCAGATGCCAAACCGTCCGCTTCGGTTTAACTTTCGGCGCTGCTAATGCTCCAACCCCGCCGCCGGATCCGTCTGCATCACAAAGTCCCGCGCCGCCCCCGGCACCCCATACTCATAAGGCCCGTTATGCACCACCGGCGTCACCCCTCCAAAGTTGTCATGCGGCGGAGGCGTAGCGGTCGTCCACTCCAGCGTCGTCGCTTCCCACGGATTATCGCTAGCCTTCGGCCCTTTGAAAATGCTCCAGAACAGGTTGATCACAAAAATAAATTGCGCCGCGATCGTGATGATCGCCGCATAAGTCATGAACTGATGCAGCGGCATCAGTTTCTGCATGTACGCCACTTCCGTGTATTGCGAATATCTACGCGTCCCGCCAGCAATCCCCAGATAGTGCATCGGCATAAAGATCGCGTAGGTCCCAGCGAGCGTGATGAAGAAGTGGATTCTCCCCCACATTTCATTCATCATTCGCCCAAACATTTTCGGCACCCAGTAATACGTCGCCGCAAACATTCCAAAAATCGCAGCCACGCCCATGATCAAGTGGAAGTGTCCCACTACGAAATAAGTATCGTGCAACTGAATATCGAGCACCGGCTGCGCCAGGAACGGCCCGCTCAATCCACCCGAAACGAAAAGGGAAACGAAGCCAATCGCGTACAACATGGGAGTGCTAAAGCGAATGCGCGCCTTATACATCGTGCCCAGCCAGTTAAATGTCTTGATTGCCGAAGGCACTCCAATGCACATGGTCAGCAGCGAAAACGCAAAGGCCGAATAGGGACTCATGCCGCTCATGAACATGTGGTGGCCCCACACCATGAATCCTAAAAATCCAATCCCCAGCATGGCGTAGACCATCGCCTTGTATCCGAAGATCGGCTTGCGTGAGAACGTCGAGAGAATCTGCGAGGTCACGCCCATGCCCGGCAGAATGGCGATATAAACCTCCGGGTGCCCGAAGAACCAGAACAGATGTTGCCACAGCAGCGGAGACCCACCCTTGTGTCCCATCACCTGCCCGTTCATCACCACCAGCGGCACATAAAAACTCGTGCCCAGGTTGCGATCCATGAGCAACAGAATGCCTGCCGAGAGCAGCACTCCAAACGCCAGCAGCCCCAAAATCGCCGTGATGAACCACGACCACACCGTCAGCGGCATGCGCATCATGGTCATGCCCTTGGCGCGCATGTCGAGCGTAGTGGTCAGAAAATTCAGCGCGCCCATCAGTGACGCCAAACAGAAAATCGCAATGCTCGTAATCCACAAATCCGCGCCCAGCCCTTCACCCGGCCCCGCGGATTGCACCGCACTCAGCGGCGGATATCCCGTCCAGCCATGCAGCGGCGCCCCGCCGCTCACAAAGAAAGCCGCGAGCAACACCACGAACGCCACAAAGGTCGTCCAGAACGAAAGCATGTTCAACACCGGAAACGCCATGTCCGGCGCTCCAATCTGAATGGGCAGAAAATAATTTCCAAATCCGCCCTGCGGCGCCGTGGTCAGCACGAAAAACACCATAATCGTGCCATGCATCGTCAGCAGGCTGAGATAAGTTTCCGGCTTGATCTCACCCACCAGCGGCAGCACCGCATTCGGCCAGTAAAGGTGAATGCGCATCAGCAGCGACAGGAACATCCCCACCCACACCGCCGTGAGCGCCAGAAAAAAATACTGAATACCGATTACTTTGTGATCCAGGCTGAAAATATATTTTCGAATGAACCCTTGAGGGCCAGCGTGCGCATGAGGGGTAACCGAGGTCGCCATTTATTGTTTCTCCGCCTCCCGTGCCGCCAGCCACTTGTCAAAATCTTCCTGGCTGACGACGTGTACCATGCCGTGCATTTTGTAATGACCGAGTCCGCACAATTCCGCGCAAGCGATCTCATACTCGCCAATCGCCGTCGGTTTGAAGTGCATGTGAATGTTCAAGCCCGGCACCGCGTCCTGTTTGAAACGCAGGTTGGGCACGAAGAAGCTGTGAATCACATCCACTGCCCGCAGGCTCACGTCGACTTCGCGGTCTACCGGCAAATACATCGTGCCCGTGACAATATCGTCCTTGGCCGCGGGATCGGAGGTATTCAATCCCACCGCCGCTTCGCCACCCG
>Ga0307479_10006038_pt1 | contig 11093 bp, 9 predicted proteins | sample atmos_gasesECM4C_FD_203743 | JGI IMG/M metagenome (GOLD analysis project Ga0307479, IMG submission 203743) | Hardwood forest soil microbial communities from Morgan-Monroe State Forest, Indiana, United States - atmos_gasesECM4C_515 | ecosystem: Environmental > Terrestrial > Soil > Temperate... | reverse complement strand
TTCTGCCATCTTTGCTGGGAATTGGAAATCCGTAGCTGATTGCTCCTGAAGTTAACTGCATCGGCTCGCGGTTGACCTTGCGCAGAAGACTTTCCTTCTCGCGCAATGCCCAGAGTTGACCACCGGAGTCGAAAACGAAATACTTCCCGTCGGGCGTCCACCGGCCGCAGCATTCTCCGCTTAGGCCAGATATATCACTCTTGCGAGTGGATCGACGCCAGCCAGTGAGCATTGCGTGGAGGTTCGTGCCGTCGCCCAAAACCTGCCAGAGTGAACTGATTCGGGTCTTGGGATCGATCACGGTGAACCGTATCAGGCTTCCGTCGGGAGACCACGCAGTTCCCCACGCACGGCCCGGTAAGGAAGCAAGCTTATGAGACTCCGTCCCGTCACTGTCAGCAAGGTAGAGATCGCTTCCCTTGACGTAAGCGAGCTTCTTTCCATTCGGTGACCACGCTCCATCGTGACCGGCGGTATCCGCCAATCGGCGCGGCGACCCACCTAGGATCGGCAAAGCCGAGAGCGGCCCTTCCGCGACGGTGCCAGGCCTGTCCGCCACGAGGAGATCCGAGCCGTCCGGCGAGACATTCAAAACAATCAGGGTAGGTGACGAGGCCGTAATAGGCGCGACTTGTCCTCCGGCAGACGATACCTGAGCGATAGGAAAACTGAAGCCTTGGGCTTGCTCTTGCAAGTAGAGGCGCGAGCCATCCGTGCCCACGAGAAACTTGGGGCGGGCATCGTGAGTGATTTGTACATACCCTGAGACTTTGGGCGAAGGCAGCGGAGGCACAAGCCAATAGACGAGAGCCGCGCAGGCTGCTGCGACAGCAGCCATGGCGCCGAGCAAAGTTTTCCTATGTCGCCGAGCGAGATGAACGGCTAGAGCCCGGTCGCTGCTGTCTTTTACTGCCGTTGTGCCAGCTCCGCCGCCTCTTGTGGCGAGAGGCACCGTGCCGGAGGCTGGCGCCACGGCCGTGGGGGTCCCTGAGCTCGTGTCGCGCTTCAGCCGCTTCAGTTCGGACCGCAGATCGGAGGCGCTTTGGTAGCGCAGGTCACGATCTTTCTCCATGGCTCGATTGATGATTTCGTCAAGCTTGGGCGGAAGATCGGGATTCACCCGGAAGGCGGGTATGGGTGCCTGGCTCAGGATGGCGTTGAAAACAACCGCGGATGTCGAGCCCGAAAAGGCTTGCCGGCCCGTAGCCATCTCGTAGAGCACCGCGCCGAAGCTGAACAGATCGGTGCGGACGTCAAGTTCTTCACCCCGCGCCTGCTCCGGCGACATATAGGCCACCGTGCCCACAGCCACTCCAGGGCTAGTCAACAGCGCTTCGAGGGTTGCGCTCGCCGAGCCTGAGCCTTCGGTTGCCCCTACCGTAAGACCTCTTCCCGGCACCAGCTTTGCTAAGCCGAAATCCAGAATCTTGGCCTGGCCGCGCTGCGTCACAAAAATGTTCGCGGGCTTGATGTCGCGATGGACGATTCCCTTGGAGTGTGCGGCGTCCAAAGCGTCCGAAATCTGGGTGGCAAAGTCGAGCAGTTTCTCGATCTTGAGCGGTTTATTTTCGATCAAGGTCCGGAGCGTGTGCCCTTCCAGCAGCTCCATGGCAATGAAGGGTTGTTCATCGAACTCGTCGATGTCATGGATGGTGCAGATATTGGGATGATTGAGCGCGGAAGCGGTCTCAGCTTCGCGCCGGAAGCGTTCCAGGACTGAATAATCTTTTATCGAGCCTTCCGGTAGGAACTTGAGCGCCACGGAGCGGTGCAGCTTGGTGTCCTCAGCTTTATAAACGACACCCATTCCGCCGCCGCCGAGCTTTTCCACGATGCGGTAGTGCGAGATGGTCTGGCCGATGAAAAAAACGGAGTCTGCCACTGGACGCACATATTAGTTTTTGCCGGAAGCCAAGTCAACAAAGCGCGGGCCTTCTGTCAAAGCGCGGGCCTTCGTGAGCTAGGTCCTTCCATCGCTTGACCGGGCATCTGGATTCGGGGCGATTCCGCCACTATCTCCTGCGTGTTCCTCGAAGTTCTCCGGGTTGCGTGAGGATAAGGACCCGAGGGGTGTGGTCACTTTAGTCAACACCACGGAACGTAATGGAACGTGAAGGAATGGGATATATGCTTTCCCAAAGTGAAGTTCACGCAGTTGAGTGGATACAGAGTTTGTACAACGTAGTCCCGTCCGGTATCGAAGCCAGGAATCGTAATATGGTCTGCTGCACCTTCTTCTTCAAAATGCAAAAGAAATCGATAGCCGTGAATACCAAATAGACCGCCAAATAGGACCTGGTCTTTGTTAACCGACGATAAGACTCGAAAACTATCGACAATATTAAGACTCTCACCCGCAACACCTAAACCGTACAACCCCGCTCTCGGAGTAAAGTTTTCTTTTCCGAAGGCAATCCTCACAAGGCGGGGCGAGGGTTTCCAGACGACTTCTGAATCTTTGCCTATCTTGGATTTACGTTCCGTGCCGTTGCCCCGTCATCAGATAAATACGAATGTTCACTGAACTATGTCGGCGTTATCTTTGAGCGGATAGTTGGTGAGCAGCCTCCTGCGCGAAAGCCATTCCTGAACAGTGTCTAACGACCTTTACAAGCAACAGACTCAGGCGTTCGATGTTAGAAAGGCGGCCTGAGCGGCTAGGTCGGCAGTGCGGTGCAGCATAGCTGTTTTCAAATCTTCAAGCCCGTCGCCGGGGCAGTAAAAACGTCAACAACAGGCGACGATTTTTCTAGGCCAGCAGAGCCATCTCCCAGACATCGCTGTAAAAATTATGAAAAACAAAGACCCTCCCGATCAAAAAAAGGTCGCAAGATCACCTTTGCCGACGTCAACGGCGTCTTTGGCAAGGCTGTAATGCTTGCGTCACCGTAGCTCACCGCTAACCCTCATGGGGCGACGTGAGACTGCCAGCTCCAGAGCCTTGCGGAGGGTGTGTCTCAACGCCCGACCTTACTTAATACGCCGCTGGATATCAACGTGGAAGTGATGCATACGCAAGTGAAGACGAAGACCACGGCGAGGACGTATTCTTAGAATACAACTGCACAGCATGGGATTGAGCGTTACTGGCATCGTCACAGTCAAGGCGTTCAAATTATTTTGAGACATTTGGAAGAAGTGGGCGTAGAATCCGCCGTAACGTCTACTGTGTTCGCTGTAGGTGATGTTATCCCTAACCCGCGAGTGGTCTTGCTTCTGAAATTAGGAAAACTGGGCAGAGAATCTTGCCCAATTTTGCTCCAATTTTGCCTAAACGAGCCAGTACAGCGGCGCCGCGGTCCAGCAAGTTAAGTCTATGAAAACACAGGAAAACAAGGATGGGATAGGGAGCTGACGGTCGGTTGCCCTGTGGTGGTTAGCTCCCTACCCCGCGAGTGGTCTTGTCTCTATAGACGATGTGAGGCGCAAAAGAGTTTCTTCTGGTTTTGTAAATTAATTTGCTCTTCCGATCTACATACTAGCAGCTTGTCCTCACCCGAGTTCTACAGTGTCCAGGTATCGCGCCACCGCCACCTCCCAATTGAACTTCTCTTTGATCGCCGCCTGCAGTGCCTGCGCGGCCGCCGGTTCGCCGTGTGTCAGCCAAGTTTTCTTGGGCGGTGCTTGCAGAGCGCCAAGCCACCTTAAGAGCTCACTTTTTCCCGCGTGCGCGGAAAGTTGCCCCATGGTGACGATCTCCGCGTTTACAGGCACGACTTGCCCGAATAAATGCAGGATCTGTGCGCCTTCCTGCAATGCGCGGCCTCGCGTACCTTCTGCCTGGAAGCCCGCCAGCAGCACCGCATTCTTCGCGTCTGGCAATCTCTGTGCCATATGATGCAGCACCCTCCCGCCAGTGACCATCCCGCTCGCCGAGATAATGATGCATGGCGTCTTCACATTGTTGATGGCCTTCGAATCTTCCACAGAACGCGTTAAGTGAAAGACATGCACGTCCAATGGATCGCGAGTTCCGCTTGATTCCAACCGCACAAAATCGAGGTCATGATCTTCCGTGTATTTCACGTAGAGATCGGTCGCGCTCAAAGCCATCGGGCTGTCCACATATACCGGCACAATTGGAATCTTCTTTTCGTCCTCCAGTTGCCGCAGATAATACATGAAAGTTTGCGTGCGCCCGATCGCAAACGCCGGAATTACGATCGAACCCCCGCGCTTCACCACGCGATTCACAATGGCCGCAAGCATTGCAGCAGGATCGCCCGCTTCATGTTCGCGATCGCCGTAAGTGGATTCGCACAACAGCACGTCCGCTTTCGGTGGTGTCGCAGGATCCTTCAGAATCGGCTCGCCGTACCGTCCGATATCGCCGGAGAAAACCACAATCGTCTTGTTGCCCTTTTCCGTAATCGTCAAAGCGAGGCTCGACGAACCGAGGATGTGTCCGGCATCGTAAGCATCAAAGTGAAATTCCGGAGAAAGATCGAAGCCGCCGCTTCTCGACATCGGTTTCAGAAGCCGCAGCATCGGATCGATATCTTCGGGCGTATAAAGAGGATTGCGGTCCTCGGCATTGCTGTGCTTCGCGTTTCGCTGCGCCCGTTGGGCATCCTCTTCCTGCAGATGCGCGGAATCCCTCAAAGAAATCGTTGCCAGCTCAATCGTCGCTGGATTCGCGTAAATCGGTCCTTGGTAGCCGTCCCGCACCAGGCACGGCAGCCATCCGCAGTGATCGAGATGCGCGTGCGTCAGCACGCAATAGTCAATCGTCTTGGGATCCACGCTCAGCGGTTTGAAATTACGCGCGCTCAAATCAGGCGACCCCTGAAAAATTCCGCAATCGAGCAGCAGTTTTTTCCCAGCTGCCTCCACCAGATATTTCGAGCCGGTTACAGTTCCTGCCGCCCCCAAAAAGGTTAACTTAGCCATGGTTTGTCTCTCCAAATTCCCGAAGAGACCTTATCCCATTCGAAGTCGAAAACAAAACGGGCGAGCATTGCGCTCGCCCGTTCGATTTTCTGATTTTCAGCTGCGCAGCACTGCTGCGCCCGAGCTTGGCTATATCCGTACATCATCTAGTCAGCTGCCGTCGCCTGTTTCTGTTGAGTGATGGCATTGATGTCCAGACCCAGCCCCTTCGCAACGCCGGTTCCGTAAGCTGGGTCAGCCTTATAGAAGTGCTGGATTTGCAATTCTTGGATACGCTTCGGAGTCTGGCCGAGGCTGCCAACGATGTTGCTGATCAATCGTGCCTTCGCGTCCGCTGTCATCAACCGGAACAAATTTCCAGGCTGCGAATAGTAATCGCTGTCCGAACGATGATCGTGCCGCGCCACGGTTCCCGTTACCGGCCTTGGCCGTTCCGTGTATTTCAAATCCTGCGTCGGGCCGCCGAAACTGTTCGGCTCGTAATTCACGGATTTGCCGCCATTATCGTCAAACCGCGTCATGCCGTCGCGGTGATAAGTGTGATACGGGCATTGCGGCTTGTTTACCGGAAGCACGTCATAGTTCACTCCCAAACGATAACGATGCGCATCAGGATACGAAATCAAACGCGCCTGCAGCATCTTGTCCGGCGAATATCCCATACCCGGCACTATGTTGCGCGGTTCGAACGCCGCTTGCTCGACTTCCGCGAAATAATTTACCGGACTGCGGTCCAGCACCAGTTCGCCGACTTCCTGCAACGGATAATCCTTGTGCGGCCAAACTTTCGTCAAGTCGAACGGATTGAGGTGATACGTCTCGGCCTCTTTTTCCGGCATGATCTGGATGGAAACTTTCCACTTCGGGAAGTCGCCCTTGGCGATCGCGTTGAACAAATCACGTTGCGCGTAATCCGGGTCCTTGCCGCGCATTTCTTCCGCGGATTCTCCAGTAAAGTTCTTGATTCCTTGCTTGGTCTTGAAGTGCCATTTCACGTAGAACAATTCGTTCTTATCGTTGATCAAGCTGAAGGTGTGGCTGCTGAAGCCGTCCATGTGGCGGTAACCGTTTGGCGTGCCGCGATCAGAAAAGAGAATCGTCACCTGATGCAGCGATTCCGGCGAAAGCGACCAGAAATCCCACATCATTGTGGGGGACTTCAAATTTGTTTCCGGATCGCGCTTCTGTGTGTGAATAAAGTCGCCGAACTTCAACGGGTCGCGGATGAAAAATACCGGTGTGTTGTTGCCGGTCATGTCCCAGTTGCCTTCCTCGGTGTAAAACTTCAGCGCAAAGCCGCGCGGATCGCGTTCCGTATCGGCCGAACCCTTTTCCCCGCCGACGGTCGAGAACCGGATGAAGGTCGGGGTCTTTTTCCCAACGGCGTTGAACAACTTTGCCGTGGTATATTTCGTGATGTCCTTGCTCGTGCACACAAAATACCCGTGCGCGCCAGAACCCTTTGCGTGAACCACCCGTTCCGGAATACGCTCGCGGTTAAAGTGCGCCATCTTTTCGAACAAAAGATAATCTTCAAAAACGACCGGCCCGCGCGGTCCCACGGTGAGCGAATTCTGGTTGTCGCCCACGGGTCGCCCCGCGTCCGTTGTCATTGTGTGTTTTTTCGCCTCAGCCATCTTTCCTCCCAATGTTTACCGCAATCTGGTTAAGCCCCAGTCCAACAGCAAGCTCACATGCTAATCTTCGTAAGACCTATTGTTCCAATACCTAGTTCAGATACAATGAATAGGTATAGCCTATATGAAGCTCAATTCGATCATCGGCTTCTTCATCAGAAAAGCGCCTCTCCTGCGCCCAACGATTTATTTGTTGCCGCACTGGTCGCTGATCGCCCGTCGCTGATCACTTTCTCCCATGGAACTCCATCAGCTTCGCTACTTCTGTGCAGTCGCCGACACCGGTAGTTTCTCGCGCGCCGCCGAGCATTCCCACGTGTCCCAGCCATCCCTGTCGCAACAGATTTTGAAACTGGAAGCCGAACTCGGCGCTCGGCTGTTCGATCGGCTCGGGCGTTCCGTGCGTCTCACAGAAGTTGGCAAAGCCTTTCTGCCCCGGGCACTGTCTGTCTTGCGTGAGCTGGAAGCCGCTCGGGGTGATGTCTTCGAGAGCAAAGACTCTGTCTCGGGGCAAGTCGCTGTAGGAGTCATTCCCACCGTCGCGCCTTATTTTCTTCCTCCCGTTCTCGCCGCTTTCGCGAAGCTTTTTCCCAAGCCCACGATCACAGTGGTGGAAGAAATCACGCCTGTTCTGCTGGAACGCCTTCGCGCCGGCAGCATCGATATCGCTGTACTGGCGTTGCCGGTCCGCGGCCACGAATTTGAAGCCTTGCCGCTGATCACCGAACCGCTCTTTGCCGCTTTGCCCAAAAATCACCGGCTTTCGCGAAACAGCACTGTCGCGCTTCGCGAACTGCGCAAGGAACCATTTCTTCTACTGCGTGATGGCCATTGTTTCCGCGAAAACGCCGTCGCCGCCTGCAGTCGTGCGCGCGTCTCGCCGCAGGTGGTTTTCGAAAGCGGGCAATTCTCCAGCCTGCTCGGTCTGGTCGGAGCGGGCCTCGGCGTTTCGCTCGTTCCCGCCATGGCTGTCGGTCGCCGCTCCCAGGTCCGCTTTGTGCGCATCTCGGACCCGGCCGCTACTCGCACCATTGGCGCACTGACGTTGCGAGGCCGCTCGCTCAGTCGCGCCCATCATGCTTTTCTTTCGAGCCTACGGCAGCCTACCTGAAATATTTTCAGGCTAATTGTTCTTGGCTTGAAATCCTGGCGAGCGCTGCGTTCTTCAAATTCCTCAACGCTTCCTCGCTTGAAATCAGCCGGCAATCGAATCAATTTCAGTAGTTTGCGAGGACGCCTTTGGACATGTGGGCTGGGACTTTTTCCTCAGGGCTGTGAGCTGGTTGAACTTCCCTATTCACTTGCGGGCCGCATATCGCTAGACCGAACGAAGACAGCCGGATTCGCGATTATCGCGCTACGCGTACTTCAAAAGACTGTCCACCTGCTCTGCCAGAACCGACATGCCACGCATCTTGGAGACGACCAAAGCGACCCCAGCAGCGCAGGCCTCCGAGGAAGAAATGGTGTCGGCATGCAGCGTAAACAATATGATCGGAACATCCCGGTTCGTCGAGTGCAAAATACGCGCCGCGTTCAAGCCGTCCATGCGCGGCATGGACTCATCCAGAATTATCAGGTCCGGGTGTAGTTCCGACGCCTTTTCAATGGCGTCCAGGCCGTCCACCGCTTCTCCACAAATCTGAAAATGTGTTTCGCGGTGAAAGTACAGTCGGACCAGCTTTCGGATCTCCGGGCTGTCATCAACAATGAGAATATTCTTTGGCATGTGCGGGCCCCCTGTCGGAGGTGACAGCCAAGAAGCTGGAGAGCACCTGAGGTACGGTGGAGTACGGTGGGATCAACTTACGTACGCTAGCGTACCCACTTGTGCTCTAGGCGGCAATACAGGGATTGCTGTAAGAAGCAGGGAGCTAAGTCGGGACGGGAAACGACGCGACGGTGGCTATTCAGCTTCGGATTTCCACGCACTCAGTTGCCGCGTCAACGTTGCATAGCACTCACACGACGCATTTTCGAGGCGCTCGCGATCCTCGATCTTCAATTGTCCGCGAACGTAGCTGATCAGTCCGTCTTTTTGCAGCATGCCTGCGGCGACGGTCACGCTGGCTCGCCGGGTACCGAGCATGTGCGCGAGAAATTCCTGCGTAAGCGGGATCAATGATCCGCCAATACGATCCTGGCTCATCAACAGCCAGCGGGCCAATCGCTCGTCGACTTCGTGCACGCGATTGCAGGCGGCAATCTGAGAAGCTTGCAGAGCCAATTCCTGAGAATATCTCAGTAAGCTTCTTTCGAGATGAGGAGAAGTTTTCATCGCCGCCAGCAAATCTTTAGGCAAGATTCTGTAGCCGGCGCCTTCGATCTGCATAATTACGCGCGTCGGACTGGTCTTAAAGCCGACGAGAACCGGCACGCCAACAAAACCTTCGCGGCCGGTCAGTCCAACTTCGACGCTTTTCCCGTCCTGCAAAACGCTCAAAACCGAAGCGAGACCACTGTTGATGAAATATAAATATGGAATCGGCTCATTTACTTCATTCAGAACGGAGTGAATCGGCAGCTTAACGAGTTGCGTTTTGCTGACCAAATTATTGCAAACATTGCGCGGAAGACCGAGCAACATCTCATTCGCGAGCGCATGACCATCGCGACCAGCGCCATCTCGTTCGGCGCCACCGGCACCGTTGGAGCCAGCTTTCGGAGCGGCTTCTGTGCGGCGGAGATTGGGCAATTTACTCGACAATCAGCGGCTCCTTCCCGGAAGGAAATGTCTGATTTGCAGGTGACCGCGAATGAGAGGCGGAGGCATGCGAGGAGACAACTCAACCATACGCCTTACTAACGCCGATGACTAGCAGTAACTGGTAGTTTTTCAATTTAAAGAGGGCTTGTCAACAGGTGTGCCGTGGCGTACTTTGAAAAAGGAGGTAGAAGTCGAAAAGCTGGTTACCGGTAAAGCGGACGTGACACCCCAATCGAGACGTAAGTCGAATCCTTCGGTTCAGCCGGAGTGGGCCAAGTCCATCGTGCGCCTGCGCACGGGACTGGCTCTAAATCAGGTCGCATTCGGCAACGTGTTTCATTGTTCCGCGATGGCCGTATCGAGGTGGGAACGCGGGGTTTCCGAACCGCCTTCGCACATTTACATCGAGATGGGCAGTCTTGCTGGTGATCCATTGTGCTGGTATTTCTGGAGCCGGGCGGGCTTGAGCAAGGAAGACCTGTTGCGCGTGATGCCGCAGTTGCAGGCGCGCCTGCGCAAAATGCAGTTGCCGCATCTGGAAGTGGTAGCCGCCGGCAGTGGTAGGAAAAAGCCCAAGGCAAAAGCCAAAATGCAATTGGTGGCGATTCCGCTGCTGAAATCGGTGGCAGTGGCGCACGGCGAAAAAGGCGAAAGTGAAGCTAGTGATTTGCTGGAGGACACGCCCATTGAGAGCATGATCGCCGCGCCGAGGGACTGGTGCCCGAATCCATCTACGACCAGTTGCGTGCGTGTTCGTGGCAGCTCTATGTCGCCGCTGATCCACGATGGCTATATCCTCGCGGTTGATTCCGCGCAGACCGAAATCAATGAACTAGGCGGAAAAATCGTGATTGCCTGGCACCGGGACAGGGGGCTGACGGTTTCGCGCTTGAACCGATTTGACCACACCGTTGTGCTGCAATCGGAAAACACCAACTACGAGTCGATCACTCTTAGTGGCAAACAGAAATGGAAAATTGTAGCTAAGGTCTTGTGGTGGATCGGCAAAGCGCCGTAGTTCCGTTTGTTTGGGCGACGTCAAGCCGGAAATTCTTGCGGGTTTTGGCGCTGTCCAGGTTCTTTGCTAGAAACTGGCGGCTGCTTGTTCGGTCGTAGGAAATGATTGAATGAGCTTATCGACACTGGTGATTTTCAGAGTGTCTTCCACAAACCCGGTGGCGCCCGCGATTCGTAGCTTTGCGCCGGCCTTGTTGATCTTGCCCTGACTTACGACCAGAATTCCAATGCCGGTGCTGTCGAGGGTAGTGATCCGGCTTAGGTCAAAAATGATTTTCTCGGCGTGATCCGCGAGGATTTCGGCAAGTTTTAACTCCACGTCCCGCGAATTATTTCCCAGGACGATGCGCCCGGTCATTTCCAGGACCGTGATATCCGGCGGAATTTGCTTGCGTTCGATGGAAAGAATCATTTCACCACCTCGTCTCGGCCTTCTGTAGCGCCGCGTATTCACTTTCGGGCGCCAAGCGCACAGTGAGTGCAGGGATTCTACATCACGAGGTCGCTGATACTAATGAAAATCATGGGCTGGGGCGGCGGTGCTGGCGGGGAGAAATGGTTTGATGATTCCCGCTTTCACGGAGATGACGCCGTCCTGGTTTTGCAGAATGCCTTCAATCATGAGAAATGAGTTGTGCACGACGACGGTGTGATCTTTTTCGAAGAGTTGCGGCGTGATGATGATATTCGCTACGCCGGTTTCATCTTCGAGGCTCAGGAATACGAATCCTTTCGCGGTTCCGGGACGCTGGCGGACGATGACCGCGCCGGCTACGCACACGAATGTGCCATCGCGAAGCGCGGCAAGGCGTGCAGCCGGCGAAATTCCCTGACGATTAAGG